>Ga0209407_1004594_pt1 | contig 11177 bp, 5 predicted proteins | sample AD_JPNHG3_MetaG_FD_184410 | JGI IMG/M metagenome (GOLD analysis project Ga0209407, IMG submission 184410) | Active sludge microbial communities of municipal wastewater-treating anaerobic digesters from Japan - AD_JPNHG3_MetaG (SPAdes) (version 2) | ecosystem: Engineered > Bioreactor > Anaerobic >... | reverse complement strand
GAATCCACATACACAGTTTGAACCATGTTGGCTTTCATATTTGGCATAGTGAGAAGTCGTTTGTCAATTGCACTGGGAAAGAGGAAGTAATCTATCTTCCGAATCCAAGGTTGCTGTCCATATTTATCTCCGAATAATCTCTGAATTAGAGTTGGCTTCCGCATATTGTCCAAGATATCGCCAAAGGTTTTCCAGTCCTGAATAGTCATCTGCTTCATCGATTTATGGAAAAAATAACGAGTAAGTCCTTCTATAGGGATGTCAGCATCTTTGGTGAATCCGTAGAACTCCAGATTCGTTCTAATCTTCGAGACGAGGTTCTCCAAGTCGAAATCTTTGTATTCGGCATATTGTTCTGCAGAAGCTGCCAACTTTGTTTGTTCCAGAAACATTCTTTTCTTTTCTTCTGCCAACGAAACAACTTCTTGTTCTTTTGCCAATCGCAGTGTCTTATCAAGAGAATTGGAGAGGTCTTCCAACTCCTTCAAGCGGATTTTTACCTCGTTGTATTTCTGCTTTAGTTCCAAGTAATTCTTTGGTACGATTACTAACTTCTCTCCAGGCTTCACTTGAATTGGAACTCGGATTACTTCCTTAACTGGAGCCGGAGTTTCTTCCTTTGTTGGAACTGGAACTGGAGTAGAGATAAGTGTTTCTGGAATTATATTGGAATTCGGAGTGAACATGTGTTTGACTACATTGTCATACCACGTCTGCTGAATGCCATAGAAGGCTTCTTTCACTTTGAAAGGAACTACAGAAGTTGCCAATCCCATACCGGTATGGTTTGTGGCATTCCGCATCTCATAAATTCGCTCCACATACTTATCAATTGGTTCAAATCCAGTTACTCTCCCATTGGAATCTAAGATTGGCTGACGCATATAGGAATTGGGAAGCTTCGCCTGAAAACTACCCATCATAAAGATATCATATATCTTCTGTAGTGTTGGATCTCCCAGAGAAATCCGATACCACTTCTCATCAATGTCGGCAATCTCTCTTGGAACCATCACTTCTCCTGCGTCTCTGGAGATTTTCGATTTGTATGCGTTCACATGGCGGAAAATATCGTTCACATCCTTAAAGAAGCCTTTTCGGAAATAGGCTTTATCTTTCTGGAATACTTCACTGGCTATTCCCTTGAGAGCGTTATAAGTAGTCATATCGATTAAGTCTTGCTGGATGAGTTCCAGAATCTTTGTTCGAATTCTGGTATAGACCTCCAGCGGATTCCCCTTATAGAATTCGTGAGGGAGAAACTTCTTCGCCTTTTCCAAAAACTTATTTATCTTCTCTTCCGAAAGGTCTGAAGTCCGCTTCATACTATTAAGGTCGGTATATAAATCGAGAAGTTCATCAGCTACGTGAGCAGATTTATCCAGGAAGTTCTTTCCGAGAAGCACATATACTACATCTTTGTTCTTGGTATCTCTCCAGGCATACGGTTCCAAGTCCTGATACTTCTTTCCTTCTTTCCGATTTTTTATAGCTCTTCGTATGTCTTCAAGAAACTTCTTTTGATTCGCTGTGCCGCTTTTCTCAATGTATTGTACCACTTCTTCAAAGTTACTTATGGCGATTGGATGTCGAGTCATCTCAAAAAGAATTTGTTCCCAATTTGGAACACCAGCCTTTTCTTTTTCAGCAATCGCTCGAAGAGCTTTATAGACGTATGGTAACTTATCTCCATAGATATTTGTGAGATCGAAGTTCCAATCAACTCCACCAAGTACTCTTACTGCTCCGCCAAAGTAGGTAGAAGCACCGGTATACATACTATTATAGTTTTCTACTTGCATCTTTGTAGTGAAGTAATCATTCCAACCACCAAGAGCAGTATTGAGTTTCCGGAAGGGAGCCAGAGCTTGCAGATAGAGACGCATTGCGGGCTTTATCTTTTCCGTTCCAGTTGCTTCTTCCCGAACATAGTCTTCAAATTCTATCTCTTTTCCATTTTTCGTAATCTTGAAGAGATCGAAAAGCATGTGAATTGATGGGTCTTCGAATCTTGGAACTTCGTCAAAATCGGTAGGGTCTGCAACCTTGGTTATAGCAACTGCCATCTTACGAATTGCCCAATCTACGCTCTTTTCTTTTTCTGCTTTGGGAGTTAGTTCGAAAACTCCATCTTTACTCTGAACTCGAATTGGCTTCCCGTTATCAAGTGCTGCATAGTAAGCTTGCTTTAGTGCAGTAGTCTCATTTACAACAGTTGCGAGTAAGTTTCTGCCATAGGTTGTGGCAATCGATGTCTTGGCAATTGTTCCAGGAGCTCCAAGAAGCGCTGGAGAACTCATTATCTGTTTCAACTTCTCCTTCTCCGGAGTCATCATACCAAAGACTTCTTCGTCTGCTTTCTTTCCAGTTTCTGGATCAACATATTTCTTAACTGCCTGACCACCCCACATATCATTGTTCTTCTTCATTTCCTTCAGCCAACTGAGTTTCATTCCTTTTCCTTTGCCATTGTCCCGCCTTCCAGCGAACCAGAGATAATAACTATCTCCATCGTCATCAGAACCGCCAGTAACTTCCTTGGCAGTAGAATGAATCATTATCTCATTACTGTCAATATCCATGAAGCCCCTGAATCTCAGTATCTGCATTCCAGCCGGATTATCTTGTGGAACTCTTTGTACTGCAATATGATCGAAGAAATCTTGGAGAAACTTCAGAGAGAGGTCTTTAGGAATCTTTTTCTTTCCCTGTACCATATTCCAGAGGTCGCCAAGCTTATAAACTTTGTTGTTCAATTCAATATTGAGATTCCGAAGATTACGTCCAAGCATAAATTCGTCTCTAGCAATCTGTGTGTCTTCAAATGCCCAACCCCGATTCTTCACTTTATATACTGAGTTTCCTATCTTGGGACGCAGTGCTCGGTTGATAATATATTTGTTGAACAAAGAAGAAACATAACGGACTGCATACTTGTCCCCAAGTGAAACATCGTGTTTCATTGCCACAAGCGTACTGATAACATCCTTATAGCTACTCTGCTTCGTATCAAAGTCTTCTGGAGAGAAGCCTTCAATGCTATCAAACATATCGTTGAAATCATTGAGATTAGATATCTTCTTCAGCAGTGTTTTAATTACCCTTGCATTTCCCGAGTAGAGAATCCTGGCAACACGGTCAATAGAAAGCTCATCAATGTTTTCTGCAATCCATTTCAGGTCTTCGTCGGTGTATTCGTTTCTCGCTTCAATGTCTTTATCAAACTTAAGATTCTTAAATTCGTTTCCCATTGCAGAACGAACGAGTAAGTTATCGATAATGTCTTCTCTTATTTCTTTGGAATGATTCAGATGCACCAACATCTGTTTTGCCAGCGAATTAACATGGTTTATTCCGGCGGCATCGCTTATCTCAGAGAGAACTATCTTAATATCGTTTACGTCTATGCCATAAGTATTTATATCGCCATCAACTACTGCTTTTCCATTCACTATTTGAATCTTTGTTTTGCGTCTTGCACCAATCTGCTTAATAGCATTGTCATCGGCTACCATATCTACACCATTGGCTTTCATCCATTCCTGAAGTGGTTTCGGAGCAACCTTCATCAGATATTTTCCGAGCATCATTCCACCTTCCGGATCGGAGTGGACAATAAAACTCTTATTGGTTCTTCCAGAAATAGGAAGTCCGGCAGAAGCATTCAGAGCATCAAGAAACTGCTGAGAAACATAAACATTACCATCTTCTACTGATTCTTCAATTGTTGGATCAAGAGCACGCTTCGCTTGAAGAGCATAATTCACATCTGCAATTACAACTTTTATATTCCTGAGATCAGCTACTCCAGGATCGGCAATGAAGTCTTCTGGTTGTAATCCTATGCCCTGATTAAAGATTATTTGAAATCTCTTATTGAGCTTGGATGAAGAATCAATGAATCCTTCTTTGGCAATGAAACTGAAATCAGTTGCCTGATTGAAATCACGCAGATAGAGAAGTGTATTCTTGTATTGTGTTTCGTAGTAGTTTCTCCAGTATTTCTGCTGAGCATCATTTATCTTTCCTCCGATTATTTCCTTCAAGAAACGCTGATAATCTTCTTCGTGCATTTTCTTTAATTCTTCCAACGGAGTTCCGGTATACTTTGATATTTCTTGCTGAAGCTGTTCAAAGGAAAGGTCATCTACTTCTGGATGTTTGACAACAAAGTTGAATTCGCCTTTATCGTTTCTCCCGCCGATGTAGATATACTTGTTCACAACCTTCTTTCCAGTATTCGGGTCAGTTATATTGGCATCTTCAAATCCACCTTCCATCTTCAGAATCATCTGACGAAGCATCCCACCGTCTCGAAGCTTTTGGAATTCTTCATAGAAGTGTGGCATTGCAGCTTCAGTCTTCTCAATGTTTGAATACCAAGTTACTGTTTTAAGTGGCGAAGAAGTTCTTTGCTCCAATCCCTTCACCAGATTAAAGAGAGGTCGTCTCTTCGGAAGTAGTTGCGATACCTTCCGGTTACCAATAACTTCTCCGAACTTAATCGGAACAACTTTGAAGACGCCATTCTTCTCGTGGTTGATATAATAGTTGTCATTCATGTAGTCATAGTACTTTTTCATTATCACATACTTGTTAAGCACCGCATAATCGCTATCCACAATGTTCTCACGAAAGTGCTGTTTGTTTCGATCAATCCACTTCAGAAGTATTTGCTTATCAGGATTCTTTCCAATCTCCAGAATGAAGTCATCAGTGATTTTCTGCACTGTCTTGTCATTTGCTTCTTCCGGAGTAAGAAGACGCTTGAAGGTATTGGCAATCTGCTGATTCCAGTTGGTTTCTGGAATATTTGATTTCACCATGATATCCGAAACAAAAGAACGATAAATCTCTTTCTGAAGATTGTTATCGGAAGTTGCGGATGCTTCTGTGGTCTTTATCCAGATACCAGTTCCCCTATCGTCATACCCTCGTGCTTGCATATATTGTTCAAAGTTTTTCCAATACGGATTGTCACCTCGGTCATAAGAGTCTGGAGTGATAACTGTTGCTTCGGATTCAGTAATCTTATGAATCACATCAATATCCGGAGAAACCTTTCCTTCTGTGGGAACGAATGCTACTATATCATCTTGAAGAATTACATCTGGGTTTACTTCTTTCTTCCCTGCTCCAGCTATAGAGAACTCATTTTCTCCATCGGTTACAAGGACAGTTGAAATAGAAAGCTGAGTAGTGCGAAAGCCATCGGCTTGATATAATTCTCCAGGAATTATTTGAGTAAGACGAGTTATTCCTTGACGTACTTCTTTCATTCTCTGACGCACGGTTCTATATGTTTCTACTATATTCTTCACAGTTTCTTCTGAAGGAGTAGGAAATCCATATTCTTCCATGTCTTGTTTAATGGCATCAACCAATGACCGAAAAGATGCTCTCTCTTGTTCTGCCTTCACTTCTTTGTCAACCGCAGCTTCTATTCTTTGAGAAGCGGTTTCTGGAGTGGGAGGCGCTCCGGCACTGGGAATTGTAAGTAGTTCAATCTTATAGAACATCTGTGTTGGAGTTTCTGTAGTGGTAGTAAGTTTATAGCGTTTTCCTTCAACTTCAACTACACCAGATTCTCCAGCTTTTAGTCCTATTCTTTCTGCTTTGGTAAGATCGACTGCAAGAACAGGATTCTTCTGAGAGATTGCAGATTTAATCTCTTGATTAGCTGTATCTATGGAAACCAGCTTCAGAGAAGGAGAAGTTGGAGTCGGAGTTGGAACAGTAATTGGTTCCAGTGTATAAGTAACAAACTTCTTCGCTTTATCTATTCCAGAATTTGTTATCTTAAATTGTTTACCTTCGATAACAATAGTACTAGATTCTCCTTCGGCGAGACCAATTTTCTTGGCTACTGGAAGAGAGCGAGTAATAGTATTCTTCCTTCCGGCAAGAATCTCTTGTCTATCTTTTGGAAAGATACGTGTTTGAACTTGTCCAGGAACTTTTGGTTCTTCGTATTGGAGAACTTCCGTTCCAACAATTTGTTCTCCAAGATTCTTTTGTTCCTCTCTTGCTTTGGCTATCTCTTCGTCAATTGCTTCTTTTTGTGCTTCAAGAGTTTCAATGTTCATATACATTTTATCTACTAACTCATCTGGATAATCCTTCCCTTCAGGAATAATTGACGCAATAACAGAACTGAGATAGTTTCTTTTCCGACTGGTACCAATGTATTTATCGAATAAGTCTGCTACATTCTTCTTTACTGCAGGAGAAGCTTCAGCATATCCTTCTACTCCACTAACAGTATCCGGAAGTTTGGCAGTTGGTCTTAAATATGGCTGAATAAGCTTGTAAGCTTGTTTTTCTGCAGCAGGACGATCACGATAGGCAAAAAATCCACCAATAAGGTATTGATATATCTGTTCTGGAGTTGTTTCTCTGCGCATTGTTGAGGGAAGACCATTCCACATTGCTCCAGTAAGAGTGCGAGCAATTGCCTGAGTGCTGAGACCACCAGAAACTCCACCAATAAGAGCTCCCATTGCATTGGCGATCAATCTATCTCCAGCTTCCATATACATTCCACCAGCCAATCCATGAAGCATGGCATCAATCCCATACTGCCAGTTGGAAGTGGCTCCAGCTATTCCCAGACGAGCGGCACCTTCAACTACATCTCCTACAACAGGATTCTTAAGTAATTTCAAAGCGCTATTTACCGCTCCCATCTTTCCCAGTGTAGCTTCGGTAGCAACTTTCTTCGTTATACTGGAAAAATATTTCGTAGCGGTGGGAGTAATTTTTTTCATTACTGCATTCGAAACAAGCAGCGGAACTGATTTCCCAGCAACTGCCTTCGCTACTCCCCTGAGACCTGGAATGGGGACGAGAAAGCCGGCGTATCCTGCTGCCTGACCAACTGCTTTGGCAACCCTTTCCCATGGATTTACAGGGGCTTGTTCGCCTATTTTGAGAGTAGAGAACCCCTGTAGCCAACCTTCGCCAAGATATCGAAGAGCTCGGAAGACATTAAAGTTTACTTCGTCTTCGGCAACTTCTCGAAAAGGAAGTTGATAGTAGGCGGCATGTTGCTTAAGAAGTTGAACCTGAGACTGGTTAAAGCGCTCAGGTTCCCTCATATAGTAGTTTATATACTGTTCCGTGATTGGCTTATTCATCCTCGGAACAAAATATGGATATTGCATATTTATCCTACTGCATATTCGGAAGTGGTGGCATTCCAACCATCATTGGGTTTTGCATACCCATTCCCATTCCCATTTGTGGAGGTATTGTTGGAGTCATGAAATCTTGAGCAATGCCCATTGCTTGACTACCACGGACAAGAGCTTTAGCAATTTCCAAGAGAGCTTGAGAATAAGACATCTGTGTATATAGTTCTCGGATTGCTTCATTCGCAGCAAGCGCACTCTTCACATTTGCTCCAATACTCTTTGCGGCACCCATTGCTTTTGCTCCAGCCTTGGCTCCTTCTGCAGCTTCTGCAGCTGCCTTTGCTCCACCTATCAATTCTTGAAGTGTCTTTCCACTCTTGGCTGCTGCTTTTGCTCCGCCTGCCGCAGCTTTTGCTCCACCGGTAAGAGCTTGCGCTCCACCAAGAGCAGCCTTGGCACCTTTCGTAGCATTAAGAATACCAATAGGAAGTAGAAACGATGCAAGAAGTCCAGCTGCCTTTCCAGCATTCTTGGCATTTTTCGTATACTCATTACTATACCAAGAATCTCTAAGTATTCCAAAAAGAAGAGCATCGAGTAAGCCTCCTCCAAAGGCAAGTGCTTGCTTTCCAAATGTATTATTCAGCTTTGCATCGCCCCTGGAAGTATCCAGTCCATACTGCATTGCAATAGCTTTTGCCATTTCTTGACCTTGTTTATTAAGAGAGGCAGGGTCTTCGTTGTATGTGATCACTAGCTTCAAATTGTTCGTCATCTGCTGCTGTTGCATAGCAGCTAGTAAGCGTGAACCTACGTCAATAGGTGCTGAGAATAGTTGCTGATAATCCATTGTTCCCCCTTAAAAACCAGAGCGGTATGTTTGATTATACCAATCGGTTTGTCTTCCGAGATACTCTACTTCTGGAGTCTGAGGCTTCTTCGCCAAGAAGTTTCCTAAAAGTCCTTTGAATTCATAATCTGGGTTTGTTCTTTGTTTTGCCAGAGTATAACTGGTAATCATATCAAGAAAAGGATTTCCAGTCATCTTGGGTTTATACATATTCTGCAGCATACTCTTCATGAGTAATTGATACAACTGATTGTACTGCTCCTGAGCCTTTTGCTGCTCAGCCATGAAGTCCGTTATGCGATTAGCAATACCGCCAAACTCTTCAAGACCACTTCTTATGGTCTGTTCATTAAGGGGCGGTAGAATATTTTCTTGTATTGGCATCGTTTCTCCTTATTTATAAAGATTTACTTTAATCTTTTCATTAGTTCGTCAACCGATGGCATATAGACAGGTTCATATCTTAAGATTCCTGCATCATAGAAATCTTTTAACTTTTCATAATCAGCCTTGTTACCTTGGACTATCAATGTACCCTTCGCCTCATTAACTGTATATTTATTAGCTAATTTTATTGCTTCATCTGCAGTCTCGAGACTGAATACTGGTGCGTTTGTTTTCGTTTTCGTTTTCTGATTATAATATAAACTTTGAGGAATGTTTAGATTAACTCCCATTGCATCGACTGGTGCTGAATATGTTCCTTGTTTTGTTATTGCCGACCGTTTTTTAGTTGAAAATGAAGGAAACGCATTTCCTACACCATTCCCACCAACGCTGGCAGAATATAGGTTTACAAGTTCTTGCTGAGCTTGGTCTGTAAGATATTTGTTAAAGATAATATTGCTTCTTTCTATGGCGCCTTGAGTCTCAAGTGACTGCAGATGATTCTTACCTCGTAATGCTTCCACAGCAAGAGCATTGCTTCCTTGCAGTCTCGCAATCTCTTTGTCTACATCTGCCCTCGTAATGCTTCCACAGCAAGAGCATTGCTTCCTTGCAGTCTCGCAATCTCTTTGTCTACATCTGCCTGAAGCTTTGCGAGGGCAAACGCATTCTGTCTATCCTTCTCGCTTTCAGATTGAGTTACCTGAGTTCCATATAAGCTCATCATGTTACCTAATTTTGAACCGAGTAAGCCTCCCAATAGATTTATTCCACCCATTACATTCCCGTAACTGGTATTCAGTTGGTTTCCCAACATGCTAGTAAGTTCTGCCTGTTCTCGTTCCAAATCAGCTCTTATCTGATTATAACGATCGGCAGTCTGACTAAGTGTTTCCCAAAATCCTGGCATCTTTCCTCCTTACTAAAGTCCTAAAAGCTTTAGAAGACCAGCTGGAGACTGTGTTCCGAAAAGCAATGCCGGAGACGCTCCAACAAGATTTCCGAAAAGTCCACCAAAGAATCCTGACTGATTTTGGCTTCTCTGCATTTGCATTGCAGCATCTGCCTGCATCTTCTGTAGTTGATAATTCAAAGCCGATTGTGAACCTTGCATTGCCGCAGTATTCTGAGCTGCAGCATTGGCAAGATTTCCCTGAAGACTGTATCCCAATAATCCAGTACCAGTCTGATACGCATTGTTGAGATAACTATTGTATGCTTGACGAGTCCCTTCCAGATTACTGGCGAGAGAAGACTGAAGCTGACCTGTAGCAAAAGGATTCTGACCAGCTGCCTGCATACGCATGCTGTTCAAGTATTGCTGAGCGGCAGCGTCTACACCAACTTTCTTCAGGTCATTATACATACCTCTATTACGAGAACTATATGGATCAAGAAACTCTTCTCCCAGTGCAGTATATCTACTCGTATCAACCGAGTAAGTCTTTGGTGTATATGCCTGTGTCAGCTGTTGCGGAGTCATATTATACCCCTTCAACCTACTCTGCCCGAAAAGTGCATTTCCAAGCCATGACATTATTTCACCTTCCTTATCCAATCGAAAGGAATATTCAGACGAGCCCAACCATCTGGAAACCTTGCTTCAAGATACAACTTCGTTTCACCTTCGCTCTTTGTCTGGGTAAAGCGAATGTTGCTTGTTTCCGGTTTCTCAGCGTTGATATCGCCAATTCCTGCGGATTGGAGTTTTCTATCTATTTCATCGATCTTGTTCCAGATTCGATGAAGTTCTTTGTTTATCTCTTCGAACGAATCGAGAGCCCTATAGGAACTTATTCGTTTCAAATTTCCTCCTTCGTTACAAAAGAACGAATTACATAACGTATTACCGAAATCGGTTCTTGCGATTCGATGCTTATATGAAACACAGACTTCTGTACCGGTTTGTCATAGTATTCAGATGCCTTTTTGTTGTCAATATATATCTCCGATTGTACTCGTGTATTTCCATTGTAGGTCTGAATATCATATATCTGCTTTTTATTCTTAATCCCGAAATCGGTAACATAATCAAGTTTCATTGTGCGAACTCTTGATGTATAAGTGGAAACATCGCTTCCAAAAAGTTTCTGAGAAATTGCATAGGTGGTAAGATAACGACCATTGTTGTAGGATATTGTTCTTACCAAGATTCCTGGAATTGTCGACACAGCTTTTCTCTCTGGGGGAACAATTGGAGGAAGAATTGGAATAGACGGTGATTCCAATGTTTCAATATCAGTAGAAACTGTGATTACAGCATAGCCATCTTCAGTTGAATAGACTCCTTTCAGATAGGAAACGTCATACGCATCAGGCGTTTCAATCATATAAGTAGCCCATCTTCCAGTGCTGATTCCATAAACGAAAGCAATAATTTGCTGATACTTTCCTGGAGCATCTACTTTCTCACCAATCACTGCAATGGCGTTTCGGTTCTGAATATATTCTACATACACACGACCGGTAAGCCATTTGAAAGAAGGAAACGCTGTTCCCTCGGCACTCAATTGAGAATAGTTGTTTTCTTTTATTGCTTCACCAATTGGAACTACTTTGTTTCCATCTACAAGATAGAGATTGCCGTTGAAGTAGACAAAAATACCAGTTTCAGTAGCAACCACATGACTACGCTGAAGAGCACCACAAGACTTACTCGTATATTCAATAGCAAGAGTATCGGCATTGATGATAGAATACTCTTCCTTCCCGAAGGCATATATTCTTCCATTGTAAGGAATGAGAACATTCGGAACAAATCCAAGAACACAGTATTCTTCTTGATAGTTAAATATAGATGGTTGATA
>Ga0209407_1004579_pt1 | contig 11204 bp, 11 predicted proteins | sample AD_JPNHG3_MetaG_FD_184410 | JGI IMG/M metagenome (GOLD analysis project Ga0209407, IMG submission 184410) | Active sludge microbial communities of municipal wastewater-treating anaerobic digesters from Japan - AD_JPNHG3_MetaG (SPAdes) (version 2) | ecosystem: Engineered > Bioreactor > Anaerobic... | reverse complement strand
ATCGATTTTAATGAAATTGTTGGCATTTATATAAGCCGCCATCCCGTAAATATCTGAACCATATCCGGCATATCCATTGAGATTGCCGAGACGCAGGTGAGTGGTTATATCATTCCAGGGGCTTCCGCCGTGGGTGAACACACTCAAATTAGGGGCATCAGCATCGCTTGCAGTGATATAGATACCGCCATCACCGGACTTTCCGTAATTCGATACGCTCGCTCCCTTTGTCCATGCGGGATTATTGTCAGTTGCATAATTGCCGGACTTGTCCCTGCTAACTCTATAAACAGGCGCAAAACTATTTTCAATTACTTCCAGCCATTCATCATCCGTGCCTTCTTTAATTCTCAGAATATCGCCAACTGCAAAGGTATCATTACCTTCGATTATAATTTCTGCTATCCCTTCTGTAATCAGTGTATCGCCCGCTTCTGTGATTCGCGTATCGCCCGCTTCTGTGATTCTATTAATTGCCGTCCCGTCCGTAACAGTCATATCAGCAGCCAGGACATCGCCCCCTTTGACTGTAATATCAGACCCAGAATGAACCGATATGGAATTGTATTCAAAGACGGATGTTCTGATGATCCCCCGCGCGGCTATATTGCCGACTTCGAGAAGGTCAGGCTTGAGGAGAAATCCTGAACCTAAAGCACCGGAAACATAATTGGAGCTCCTGACAGCCGGCACTCCATCATAATCCCCGTCCATGATGAGATTGGGAGCAGACAAATCGCCCAACCGGATCAAGGTGTTGGCCTTGTCCAACAGAATCTTCGCATTGTTCGGATTTTCAGCATCCCCGAAGAATTGCGCTCCGGCATAAAATCCAGCCAGTTTTATTGTGCCTTGAATCAATATCGAGGCATCAGGGACAGAAGGCAAACTTGCCCGGACTCCAAAATGAGATACACTTCGCAATTTAATATAGCAAGTGTCCCCAAGCTCATAAACAGCTCCCAAGCCAGAAAAAGTAAAAGACCCTGTTCCGTCACGTCCGACATAATAGTAGGTAATATCATCAGTCGAAGCATATATTTCAGAATATGAATATACATTCCCTCCAGGCGGCGTGAACGTAATGAGGATTGCTCCATAATCATAATATGGCCCAATAGCCGTAGCCTGAACAGTTATGTTTGTTGCCGGCGGGGGAGTAATAAGCGGCAGATCAGACGCGCCGGTTTCGGTTGTTGTCCACTGTGATTCAACCCCATATACCGAAATAGATTGCGCCTGGATTTCGTAGGACTGTTGATCCGATACCGGGGAGATGGGAATCGTCAACGTGCTCATTTCGCCGGTATATTGCCACTGCGTCTCCCCGATCAGCCTATATCTGACCCTGTATCCGCGTATTCTCACGGTGTTGGCCGGAGCGGTCAAATAAACTAGTATAGTCGATACCGATCCGCCTCCACTGATCGCTGAAACATCCGTGCCGGTATCCATGCCGTCTATTGTCGGTGGCTCGGGGGCAAGTGTCGTAATATCTACAGGCGTGGAAGTCTGCGGGTCGAATGGCGGTATTTCGCCCGCATCGGCATTGTAAATAGCGGAAGCGACATCGACGAGGAATAACTGGGCAGTGAAATCAGAGGCGCGTGTGATTGAATGCACCAGAAGTTCCACTGTTTCCCTGTCGGCCTCCCCGAACATCGCAAGATCGCCGACCTTCGGGCCAAGAGCCACTGCAACAGGTGTTGCCAGCTCAAGGGTATCTGTCTCTCCCGCGTCGGTGACGATAGACAGAACCGGCGTTCCACCGTCCGCCAGCCGGAACCTGCAAGCATAGGATTTTCCGGCTTCCATTGTTACCAATTCATCCAGCGTGATATGGGTAATGGTCGTTCCGACAACGGTTAATGACTTCACGCGCCCCCAGCCGGAACCCCAGAGCGGGACATCATGAGATACACGAACTTTATTCCCTCTCCTGCAAACCAGATGCTCGAAGTCCATATAGATGGAGTACATCTCAGGTCGGAGCCTTGCTTGCGCTATGTGGAATCGTCCGAACTTCCAGATCAGATTGGGATGCGTTATGCCGGGAAATTCTATCGATTCAAACAGAGTGGCGGTGGCAGACGTATAGCCGTCATCATATACTATTCGTTCGTCATCATTCCAGTCATTCAGTTCATTTTTGAATTTGATCCTGAAGGCGTGAGGATGGTCGTATAATCTTTTCTCCGCAGAGAATCCCCAGGAATTCCGTGGTGTGATATGCTGTACAAGAGTCTGATTCCCCGTGTCGGCGATAACAGACCATAAGCCATCCTTGATTGTTATGGAGCCCCGCGCCGCCGAAGCAATGTCCTGGCAAGTTTCAAACACTGAAGCTACGTAATCTCGATACATGTTGAAGGCGTAGCCATTAGTGGCGCAAAATTCGTAAAACTCGCCGAGAGTATCGTTATCAACCTGGGTTAATGCCCTCTCTCTTGCGTTCGCTTTGCCTGTCAGGACGTGGCGAATAAGAGCAGCCGGGTTGTTGGTCACCGCATAATCAGCCTCAGTGGAACCCCACGTTTTGGTGACAGAATTCCATACCGGGCAATAGGATGAAACAACGCCATTTAGATTATCAATGTTTCCGCTCAACTGATCGGTTGCCTTGATTCGGAGAGCAGTCACAGCCAATGGGTGCGGAAAAGTGATCGGATAGGCGGTCTCGATGCTTCTGAGATACGTCCAGTACACTTCATCGATGATTGTGTCAGCAGATGTGTCTGGTGATATCCTCGTTATGCCGATCTCATATTGTTTGGTGTTGTTTACTTTCCACCGCCAGCCGTATCTAATTGCCGAGGTCGTTAGATCGGAGAATGTCTTGGATTCAATATCTATCCATGTTGAAGTCCCCACTTCACGATATTGGACAAGAACAGTAACGCTTCTTGCCACTCTGTTTCCGGCATTATTATATTCAACCAATCCGCGCGGGAATGAAATATCGACAGACAGTTCATCAACATTGGTTTTCGCGGTTCTCCTTATCTGTCCACCGGCGGACGCTAAAATCACCCCGATGTAATCCTGCTGAACGGCTGAAGGGAATAGAGTAAGGGGCGTATCAGTTGACCATCCCTCTCTTGTCTCGACTTCAACGTCAGTATACGAGGAGAGCAGAGTGTCTCCGAGCTTGATGTCGGATATCTTCATCGGCCCATATCCCCACACAAAGAGCATGCGCAGGTATTCATCCGAGCCGACGAGTTCTGTGTATGATTTTGCACCGAGAGGAGGGAAGACTTTATGAGTTCCGAGAATTACCGGAATAACGCCCCACGGGTTCTCCATGTTCGTGTTTGCGCCGATGGAGTAGGTGGGTGAATCTTCATAGGTTTGCCGTGCGGCAAGGCCAGGGCCTGAATATTTGATCGGAGCAATCGCATTAACGAGCAACATACCGGCGGTTGCCATTGCCATTGTTGCAAAAGAGGAAACTGCAGCTACTCCGGCTGCAGATGTAATTCCTAACTTCCCTGCAATGGCTCCACCAACCGGGCCGCCAAAATACGTTGCCCCCACTACAACAGCAATCGTCAAGATGGTTCTCAAGGGATTCTTGCCGCCGCCGCCGCCGCCATGCAATGGTACGCTTATCAAGACATGGGAGTCAATCGGAGGGACAAGGTGCCAACGATCCCGAGGGATCGGCACGCCGTCAATCTCAACCATAACATAGGTATCAGGATAGAGGGACGTAACTATTTCATGGAGCGTTGCCCCATGAGGCACTGTCACGACTTTCGGTGCATGAAACGCAAGCGGACTGACTATGATTTCTCTATCGGCCATAATGATAATACCCCTCAACCCTTTGCTGCCACTGTAGCCCCGTAAACTCTTCAATTGTAGAGTCGATGCCCTCTAAAACGTGCAACATCCGCTTATGATCAATGACCAGACCGACGTGATAGACCATATCTCCGGTACGGAGCAAAATCACGTCATATGGCTGCGGCTTATCAACCCTCTGCCATGCCTGCTTTTCATCCCGTATCTTTCGGGATACTTTCATCAGGGAGGCAAGGGAGCCGTCAACATAGATACCGGCAAAGTCCGGGAGCTCTATGCCTAACTTCTCACGATAAACCATAACTATGAGCCGCCAGCAGTCTATTCCGTTTCGATCACTTCCATTTTTCTGGAATGGTATGCCGATGTATTCATTGGTCCACATTAGAATAGTCCTCGAAAGTAAGAAGGGACAAAACTACCGCTAGGATACGGCTCCGTCTCCAGCGTCTCAAGCCGCAGTGTCCCGGTGATAGTCGTGGCATTATACGTTATGTTCGTCAACTTGAATTCCGGCCATGAGCCCTCAATCGTGTCCAGGGCATTATCTAAAACAAGATCAACCCTGCATATCACGGGTGTCTGCACACTTCGGATTGTCTCGGTATAGGCCCGATGGACATTATCGATCTCAAGTTGCATCTCCCCCGGCCCTTCGTCGGTATCATCAGGGAGTTTAATTCTCACGGGGAGGAAGATATATTTTTTGCCGTTAGATATCGTCCCATATACCTTCTGCGTATCAGAAGTGAATTCCGTCAACTCCTGTGTAGGATCGGTACTGATCCTGATATCATCGGCAAGGTCAATATGTGAGAGCGTTATCAGGGCAATCAGCACACGGCCTGTTTCAGGAGAGAAAGCCGCCTCACGAAAATTTAAGCTTGTTGTCGTCATTAGGGAAGCACCTCCAATGATAGGTTGACTTCATAATCCCCCTCCACTTTCGTCCACGAGGGTGGAGCGGTGAACCGCATCTCGCAAGCCGTAGAGTGGGCAGGGGGCTTCGTCCATGAGAATCTAAGGGAACCGCCCAGCAGGGTTGTATTATAGAACGTGGCCAATGATGTCAGTTGAGTCCCCGTAAGAAGCATCGTCCCTGACACCGGCTCAACGCCTGCCGTGAACCTGCGCCGTACCTTTGCCGGCCCAGCGTCCATATCGGATTTGATTGTCGTTTCCGCAAAGGACTGGCTGTATCCATTGACGAACAACTGTTGAGGTAATTCTGTCGGCCAAACTGGTACGCTCATTTTTTACCTCCCCGTTAACTGCATTCGTGCGCCGTAGTTGGCACGCATCGCCTTATTTGATTGCGAGCCGAACTGACCGAGCTTTTTCGCGACAGCTTGATCGATATAAACGTCGATGGCCTTTCCGCCGTCCGCTGTGGCGCGTTCCTGCGTCGTGACGTTGGCTCCCACATTATTATAGATGTTTACCTCTGTGTTGCCACCGGCAGCCTTAACGCCTAAGTCCCCGCCGATTCTTGTCAGAGGCATTACCGCCTCCGGCCCTGCCTCGCCCATAAGCCCGGCTCCCCTGGCCATAGGAAAAACAGTCGGTCTGTCCACGATCCCGCCACGGGCAAAAGGAATAACGTTGCCGCCCTGAAAGACGTTGCCTTTGGCGACCCAGACAGCCGGCCCAGTAGTGGCAGGGATTCTCGCAGCGCCGCCGAAGAGAGAGCCGAGGCCGCTGGAGATTGCCCCGAATAGCGGACTGGTAATGTTCTGATAGATCATCATTCTCAGGAGGTCATCAATCATCGAGTCGATCATGTCACTGAATGACATTTTCCCTGTCCGGGCAAATTTTACTATTGCATCGGCGCTATCCCGTCCCCATCCTTCGATTGCGTCTTTGAGTTCTTTAATATTATCTTTTTCTTTATCGGTTCCTTTATCAAGTATTTTCGCCTTCTCTGCGGCATACCATTCATCCAGCTTTGCTTTGTCGTCTATATAAGCCGCATATTCATCATACGATGATTGTAGTTGCTGCAATTCATATTCTGTCGTAGATAGCGTTGCTCGTTTATGAGCCTCGGAGAATTCGGCCTGTTTTTTTTCTTTCTCCTTTTCGTATTCTTCATGCATCTTCATCTGGAGCTTGAGCGCTTCTTCTTCCTCTTCAGCCTCAGTTTTTTTGGCTTTGATGGCCGCCTTACCGGCCTCGATTTCTCTTACCAGGTCTTCAATCCGCTTCTTGTGCTCCGTGGATAGCTCGGCATACTTACCTTTTTCAAGTTCCCAGAGAACTTTTTCAACTTCTGATTTGTCTCCCAGCAATGCCAGCTCGCGCTCAAGGTCTTTTATGGCTGCCTGCCCGCGCTCGATAGTGGCATCGCGTTTTGACGCCCCGCCGCCTAACCCGCCGCCTTCAGTTTTATTCGTTGCCATAACGGGAACATTGGGAGCGGTCGGAACCTTAGGGGCTGCCGGCTTGCCTTTCGCCTGCGATTCATTGTAATCATCAACTTGCTTTTGTAGTCTGGAAACTTCTTCCCTTGCGCTTTTGATACCACGGATTTTGTCGAGGAAGTCTGTTGATATTCCGACTTTGCCCAGCAATTTATCGGCAAACGCAACCGCTTTATACCTATCCTCCAGTTCCTTTAGTTTCTCCTTTGCGCTGTCGAGATTCTTTTCTAGTCTGGTTATGTCATCCCCGGCTACGCCGTAAACCTGCGATGCCAATTCCTCGCCGAGCCATTTCGTAAACTCCACGGTCTTTGATATAGCCGTCAACACCTTCTCGAATGCGGTAACCATCGCATTGGCCAGGGTTTGAGCGTTTTTAATCGTCTCAGGATTTTGTAGGAGTTGTATCAATTCCTCAATGGCCTGCGTCGTTCCTTTCACGCCTCCGCCGCCTGAATCGCCTTCTAAAAGATCGTCAAAGGCATTTTTTAGTGCGGTAAGCGCCCCGCCAAGTGTGTTCCGTGCCGCCTCCGCGCTTCCGCCGAACTGGGTTTCAAGCTCGGCAAGGATCACCTTTTGGGCCCCGGCAATATCATTGACCGCCATCAACTCCTTGACAGTCGCCTTCTGTGCTTCGGAAAATTGAATACCAGTCCGGGAAAGCGCGGTCATGCCGAGGACGGGGTCGTTTAGAGCCTTGCCGACTTGCAGTGCCGCTGTTTTCAGGTCTGTTTTAAGCGCTGTCGCAACGTTTAACACTGCCATCTGAGCGCGGGTGAACTCATCGCCGCCTATCCGTGTAAATGTCAGGAGAAGAGATTGCATCGAGATGATGGCTTCATCGCCGTAAGTGGTGATCTTCTGGAGTTCCGCCGCATACCCAGTCAGGTTTTGGGCAAGTTCAGGCGTATAGCGGCCCGTGGATTTCAGTGTCGCCTCAAGCTGAGCAACGGCCTGTTGCGCCTCTGACGCCGCGATTATAACGGCTCTAAACGCAGCTCCGATTGCTAATGCCGAGACAAGAGTCTTGAGCTGGCCGGCAACGCCGCTGAATGACCGGCCAACTTTATCCATCGCCCGTTGCATGCCGGTTGCGTTTTCCTCCACGGCTTTTTTGGCCTTGCCCATGTCGGAGCGAAAACTTGACCATCCAGCCGAAAGCTCAGCCCTTACTGACCCAATGGGTGTCGCCATAATATCCCTCTATGTCTTGAGCTCTTTCTTTGGTTTTCTCATTCCGAGCGCCTTTTTCAAGTCAGCTTCCATATTCGGATTACCCGCCTTTGGTTTGCTGATCATCTCGTTTAGCTTCGGCATCTTCTTTGCCCTCGTCAATGCGGCTATCATCCACGCTTGAGTATTCCTGCCGTCGGTTAACGCGGCAATGGCTTTGCGGGTCAAGTATGGAGTGAGCTCCCAGAATTCAACGGGGCTTATCCCCGCTTGAACAGCCGCGCAATACGCCTGCACAACCCAGCCGCCGGGAGGAGGCTTTTTTTTTCTGTCTCTTTTGGGATGGCCTCATTCCCGAAGTACGCCTGTTTCACTGCCGCATCTACAGCTCGGATGAATGGAACCATCGGAGGGGATGCTTCTATGATCCTCTCCGATGTCCATTCCGGTTTATCGATTCCGATAGCGGCTACGCGCGCAAGAATGTCATATTTGAAGAGGTTCGGCGAATCCCCGAACTCCTCTTCAACTTGCGCAAGCTGACGCCAGGTAAACTTAATGCCTACCTTTTCGCCTTCGATCTCTACTATCACGATGCCACCGTTCCCCTGATCGTTATCGCTCCGGTTGCGTCGGCGTCAACTTCCCCGGAAATAGAATAGTCGAGAACATACCCATCTTGCAGTGTGATTGCCTCGTTGTCGGAGAAGGTGATCCTGAAAGCAAGATTTTCGGAACCATTCGTGTATGCCGTCTTGACTGCATCCAATCCTGTGTCCGCATTATCCCAGAGCAAATTGAATGTCATAGTGCCGCCGTCACGGATACCGCGCTTCCAGACTCTCTTGGTATCCTTAAGCGTAGTCCTGTCACGCTCCGAGGCTGTAGGGTTCATCGAGAAGTTGGTAATGGTGCCGACCTTCACCCATGTTGTTGGGGTTGCCGTCGCCGCCGTCCCCATTGCTGTGTAGCCCGTCGAGTCGTGATCAACGGCAAACGTATTGGCCGTGACATACTTCACCACCCATGATTTGTTAAGAGCGGCAGCACCGGTGCCAGCCACTCCCGCGATTGTAACAATATCACCATTCTTGAGCCCATGAGCAGTCTCCTTAGTAAAGATTGTGGGATTTCCCGCCGCCGGTGTTAGCGCCGTTACAGCCACCCCGGTCGTCCCCCCGATTTCTAAAGTTGTTCCTGTTGCATCGAGTATTGCCATTTTACATTCCTCCTTAGTTTTCGGTGTAACGCACCGAGTAATCTTGTATTATGCGGTGAGCATTCACCGCCTCTTCATATCCGTCAATCTCCGCTTGTGATAAACAGGAAAATGTAACGCCGTCTTTCGTGTGTTCCTTCCCGTCAAGCGCCTTCCTGATAAGATTTGCCAGACCCTTTGCTGCCGAGTAAGTCTCCGCCCATGCTTCGATCTGGAAACGTGGCCTTACTGCACCGCTGGGGCCGCTTAAATGATGCACCCGGCTGCCTGTCACCCTCTGTATGACGATGAGCGGATAGGTAGGCGATTGCGGAATATAATTGTAATAACAGCGTGTTGTGACAGCCTTAACTCCGTTGTCTGCAATTATAATCGCTCTCAATGCAGATTCGATAATCATCGCATCAATCCCGCCCTCTGCTGTTTTGTCAAACTCCCTTTGGCCGCCTTATCAGCCAGTCTTTTCGCCGCCTTTTCAATTTCCTTTTTCATCTCATCCGTAAATATCTTCATGACGCCATCTTTCGTTGATTCCCATGCCTGCCTTAGGTAAGACCTTGCCTGAACTCGCCCTGTACTTTGCACTACCCGCACCACGTCTCCTATCGGGACTGCCTTCGCCTCCTTATGCTGCCGTTCATCAGTTCCCCATTCCAACAAATGGGCGTGTGGTGCCGACGAGCCGACATACATGACAATTTCATCTTTTCCTACTCGGCGTCCGTCCTTCTTCTGGCTGCGTTTCAATGCCGAGGTAATCTCAACACTGTCTCTTAGGTGCTCCGACATCGCATACCGTTTCGGCTTCGGGGCCCAGGGCAACGCTGATCTATACTGTTCGGCGGTAGGCATGAGCGAACGCTTTGCCGCGTTCCTCACGGCGGACTTTCGCATAGCAATGGTAGGCAGCTCGTCTAAAGCCGCCATTAACTCCTTCACGCCGAACAACTGGAATTTGAAAGCGTCTTTTGTGGTGCTCATTTATTCACCGTCCTCGATCCGCTTTTTCCCGAAATCCCCATCATCTGGTCTAATCGCCATTATTCACCTCTGGATGCCACCAAAAGTTCAAGCCCCTCTTTACGGCCCAACTCCAGCACCGCCTGCACGTCGTATTCCCGTGAATCGCTGTCAATCAACATGTTCATCGGCCCGACATCCGAACGCCATCGAATCCGATACTTGCCGGACATGGAGGCAACAACCTGTTGTGCGTTCCATCGTTCATCGCCCCGCAGTTCCAGCCGTTCCGCCCATTCCTGATAACTACGAGTTACCGGTTTGACCTTGTTTGAGACGTTGCAGGCCGTCGCCAGCGTCGCCGTCCATACGTCGCCGATCTTACACCCGGCGTAGAAGTGATCTTTCTCAGTGGCGGTAATCTGATAAAGTTTTCCAATAGTCAGGGTGCCCGTGGCGATTTCGTCACCAGTCATGCACAAGGGAATCCAGGCCACGATTTCTTCCCCGAAGTCATCGGTAGTGGTCGATGCCTTATAGAGCTTAATGATACGATCTAGCCTGCCGGAACGCATTATTCAAACCTCGACCAGATTCTATAGCTGCGAAGTAAACTGTCAACGGCATCGTCTATCCTACTGACGGTCAAGCCAACCACGACCTCCCCGCGGTGCTCATATAGGTCTTCGATCCGCAACAGGATTGCCGATTTAATCCCTTTCGGCACATCGTCGGCATCGCCATACCCGCAAACGAACTCGATCTTAATCGGCTTGTCGCTGTATAACGTCCCAGACGGCCACGATTCGTTCGGCTGTAACACAATCCTGCCGGGCTCGCTTACGGTATCCACATCCACCGTCGAGAGAGTGTTGGCATAATCATCATCGCCTTCCAGACGATAGGCCACCGTTGCCGATTGTAATGGCGGATAGGGTATCCTGATTTCTCTCCTGTCCGGCCATCTATCCAGGTAGTAGGTCATAGTCTGCGTGATCAGCTTCCGGCCTATCTCCTGCTCTGTGATGATCCGTGCAGTGGCGATAAGCCGATCAAGCAAGTCATCCTCGGTCGTGTAGGCCGTCGCCTCCGCTGTGGTAGTGGCGAGGCGCAGATGTTTTTTTACGTCATCTTTTGTGACCGGTTCGCTTGTTGGTGCGGTTTTAAGTGCCAGTTTCATACCTTCCCCTATGCGTTCAGATAGTACCCGCCAGCTACGACTGGCCGCCATAAAACCGTTACATCCGCAACCTTATTCGCTCCCGCCGAGCCACCGCCGATTGTGAGTTGGATGATCTTTGTCCCCGCAGTCACGGAAGGCCCACGATAGACGTGATAGAAGTTGCCCGTCAGGTTCGCCTTTGCCCCAGCCGCCGCTGATAATATTTCAATCGGCGCTGCATCATCAGTCGCTACTGAAATGCCCGTGAATGTCGCGACTGCCGAGAGGTCATCAGGCACATGCACAATCACAGCGTCAATGAAGAGATTCTGCTCCGTGGCTGTCATTACGTTGTAAGCCCCAGCCGCCTGTGCGAGTGAGATTTGCTTGTAGTTTACGGTGGTTTCGGGCATGAAGGATTTCGGCACCCAGGCGTAACCGTTGAAAATCCAAAGAAAGC
>Ga0209407_1004570_pt1 | contig 11221 bp, 10 predicted proteins | sample AD_JPNHG3_MetaG_FD_184410 | JGI IMG/M metagenome (GOLD analysis project Ga0209407, IMG submission 184410) | Active sludge microbial communities of municipal wastewater-treating anaerobic digesters from Japan - AD_JPNHG3_MetaG (SPAdes) (version 2) | ecosystem: Engineered > Bioreactor > Anaerobic... | reverse complement strand
CGCCAAAAAAAGAGTAGGTTGCGACAGGGCCGAAGATGCTCAGCTTCGGCCCCTCATAGATAATAAAAGGAACGGCATAACATTCGGATTCTACCCCTTTGTAGGGTTGCCAAAGAGAGAGTACCCCTGCTCCTGCCCAAACGTTGGCCGCAGAATTGCCGGATTCTGGTTCAGCCGCCAGGACGGGAACGGCTGACAAAAAAATCCCCACAAAAGGAATAGCAAAACGCATACTCTTTTCTCCTTACGCTGTACCTGACTTTTCTGTAAAATTGTAGAAAAGAAATGGAGAAGGGCAAGAAATTTTTTGCCTGTCGGCAAACCTTGCTGGGATGACTTCGTAAAAAATAGGGCCTTTTATCATAGGAGACATAATGAGTAAAAACCGACCGGCGATTGGGTTATTTTTAATTGACGGTGAAGGTTTGGCGCGCTATGATTGCCGCAATAACAGCCGAAAAATTCAGGAATAGTGAACAAATGCCTCAGATTCGTTTTTTTGCGGAACGTTGTAAGGGATGCGGCTTGTGCGTGCTGGTCTGTCCCCAGCGGATTATTGCGATGTCCGAAGAGCTGAACGAGCTTGGGAATCCTTTTGCGGGGCTGACTGAGCCGGCCCGCTGTACGTACTGTGCCACCTGCGGGCGCATGTGCCCCGATTTGGCCATTGAAATTGAGGACGACTCGCCTTCCGCGGACAATTCAACTTCATCGGAGTAATCGAACGGCATGGCAGAAAAGGTTCTTTTTAAGGGTAACGAATTGCTGGTGGAAGCCGCCATCGAGGCGGGCTGCCGCTTTTATGCCGGCTATCCGATTACCCCGCAGAACGAGGTGCCGGAGCGGATGTCATGGCGTATGCCGCAGGCCGGCGGCGTCTTTATCCAGGCAGAAAGTGAAATTGCGGCAATCAATATGATTTTTGGTGCATCTGCCGCCGGCGCCCGATGTATGACCAGTTCCTCCTCCCCGGGCATCAGTCTCAAACAGGAAGGAATCAGTTATATTGCCGCGGCGGAATTGCCCTGTGTGATTGTGAATATGCAGCGAGGCGGGCCGGGACTGGGAAATATCCGAGCCGCACAGGGGGATTATTTTCAGGCCGTCAAAGGAGGCGGGCACGGGGATTATCGGCTGATTGTGCTTACGCCGGCAACGCTGCAGGAACTGTATGATTTAACCCTGAATGCGTTTGATTATGCGGACTATTACCGCAATCCGGTGATGATTCTCGGCGACGGGATTTTGGGGCAGATGGCTGAACCGGCAGAAAAGCACCCGTATCATCCGATTTTGAATCTGCCGCCGAAGGATTATATCTTGGACGGCTGCAAAGGGCGAAACAGCCGCGTTGTTCGGACGCTGTTTCTCCATCCGGCGGACGGGTTGATGAAGCATAACCTTCATCTCCAGGAAAAATACGCCCGGATTCAGCGGGAACTTTCCCTCGTTGAGCAGTACCAGACAGACGATGCGGAGGTGATTATAGCGGCCTACGGCATTTCCGGCCGTGCAGCCAAGGGCGCCGTCAAGGCGGCCCGCCGCGAAGGAATAAAAGCCGGCCTGATTCGTCCTTTATGTGTCTGGCCGTTCCCCTCGGATGTTTATCGAAGAGCCGCGGAACGAGCAAAATCCTTTTTGGTGGTGGAGATGAGCCACGGACAATTTGTGGAGGATGTCAAACTGGCTATCGAATGCCGCCGGCCCGTGGCTTTTCTGGGCAAGGGAGGCGGCTGGTACCCTTCTCAGGACGAAATTGTAGAGCAGATACGCCGTCTGGCGAATGAAAAAAGCAAACCGACTACAGCCAGAGGAAAACGATAAATGGAGTTTCATCGCCCCAGGACGCTGAAGAATGTGCTGACCCATTACTGCCCGGGCTGCGGCCATGGAATCGTCCATCGGCTGGTAGCCGAGGCAATTGATGAATTGGGAATCCGCGAGCGTACCATAGGAACTGCGCCGGTTGGATGTGCGGTTCTCTTTTATAATTACTTCGATTGCGATATTATTGAATGTGCGCACGGCAGACCGCCGGCGGTGGCAACGGGAATGAAGCGGATGCTGCCGGACCGGATTGTCTTTACCTATCAGGGGGATGGGGATTTGGCCGCCATCGGAACGACCGAAACCATTCATGCGGCCAATCGAGGCGAAAATATCACCGTCATCTTTGTCAACAATGCCATTTACGGGATGACAGGCGGCCAGATGGCTCCGACAACAATCAAAGGACAATGGAGCACCACAACGCCGGAGGGCCGGGGCAAGCATGGCGAAGGAGGGCCTATCAAAATATGCGAAATGCTCAGTGCTTTGGACGGCCCCAGCTATCTGGAACGGGTGGCCGTGAGCAGCCCGAAGGATATTCTGCGGGCCAAAAAAGCCGTCAAAAAGGCCTTTGAAAAGCAGATTGCCGGCAAGGGGTTTTCGCTGGTCGAGGTGCTTTCGATGTGCCCGACGGATTGGAAACTGACGCCGGCGCAGGCGGTTGACTTTGTCAACGAAAAGATGAAAGCGGTCTTTCCGCTGGGGGTGTTTCGAGACCGCTGAAGGGGTTCAGAATGAGTCAAACTTCGGAAACGAGGATTATTATTGCCGGTTTTGGCGGCCAGGGAGTTGTCCTGACGGGCAATCTGGTTGCCCGCGCAGCACTGATAGAGGGCAAAAATGTTACCGGCATGGTGGCCTACGGGGCCGAAATGCGGGGCGGGACGGCTTTTGCCGCAGTCATTGTGAGCGATGAGGAGATCGCCTGTCCGTTTGTAGAGGTACCGGATGTCGCAATTGTCCTCAATCAGCCCTCGCTGGATAAATTTGAGCCCGATGTCGCTGCCGGCGGTCTTCTTTTGGTCAATTCTTCGCTGGTCAAGCGGGGCCCCAGGCGGAAGGATATCGACTATGTGTGGGTGCCGGCCACGGATATTGCGCAATCCCTTGGCAATCTGAAGGTGGCAAACCTGGCAGCGCTGGGGGCATTTGTCCGGCATACGGGCCTGATTGGCCGCAAAAGTATAGAAAAAGCGGTGGAAGAATTGTTTTCCATGAAAAATCCTGCCATGACGGCGGTGAATCTGGCTGCATTGAACGCGGGAATGGAGCAAAGCCGGCTGGAGAAAGCTGCCTCCAAATTGCAGGCCGGCAAATGAATCATGGAAAGCTCATCGGGGGTTTCCGATGAAATCAGCCAAAAGCATCCAATCCACCTTTCAGCAGCGCGTCATGGAAGGACTTTGTGGTGCCGGCCGCTCGGCAGGGGGGCTGCAGATGGCCCCCATGATCGACGTGATTTTTCTTCTGCTCACCTTTTTTGTGCTTACAGCGAGGTTTCGGCTGTCGGAGGCGTTTGTACCGATTGCTTTGTCAAGTCCGGATTCCTCAATTCGTGTGCAGATGGTTGAGCCGCTGATTCTTTATCTGACATCGGCCGGAGAAGAATGTCTGGCCGAAGTTGCAGCCCAGAAGAAAGTGATGCTGTCCAGGGAAAGCCCTGAAACGGGCCTGGCGGTTTTGGCGGAGACGGTCGAACAGCTCTGCCGCAGCCAGCAGCGAAGGCCGCAAGACCCTGTTGAATTGGTTTGCAGCGATGATGTACAGTGGGATTATGTGGTGAAGGTGTATGACCTCCTCCGGGTCCTCGGATTGGAACAGATTACCTTTGTAATGACAGAGTCGGATGATGGGGCAGAGTAAGGGATTGATTGTTATTCTGCTGGCAGGGATGTCGGCTGTCTTGACAGGACCCTCGCCGGATTTGGTCAAAGAGACGGTTGCCGAGATTGCACGTCTGAAAGAAGAGTTTTTGGTTCAGTCGGCTCCGGCCCGATTAAGTTTGCTTTGTCTGGGGCGGTTTGCGGATGCCGGCCAGAGCAAAGCCCTGGCTGAATTGTCCGCTCAGACAAGCCGCCGGACAGCCGACCTCCTCGAGAAACTGACTCAACTGGTTCAGCAAATGGAAGAATATGGAGGTCAGGATTGGGAAGAACGCTACGGCCGGACAAATGTGTGGTCCGCTGCCCGGCAGGCGCTGCTCGAAGGGCAGTATCTGAAAACTTATCTTTTGTTCTGGACGGCCCTCTCTGACGAAGAACGCAAAGACCAGCTCCTCACGCAGGTGATTGAGGAATGCGGACAGCCCAGCGCCCGCTGGCAGGGACAGGAGCAGATTCTTCAGGTGCTGGCCTTGTGGCGGCGGGCCGCAGCCGGCGATGAGGAACAACTTCAGATGCTCCTTCATCAGATGATGCTTCGAGATGATTTAAGCGAGCCGGCCCAGGAAAGAATGCTGCTTTTGCAGAAGAGGTTTGGGTTATTCTCCGGCGGGCCTTTTGAGGAATCGCTGGCGGCTCTATTCCAGCGGAAAATCGCCGCAAAAGAGGATTTTGAATGGGCGATTGAATACGCGTTTCTTCAGGAAGGAACCGGCCGCCGGCAGGCATTGGAGCACGTGCAGCAGGCCTGGCCGCAGGCCCGCGAGTTTATAACAGCGCTGCGGAAGGAGCAGGAGACGGAATGGTTTAACAAATCAGTGCGTCCCGCCCTCGAGGAGAAGATGCAGACGTTTGCGGCGCGGGCTGCTCGAACCCAGGACCCGAACGAGCGGGAACAGTTCGAGCAGCAGTGGATTCAGTGGATTCGTTCGCTCGATAAACAGACGCCCTCCATCGCCGCCTTGCGAAAAGAGGCCGCCGCCGGTTATGTTCATTATTTGTTTACCCAGCCGGACCGCCGGAATGTGGAGAAGATTGTCCAGTTCCTCCAGGGCGAAGTCGAAGAGGGAGAGCCCGTCCTCGGCTATCTGTATGTTCAGGCGTTAACCTTGAAAGATTCCTATGGGCAGGCGGCAGCCGTTCTTTCCGGCATTCCGCCTGACTGTCGAAATGCCGCATTTGATTTATATGTTCTGGAGGGCTTCACCGAGCGGCTGGAGGAGTTTACCGCCTCATCGAATAAGACGCTGGAACCGCTGGTGATGGAGCGAGCCGCTTATCTGGCTGCTTGCGATGGGCTTAGCGAGCAGGACCGCCGGCGTGCCCAGCTGCTCTGGGCCGAGATGGCCGCTCGGCTGCCCCGGGTTTCCCCCGACCTGGAGGAGAAACTCGACCGGTTTCTTCAGGAACACCAGGCATCCGGCCTTGAACCGGTCATTCGCTGTCGGGCCTTCCGCCGGATGCAGCAGGGGCGATGGACCGAGGCGGCCAGGGATTGGCAAACGGTGCGAAGCGCATTTGAACCGCAAAACCGAACGGAAAAGAGCCGCTCCTGGCATTGGTGGCGGGCAAAATATTATGAATTATTCTGCTGTGCAAAGAGTCCTGATGTATCGCGGGAGGATGTCAAGCATGCCGTCCGCATTCTTCAGACGCTGTATGCTCCGCCGCCCGGTATATGGCAGGAGCGGTTGAAAGCCCTCGCAGAGGAAGACCGCCGCTTTTAGGCAGGGCTTGCCGGCGGCAAAAAGCCGCAGGAAGTCTCCCTCTGTTTTGCACGAAAAAGGTGTAAGGAACGGCAAATGAGCAAAAATAGTAAACCGGCTGCTGTTGGAATCTTTGTTTGGTTGGGACTTTTCGGGGCATGGGCCCCAGGCCGTGCGGACTGGACGATGCCGCAGGATATCCAGCCGATAAAGGCCCCTTTTCCTATGCCGGACATCCAGCGCCCTGTTTTCCCGGAAAGGGATTTTCCTATCACTGATTATGGTGCGCAGGAGGGCGGCACGCTCAAGGCAACACAGGCGATAAGCAGGGCCGTAGAGGCCTGCAGCAAAGCCGGAGGCGGACGCGTTGTGGTCCCCAAAGGCAAATGGCTTACCGGTGCCGTTCACCTGAAGAGCAATGTGAATCTCCATCTGGCCGAAGGAGCCGAACTGTTTTTTTCTGATGACCCCAATGATTATCTTCCCGCCGTCCATACGATGTGGGAAGGGTTGGAATGTTATAACTACTCGCCCCTCATCTATGCCTATCAATGCCGAAATATTGCCATTACCGGCAAGGGGAAACTGATTTGCATTCAGGATAAATGGAAGCGATGGATGGACAGGCCGCCGGCGCACCTCCAGGGGCTTAAGGAATTGTATGAGATGGCTGTCAAAAATGTTTCGGTTCAGGAACGCAACATGGCAAGAGACGGCATCAACCTCCGGCCTCCCTTTATTCAGCCCAATCGCTGCAAAAATGTTCTGCTGGAGAATATCACGATACGGAACAGCCCTTTCTGGACAATTCATCCGGTGCTTTGCGAGAATGTGATTATTCGGGGGCTGGATGTGCAATGTCGGGGCCGGAACACCGATGGAGTCGATCCGGAGTTCTGCAGGAATGTCTTGATTGAATACTGTCAGTTTGATCAGGGAGATGATCCGATTGTGATTAAAGCCGGCCGCAATCACGATGGCTGGCGGATAGGGCAGCCCAGCGAGAATATCGTCATCCGTTATTATACGGTCATTTTGGGGCATAACCTGCTGGCTGTCGGCAGTGAGATGTCCGCCGGCGTGCGGAATGTCTATATGCACGATTGTGAATACCGCCCCTATGAAGGGTTTGTGCGCAGTTGTGTCTTAATCAAGACCAATCATCGCCGCGGCGGCTTTGTCGGGGATATCTTTGTGGAGAACATTCAGTTTCACGGCAGCAAGCCGGCCAAGGCGGTCCTCGAGATTGACACGGATGTTCTTTACCAGTGGCGGGACCTCGTGCCGACATGCGAACGCCGCCTCACAAAAATCCGGAACATTCAGTTAAAGAATATTCAGGTGGACAAGGCCCAGTACGGGCTTTGGATTCACGGCGAAGCAGAGGAACCGGTTCGCGATATCTTCCTCGAAAATGTGAGAGTCGATGAAATTACCGACAAGGCAAGAGAAATCATTCATGCGGAAAATATCGTAGAAAAGAACGTACAGTTTGGAGCAGAAGGGGACTATTCAGGATAAAAACCGTACAGAATCACCGCGGATTTGGTGCCCATTTTAAGATTTGAGGAAATGGCCGCCTTTTCTTCATTCGTTTTCTCCCTAATTGTGGAGTAAATTAGCGTAGAACTCTCACGTCCTCAACGGCCGGCTGTGGGGGATGAGTCAGAAAGAACATTTGACGTTGGACAATCCCCCTCGATGTTCTTTTTTATTTAATTTTCCCGAAAAAATACTAAAAGTGCCCTCTGTTTACATCTGATAAAGGAAGACAGGTTTTTAAAGGGTGATTGAAGAGATATGGAATCCAAAGATACCTTTTTGAAGTTGTTTTTGACCTGCAACAACCAGCTGTTCAGTTTCATCATTATGCTGGTTCCCAATTACTCCGATGCCGAAGACCTCCTGCAGGAAACGGCTTCCCTGATGTGGTCTAAATTTGATACATACCAGCCGGGGAGCAATTTTTGGGCCTGGGCCAAGCAAATCGCACGATACAAAATTGCCAACTATTATCGGGCCAAAAAGAAGGAGTTCTGTTTCGAGGACTCATTGCTTGACGAGTTAGGGAGTGCCCACGAAAAAATTGCCAGCCGGCTCAATGAGCGAAAGGCCGCCCTGACCGGCTGCCTGAAGAAGTTGAGCGAGGAGGATTTCAATCTGATTCGGATGAAGTATTTTCAGAATATTTCCATCGCCGACATCGCCCGCAAAACAAACCGCTCTATTCATACCCTTTATAAAAGGATATCCTTTGTCTATTTTGTGCTTCAGGACTGCATTCAGAAAACACTGTCGGGCTGGGGGCTGAATGTATGACGCAGAATGAGTGGATTCAGTTTTACGGATTGATTACGGCCGCCGTAGAAGGGACGATTCGCCCTGAAGAGTTTGCCCGTCTGAAGGAAATCCTCCAGAAAGAGCCGGCCGCGATAGAACGCTATGCGGAATATATGGTCATTCTTACGCATCTGCGAACCTTTCAGACGGCTGACGAACAGGATATTCCTGAGGACAGCGGCCTGAATATGGAACTCTGGCAGGCCCTGGCTTACAGCGAGAAAACAGCGGAAACCATCGAACTGCCCAAACTCACGGAATCAAAGGCAGACAGCGAAAAAGCAGACCGCTCCAGGCCGGCCCCTCGCACAAGCAAAATGTCTGTATATGCCCTGATTCTTTCTTCCGCGGCCCTGGTTTTTCTGCTGGCGTATGCCTATTTGTTTACAGGTGTTTCGCGTCCGATTGCGGCTCATCTGACAAAAACCGTCGATGCCCGCTGGCAGGAAACTTCCAGCGCTCTCAACTGGGGCAGTGATTTACGAGTCGGCGAGCTGCATTTACTGAGCGGCTGTGCAGAACTTCTTTTTGAGGGCGGCACCGTGCTGGTTATCGAAGGGCCTTCTCATCTGGTCCTCGAGTCCGGCAGCCAGATTTTTCTGCAGGAAGGCAAAGTAGTGGCCAAAATGGCGGCCTCTTCCCCCGATGGATTTGTGGTTCGTTCTCCGGCCGCCAGTGTAGTGGATTACGGCACGGAATTCGGCGTAAGCGTGCTGCCGACCGGAATGACGGAGACCTATGTGTATGAGGGCCTTGTTGAGATTCGGGATTCTTCCAATCCCGTTCGGTTTCGCCAGCGGCGGCTCTTAAATGCCGGCCAGGGAGTACAGGCCGATACAGCCCGGCGGATTATGGACAAGAAAATCGACCCATTCAGTTTTGTTCGCTCCGAGGAAATGGACGTTCGTTTTCAGGCCCAAAACGATACCGGATATTATCGCTGGAAATCCTATTCCTATACGCTTCGGCGGGACCCCTCTCTGATGGTTTATTGCCCCTTTGAAAAAGACTTGGAAAAACCCGATGTCCTGCTCAACGCTGTTTCCGAGCGTTCAGGGGTGCCGGATGGTCTGCTGGGGGATGGATTTGCCGCCAAGCCGCAATGGGTGAAAGGGCGATGGCCCCAAAAAACAGCCCTTGCCTTTGACCGCGCCCGCCGGCAGGGTATTCGTATCCCGTATCATCCGGCGTTCTGCATCTCGAATGGGATTACCGTGGCGGTTTGGGTCAACCTTTCTCCGCATCCGGAGGCACTGGGCGGGCATATCCTTTCGTGCCGAGATGGAAACCATGTTAATTATCAGTTGAGTTATTTTAACGGATGGGCTGCGGCCGGACAGGAGGCATACACCATTCAGTTTCTGCGGTATCAGAACTTTACCAAAACGAATAGCCCGCCGATTGTTCTCGAACCGTCGCGGTGGTATTTCCTGGCGGTTACCCATGATGGCAATCTTCTTTCCTTTTATGTAGATGGGCGTCTGGTTGGGACTGTTCCTTATGCCTATCATGCGGAGCCGGCGGCGGCGGACCTGCTCATCGGCGATGTCGAAGTGCCGGGCACGGATTATTCGTTTAAACGGTTTCACGGCGTTCTGGACGAGGCGGCAGTTTTTAATCGGGTTTTGTCCCCCGAGGAACTGCGATGCTATTACGAAGCAGGCAAGCCGCAGGGGAATTAATTCGGAAGGCAGATAGCGAAAAATGTCGCTCTATTCAGCAATCTGAGCGTTTTGGTTTTTTCGGTTAGATAATAGAATAATTCTGGCAAACTAATTGAGAGAACTTGATTCCTTCTTCTGCGTGTTATTGAAACAAAAGGTATTGAAACCGGGGTCTGTGCCCGTCGGTACAGACCCCTCTTCTGGGGGTTTATGATGAAGCATCTTCTGCGAGTTATCAAACAGATACAGACAGCAATGGTTTTGCTTTGCACAGGATGGATGGCTTTTTCTGCCGGTGCCGGCTCGCTGATAGTTTTTAATGACAACGGCGGTTGGTGCTGGTATCAGGATGAGCGGGTCATTATACAGGGGCGAAAGCTGATTATTGGCTCCATTGCCAATGGTGCCGGTGCTGGCGGAAGTGCCCGCAGCGGCGACGTTGAAGTGACCACCTATGACCTGGACAGCGGAAATCTTCTGCGAACAACGCTGCACGATAATCTTCAGGCGGATGATCACGATGCGCCGGCCTTTCTGGAGTTGCCCGACGGCCGCCTGCTGGCGATGTACACCCGGCATTTATCCGACAGTCTGATTCACTGCCGCATCAGCACAAATCCGTATGATTCAACAGTGTGGGGGTCGGATGTCCGGCTGGTTCGGGGAGCCAGCACTTCCTATTCCAATCTGTTCCGGCTCAGCAGCGAAAACAGCGGCAGCGGACGAATCTATGATTTTTATCGCGGTGAAAACTACAACCCCAACTTTATTGTATCCGATGACAACGGCCAAACCTGGTCCTACGGCGGCTGGCTCGTGCGGAAAGACGGACAGCGGCCCTATGTCAAGTATGCCTCCAACAATACGGACAAGGTGTTTTTTGTCTGTTCCAATGCGCATCCGAGAGAATATTACAACGGCGGCTATGGCGGCACGAGTATCTTTGCCGGCTTTGTCTATCAGGGCGGTCTCTATCGAATGGACGCAGTCAAGGTCCGGGATATTACCACGACGAATGCAGCCGCCCCGGAAGAACTGACCCTCGTTTACGCCGGCGACTGGACACATCGCGCCTGGCCGACCGATATTCATCTGGATGCCGCGGGAAACCCCGTGATGATTTTTTCCGTTCAGGCGGCCTCCAGCGGAAGTTTTGACGGCAGCGATTTGCACTATTTTTATGCCCGCTGGGACGGCAGCCGAATGCTGGTCTATCCGCTGGCCTATGCAGGCAGTGCCCTGTATTCGGCGGAAAATGATTATTCCGGCCTGGCGGCCATTCACCCCGAATATCCGGAGGTGGTTTATATTTCAGCAAACGCCCATCCGGTTACCGGAACCCCGCTAATCAGCAGCTCGGATGGAAAACGCCATTACGAGATTCTGCGAGGCACCGCAAGCGAGGGCGGGGCGGCCTGGACATGGGAATATATTACCAAGAACTCCACAGTGGACAACATCCGCCCGATTATCCCTATCGGCGGAGAGGGAACCATTCTGCTCTGGATGCGGGGCACCTATTCGACTTATACCAGTTATAATATGCAGATTGTCGGGATGTTTGACCCGGAGCCGGTTTTGCCGGGTGAACCGGAGATTCTTAACCAGCCCGAACCGGCCGGTGTACCGGTAGGCGGAAAAGCCGTTTTCGCTGTGGAAGCCGTCGGCCTGGAGCCGCTCCACTATGCCTGGTATAAGCAGGATTCATCGGGTTCCGATTTTCTGATTGCGGAGGGCTCAGCCGTATTGGTCCTGGAAGATGTTCAACCTTCCGATCTCGGCTGGTATTATTGTGTGGTGT
>Ga0209407_1004569_pt1 | contig 11222 bp, 10 predicted proteins | sample AD_JPNHG3_MetaG_FD_184410 | JGI IMG/M metagenome (GOLD analysis project Ga0209407, IMG submission 184410) | Active sludge microbial communities of municipal wastewater-treating anaerobic digesters from Japan - AD_JPNHG3_MetaG (SPAdes) (version 2) | ecosystem: Engineered > Bioreactor > Anaerobic... | reverse complement strand
CTTCAATGCAGGCGGTCTCCCACCTGTGGCACTAAGAACTTCAACAGGGCTGGCTCATCACGCTGCCTGATATCTGACTATCCATGATTTTGGGTATTCTCCGACTGCACATTTCTTGACAATTCCATTTTCTTGAAGTATTCATAAATAGAATCAGCTCCCGTATAGGGAGCCGATTATTGATATTGGAACAGCCTTTCAGTGTGATTCGTGTGATTTTTCGTGTGACAACCCATGCATTTTCGTGTGATTTTACGCAGTTTCAACGTCACACGCGCATTCCTGACTGCATTTGCTTAGACAGCAGAAAAGCCTGTATTTAGCGTTTTCTGCTAAATACAGGCTTTAAATTCTGGCGGACAGAGAGGGATTCGAATATTTGTAACGCGCTGTTTTCGCCTGTTTATAGCCGTTTGTACTTTTCGTGTGGAATAATTTGAGTGGAATAGGATTTTAGTGCTGAAACGCTATTCAAATATAGTGATAATAATTCGATAATTGTTCTCAAATTGCAGAAGCCAAATAATCATAAGTCCTGATAATATAGTCCTTTATCAAGTCATAGTTTGGGCTCACATCGGGGAAAGCCGCTTTTGTTTCACACTCTGCTTTCGTTATATTACCAATAATTGTTTCTCTATCAGGTAATTCAGCTTTTAAAATCCTACGACAGACTTCGTTTGAGAGGAAGCTATCCGTAAATACGTTACCTTTAACACTATCTATCCTAGGAACTCCTGTTGAGATAAGTCCGAGGTTATAGTCAAAATATGGAGCAAGCCCAATAATCTCGCCTGTAAAGCTGTTGCGAAGTACTCCTGCGTTCTGATTATGCCGATCATCATTATGAAGCAAAGCATCGTAGAACACCATCATTACATAAGGCGTTAACAGCTTCTCTTCAAGCCTTGGTATAATGTACTCAGGGTCGTCGTGATCTGTATAGTAATTGCAGAACGGTTCAAAGTCAACTTCAGCATTGTTAGTGAAATCCTTAGATATAATAAATGTGGTCGTGATACCTGTCTCGGAAGATGTAGAGTGCTGTATTTCATACTCAGCGACATTAGCCTTCATTGCTTTCAAGAATTGATATGAATAATATTCACTGATAAGCTCCTGAGTATTTCCGTGTTTGAACATATACCAGCTTCCGTCAATATAACGCCAAGCCTTTTCGTAGCTTCCGACAGTACCGAGTTCGCGGTATCCATTTGTGTTACCGCTGTTTGAAGCTGATGAACCATAAAGTGCAATATCAGCGAGCTCTTCATTATACTGCTTCAACGAACTATAATCCAGCTCCTCATCAACCTTTTGTATCCACCAGTTGTCGGTTATGGATATTCCGTGACCAATATCAATTACCTGCTCTATATCATCAGGAGTTCTCAGGCGCAGAGCCTTGAAAAGTTTCCTTGAATGTGAACGATGAATATCAACGCACCTGTTGTCAAGCCATATCTCAAGCGGCATACCAATTGCAAAACAGGCAGGACACAGCGATTTGTCGATAATCTCGGTTATTCCATTTTCGTTAGCAAGGGCAACGACGCTGTCCTTGTGCATTATCTTATAATCCATACGTCCTCCTATCAACAAATAAATCTTATACATATTATATCACGAATAAGGCTATTAGTCAAACAAAAAATGGCTATACCGTAATATAGCCATTTCCTATTTATTCCTTATCCGTACCTTCAAGCAGGCTGTTGAAGTAGTCGTCTATCTTCTTATCGACCTGCTTGCGCTCCTCTGAGAACGTGTGCTGATACACTGATTTCAGAGTTGAGTTAGTAGACCAACCGCCGCGTTCCATAGCATACTTATCAGGAATATTTAGCATCAACATAACGCTCGCCGACAAGTGGCGGAGGTCATGGAAGGTCATGTGATAGCCGCGCTCTTCGAGGAGCTTATAAAACTTGCTGCGGAGCGTCTGATACTCCATCTGAACGATAAATTCGTCATCTTTCTCATGAGGCACTGCTTCGATAAGATTCTTTATGTAGTCAGGTATAGTAAGCTTTCTTGTTGACTTGAAGGTCTTATTCATATCGCGGACGTTGTTGCTGCCGTCGAAGTAGATATTGCTGCGGCAGACAGTAAGTACATTTCCCTTTAGATCGCGGAACTGTAAGCCTCTTACCTCGCTCATACGTAGTGACAGCCACATCGCAAGCAGGCACGGCAGTTCAATATCAGTGCCGCGAACCATATTCATTACCTGCTCCGCTGTTGGAAGCTCCTTCAGTTTTGGCTTTCTCGCAGGATATGTGACACTGAGAATAGGTTGTATATCGTAGAGCTTCAGAGCTGCACACACAAGATGAACGCCTTCCTTGATCGTTTTCGCGCCAACCTTCGCTGCGTCCTCGTTGATAGCCTGCTGCACCGTGTAGCTGTTGACTTCACGAGCATCGAGTGGCATTAGGCTTTGTAAGCGGTTCCTGCGGAGAATACCGTACCCCCTCAGTGTGGACGGTGCAAGCACGTTTTGCTTGGCACTGATATAGCCGTCAATTGCATCGGCTACCGTAAATCGAGCTTTCCGCTTCATACCGTTGACGATGTACTCGGCAGCCATTTTCTCAGCCTCCCACTTCGTAGGTGCTGTGAAGGACTCTCTAATCTTTTTGCCATTTTCATCCAATCCGACAAATACTTGAGTATGCCAGTTGCCTGACTTTAACTGCCGGGCCTCTGGGAATTTACGTTTTGGCATTTTATCCCTCCTACATAGTATAAAGGACGCATCTACGGCTTATGCAGTATATACGTCCTCTATCATTGTTTTATTTGATTAAGCACTGATAAGCGCTTCGATATCCATTCCTGAATGCTCAATGAAGAGCTGTACGCGCTTAAGAGTGAGCAATGACGGGTCGTGATCGTAGTTGTACAGCGTTCTTGTTGTGAGCTCCATTGTCTTGGCAAGAGCCTCGTCTGAAAGTGAATTCAGATACTGATAACGGCGGATATTGCTCCAGATCACCATATAAAATGTATACGGCTTAGTCTTGGCTTTCATAGTGTTCACCTCGCTTTCGTGCTGCTTGACAGCAGATTATTGTTGTAATATAATAAGTATAGGTTGGCACGCCCCGAAGGGCGCCCATCGTCACTTATCGTTATGCTTATATGTCCAGCCTATAATTGTTGTGAGTTTGTTACTTTCTGCCGTTTTGTCATATAGTAGACCATAAACTACGCATTGTCCTTGTTCCAGACTTGCTAGCACTGCCTTGTCAATGCCTGTGAGTTTAGCAATATCTGAAAGGCTATTTGTCTTGGGACAGAAGAACACGAGCGTTCCGCAATTGCCTATAATCTTACCAAGTCTGTCCTTATCAGCAGAAAATTCCTGTGATGCTAAAAGCATCTGGATTCCAGCCTTACCGCCTTTACGCAGTATAATATCGATAGGAGCATCTTTAACAAGATAAAGATCCTCGCATTCGTCCAGAACTAATGTGATATGTTTATCTGCGTGGTACTGCTGATAACTGTAAACGCTTGAAAGAAGCATATCAATCAAGTGGGAACCTTTGGCAGTGCCATCAGTTCCTGTTGACACCACAACTATTTTTTTCTGCGTTGAAAAGAACCTGCCCCAGTCGCTTGAGCTTTTCGGAAGGTCTTCAAGATCCTCGAATATATCCTCGAACTTGATACGCAGAGTAAGTTCATTTTTATCATCATCACTAAGGTAATCAAGAATCCTGCCGATTCCTTTTTCACCGAGCTTCTCGGTGCAGTCGAGTCTGTCTTTTAAAAGTGCTTCGTCCTGATCTTCTCCAAATTGAGTGTTTTGAAAGGTCAGTATGTTCTCATCCTTAGTGAAATAATTAAGGATATCGATGATATCAACATCGCTCTCGTTTCCCTTAATCATAGTTTTTATCTTCTTTTTCAGCACCCTGTCTTGTGTATCTCCCAGTGATCTTGCCCCTGCTGCAAGTATACTGTGTATTCGCTGCTTTTTATCAGGGATAGTTTCACAGTTGCTAAGGTCAGCAAGATTTATCGGAAGTCCTTGCTTAGGAATACTCCAAAAGCTAAAATATTTATCAACTATTTTATCTGGAAGATGCTTCCTTATTTCCTGCTCCGTCCATGAGCCGTTGTTATCTAGAATTAATACCTGCTCACCATTTTCGGCAGCTTCAACTGCCTGTTCGCATAAATACTTAGATTTACCGCTGCGAGATTTGCCTGAAATGTATTGATGATCATTTTCATCCTTTCCCAATACCTTCCCAGCAAACAAATTTCCTTTTCGGTTCATTATCATTGGGAGAAGTTTAATTCTTGCTGCTTCCTGTCTGGAGAAAAGTATGTTTGATTTAAGCATCTCATCGAGCTTTTCCATGTTAGCGGAATTAAGCACCCGCTGGGGAATGCTATAAACGCAAATCTGTTCTGTCATGCCTGGTGATATCTCAAGGTCTATAATTCTCTTTAACCCGTTATTGCTGTTAAGTAGTTTAAGCGACTTTAGAGCATTGAGGAGTTTCAGCCTTTTTTCGTTGTTTTCATATAATAGAGAATGAGCTTATCTACGTTACCTGCCTCAAAATTAATATACTCATTGTCAGCGATAACCATTAGTTTTCCTGAGACATAGGAATAGCCGCCGTACTGTGGAACTACGGATAATTCTTTAAAAATCAGTCGGTTGAAGACTTTTTTGAAATCATTGACTATTTCAACGGCAGAGTTTTTGCTGGATTCCCAACCGTTTCTAAGCCATTTCATAATCTCTTTGAATTCATCAGAATTGATTAGTCGATACTCCTTTGCAATATAAGAACCGATCATAACGAGCTTCTTGGAGTTGATATTCTCAGAGTTCACAACAGTTTCTGCCTCTGCTCTGGAGAATGCTATTGCATCATCAAACAACGACTTCATATTCACCGGATCGTTTATAGTTGCTGCAACAAACGCGGAATCGAACTCCCCCGAAAGATGTAAAAGCTCATCTGGGTTACCTACGCACACCTGATCAGAAAGGTCGATGTACATGATCGGTTCTTCCTCGGACAGACTTCCAGGATTATCACAAACCACCACAGTGATATGACGTGAACGTTCTTCGTTTCCGTCTGTCCCATTCAAATCCTCACACAGAAACTGAGTGCAAGAGTTGCGTTTCCTCCACTGCTCATATAGCGATGAATCACGGACGACAAAAATACCGTCGTTCATGTCTCGAGCTGCTGTATGAAGCGCCTTTTTTGAGGATGTCAACTGTAGGACAACTAAAGAATCGTAATTTTGAGTCTTAAGTAATGCAATCGCAACTTTCGATGCCGATTCGCCTGACGGTTCCACCGCGAATAGTTGATCGGGTCGTATACCTTCCTTCGCCCAGAAAAACATACTTATGCTTGCAAGTCTTAATGCAACCAACAGTTTGTATTTCCATGATGCAGGCAAATTATCAGCATAGTCCTTGGCTACATTTCTAAGAGAACGATCTGTTTCCAAGAGCTTGCGATTTCTGACATCACATGGATAACACACTGAAAGGTGAGGATGAACTGAACTTCTGGAAATGAATTCTGGCTTACCATTTTCATCCTCTCTCCAGCCAGAACGTTCTGGCGTTATCAAGAACCGAGTGTTTCCCAGTCGTTGCAGTTCAAGGTAGAACGCAATAGTTATGTACTTCTCAGGACAATCTGGGTTCCTTGTGAGCATCCATAAGTATTGTAAAATGTCACGTTTCACAAAACTGTCGAACGGTATCCTTATAGGGTACTCTTTTCCGCCATATCCAATAATACAGTAGAAATATTTAAAATATAGCATTTCGTCAGGGTCTACAAACAGTGGATCTTTGATAGTAAAATCGCCCACATCCACATCTCTCCCATTTCGCTCATGAACAGTGATTATATTTGTCACTTCATCACGGGATACTGTGCGCGGTTTAAATTTTTCGCCAATGTAATGTGAAATGAATTCTCGTGGTGAAAGAAGTGTTTGAAAAGAATTGTTACTAACATGCTGTTGGAGCGAAGTTGTCCACATTGCTTCCTCAGGATGTACCTGAGAGTATGCAGCGTGAACAGTCGCTGGAGCAGTAGCTCTTGGTAAAAATTCTGTTGTTCCTCCTCGACGCATATTATCAACTACCATCTGAGTGATAATCGGGTCAGGAGCATCAGGATTCCTGTATCTGCTCATATCTTTTCCTCCTTTTGATATAAATGGATTATTGTGAATACAGTATACCAGCATTTTATCCGATTTCATATTCCATAATTGTACAAAAAGCCAGAAATATCAGAAGGATTTTTCACGTTTAAGCAGACAAAAATGAGACTTTACTTTGCAATTTACTAAATCTCGTTCAGAAAGGAGCATTTTCATGACAAGAAGTGAATTCTTAAGAACTTTGTTGAAATCTATTTTTGGTAGCTATACCATTTCCGTTGATGGTGATAAGATAGTAAAAGGCGAGAGCTTATACCAGAAATGCAGCTACTCCGTAGCATCATGTAATGATTTTATCAGGTTATTTGAATTAGCCTTTGTTATTGATAAACCTATGTATTCTGACCTGACTACATTTGACAGAGATAGTGCGGTATCCAATGCCAAAAGGTATCTTCAAGTACGTGACATTAGTATTCCGCATGATCTTTCTGAAAGCAAACAGAACCAACTTATCTTTCAAATTTTCGCTCAATATCTGCTTCCGGCAATTATAATTAATATCAATGGTAAGAATAAAAACGAAGCACAGAATACAGATATAACCAAGTCTATGAGCCGAGTGATAGAGAAAGTTAGAGATAAAATACAATTAAAATATGTACTGAATCATACCTCTGAGGTTCCTACTGACTATACTGATTATTCCGGATATGCTGTGTTTCTTGATCCTGAATATGCTTTAAATCCTGATATATGCAACTACACTTTTGAAATGAACATGAGTTTTCTTCCTGCTTATAAAGCACTTATGCTCCTTCGGAAGATTTCGATAGCTATCCCTACCACATCAGGAATAGATTCAACTATTACCAACGATTTATACTTGCCGATATTTTCCGGTAAGTTCAGCACAGAACAGTATCCACCAAGCTTAAATTCCTATCCGGTTTCATACTTTAAAGATGACAATGCTCTGTATTCAAAAGTTCATTTCATTTACAAAACATACGTTTGTAAAGAAGATTTTTTCAAAGATACAAAGGGTATTAGCATAAGCCAAATTCAATATGATTATGCGAGCCGTTTACACAAAAAAGCCATAAAAGAACTCGTTGCTGAAGTTAAAAGTTCGCTAAAACCGTTTTTTGATACGAATCGCACCTTCCTTGAAACGGCTATTTCTGATATCATTTCATTTAAGAGAATTGATAAGCTTTATAATGATTATAAGCAGAATGCTGATCCAGATGTTTTAAGAGAACTGCTTTTTTACAAATGCACACAGATTTTCTGGGATTTTGAAATGCCATATTACGCCATTGAATGCGCTTATCCTGAACAGGTCAGCTTAGGTATGTATATAGCAATACAAAACTATGCGCTTGATCTTACAACAATACTAAACGAAAATGGAGACAAGATTGCTAAAAATTTCAAATCCAATCTATCGACTGATAGCTTCCGTAAGCATAAAAATTTTATAAAACGATGTCTGGACTCTGCAAATATGGGAAAGATGATTGAATTTGAAGAAGTATACGCTAACAACAATCGGAAATATGTAAAAGAGCCAGAAAGTATGCATGACTTTTTTTATTGCATACGAAGTGAAACATTTCCCAGTTTAAAATCCGCTCTGTATAAATATTATGATGAGCTATGCAAAACTAAATAAATATAATCTATATATCAGGCGCAATACTTTACAATCAAAAAATCTGTTTTTTTCGCTCAATTACGATTTTGAATTTTCTTAAATCTAAAATATATACATTCTATTCCTGTTTTACACTAATTCACGAATTGCAATTCTTTCAAAATCTTAATCAGCGTTTTAATTTTCATTTTTTATATTTACGGATAGGGAGCCTTAAGTTAGAAAGGCTCCCTATTATTTTATATCTTGCTATACAATCTGTAGTAGCATGACCGGGATATACCAAGCTCCCGTATCGCTTCTACAGGCCTTTTATTTCCGTTGCGGACATCCGCCAATATTTGCTGCCAGTTATCAGGAAGAGGCTTTGACGGTCGTCCGAACTTGATGTTCTTTCGCTTGGCAGCTTCGATACCTTCACGCTGACGAGTACGTATCTTACGGCGCTCATTTTCAGCTATCGCTCCGAGCACCTCGATAAGAATGGCGTTGATCATATCCATAACCCATTCCTGCTCCGGCGGAAAGTCTGTCAAGGTGGTAGGGATATCCAGTATCTTCACACGGATACCCATATCCTTGAACTGTTCAAGCTCACGCTTTATGTCTGCCTTGTTACGACTGAGCCTGTCCAGCTCTTTAATAACAAGAGTATCTCCTTTACGGAGTATCTGACGTTTGAGATACTGATATCCTTCACGTTCAGTATCTTTACCGGAAGCTTTGTCAATGATGATGTTCTGATCAGGCACTCCGAACTTAGTGAGAGCTTCAAGCTGTCGGTCTTCGTTCTGTTCCCGTGTAGATACTCTTGCGTACCCATAGATTCTGTTGTCCATTTTACCTCCAATCTGTTCCAAAAAGTGGTTCCGACTTTCGGAACGTCTCAAAAGTCAAAACCGGACTTTTTGGAACACTTTTTCAGCCGTTTTTCGACCATCTCAAAATGTATACTTTTGTGGACTTCAAAATGCTCCATAGCAACTCTCATACAGGCTTTCCCCACACATATACTTTACGTCCCTGAGAGCCTCATGGAGCAGGTTGGTATCCATAAGCATTTCCTCGATTTCATCGCAAGTGTAGCCGTACTCGAGCAGAAGTTCTACATCTTCGCTGTCAACGCCATAACAGCCGCAGTATGCAAGCAATATTTCCTCATGCATGTTATAATAAGGCGAGTCGTCGAGACCGTACCACGCTCCATACTTGGAACGGAATATCTTAGGCTCAAACTCCGAGCGGGTGATATCCCCGTTCCTGTCGATACGAATGATATCGCCCTCTTCTGTTTGTATACGCTCATTTGCAAACTTATGCAAACCTATCCTGTGGAGAGCGTTTTTCATGATACTCTCGGTAGATGCGTATACATACAGCCCGATATCCTTGAAGTGTAACAGGCACATAGGGTTGCTGCCTTTGACAATGTATAAGCTATTGCTGTCATCAAGCACTGTGAAGGTGAAGTTGCCCTCTACAGTCTCAGCCATATACCGCAGCGAATCAAAGTCGAGCTTCCCCTGAGATTCTATGAGCTGACAAGCTGCATAGCTGTCAGTCTCTATGTTTGTATCGGGGATAAGCTTGTCCTTGCGGAGCTCACGATCATTCCACAATACACCGTTATGAGCAAATGCAAACGAAGTAGCGCCGGCTATACCGGCGAAGGGGTGGTTGTTGAAATTAAGCTTTTTATCGCCTTGCGTAGCCATTCTGGTATGCCCCATGACTGCTCTTGTTCCGTCAGGCGGATTGAAGTGAAGCTTATGAGCAGGCTTGGGCATTTTGAATATAGTGACTTTTCCATCATGAACATAGCTGATACCGGCAGCATCTGTGCCGCGTTCTTCGGCTGCGTTAGCCAGTGCCTGTGTAAGTTTCTTCAGCACCTTGTATGGTACTATGTTTTTATACGATAAATAGCCAAATAATGCACACATTTTAATCGTCCTCCTCGTCATTGAACGGCAGATCAAGTGAGCCACCAGCTGCACCTGCTCCACCAATCAAAAGTGCTATCAAACCTACTGCCTTAACAACGTCCTTTATATCCTGCTCGGTGTCTTCGTCCATATCAAATAAATCTGCCAAAAGTCCCATCTTACATCTCCTCCTGCTCGTTCTTGATTTCTTCGTTGATGTAGAGCCGGCGTTCTTTCAGGTATTCTATGAGCTCCGGTTCGGTGAGTGTACCAACAAACTCTGACCAGCTCATCATAGCGATACCCTCATCAGTAAGGTTGATAGCAAGATCGCAGATTGAGTTCACAAGCTCCAGCGCTGCTATCAGGGTATTGTGTTTCAGCGTGCCTCTGAACAGGCGGAACTCGATGGTCGCGTAGTTCATTAAGTTGACCGCGGCATAGCGTCCGTTGTTACCTTTTTTAGCCTTGTCAAGTATCTCACGACCGGTTTTCTCGAAGCCATAGCGAGCTACCCACCGGTTCATACTGTACTCAGACCGGCGGCTGAATTTAAGAAGCTCCGCCCAGTGAGTTTCGATAAAGAACAATATGCGGCTGATGACTTCGTCCTGTTCATCATGACTCTCTCCGAAACTATCCCGATTGACATGAATATGCAGACCGCAGGTGCTTGTCTGATGACTACGATAACCCAATGAAATGGCACGACGCATTATCTCCTCCCAGCAGTATTGTTTATGATAGTCAAGGCTCATGGGATGAGTTACAAGCTCCATACCGTCATCGAGTGAACCGTCACCTTTGATGTAAATGCAGTCATCGTTCCTGTTGGCGATGGCAAGTAAATCGTCGGCATTATCGCTGTCCTTTCCGGCTCCGTCGATCTCAAGCTCAACGCCGAAATATCGTTTGGAATCGCCGTAAAAGATTGGTTCAGGTTTGTAACCGTAATCATGGATAGAGCGCGATTTGTCAGTTTCTTCACGATAACATTCTGAGCAGTAGTCGTACCCATCGAGGTGATAACAGTCGTCTTCGTGAATCAAGGCGTCGCAACACGAGCAGCGAGTATAGTGATTCTCATAGCAGTGACGGCAGAGTGTTGTATACTCGTCGCCATAGCTATCTTCGTGCCATATAACTTCACCGCATCGTTCGCAGGTTGTGGTATGACGCTCATAGCATTCAGTGCAGATTACCTCGCCATTGACCTCTTCATAGTCTTCATCTTCGCCTATAAGTGCTCCGCAGTGAGAGCAGTATAATGCGTTTTTGTTCTTGTCTTCCATTGTAAAAAACCTCCATAAATAGAAAGAACCAGCCCCCGAAGGGGCTGGCTCAGTCTGTCGAAAAAGTCCAGTAAAAGCTGGGCTTTTTCTCATTTATGTGGTATAATATAGAGGAAGGGAGCTGAGCAAAATGCTGAGAGAAAACAAAGTGGAACGGGATCAAATGGAGTTTTTCTG
>Ga0209407_1004560_pt1 | contig 11235 bp, 7 predicted proteins | sample AD_JPNHG3_MetaG_FD_184410 | JGI IMG/M metagenome (GOLD analysis project Ga0209407, IMG submission 184410) | Active sludge microbial communities of municipal wastewater-treating anaerobic digesters from Japan - AD_JPNHG3_MetaG (SPAdes) (version 2) | ecosystem: Engineered > Bioreactor > Anaerobic >... | reverse complement strand
AGGAGCCCCTTCAGTTCATCAATATGACCAGATTTGGATGCCTGATAGGCTCCGCGGTACATGGCTTCGGATAAAACAAGGGGAACCTGATAGGTAGCGCTTGGCTCCCCTGCAAAACTCCAGGCTGCATAGGATTTGACCCCTTCAAGAACCGGCTGTATGGGATCTTCAGCCTTTAATTCCAGGGACAATGTTGTATGTAAGGGAAATAAAAGTGAGGCAAATATCCGATTCCCTGAAGTAACCGTCTGTTCCTCAGGGGTAAACCCAGGAAGAACCGCCGTAAGCCGATGTTGGCCCTGGGGAATAAAGATCCTGCAGGGGCTTGTCCCCTGATATACATCATCAATCCGGATTGCCGCTCCGGAGGGTTCGGTGTTAATTGTAAATTGGCTCCCCGGTTTTGTTAATCCTGGATAAAAAAGTAACAGAAACAAAAGCCCAAGAATGATGAGAACATATACTACCGCCAGGTATGTACCGGGTTCGATTCCAAAGATGGGCTTTAAGGTAACCTCATCTTCCGGTTGTATTTCGATTTTTTTCCTGTTAAATCCAAACATGGGCGAATTATAGGTTGGCAACTAGACCTTGTCAACGACGGCCCTTCATGGTAGGTTTTAACCATGACACAGGGTAATAACTTCTTTTATAGTCTACAGCATTTTACCGAAAAGGTTCTCACCATCCGGCGGGCAAAACTTCGGGTAAAAAAGGAAAAACAAAGGGCAAAGAACCCTATTCTCGATTGGATAGAAGCCTTTATCTGGGCTGCAGGTATGGTGCTCATTATCAATCAGTACCTCTTTCAAGCCTATCAAATACCCTCCGGTTCCATGATCGATACCCTGTTAATCGGAGACCGGATCTTTGTAAACAAGCTCATATATGGACCGGAACTCCTGCCCGGCCTTGGCAAATTGCCCAGTCCTGTAAAACCCCAGCGAAACCAGGTTATAATTTTTGAGAATCCCTCCTATATCTCCCGAGGACCCGCCTTTGATGTGCTCCAGCGGGTTCTCTATATGCTCACCCTCTCACTGGTAGACATCGACCGGGATGAAAACGGTCAGCCTAAGGCCCACTTTTTAATTAAACGGGCTGTAGGCATGAGCGGAGACATCCTCACCATGAAAGATGGTGAAATGTATTTTTTGTTTCCCGGTGAAAACCGTGTTGTGGCAGAACGGGACTATCTAAAGGCAAATAAGACAGAACATACTATTAACAGGTTGATGGATGTCTCGGCCTATCCGGCGCTGCAGGCGGCGGGGCGTATGGCAGCCTATTCGGATTTAGGTCTGCAGGTCCCCTCATATATACAGGAACAGGCAAAAAATGTGGGAAATATACAGTATCCTGATTACCTGGACCATGAACGATCCCGTATTTCGGTTTTACAGGCCGCAAATCCCCAGGACAGGCGTTATACCATGCTGTCTGCCAGGTTCAGGCTTGGCTGGTACGTCCCTGAAGGCCGGATATTCCCCATGGGGGATAACCGGGATAATTCACGGGATGCCCGTTATTTTGGGGCTGTCCGTCTAACCAAAGTTCTGGGCCAAGGTGCAATTAAATACTGGCCCCTTTCCAGGTTCGGAGTCATTAAGTAAAGGGATTCTATGATATATAAGAAATGGCAGAAATATTCATATACGGCTCAGCGGCATCAGCGGCATCGTATTTTAATAGCCCTTTCCTGGGTTCTGGCTGTATTTTTGCTGTACCTCTTTGTATCTAGTTATCTTATTTTTTCCTTCCGCAATGAATCGAACTCTATGGGGAAAACCCTGATTCCCGGGGATGTGGGCTTAGCCCTTTCTACACGGCTGTTCCCAAAGGATGAAGCATCTTCGCTGTTTCCCTATAAACGAGGGGATATTATTATACTAGAAAAATCTTTTACCAACGATGAACCCTCCTGGTATCGTCGACTTTGGGATAACCTCCTAGCATTTTTTTCAGCCCAGCGGGCAGTCCAGGCCAATACGGAAAGACGGCTCTTTATTAAACGTCTTATTGCATTGCCGGGGGATGAAATTGCTATAAAGAACAATATAGTCCGGGTTAAGCCTGCCGGACAGGATTATGGCCTCACCGAATTTGAGCTGAGTTCTGTTACCTATGACATAGTGTTGCCCGAATCTGTGGTGGAAAATCAGGCTCTTTTACCCTTTTCTCAGGATATGGAGCCGGTACAGCTTAAAGAAGGGGAGTGTTTTGTACTTTCCGATGATCGCCGGGACTGTAACGATTCCCGAACCTGGGGGCCGGTGCTAATTTCCGATATCAGAGGAAAGCCCCTGTTGCGCTACTGGCCGTTTAAACGCTTTGGAACGCTGTAGCCGGCTTACACTTGTATGACCGCATCCCTTTATATCCATATCCCCTTCTGTGTTTCCCACTGCGATTACTGTGACTTTTATTCAGAGCTTGTTCCATCCCGGGGTAGAGGGGCATCGGACCTGATCGATAGATTCACACATCTGCTTTGCACAGAGCTAGATATAGTGCTCGACCGATATGCACTTGATATGGTTCCTACACTGTATATAGGGGGAGGGACTCCATCGGTACTGGGTCGAAATGGACTTGCGAAGGTCCTTGATCACCTGGCATCTGGTATGAACCGGTGGCCCGACGAAGTAACGGTGGAGGCAAATCCAGAATCGGTGGATGAATCGCTATTTATAATGCTCAAAGATCGGGGCGTGCATCGGTTGAGTCTGGGTATCCAATCGCTCCAGGAGGCTCCCCGGCGGGCGGTGAACCGGAGCGGTACTGTAGCTCAGTGCTTTGCCGCCCTGGAATTGGCCGAACGGCTGTTCCCCGAGGCTTTTTCGGTGGACCTCATGGCGGGGCTCCCCTTTCAGACCCAGGCTGGTCTATGCAAGGATATAGACCATATCCTTGCTGCCGGGGCAACCCATGTTTCCCTCTATTCACTCATACTGGAAAAAACTACCCCCCTTGCCCGGAATGTTCGCAGCGGCAAAATACCCTTGCCTCCGGAAGAAGAGGCGGAGGAAATCTGGCTTGCAGGACGGGCTGCCTTAACCCGGAAGGGCCTTTTCCCCTACGAGGTGTCTAATTTTGCAAAGCCAGGATACGAAAGCCGCCATAATATGCGGTATTGGCGGATGGAAAACTGGATCGGCTGTGGACCTGGAGCTTCTTCTACCATTACTACTGAAACTACAGGGACCGGTATCCGGTATACTAACAGACCTAATCTGGAAGCCTATCTGTCATGGTCCGGCGAGGGCTTCCCACCAAGGGACGAAGAGGTCCTCGACAGGGATACCCTGCTTAAAGAAAGCCTTATGATGGGCTTCAGGACCATATATGGCCCCGACGAGCAGCTCTTCGAAGGCCGTTTCCATCAATCTATAGAATCCCTTATTCCTGAAACGTTACGGATCTGGGAACACCAGGGCTTTTTACAGGATAGGCGGTTAGCCCTAAACTCTGAAGGTTTACTTCTTCTGAACAGTTTCCTCGTTGACTGCTTCCAGGAACTGGAGAGCCGGGGGCGTTAACTTCTTCGGTTACTGCTGCCCCATGCCCTCCTGTATAGATTATCCCTAAGCCAGGTAGGAGGAAAGACGCCGATAGGTCTGGTTCAGACGGTCCTTCCAATCCAGGCTCACCTCGGTTCCCAGTTCGTCGATAAGGGTTTCCAGACTGGCCAGGCTTTCATTTATGGCTGTATGGAAGCCCCGGGAACATTTGAACCAGTAATTTCCTCCGTTATCCGTAAAAAGGCAGAGGAAGCCCAGCTCATTCTTTCCCTGTTTCCAGAGGGCTGGCGTACCTACCAGGGGAATGGCATCGATAAGTTCCGGCAGGTCTTCATGAACAGAAAAGTTCTTCTTCCTTGGCCATTGCTTGGAAAGAGCCTCATTGAGGTTGAGGGTTGGAACCAGATGTAAAATAAGTTCAAGCCGTTCACCGGCGAGTATGGTATATTTGTTCTGCAGGGTGATAAGGCCCTTTAGGTCCTTATACATGCTGGCCGTATCCATGCCGATTTGCCCCTTAATTTTTTCCAGCCTTTCCCAGGGCAAAACTACCGTTTTAACTCCCTTAATTTTCTCAATTTCAAAGACTTCGGTGAGGATCTTGCAGCGGTTGGTAAAGTCCCTTGCCTGTTTTGGTTTTGTTTCGGCCCTGTCCATCTTACCCACGAGACCCTCATAGAGGGTGGGGTGAATTCTGCCCAGGGTGCTTTTTGTCAGGGGTGACACCGACATGGCATACATCCGGGTGGTCCGGACTATTTCTCCTGCCACAATATACATGGGGTCTTCCCGGAACATGACTGAACCGGGATGTATGAAAATGCGGTCCGCCGTAAGACTTCGGTAGGTGTCTCTCCCGACCCGGACGCAGACAAACTGGATAAGGCCCCGGCCGACACAGCAGAGGTAGTCCTCTGTAGGCCCCCCTGAAAGGATCGGCAGGCCCATATCGGATACGATTAGTTCCAGCTGTTCCTTTACATTTACAATCTCTACCATGGTTTTTTCATCCAGGTAATTCTTGTCGCAAAATCTTGTCTTGTTTTTTGCCTCCTTAAAGGCCTTAAAGAGCTTGATATAGGAAACAAAATCCCCTGCAGGGTCCCGGAATGTATGATGGGCCTTACGGGCATCGGTTTCTTCCCCGGGGGGAAGCACGTATGGGCTCTGGGTAGACAAAAAGGCCGCTGCGATGAGGGTTTCTTCGGTAACTTCAGGATAACTCCTGAGGGCTTCCACAATAATCCTGGATTGCCGGGGGGGGAGGGGAAACTGGACCATCATCTTCCCGACCGATGAAAGGGTCCGGTCTTCATCCAGGGCATCGAGCAGGTTCAGTGTTTCTATGGCTGCGATGAGTCCCTCCCGGTTTGGTGGGGAAATAAAGTCGAATTCTTCAAAGGTGGTAATACCGAGTTCAGCCATTCTGAGTACCACTTCTGACAGATCGGTCCGGTAAATTTCTTCAGTAGTAAATAGGGGGCGGTTTTCAAAATCCTTGCGGGAATAGAGACGGTAACAGGTCCCTTCCTGGGTGCGGCCCGCCCGTCCTTTGCGCTGGTTACAGGAGGCCTTGGAGATGGGGCCTTCGATAAGGCTCGATGTGAAGGTTTTTGGGTTATAAAAATTGAGTTTTGCTAGCCCCGAATCTATCACGGTGGTAATGCCGTCTATGGTCACCGAGGTTTCAGCGATATTGGTGGAGACCACCACCTTGGTCTTGCCCCAGGGGGCGGGATCAAAGACCCGCTCCTGCTCATCCTTGCCAAGTCTTCCATAAAGGGGGAGGATATGGAGACTGCGACCCACCGGCCCTGTTGCCAGTATGGTCATACAATCCTTAATTGCCTTTTCCCCGGGGAGAAAAATCAGGATATCCCCGGGCCGTTTTTCAGCCACCACCCGCTCTACTATGGTGGAAATCTTGATGAGCTGGGCCTCCAGTGCTGCCTGGCCAGTGGCGACCCCGTCGTTTACAACGGCTGTGTCCGCCGGATCATAGACCACCGTGACCGGATAGGTGATGGCATCAATTTTAACCACCGGGCATTCTCCAAAGTACTCAGAAAATACCTGGGTGTTGATGGTAGCTGAAGAGACTATCACCTTAAATTCGGGCCGTACTTCCAGAACCCGTTTTAAGAGCCCAAGAATAAAATCGATATTCAGGCTCCGTTCATGGGCTTCATCCACGATAAGCACATCATATTTTGATAGATAGGGGTCCAATTTCATTTCCTGCAGGAGTATCCCATCGGTCATGATCTTTATTTTGGTATTATGATCTGTTTTATCCTCAAAGCGCATCTTGTAGCCCACCAGGCCGGGAATTTTGGTGCCCAGCTGCCGGGCGATAAATTCACTCACCGATACAGCCGCAATCCGCCGGGGCTGGGTCACGCCGATCATCCCATGTTGGGCAAATCCGGCATCGTATAAAATAACCGGCATCTGGGTGGTTTTCCCTGAACCGGTAGGGCTTTCTACAACAATAACTTGATGACTCTGTAATGCGGATACGATAAGATCCTTATGTTGATAGACAGGTAATTCGGTATATTTCATGCCCTAACTATACTATAAAGTGAAATAATGCAACAGCATCCCGATTCTGAAAATATTCCCCCTTTCTTTTTTTTTTATATATGTTATTCTTAATGATTATGGAGGAAAGAACTAATGGCTAAGCAGAAATTTGTGTATTTCTTCGGCGAAGGTAAGGCCGAAGGGGATGCCAAGATGAAGGATCTTCTTGGCGGCAAGGGTGCTAATCTTGCTGAAATGACGAACCTGGGCATCCCTGTTCCCCCGGGATTTACCATTTCGACCGAGGTCTGTGCTGCCTACTACGAAAATAAGCAAAAGTATCCTGAGGGACTGGAAAAGGAAGTACTGGACAATCTTACAAAACTTGAAAAGGTCATGGGAAAGAAGCTGGGCGATCCCGATGATCCCCTCCTGGTTTCTGTCCGTTCCGGTGCCGCCGTATCCATGCCCGGTATGATGGATACCATTCTTAACCTTGGAATGAACGATAAGGCCGTGGTGGGGCTCGCTAATAAAACCGGCAATCCCCGCTTTGCCTGGGATGCCTATCGCCGCTTTATCCAGATGTACGGTGATATTGTTATGGGTATTCCCCATGATGAATTTGAGGAAGCCCTGGCGGCTATGAAAAAGGCAAAAAAGGTAGAACTCGACACGGGGCTGGATGCAAAGGATCTGGAAAACCTCGTTGCTGAATACAAAAAGATTTACAAAAAACACACCAAGAAGGATTTTCCCCAGAATCCCCTGGATCAGCTCTGGGGTGCAATTAATGCAGTATTCGGTTCGTGGATGAACGAACGGGCCATCAAGTACCGGGAACTTAACAACATTAAGGGCCTTAAAGGGACTGCGGTCAACGTTCAGTCCATGGTGTTCGGCAACTTCGGCGATGATTCCGGCACCGGTGTCTGCTTCAGCCGGGACCCATCCACCGGAAAGAACGAATTCTACGGTGAATTCCTGATGAACGCCCAGGGCGAAGACGTGGTCGCTGGTATCCGCACCCCCGAAAAAATTGCAACCCTGGCAAAGAAAAACAAGAAGGTCTACGAACAGCTTCTGGATATTAAGGACAAGCTGGAACACCATTTCCGCGATATGCAGGATATGGAATTTACCGTTCAGCAGGGGGTGCTCTATATTCTGCAGACCCGGAACGGCAAACGGGCCGGCGCTGCGGCGGTAAAAATAGCGGTAGATATGGTCGCCGAAGGCCTTATCGACAAGGAAACCGCGATCAAGCGGGTTACTCCTGAACACCTGGATCAGCTCCTCCACCCCATGATTGATCCGAAAGCCCTTAAGGGCGCCAAGTCTCTTACCAAGGGGCTTAATGCATCCCCCGGTGCGGCCTGCGGCCGTATTGTCTTTACCGCTAAGGATGCTGAAGAATGGGCAGAGAAGGGTGAAAAGGTTCTTCTGGTCCGGAAAGATACCAGCCCCGAAGATATCGGCGGAATGGTTGTATCCCAGGGTATCCTTACCAGCACCGGCGGTATGACCAGCCATGCGGCAGTCGTAGCCCGCGGTATGGGAACCCCCTGTGTAGCCGGCGCTAAGGGTGTGTCGGTCCAGGGCAAGAAGGTTGTCATTGGTGAAAAGACCTTTAAAGAAGGGGACTGGATCACTATCGATGGTTCTTCCGGTGAGGTGTACGAGGGCCAGTTCCCGCTGATTGTACCGAAGATGTCCAAGGATCTGGAAACCTTCCTCTCCTGGTGTGACAAGGTTTGTGCCGATTCGGTCCGCGGCAGCGTGAAGGGCTTCACCGTCCGGACCAATGCGGACCAGCCCGAGGATGCTAAGCGGGCCTTTGATTTCGGCGCCCAGGGCGTAGGTCTCTGCCGGACTGAACACATGTTCTTTGACAAGGAAAAGCTCATCCACTTCAGGACCATGATTGTGGCCGACACCGAAGAGGATCGCAAGGCAGCCCTGAAAAAGATCCTCCCCCTGCAGAAAAAGGACTTCTTCGGGATCTTTAAGGCCATGGAAGGCCGGCCTGTTACCATCCGGCTCCTCGATCCGCCCCTCCACGAATTTGTACCCCACACCAAGGAAGAAGTGGCAGAACTGGCGGAACACCTGGGAGTAAAACCCAAGGACCTGCAGCCCAAGATTGATAAGCTCCATGAAGCTAACCCCATGCTGGGACACCGGGGCTGCCGTCTCGCGGTTACCTACCCTGAAATCTACGATATGCAGATAGAAGCCATTGTTCAGGCCGCCATTGACTGCGTGAAAAAGAATATCCCCGTTAAGCCTGAAATCATGATTCCCATCGTCTGCGATGAGCAGGAACTGAAACTCCTGCGGCCCCGGGCTGAGGAAATCATCAAGAAGGCACTGGAAAAAGCAAAGGTTAAGCTGGATATCCAGATCGGCACCATGATCGAAGTTCCCCGGGCAGCCCTGCTGGCCGACAAGATCGCCGAATATGCGGATTTCTTCAGCTTTGGCACCAACGACCTGACCCAGATGACCTTCGCTTTCAGCCGCGACGATGTGGGTTCCTTCCTCCCGACCTATGAGAAATTGGGCCTCCTGGAGGTAGATCCCTTTAAGTCGGTAGATGAAGAGGGGGTAGGTATGTTGATGAACTGGGCCACCACCAGGGGCCGGTCTGTTAAGGAAGGCCTGAAGGTTGGTATCTGTGGCGAACAGGGCGGGGATCCTGCAACCATCGACTTCTGTTTCCGCACCGGTCTTAACTATGTGTCCTGTTCACCCTTCCGGGTACCGATAGCCCGGCTGGCTGCTGCACAGGCGGTGCTTAAAAATACCAAAAAATGAGATTTTTGCAAAAGTCTGTTGCTTTTGCAAAAAACTTAAATCTGTAAGGGGTGTTAGACCGTCCCGGCTTCTGCTGGGATGGTTTTCATCTGTGTAAAACGGGGCCCAGGGCTGTTGTCCAGGCCCCGTTTCTTTTATATTATAAAAATAAGAGGTTAGGTATGAAACGATTTGCTGCATTTCTTATAACGTCGGTCTTAGTTCTCGCAGGCCTTTCTGCCCAGGATACAAACATTACCCTGTTTACCCTTAAGGGTCCCTCCGGCGTCGGCATGGTAAAGCTCTTTGAGACAGCCCCCCAGGCAAAGGGGTATGTTATTTCGATAGAAGCCCTGGCCCAGGCGGACCTTATGGCCGCAAAGTTTTTAAGCGGCGAAGCCCAGGTGGGGATTCTGCCCCCCAATGTGGCGGCAAAAATTGCCAGTTCCGGCAAAGGTATCGCTGTGGCTGCGGTCATCGGCCAGGGCATGCTTAAACTGATTTCGGCGGACCCAGCAGTCACCCGTATCGAAGACCTGAAAGGCAAAACTGTGGAAGTCGCCGGCCAGGGAGCCACTCCGGACTATGTGTTCCGCCGGATCCTTCGTTTTTATAAACTTGACCCCGATAAGGATGTGCAGCTGGGTTATGCCCTGGCCTATCCTGAAATTGCCCAGTCCCTGATTGCGGGTAAAATCACCCTGGCCTTACTGCCTGAACCCTTTGCAACCATGGCCCTGGGGGGCAAGAAAAAGCTGCAGGTGGTGGGGGATATTCAAGCGGAATGGGTTAAGGCCGGCGGTAATAGCAACTACCCCATGACGGTGCTGGTTGTTTCCCGGGACCTGGCTCAGAAGCATCCCGCTGCGGTACGGGCTATCTATGATTCGATCCGTGAATCAATCAGCTGGGTGACCGCCCACCCATCAGAGGCGGGAGCCCTTGTGGAACAATACAATCTTGGTCTAAAAGCTCCTATTGCCGCTGCGGCTATTCCAAAGAGTTCCTACGTATTTATCCCGGCAGTCCAGGCCCGGCCTGCCCTGGAATCTCTTTACAAGGCCTTTCTGGAATATGCGCCCCAGTCTATCGGCGGCAAACTCCCCGCAGACTCCTTTTATCTTGATGTAGAAAACCTTGGCAAATAAACGGGATACCCTCTGGATGCTCCTCGGGGTGCTGGCTCTTCTGGCCCTCTGGGAACTGGGGAGCATCCTCCTTGCAAGCGACCTGCTCCTCCCCAGCCCCAGGAAGACCCTGTTGGCACTCTTCAAACTCATGAGTACCAGGGGTTTTATGCAGGCTCTGGGTATGAGCCTTTTCCGTATTCTACTCAGTATGGCTGTTGCCATTCCACTATCCCTGATTGTCGGTATACCCGCAGCCCTTAATTGGCGGATCAGGGCTTTTATGCGGCCCCTCTTTCTGGTTATCGCTGCTACGCCGGTGCTTTCTATTATCCTCATTGCCTTTATATGGTTTGGACAGGAACGGACCCCTGTTTTTTCGGCTTTTCTCATGATGTTCCCGATTCTTACCTCGAACATTATGGCAGGTATCCAGTCGGCGGACCCGAAACTCCGGGAGGTTCTGGATCTATATAAGCTCTCGGAATTTAAAAAACTCCGGTACCTTTATATTCCCAGTTTGCTGCCCTATCTTTTGGCGGGCCTCCACAGCGCCCTTTCCCTCTGCTGGAAGGTGGTTGTAGCCGCTGAGGTTATTGTGCAGCCCCGGTATGGGCTCGGAACGGGCATGCAGATGGCCAAGGCGCAGCTTGAAACTACAGAACTTTTAGCCTGGACCACCGCAACGGTCCTTATGGCTGCACTCACAGAATCGATATTTCTCATGTATAAAGGAAAGGTCCATGACCGTTGATCTGAGGGGCCTCACATTTTCCTATCCCGGAACCTCCTATCCCGGAACCGAACTTTTCCGGGACCTTTCGCTCCATGTGGATGGCCCTGGCCTTACCGCCATTCTGGGGCCCTCGGGCTGCGGCAAGACGACGCTTCTCAGGCTTATTGCGGGTTTTTTAAGTCCCCAATCCGGCACCGTATCCGTAGCGGGGCCCATATCCTATGTATTTCAGGAAAGCCGCCTCTTTCCCTGGCTGAGCATCCTGCAGAATGTCAGTCTCCCTCTGCTGGAATGGCTCCCCAAAAAAGATGCGGAAGACAGGGCATTACGAATGCTCGAACTGGTTGGCCTCGCTGATAAGGCCCATGTAAAGCCTGCACACCTCTCCGGAGGGCAGCAGCAGCGGGTCTCCCTGGCCCGGGCCTTTGTATTTCCTGCAAAGGTCATGTTGATGGATGAGCCCTTTCAGGCCCTGGATTTACCTCTCCGTATTCAGCTTATGGATCTCTTCTTGCGGCTCCTGCAGGAA
>Ga0209407_1004556_pt1 | contig 11245 bp, 7 predicted proteins | sample AD_JPNHG3_MetaG_FD_184410 | JGI IMG/M metagenome (GOLD analysis project Ga0209407, IMG submission 184410) | Active sludge microbial communities of municipal wastewater-treating anaerobic digesters from Japan - AD_JPNHG3_MetaG (SPAdes) (version 2) | ecosystem: Engineered > Bioreactor > Anaerobic >... | reverse complement strand
GAAGATCGGCATCTGGGATAATTGGGGGCGGTGAGAACGCAAAACTCTTTCCTCCATCATAACGCGAAATACGAGATGCGTTCAAAACCGACGTCCGGCGGGCATGGGCACCAAGCGATGTACAACATAGGAGGACAACTCATTACTGCTCCGATCGCGGCAGGGACAGCCGACCTGTACGCACCATTCGATTCACGAGGGATACCCTCGTCAGCAAAAAAGCACAGAAAAGAAGATGTTTATCCGTTCATCCGCGCCTTGCAACTTGACGGCAATCCGGTGCTTCCCAGAGACATCTACCGCAATCTCACCCGCCCCTGCATTTACAAGGGGCCCAACACGGACAAGTACATCGAAAGACGCCCTGTTTTACCCAATTTATAGGCAAGGGTTTGTGATTTGCGATTTGGGAATTGGGAACTCGTCCTTGTCAACGCAAGGCATGATCGTTTAGAATGGCCCGCATTAAGGAAATAGGAAGGAATTCAGCTATGAAGAAGCGCATTGTCACGTGTCCGGAGTGTGAGGTGAAGTTGTCGGTCTTTGACTTCGGCAAGCCCATCAACCAGAAGTGCCCCAAGTGTAGCAAAACCTTCGTCATCGAATCCGAAGAGAAAGATGAGACGAAGAAGGCCGATGATAAGGCCGACGCGGCTAAGCCCGCAGGCGATGACGAGAAAAAAGCTGAGGCTTCGACTGACGACGCCACGAAGGCTGGCGCGACCGTGAAGGTTGCGGAGGACAGGGGCAAGGAAGACAAGAAGGAGGACAAGGAGTCCAAGGATAAGCCTGCCGACAAGTCGGAAAAGAAAGACGCCTCTGAGAAAAAATCAGACGAAGCCAAAACGTCGGATAAGGATAAAGCGTTAGACAAAGACAAGGCGTCAGACAAGGCATCGGACAAAAAAGAACCCGCTGCCAAGGACAAAGAGATCACGCCCAAGAAATCGGCTGCGCCTGCTGGCGGAATTGACAAGTCGGCTGCGTCGACGGATTTGGACGACGTGGAGTTGCATGCTGCCCCTGGACCGTCGCCGCTCTTCTCGATGATCATGCTCGGCGGTTTGATTCTAGTGATCGTGATGCAGGTCATGATGAAGATGCGTGCGGACAGGCAGTACAAGACGCTGATCGAGCACTTGCAGTACATCGAAAAGAATTTGGTTAAGTGAGAAACGCAGGCCAACACGAAGGGGGAGCGTGCTGATGGATACCGCGACAGTTGAGTCGAAGCTCAAAGAGATGATTGTCGAGCGCCTGTTTCTGAATGTGGCGCCCGAGGCGATTGTGACAGATGCGTCGTTGATTGATGCGTACGGCGTGGATTCGGTCTGCCTGTTGGAGTTGGTTGTCGGCCTCGAAGAGGCGTTCGGCATTGTGATCGAAGACAGCGACTTTGACGTGCGGAACTTCATTTCGGTGGCCGCGCTGAGCGATTTCGTGCTGGCGCGTCTGCCGGCCTGATTCGGCGGGGCAGGCCATCGATGCGCCATCACCGTGTCGAAGAATGGGAAAGCCGGCTGGACGAACTTCTCAAGCAGGTTGACCACGCACTTGAGGATGAGTATGGGCACCTGTTCGCCGTGCATCCCGCGCGTCCGCAAAGGGGAATGACCGCGAACCCTCAGCACGACGGACTGTTTCGTGTCACGGCCAGTTTCAGTCCCGGTTTCGGTTCGGAATTGGGCAGGGGGTATGTGCTGCAACTCGATCTGGTGACCCTTGAAAAGGTACCGCAGGCGAAGCTTGAACGCATACAGAAAAAGGCCGTCAGTTTGATCCAGGACGGCTTGGAGCGCGTGTTGCCCGGGCGCGGTTTGACGGTACAGCGCGATGGCAACGTGTGGAAGATCGTCGGCGACCTGTCGCTCAAACCGATACGCGCCGAAAGTTGAATTAAGAGGCTCTTGCAAAATTCCTTGGTTGCAGATGTGGCACGGGCATCTTACCCGTGGTGCTTCATGGGCGGGACGCCCATGTCACGGGGGGTGTGGCACGGGCATCTTGCCCGTGGCGTTTCATGGGCGGGACGCCCATGCCACGGGGGGTGTGGCACGGGCATCTTATCCGTGGTGCTTCATGGGCGGGACGCCCATGTCACGGGGCGTGGCACGGGCATCTTGCCCGTGGTGCTTCATGGGCGGGACGCCCATGTCACGGGGGGTGTGGCACGGGCATCTTGCCCGTGGCGTTTCATGGGCGGGACGCCCATGTCACGAATGAGTTGTAAACCTGTTTTGCGAGATTTGATATGGATGCTGAGACAGCAGTTACTTTATCACAATCGGTCGGTTACGGAACTCTAGTCCATGCGGTGCTGTGGCTGTCGGTCTGTCTGCACCTGCTGCTGAAGCCCCGCGATGCGCGCACATCGTTGCTCTGGATCCTCTTTACCAGTATTTTCCCGATTTTCGGGGCGATTGCGTATGTCATGTTCGGGATCAACACGGTGCCGAGCAAGAGCTGGCAGAAGCAGCATTCGGACACGAAGTTCCAGAGACGCCAACGTCTCGGCGGTAGTACGCATCCGCTGGCTTCGATGTACGCCCGGCGCAACGCATCGCGCGCGACGCTGGACGACCGTGTACTGGCACCGTTCAACAACATCCTCGACCATCTGTGCGCCAACCACCCGCTGTTGGGCGACAATGACATCCAGTTGCTGGAGCCCGCCGAACTGGCACTGGAGGCGATGTTTCTGTCCATCCGCGAGGCGCGCCACCACATTCACATCTCGACCTACATCTTCAATGACGATGCGGTTGGAAAACGGTTGATGGGTCTGCTGGTTGAAAAAGCGCGGGAGGGCGTTCAGGTCCGTGTGTTGTATGATGCGTTCGGATCCGCCGGCGCGAACCTCCGGCGGTTTTTCTGGCGTTATCGCCGTGAGCCCAATCTAGAGATCGTCGGCTTTTCACAGGCCAATGTGCTGAAGCGCAAATTCCAGATCAGTCTGCGCAGCCATCGCAAGATTCTGGTGGTCGACGGTACCGTCGCCTACACGGGCGGCATCAATTTCCATGATTCCTATCTTGCAAAGGGCGACCGTCCCGGCATACTTGACTATCACTTCCGCGTTCTGGGACCGGCTGTGCTCGAATTGCAGTACACCTTCATGCGTGACTGGTTTTACATGACCGAGCAGTCTGCCGAGCGGTTGCTGTCGGAATGTTATTTCCCGGAGCCGGCAGTGGCTGGTAAGATGGCTGTGCGCCTGTTGAACAGCGGTCCCACACGCGAGGAGACCGCGGCGGCCATGAATGCCTTTTTTGCAGCGATCAATCTGGCGCGCCGTCAGGTCATGATCCTGTCGCCCTATTTCGTTCCGCCCGAAGCGTTGGTTCTCGCGTTGCGTCAGGCCGCTTTCCGCGGAGTCGATGTCAAGGTGTTGGTGCCGTCCAACAACAACCATCCGACCGTGCAGTTTGCATCACAGGCGCTGTACGCGGAACTGCTGGTCGCCGGCGTGCGGATTTTCGAGCGGGCGCCGCCTTTCATCCATTCTAAGGCCGCCGTTATCGACGACACCGTATCAATCATCGGCAGCGCGAACTTCGATCCGCGCAGCCTGTACCTCAACTACGAAACCAACCTCGTTGTTTTCGATGACGCCTGTACCGCACGCGTCAAGGCCGCCATCCTCAGTGACTTGTCGCAGGCGGTTGAAATCCGCCATGCGGATTGGCGGCGTCGGCCCATGTGGCGCAAATTCGTCGAGAACTTCTTCAACCTGTTCCACCCGATCGCCTAGTGAGGATGCGGTGTCATTGCTTCTCTCAAATACAACGTGTATAATGGGGCACGCTTAGAGAGGAGAGGATCAAGGTGAGAAAATGGGTGCTGAGGTGTGCGGGATTGTTGGCGGTTGCGGGCGGCGCGTTCGCGGAAGAGAGTTGGCTGGCGCGGGACGGGCGGGCGGTTGCCCAGATCGTCATACCCGAAGCCGCCACGCCCGTCGAACGAACGGCGGCGCAGGAGCTGCGCCAACACCTTGATGCGGTGACCGGTGCGGCTTTTGCACTTGTGACCGAAGCGGCACCCAAGAACGGACCGCGTCTGCTGGTCGGCAACACCGAGGCGTCGCGCAAGTTGGTGCCGGATTTCCTTGCGGCGCAGGCCGCGTACGACAGTATTCTGCTCAAGACCGTCGGCGACGAGGTGGTTCTGGCCGGACATCCGCGGCGCGGCGCGCTCTATGCGGTCTACACGTTCCTTGAAGATGAGGTGGGTGTGCGCTGGTGGACCTCGGACGAGACCTTCATTCCCCGACGGACAGGCCTGCCGCTGCCGAAACTCGATATGCGCTACGCACCGAAACTGCGCTTCCGGGAGTCGTACTATCTGGATGGGTTCAATGCGCTGTTTAAGACGCGCCTGAAAGGCAACCTCAGCTCCCGTACCCGCTACATGCTGGCGCCGATGGAGATGATTCCCGAAGCCTACGGCGGCAACCACCGGCTCATCCATTTCAAGGGACGCAATTCGGCCTACCATTCGTTCTACGAACTCATACCGCCAAAGATCTACTTCGAGCAACACCCCGAGTGGTTCAGCGAGATCAAGGGCGAGCGCACTCACAAGAAAGCCCAGCTCTGCCTGACCAATGAAGAGATGCGCCGCGAACTCACCAAAAATGCGCTCGCGTTGCTGCGCGAAGATCCGGGCGCCGATATCATCCAGATCAGCCAAAACGATCACGCCGGTCGTTGCACATGCAAAGCGTGCCTGGCGGTCGAGCAGGAGGAGGGCGGCATCGGCACTGCTTCCGGGCCGCTGTTACGTTTCGTCAATCAGGTTGCCGAGGATATCGAGAAGGAGTTCCCCCGTGTTTTTGTGGAGACCTTCGCCTACCAGTATACACGTAAAGCGCCTGCGAAGGTTCGCCCGCGCGCCAACGTGCTGATCCGCCTCTGCTCCATTGAATGTTCTTTCCTGCAACCGCTTGAGGGCAGTAAAGAAAACACCGCGTTCGTCAGCGATCTGGCCGCCTGGAGCCAGGTCGCAGGCGGCAATCTTTTCGGGTGGGATTACGTCACCAGCTTCAGTTCCTATATGCTGCCGCATCCCAACCTGCGCGTCCTCGGCCCGAATATCCGCACATTTGTAAAATACGGCGCGACGGGGCTCTTCGAACAGGGCGACGCGCTCTGTGCGGCAGGCGATTTTGTGCGGTTGCGCCACTGGGTTCTTTCGCACCTGCTCTGGAATCCGGATTTGGACGAGGGGCGGTTGATCGACACATTCCTCAGCGGCTATTACAGCGAAAAGACGGGGGCTGCCCTCAAGCGCTACCTCGACTTTATCCACGACCGCGCGGAACGTTCCGGCGTGTACCTCGGCTGTTATCAGCAAAACGTGACGAAGTGGCTGGACGCAGAGGGCATTTTCGAGGCCGCCCGGCTGATGACTGCCGCGCTGGAAACGGCGCGTGCCGAAGAAGCAACTGATCCGGTCGGTCGGAAAGGCCTCGCCGATAAGGTGCTGCGTGAGAAGCTGTCGATCGACCACGTTCTGCTGATCAATGATGCGATGTTGCGGCAGCATGCACGAAGCACCGGAAAGCCGTTTCCGGGCGCGCCTGATTTCCCGACGGCGGTACGCGAGTGGATCGCGACATGCGAGCGCTTTAACGTGAAAGCGTATCGCGAGACCACGACCGAAGAGACTTTTGCCACATACAAAAAAACGCTGATTGAAAGGAGTCAGAAATGACGGACTTGAAACTGTTCCGCGTCACGCTTTTTGTCGCCGCACTGTTGGCGGTTACTGGTGGTTGGGCACAACAACCTGCGCCGACACCGCGCGATGAGGCGTTGCACTTTATCCGCAATGAAACACAGTTCCATCTGGGGTATCTGCCGACCGAACAGTCGCACCCCAAAACACGCGGACTGTCGCAGACGTTGCAGGCAGACACAGCCGCAGGTTTGCGGATGCTCTTCAGCGTGGATGACGATATTCCGCCTGTCGCGCGGCGCGCGATCACTTCGCCTGAATTTGCCCGTCTGCGTCTGGCGATCAAAGATGCGCTGGACAACAATCGCCGGGTCTTCTTCAGCGGTTGCGGTGCAACTGGTCGCTTGGCGATCCTGCTGGATGCCGCGAACCGGCGTTTCTGGCGCGAGGCGTTCGAGCGACAACCGGCGCTCAAGGAGACCTGCGGCGAGATGGGCGAGCGCACGTACGCCGTGATGACAGGCGGCGACTTTGCGCTGATCCGCTCGGTCGAGAGCTTCGAGGATTTCATCAGCTTCGGCTATCACCAGATGGAGCAGGCGGGCGTGCGCGAGGGCGATGTGGTCGTGGCCATTTCGGAGGGTGGCGAGACGTCGTCGGTGATTGGCACGGTGTTGCGCGGCGTGGATGCGAAGGCCAAGGTCTTCTTCCTCTTTAACAACCCGGCGGAACTACTGGCCGCGAAGTTGGAACGCTGCCGCCGCGTGATCGAGAATCCGGCGGTGACGACGATCGTGCTCTGTACCGGCCCGATGGCGGTGGCGGGGTCGACGCGCATGCAGGCCACGACCATCGAAATGCTGGTCGCGGGGGCCGCATTCGAGGCGGGGTTGACCGACCACCTCACCGGCCGGCTCTCTGCGGCGCAGTGCGCGTCGTTAGGTCTCGGCTTCTGGACGCCCGAACGCACGTTGTCGCAATTCGAAGCGCTGCTGTCACAGCTTCGCTCCGATGCGAACCTTGCGGCGCTAGCGCGGATGACCGATCGCGAGGCCGACATCTATAGCAAGAAAGGACGCGTCACCTACTTCGCGAACGCCTATCTGCTCGATATTTTCACGGACACGACCGAACGGTCGCCGACGTTCAAGATCCCGCCTTTCCGCAGTGCGAACGATACCACATCGCCGGCGTCGTGGGCGTTTGTGAAGGACCCATTGCGGCCGACGACCGAAGCGTGGCTGCATCTGATCGGCCACACACCGAACTGTCTGGAGTGGTCGGCCGATACGTACACGCAACTCAGGGCTCCCGACAAGATCATCAAGAATCCGCCGCAGATCGGGCTCAAGGACCTGCACGCCTACTTCGTCGGTAACGAGCCCGACGCTTCGCGCACCGAGGTCAAACCCAATCTGGCGATGGCGGTGTTGGTGGGCAACGAAGCCGCACTTTTGGATCAAGGCTCTCCGGCCGCGTGGAGCCGGGCTTTCGCTGCCGCCGCTGCGCCTTTTGAAGCGCGGTCCGCCTTGGTGGTGGGCCGCCGCGTACCGTTGGGCTGGCAGGCGGAACTGGTGCATGTGGATGTCGAGGTGCCAACGACGCCATTGCAGCTTTTCGACCACTTGGCGCTGAAACTGGTGCTCAACAACGTGTCCTCGGCCACGATGGGTAAGCTGGGGCGTCTGGACAGCAATTGGATGGCGCACGTCGATGCGTCCAACAAGAAACTCATCGACCGCAGTGTGCGGCTGATCGTAGAGCTTGCGGGAGTCGACTACGAGACCGCCTGCATCGCGCTGTTCGAGTCTCTCGAAGAGATGAAGGGATGGGATGAGGCCCGCCGCAGAACCACCTCGCCGGCGGCGTATACGGTCGCGCGGATTCGAGCGCAAAGCGGTGTCTCAGGGCCGCCTTCGACTGCCTGGCGGCTAGGTCTGGGCGACATGCGCGGGGCGTTGCGCTTTGTCGGTCCGGAGGCGATGCGCGTGACAAATGTGACCTGCACGGCCGACGCCGTGACCGGTACGTGGAAGGGCCACGCTGAGTGCGGTGACGCATTCACCGTCACGGTTACGTGGCGGCGCGCGCCGGACGGCCTGTGGAGCGGTGAATTGGCTTATGACGGATACAGCGGCAAGCTGTTTGTGGAAGAGATCCATTTCCCGATTCTGTCCGGCGCGTTTGCGGACGGGGCGTCCTTTGTGTTCGGCGGCACTGACAGCGGCATTGTGAACTCCGGCGCGGCGTTCTTCAAGCCCGGCGCCAAGCACCGGCGCACCTACTGTGGCGGCATGCAGTTCTCGGCTATGGTTAATCCAGACGGATCATCGCTCTATTTCGACCATCGCGATCCAACGTTGAGCAGCAAGGCCTACGAGCTTTCGATCGCGAAAGAGGGGGGGCGGTTCACCTATGCGGGCGTCCATGTGGTCGGTCTGCCGGATCAACCGCCCGCCGCCTATCGCATCCCGTACGCCAGCGGCTTCACGCCGTTTACGGGAGGGTGGTTCGAGGCCGGACAGATCTACAAAAAGTGGGGGACCGCCCAAATCTGGCACGCGGGCCGCAAAGGCGTGAACCCGCTCCGCAAGATCGGCATGTGGGTCTGGAACCGCGGGCTCATCAAAGACGCGTTGCCGCCGGTCGAGCGGCTGCAAAAAGAGCTGGGTGACATTCCTGTGGCTCTCGACTGGTATTGGTGGCACAGCAACCCGTACGACACCGACTACCCCGATTTCTGGCCGCCGCGCGAAGGCGTGGAGGCGTTCCGCGCGGCGGTCGCCCGCCTAAAAAGTCAGGGTATCTTTTCGCAGGTCTACATCAACGGCGTCTGCTGGGATATGGATGGCAAGACGTGGCAGGAGGGTGGCGAAGAGGGCGTGATCGTGAATCGTGACGGCAAGCCGCGCAACACGGCTTTCAACAAGTACAATCACCATCGGCTCGCCTACATGTGCGGCGAAGCGCCGAAGTTTCAGGACCGCATCGCGACGCTGATCAAGCATCTGCGGGAGAGCGGTCTGGACGGACAGTACCTCGACATGATCGGCAACTCGACCATGATCGGCCGCTGCTACAGTCCGCGTCACACCCACCCCAAAGGCGGCGGTTCGTTTGGACCCGACGGCTATCGGGCGTTGCTACAGCGGTTGAAGCGAGAAAACCCCGGCTTCGCGCTCACGACCGAAGGCGCCAATGAGGCGTACATGGACCTGATGGATGGCTCAATCTGTTGCAACGTCACTTCGCTCGAACGGCTCGATGCTATCCCGATGTTCCAGTCGGTCTACCACGGCAAGTATGCGTTCTTCGGTAATTACGCCTACCCTGACGGCACGCGGCCGTGGGATCCGCTGTGGCCGCCCGAAGACCGCTGGAAGGAGGAGAAGCCCTGGCACAACCTCTATCCCGATCAGTTCTATCTGGAACTCGGCCGCACGGTCGTGTGGGGCGTGCAGCCCATGGTCTGCAATATCAAGGAGAACCTGTTCACGGATCCCGAGTTGGCGCCCGCGCTACGTTTCACGCTGGAGACGGCGCGTTTTTATCACACCAATCTTGAGTTCCTTTTTGACGGCCAGATGCTTTCGCCAGCCGGGTTCAATTGCGCGACCGCTCCGGTCGATTACCTGATCCGCAGCATCTTTACCAAGGAACATGAGTGCAAACCGCGCCACGCCGAGGTGCCCGCTGTGTTGCACGCCGCCTGGCAGGCACCCGATGGCCGGAGAGCGCTGATCTTGGTGAACTGGACCCGGTCGGAGCAGTCTTGGACCTTCAACGATCTTTCAGGCAAGCTGCCGTCGCGCTCGTACGACAAAGTGCTCCTGCGCTGATGCTCCGGCTCATTTCTGAATGCGGATGGGGACGCGCCACTCCGGACGGTCGGGCAGGTCTGTGACGATGACGAGCGCGGCCTCGGGAGTGATCGTGTCGGGCCAAATGGCAGGCACATGCACATGGACGGTGCCGTCGTGATGTGTTTTGAACGAGGCCTCACCGCGGGCGCCTTCCACGCGAACGGCGGTCACCTGAAACCGGGGGACAGTGCCGCGTTTCACGATGACGATCCGAGGGGCGTGGGCCGCCGTCTGGTCGGCCCGACAGGTGAGGACCGCCGGATAGATGCGCAGGAGATCCTCCAGCCAGGCGTACACCGGCAGAGAGAGGGGGGCGCGGTCGGCGCATGAGAGCGTCACCGTGATGGTGGCGCGGTGGGCTCCGGGCACAGACAGAGTGGGCGGTTCTAGCAGGAGGGAACGGCCATCGGCGCTCAGCGAGACCGGGAATGCGGGATTGTCCGACACCGCGTTCGTCATGGTGGCCGTCGTCAGGTATCCGTCCAGACGGACCGTGACCGTGGCGGGCGGCGTGTCCGGCAGGAGATGTCCGAACGAGAAGGCGGGCGGTTCTAGGCAGACCGCCGCACGAGCCTCTCCCTGCATCCACAATGTGAGATTGGGGGTCTCGGGGTCATTCGACAGGACCGACACCGATTTACGCTGTTGTCCTTGCAGACCGCGCAAAGCCAAAAGAACCTCCAGCACGGTTTCAGCACCCGGCGCGATCACGCGAGAGGCGGGCTCGGCCCGCGCGCAACCGCACGAGGTTTGGATCGACTTGAGATGCAGATCAGCTTTGCCTGTGTTGCGCAGGACAAACCGGTTTGTGACGGTTTCGGTCGCGTCGCGCCAACCGAAATCATAAGTTGTGAGCGGTACCTCCAGACGCGGTGCGGGCGCGGCTGTTGCGGACAATAGACTCAGGCCCGCTACAACAACGATTTTACTCCCGACTCTCTGTTCTCTTTTTACCAGAAACGCATGATCTTCGCACATCTCTGTCACCAACCGATTACGCTATCAAATCCGTTTGCGCGTCACTCGGTGAGCCAGCGCCAATCGTGGATCGTCCAGCGGCCGGTGAAGGCGTCTCGGATCACGGTGACGGCGGCGCGTTGATCCGCGAGCACCACTGGGCGCGACGGCGCGGAGGCGGGCGAGAGCGTCTGCGCCGCGATCACGATCACAAAGATGTTCTGGCGGAAGGAGACATAGTCCGGCAGGTGGCGCACGGCATCCTCGATCCAGTCATGGGCGGGTGCATCACCCGGAAAAGGTGGTTTGAAGGATGTGCGCAGCAATTCATTGGTTGAGATCGCGGGCAGCATGTCCGCGAATGAGCGCCATCCGATGCCGGTGGGCGGCGTGTTGGTGAGCGCGTCGCGATAGGCTTCAGACCAGTCGGACAGGTCGGATGCGTCGGACAGGTCAGACAGAAAACGCTCGCCCCCGTGTTCGGTGACATTGGTCCAGCCGAGCGTGCCGAAGCTAAAGAGCGTTTCAATGACTGGGGAGTGTTCGGTGTTAGCCTGCACGAGCCCGCGCCACGTCGCGACGCCATTGGAAGGCGAGTGCCGGGTCGTAAAGAGGTTCAGCAGGGCCGCGCCGGAACGGGTGGCGAAGCTGATGGTGTCATGTGCGGGCGTGTTTTTGTCATACGTGGTTGATGATTTGGAATAACCGGAGAGGTTCATCCGGTCAGGTGACGTGTAGACGTGGCCGAT
>Ga0209407_1004554_pt1 | contig 11248 bp, 15 predicted proteins | sample AD_JPNHG3_MetaG_FD_184410 | JGI IMG/M metagenome (GOLD analysis project Ga0209407, IMG submission 184410) | Active sludge microbial communities of municipal wastewater-treating anaerobic digesters from Japan - AD_JPNHG3_MetaG (SPAdes) (version 2) | ecosystem: Engineered > Bioreactor > Anaerobic... | reverse complement strand
GCCTCCTGGATTGCGGCGTCTAGGTCTGAGCCGGCGGCGATGGTATCGGCGACCTTGCGCTTGACGGTGGCTTTCACGTCGGCGGGGCTGTTGGCGACGGCCCTGGTGACGACGGCGAGGGCGGCGGCCTGGCGGGCAGCTTCGGCCTGGGCGGCTTCGGCAACCGCGTTGACCGCGTTGACTTGATTGACGGAACGGCGGGATTGCAGGATGTCTCCCGCGTACCAGACCACCGCTCCAGCGAGAACAAGCCAGGGGTAGAAATACAAGCCAATGCAGGCCACACCGGCGGCGGCCAGCGGCCAGCCCAGCGCGAGCGACGGAAACTTGGCGGCGGTCACGACTCCGGCCGCGAGGGCCGCGGCGCCGATGGCAAGCAACAGCCATGACCGGTCGCCCGCCAGCGGCTTCCACATGCGCGCTCCGGACGCGCCCACGGCGACGGTGCCGTCCGGCGAAACGCTCAGCGGCGGCAGGGAGACGTCCTTGGCGCTTTCGCCCGCGAAGGATGGGCCGTCAATGCGCGTCCGCGTCTGGCCGTCCGGGCTTTTGCTTGTTTCCACGCGCACGCCGGACATGCGCGAGGCCGCGCAGCCCGCGCACGAAAACAAAACCAGCAACCCGGCCAGCAGTCCGGCCAGATACCACCCAATGCGCTCGATCATGTTGTGCCCTTTCGGTAGAGACTTTCGCGGTAGGCGGCCATGGTGACGGGCTTGCCAGCCTGGCAGCGGACGCACTCAAGCCCGGCGGATGGGAACCAAGCGCGGAGCTTGCCGCACCAGAACTCGATTGGGCCTGGGTGCAGGCGCTGGCCGCATTCGGGCTTGAGGTCGTAGGGGTTGGGGGACTGGCTCATGGTCTACTTCCTGCGCTTTCGGGGCACGAATGGCTTGTCCGGGTTCTTGGGCTTGACACGCTTGGGAACGAGGCAGCGGAGAAGGTGGATGTTCTTGCCGGTGATGGGGATGCCGCGGCCGCGCTTGGACTTCTTTTCGCGCAACGGGTGGAAGTCGTCGGATGTGAACGGTTCCCTGCGCTTCTTGGGGTCGCGGTTGGCGTTGGCGATGAGGGCGAGCACTTCACTGGTGTGATTCCAATCCTGGTCCATTTTTGCGTCGGCCATGCGTACAAGTTCGGCAAGCGTGAACGGGCCTGGGTCTAGGCCAAGGATTCCGGCGCACTTCCAGATGAGTTCCTCGGGGTCAACAGGCGGTCCAGGTCGGCGCTGAAGTCCGCTTCCATCTTGGCCAGTTCCGCTTCCATCGCTTGGTCCACCCTCGGATCGTCCAGAGCCTTGAGCATCGTCTGCTCGGCCTTCTGGCGGTGTGTGTTGGCTTTGGCGAGAGCCTTGGCCAGCAAGCGCCCTCTCGCCGCCGGGAAAAAACAGACCAGTTCCTCCAGGAAGGCGGCGCTGGCAATGTCAATGACTTCGCCGGCCATGCTCTTGCCGAATTCTTCGTCGGTGAGTCCGAGCTTGTCGGCCTCGTCTTTGCAGAGGACGTAGAGGATGTCGCAGAGCAGGCAGATGTCGGATTCAAGGCGCTGGATGAGCGTGCCGCCGTCGCTGGCCACGTCGAGCAGGTTGATGTCGAGGCTGGCGCGAACGCGCTTGACGGCCGTTGCGTTGAGGCTGATGGTCCATGTGCGGCCGGCTGAGTCCTTGAACGTCTTCATGTGTTGCCTCCCAGGGGCAAGGGGAACAGGGCGGCCAGCGACGCCGGGGCTGGGACAGCGCGCCAGCCGCCCTGGGGGCTGGACTTGTTACGATTCGACTTCGGGCGAGACAAGAACGCCGTTAATGTAGAAGCCCGCGGCGGTGTTGGAGTACGTGGGCTTGGCGGTGACGGAATAGCCCACCGCGTCGGCCAGGGCTTCGTTGCGGTTGCACTTGAGAATGGCGAAGTCGGCGATGAGGCCGGTTCCTTCGGCGACGGTGGCGGCGCCGTTCATGATGGCGAGGCCGACTGGCTTCTTGGACATGAAGGCGTTGAGGATGACGAGCATTCCGGCGTCGTCTTCTTCGCCGATCATGTCAAACTCGATGGGCGCGTCGGTGAGGCCGGCGATGGTTTCCTTGAACCCGCCGGCGGCGCGTGTGGTCACGTCCACGTCGTCGTGTTCGAGGTTGAGGGCCATGTCCTTGACGCAGGTGAGTTGCTCCCAATCGCCAGCGCCTCCGACGCCGGCGGACTTGTACCATGTCCGCATTTCCGCGCCGATTTTGATGGGTTGAGTCACGAGAGACCTCCTTGTTGTTTAGGCGACGCGGCGCACGGCGCCACGCCAGAAACTGGGCAAGCGACTGAGTGCGATGGTGAGGGCCGGACCCATGAAGGGGCGGCGGGGGTAGTGTCTGCGGCCTGCGCCTTTGGTCATGCCTGGGCGGACTGTGCGGGCAATGCGAATGGCGCGGGCAACCTGGGCGCTTGTGCGGAGCTTTGCAAAGCGGATGCGGCCTCCGACCTGCGAGATTGGACCGTGACCGCCGATTTCAAGAACCCAGTTGACTTTGCGAATCCGCTTGCGCTTGGGGCCTTCCGTGCCGCCCCATTCGTGGGTTGCGCCGATTCCGCCGATTACCTGGGCCGTGGGGCCGATGAGAACGCTTTGGCGGTTCTCCGTGACGCCGAAGATGATGGAACGCTTGAGCGCGCCAGTGTGGGTGAAGGGGGGAGAACCGGCCGGGGCGTTGGTGGCCGGGTTCTTAAAGCGCTTGATGAGCCGCTTGGCGATGCCGCGCATGTAGGCGCCCTGGCGGGCCAGGGTGGGGGCCTGGGCGTTGCGCGTGGCGACGATGACCTTCTTGGCGTCCATCCGGTAGCCGGTCTTCATGCCGATCATTTGGACCGCCCCAACAGGTTGAGTTGAATGGCGGACTGAAAGCGGCCGTTCTGGCCGCGCAAGGCTTCGGGGTCAAAGAGCGGGTCCATCGCAACGGAAATCACCGTGGCCGTGGCGAGGGGGTGGTCGAGAAAGTAGTCCGCGATTTCCTCCATGAGGTTGACGAGGGATTGGACGGTATCCGTGCGCTGTCGGCCAAGGTTTTTGAGAAGGCCGATGTCAACGCGCATTTCGTGCTGCTTGGAGCCGCGTGTTTCGCGGGTGATTTCGTTTGAGCCTGGGCAGACAAGGACGGTGAGTTGGCCCAGGTCTGAGGCGGCCACGTCGGGGACGGCGACGCCGACGGCCGTGAAGGGAACGCTCCACGACTTGGAGTTGAGCACGTCCACGACGGCCTGAACGGTTTCGAGGATCATGGGGTTGCCTTCATTGCGGTCGTAGCGGCTACGGTGGCGACGGCGGTAAGCATGGAGATGACGGCTCCGATGAGCATCCAGAACACCTTGCCCCGCCACGTTTCGCAGAGTTCGAGGTCGCGGACGCGCTGGTTGAGGCCAGGCTTGCCATTGCCGCGGACCGATTCGTCCAGTGCGTTGACGCGGGTGAACAGGGTCTCAAACTGGGGCTTGCACACGCTTGAAAAACGCTCTGCTTCCGTGCTCATGTGGCGATTCCCGCGTAGAGTGTGTGGATGCGATAGACTCGGCGGCCGGGGTCCGCGTAGGCATAGACGGGTTCGCCGCTGGGGGCGGACACAGCAAAGGTGTGGGGGAGGCCGGCGATCGTCTGTACGATCAGGTCGCCGGGCTGTGGCACGCCGAAGGCCGCGATGTCTGACGCTTCAATGAGGTAGTCGCGGAACTCCGTGCTTACGAACATGCCGGCGTCGTTTTGCGTGCGGAACTTTGAACGGCCTACTGTGGCCGTGACTTCAACGCCGTCCATGCCCTCGCGGGAGTAGGTGGCTGCTTGGGCGCGGAACCGCTTGTTCTGCGCGGTCTGCCACTGAGCGCCGGTATCCAGGAGGTCAATCGCCACTGGCGGTCTCCTGCTCAAGTCCAAGGGCAAGGCGGATGGGCCAGCCGTCGGCGAGGTCGGCGGCGGAGTATTGGCGGCAGGCGAGCCAATGGAGGAAGTTCAGGACCTTTGCGTTGTCGGGAACCCAGCCGTCGAGCATGGCCTGGATGTCGTCTTTGAGTGTGGCGACGCTGGCCGGGCGGGCGACTCCGGCGATGTTGTAGAGGGCGGGGCCAAGGGCGAGAACAGGGACGCCGGCGGCCAGGGCTTCGTTGCCAGCCGTGGAGTTGATGGTGATGACGAATCGTGCGCCTTCGAGAGCCTTGGCGAGTCCGGGGCCGGCCTTGAGCCTGCTGTAGACGGCGGGCGTGTCGGGGCCGTCTGACAGCATGGGCAGGATGTCGCAGCCGTGGGGCCGAAGCGGGCTGAGGGGGTGGGGGCGGTAGAAGACCGGGACTTTGGCTGGAATGGCGCCCTTGACGGCGCGCTGTAGCGCGGCGGGGCCTTTGATTTCGGAGTCAAACAACTGCGAGTCGCCGGACACCTGGCCCAAGACAAGGACGTAGCCTTGACGGCGGACTTCGATGGGCTTGACGCCGTTGGGGTAGAAGGCGGCCAGGCGCTCGGCGCCCTGGGGCGGGGCTGGTTCGCGCAGGTTTACGCGCCAGGATGCGCGATGCTGGGTGCCGTTGGCGTCAAGCTGGACGTGCTTGGTCCGCTGCCAGAATCCGTGTTCCATGATGAGCGTCTTGGCTCCGAGCCGCTTGGCGTCGGCAACAAGCTGGGCTTCGACTTCGCGCATGCCGTTCCAGAAGACGGCCAGGTCGGGAACGCAAGACGCTTCGGCCAGCGCGCCCTTTTTGCGTTCGAGGCGCTCGACGGCGTAGCCGGTCTTTTCCAGCCCGGATTGCAGGCTGTCGAAAAGGGCTTGCTGGCCGTCAAACCACGTTGGGCGGTTGAAGATGAGGGCGGTCTTTTTGTGGCTGCCTGTGCTGGCGGCGGCGATGTGGTCGGAGTGCTTGTAGGCCCAGAGGTGCATGGCGAACGGAAGCTGGCCGCCGGTTTCGGGCATGAAGCGGCGAATGGGTTCATGGCGGGCTTCGACGGCGCAGCGGTAGAGCTTGTGCGCCCACTGCGCGCCGGGGCCGTACCACCATGCGCGGCCGGCGATCTCGACGAGGTTCGGGTGCTGGTTGGCGAGTTTGGTCACGAGGTGGGGGCCGTAGGTGGCCCAATCGTCGTGAACGGCGTTGATGCAGAGGTCGCGAACGATGGGCCATCCGCGCCATTCGGGGCCGCAGGCAAGGACAGCGCCGTTGAGGTAATCGCGCTTTCCTGGATCGGACTGCTCGGCAAGGAACAGGCGCGCGCCGTTGAGGCCCCAGGCGCTTTCGGCCTCGGCCAGGGGGCGGAAGGGCCAGAAGTCGCAGTCGAAGTACCAGCCGCCGTATTTCTCCAGGATGGAGTAGCGCAGCAGGTCGCACTTGTTGGCGGCGTGGGTGAGCTTGGCGTAGGTGTCGGCGTAGCAGGGGAGCAAGGCGTCTTCGCCGTGGATGCGGATTTCGTATTCCGGGTTGAGGCGGCGGAATGCGTCGATGTTGCGCTGAGCCCAGGCTGGCATGGGCGGGCCGAACCACACGAAGTGAATCAGTTTGGGGATCATTTCGCCGCCTTCTGAATCCAGCCGTAGGGGATTGCGTCGAGGCAGGTGATTGTCTGGCCGATCTCGGCCGCGAAGTCGTGGAAGCCGCCGCTGGCCTGGTAGGCGTCGCCGGGCCACACGTCGTGGCAGATGATGATTCCGCCGGGGGACAGGAGCGGCCAGAAGAACCGGGCCGCTGCCAGGGTGGGCGCGTACTGGTCAAGGTCGAGGTGGACGAAGGCGAATCGCTCGGCGCTGACGGCTTCAAGGCATTGGGGAACCCATCCGCGTGTAACGCGAGTGGTGGACGCAAGTCCGGCGGTCTCGCAGGCGCGGATGACGGCCTGGTGGCCGGCTTCGCCGCCGGTGTGGAGCTTGCCCATAGGCCAGCGGCATTCGCCGTTGGGCAGAACGTCGCGCTTGGTGTGGACGGTCATTCCTTCAAATGAGTCGAAGCCAAAGCAGAGCTTGCCGGCGGCCTTGGCGACGCGGGCGATGGGAATGAAGGACTCGGCGCGCCGGACGCCCGCTTCCGCGAAGTGGCCAGGGATGGCCTTGGCTACTTCGGCGAGGCGGAGAAGTTCGGCTCTATCCTGGCTTGTGGTCATGGGGTAGCCTTTGAGTCAAGGCCGGGGGAGCGGGGCGCAACTCCCCCGGCCGGGATGGGGCCTACTGGTTCATGCGAACCTGAACGGTCGTGTCGTCGTCAGTGGCGGCCTTGATGACCTTGCCGATGAGCTTGTGCGTGCTGGCCGTAGCGGTGGCCACTTCGTTGCCGGCGTCCCAATAGGCATTGACGCCGACGGCAATAGCCGTCGAGGAACCTATTGCCTTGGGGAACGCGAACACGCCAGCGACGGCCAGGGCGCCGAGTTCGCCGGCGGCGATGTCCTTCTTGGCGACGCCGACAAGATCGCCCTGGACGACGACTTCGCCAGCGGAAACGGCCGCGTTGGGCGTGTAGTCAATCGAATCGCCTTCATGCAGGAACGTTACGGGGATCGCCATGCGAAAGTCCTTTCAAAGTTGGGGAAAGGGGGGAGAAAAGGCAGGCGCTTACGCGCCCGCCATTTTCACGCCACCGCGGTAGTCTTGGAGCGCAACGCCGAAGTCGTGATAGCCGCGCATCTGGATGCCGAGCGTATTAAAATCGGCATCTGCGCTTTCGACCGTGGGGGACTGGTTGCCGTTGAGGAAAACGGTTTCGATGACGGGCAGGTCGGCGGGGGAGGCGAGCAAGTACCACGCCGCGCTGCTGTAGCCGGGGATGCGGGCGTTGGACAGGTAGGCGGAGCACTGCACGTCCCACTTGCCGGCGTGGGGGTTGTCGGAACCCTTGCCCTTGTTGGCCGTCGTCGTCTCGTTGAGGCGGGTGGAGGTCATGTACTGATAGGCTTTGACCTTGAGCGCCGTGGGAACGAGAAGGACGCGGGCGGTGATGGCCAGCGGGTTGCCGTCTGGGTCGGTCTGGTCCAGGAACAACTGCTCGGCGGCCGTGAGCGAGTCCAGGTCCAAGGCCGTGCTCGCACCGCTGGCGTAGTTCTTGCGGGCGCCGGTGAAGAACGTGGCGTTGTCGAGGAAGGTGGTCCAGAAAACCTTGTTGAGCTTGAGCGCGCCGCCGCGGCCGATGCGCCTGGGAAGGGCCGTGAGCGCGCCCAGGTCGTCGTTGATGATGTCCACGCGGGTGATTGAGAACATGCGGCCGTAGGTCTTGGCCTGGTTGGAGAACGATTCTTCGTCCACGCCGCCATGCTTGAGTTCGCCGTCCGGTCCGACTTCCTGGTACTCGAAGTCGCCGGTGAGGCGGTAGGACGTGACGGTTTTGAAGTCCTTGACGGGCTTGATGGCGGAGATGGCGCGCCAGACCTGTTCAACGGACTCAAACCCGGCCAGCAGGTACTTGTTGGCCACGTTGGAGAGGATGCCGGGCAGGCTGATGGACGAGAAACCGGCGCGGATGGCCGTCTCGTCGAAGGCGGCGCGCATGACGGCGCGGGGGTCGTCGGTGAAGGCGCGGATGTCGCAACCGTTGGCCCAGGCGGCTTCCAGAATCATGCGCTGGATGCCGATGCCGTGGCGGAAGGACTTGCGGGCGCCGTCAACGGCCTGTTCGCCCAGCGACGCGACAATGGCGTTCTCGTCGATGTCGCCGGACATGAGGGCGGCGGCTTCGATGACCGCGCCGGCCGGGGCCTTGGTGCGCTGCATGATGGATGGGGCCTGGGGGCGGCTGGCTTGGAGGGCGGCGACAAGGGCGGCGTTGGTTTGGTCCATCGTCCATCCTTCGTCGATGGCTTGGGCTTCGATCTGCGGGAAGCCCTTGCAGGCGGCGCGAATAGCGCTGACGCGCTGGCGTTCGGCGACAACGGCGTTCTGGGCGGCGGCCTGGATGTCGGGGGCGGTGGCCGTGGCCTGGACGTCGGGAACGGCGGGCGCAACAGGCGCGGGCGTCACGAAAGCGGCGGGCGGGTCGCCGCCGGCGTCGAAGGCGGCCTTGAGTTCGGCGATCTGGGCCTCGGTGAACTGCTTACCGTCAAGGCCGTGGGCTTTGAGCCAAGCATCAAACGGCATGGTGTTTCCTCCATCGGGGGTAGGCGCGGCGTCGGTGGTGGCCCCGCCGAAAGTGGCGGCAAGCCGCATCCAGGTCGAGGCGTCCGCGCCGATAGCCACGACCGAGATTTCACGAAGGACGGATTGTTTGACGTGGAAGAATGGGCCTTCGTGGGAAGTTCCATTGATGACGCGGCTATGACCGGCCGGAATAAACTCGACGCGCTGGGGGGCCGCTCCGATGGAGAGTTGCCAGTCGCGAGAGATATCGCCGGTAGTGGGCTGGCCTTCGGGGGGCAGAAGTAGCGCTACGATTTTCGCGGCAGGGCCGGTTTCGTCCTGGACGATGATCTCTCCGTCCACCAGAAACGAGGCGCCTTCGCGTTTGGCTGCTACAGCGCCGATCTTGGCGTTGGGATGGTTCTCGTGGTTGATGAGCAACGGGACGGAAGGCGGGACCGTAAGGCCGTCGTAGTCCACAACGAGAGGATGGGGCCAGTCCTTGAGTTTCATCTTGCCGCCGCCGTAGGCCTGGCCCACGACGCGGTAGCCCTTCTTGGAGGCTATGGCTGTGATTTCAAGAGGCATTGGCGGAGTCCTTGGCCGGGGATTCGGCGGGCGGGTTGAGTTCTTGAACGCGGCGGGCGCGTTTGGCCAGGCGCTCGGCTTCGATGTCCTGCTGGTCGAAGACGTCTTCCCAGTCGTAGCCGTCTTTGGCGAGTTCGTTGGCGTAGGTGGACTGGCCGGTTTCGAGGCGGGTCTTGCGGGCGTTGGCTTCCTTTGTTGGGTCGGCGTGCTCGAATCCGTCCCAAAACCACGTGTGGCGCGGCATGTCGTAGGGGCCGCCAAACATGAAGCCGCGGCGCAGGCTGTACTCCCAGAGCCATGCGCGTAGGATGGGGCGGAGAATGGTGACGGCTTGGAATGCCCGGTCTACGGCGATGGACCTGACGTAGACCATGTGGTCGAGGCGGCCGGACGCGAAGTTGTAGCCGGCGCTGTTGCAGGCGGCCACATTGAGGGGCATGGACACGCAACGGGCGATCTCGTTGAGGATGGCCTTGTCGAAGTCGCCGTAGGTGGTGGTGGGCTGTTCGGCCTGAAGCTGGCCGAGCTTCCATCCGGCGGGGAGAACCGTGCCCATGCGCTTTTCGAGTTCGACAAGATCGAATGGTGTGGCGGGGTCGGCGGAGCCGTCGGGGGGGGCGTCGGTGTAGACGACTGCGGCGAAGTCTGCGGCAGTTTCGGCTGCGGCGAGAACGGCGAGGGTCCACCTCCGCTTTTGGGCGAACAGGGGCAGGGCGGGCATGATTTCGGGCAGGCCGCGATGCTGGCCGGGGCGGTCCTGCCGGAAGCAGTGGATCATGTATTCGGCGCTGACGCGGATGAACTCGCCAAAGCGGGCCGTCCACGTGTTGGAGCCGGGATGGTCCTTGAGCATGTGGTAGGCAATGGGGTTGCCGTCGGAGTCGAGTTCGATGCCGTCAACGTTGTTGGGGTCGGTGATGTTTTGGTAGGGGGTCTGAATCTGGTCGGCTTCGACAAGGCGTGGGTCGAGCTTGACCTCGTGGTCGATCTTGGGGTTGTTGGCCAGCAGGAAGAACGCCTCTCCGTCGTGGAAGCGGCACTTGCGGGCTGTGCGCAGGCGGGCGGCCAGGTTGACGGCGATACACCATTCGGCGAAGTCCCGTTCGATTTGCTGGGCAAGTTTTTTGTCGAGGCCAAGGAGTTGCAGACGTGGGCCTGTGCCGATGGTGTCGTTGGCAAGGGTCTCGCAGATGCCGCGAGCGTAGGAGTTGTTGAATGTCTCGTAGCGGGCGCGGTTGCGGATGGTTTGGCGGACGGCGGCGGACATAGAGGCGTCGGCGGAGAGGGCGTCGGCGGCGGCCCAGTGGCGGGAGTTGTCGTCTGTGGTCTGGGCGGCGTCGTAGGAGGCGCGGACGATCTTGAAGGGCAGGACGTGGCGGGCGGCGCCGGCTTGGGTAGCGATGGGGCGGATGCGGGATGCGTCGAGGGTGGCGCATTCGGGCGGGGCGCGGCGGGACTTGGGCTTGCGGGGATTGAGGACGCGGCGGGTGGCAGCAGGCTGCGCGCATTCGGGCGGGGCGCGGCGGGACTTGGGCTTGCGGGGATTGAGGACGCGGCGGGTGGCAGCAGGCTGCTTGGCCGTTGACTTGGCGCGCTTAGGGGCGGGCGCGCCGCTGGGGGCCGCGTGTGTTTTGGCCTTGGCGGACTTTACCTTGGCGGGTGTGGCTGTGGGCATCACGCGGCTCCCGGCGGCACGAGCTTGACCAGTTTGAACCCCAGCCCCATGCCGGCCGCGGTGGCTTGCTTGGCCTTGACGTAGCGGTCGGCGGCGATTTGGTCCTTGAGGTTGTGCTGGCGGGTGCGGCCCTGGTCGCCTTCGACCTCGAATGGACCGGTCGCGTTGGTTTCGAGCGCGTCTGTGATTTCGTCCGCCATGCGCTGCGCTCCGCGAATGTCTTGGGCGCTGGCCAGCTGCTTATATGATATTCTGCTTTGGCGCCGTAGTCAATGCTTGCGGACAAAAAACGTACATATCTGTACGAAAACGCGGTTTATGGGGTGGGAAGGTCGGAACGCTTGCGTAGCGATTGCCAGTAGCAGGCTTCTACGACGGCGTTTGCGGCTTTAATGGCGGTTTGCTCTTGACTCATGTGTTGGTCTCCGTTCTTGAAAAGGGCTATGCGGGCTGGGCGGCGTTCTTGGCCTTCGCGAGAGCAGGGGCGAGGTATCTTGCGAGGGCCAGCACGGCGTTTCCAACCCCGCACTCACCGCGTTCCTGCATGGCCAGGACGTTCGATGAGATGTGGATTTCCTTGGCAAACTGAACCTGGGTTAGGCCGGCGAGCTTGCGAATGGCGCGGAGTTCAAGGCCGGGCCACGCTCCGGGGATTTCTTCGTCCACAAGGACGCGGTTGTGGTCGGGCCAGTCGGCGTCGAGACGGGCTTCGCGCAGAACGGCGCATCTTGAACCGGAGAGGTTCGGGCCGGAAATGACGGCTGACGCCGGTCCCGGCGTGCGGGTGAGGCAAAGGGCCGTCCACGCGGTTACGGCGTCGCCGGGGGCTGTGTGTGTGGTGCGGTCGGTCATGGAGCCGTCTGGGTGCTTCACGTAGACGCGGAACATGGGTGTTGTCCTTGCTCTTGAAACGGGGGTTAGGGCTGAGTAGT
>Ga0209407_1004547_pt1 | contig 11259 bp, 9 predicted proteins | sample AD_JPNHG3_MetaG_FD_184410 | JGI IMG/M metagenome (GOLD analysis project Ga0209407, IMG submission 184410) | Active sludge microbial communities of municipal wastewater-treating anaerobic digesters from Japan - AD_JPNHG3_MetaG (SPAdes) (version 2) | ecosystem: Engineered > Bioreactor > Anaerobic >... | reverse complement strand
GATTCAAACGAGTGTTCATTATCCGGCAGTTCATCGCTTCTCAATATATGCTGGATCCTATTGCCTTCCAAAGACAGAGTACATTACTGACAACGAAATTACCCTGCCCATGTACAGCAAGCTAACAAATAGCGATATTAACTTCATTGCAGAGAGTCTGGAGGTTGTTTTTTGAAAGATAAAGGGAAATTACTGATTTTCGGCGCGGGCATGCTTCAAGTATCGTTAATTAAGACGGCCAAAGAGCTTGGTTATTATACAATTGCGATTGATCCTGACCCGAATGCTGTCGGTAAAAATGTTGCTGATGAATTCGAGGTCGTATCGGGTAGCGATTATGAAACGACTTTTACAATTGCCAATAAGAATAAAGTCAAGGGCATTGTAACCACTGCAACGGATAAACCACTTTTAATGATGGCAAAGGTTGCGGAAAAGCTTTGCTTGCCCTTCCCTTCAGAAACGGCCATTTATAATACAATAAATAAGTTTGAACTAAAAAAAATCCTCGTAAGTAACAAAATCCCTTGTGCCAAAGGTGTTTTAACAAATCTAACAAAACTTAATGAGAAATTAAATCATTCCGATATAACTTTTCCTGTAATTATTAAGCCGATTGATAGCTCAGGTAGTAGAGGCGTTTATTACTGCGAAAGTAAGGAGGAATTAATAGCCGTTTATTCTAAATGTACAGAATATTCAAAGTACGATAAAGTTTTAATAGAAGAGTATTTAGATGGGCCGGAAATTAGTATCGAAGTTCTAGTACAAGACAACAACCTTCACATCATACAAATTACCGATAAAACAGTTACACCTTTTCCGTACACTGTCGAAATGGGTCATTTGCAACCATCCAGATTTCATCCGGCATATGGCGCAGAAATATATCAAGTACTGAATGCGGCTGTGAAAGCACTCAACTTAAATAATTGTGCGCTGCATCCAGAAATGAAAATAACAAAGAATGGGCTGAAAATAGTCGAGATTGGGCCGCGCTTAGGCGGTGATTTTATTACTTCGCACCTTACACCTCTTTCCACCGGTATTAATATGGAGGAGCAATTAATTAAAATTGCTGTTGGAGAAAAGATAAATATTGTTAAAAAAGCAAACAGATATTCATCAGTATTGTTTTTTGATCTATCAAAGAATAACACGAATGCAACTCAAATTGTGAACAAGATAAAAACACTGAAAGACTATGTTTCAGAGCATGAGCTATACTTTTCTGATTTAAATAATTTACCTGTTATTACTAACAGCTTAGAGCGACACGGCCATGCAATATTCTCGGCGGATACTTTAGAAGAACTTGTTTCTATCAAAGAACAATTATTGAATTAATAAAGGGGGTATTGAAATGTTAATTGGTGAGAAAATAATTCTTAGACCATTAAAGATGGCGGATATAGAAAAAACGCATGAATGGCGTAACAATATAGAGCTTATTAAATTGACGCAAGGGATTCGGTTTCCAAAAACCTTGGAAATGGATAAGGCGTGGTTTGATAATGCGCTTACTGACAAAAGCAACCGAAATATTTATTTTGGTATTGACGAGATTGAAACTAATGCATTTGTGGGAATTTTTCAGTTAAACAGTATTGATTACATTTCTGGCACAGCTATCTGGGGATTTATTATTGGTGACAAGGATAAACAAAACAAAGGTTATGGTTTTGAAGCATCCAAATTATTGTTCAATTACGCGTTTAATGTGCTTAACTTAAGAAAAATATTTAGCTACCTTAGTGCATTCAATCAGTATTCAATTGGAATGCACGAAAAAATTGGTGGTTTTATTGAAGAAGGACGGCTGAGAAAACATGTTTATTTTGATGGCGAATATCATGACGTGGTAATTTTGTCGCTGTTCCGGGAAAACTTCGTTCACTAAAAGGTCTTATGAAGAATATAGAAAATATCATTTTGAAGACTTTCCGTTATGTAATTACAGAAAACTAAACAGCAACAATTTCTAAAAGTATTTTTTATGAACAAGACTTACGACAATCTTACGATTAATCTTGACACGACGATATCTTCAGCCATGAAGCGTATGGATGAAGCACGAAGCAAGCTTCGCATAGTTGTATCTTATGATAAATATATTGGTCTCCTGTCTATCGGTGATATACAGCGCGCTATTATTAAAAATCACAAACTAAATGAAAAAGTGTCAGCAATTATGCGTACCGACTACATCGTCGCGCAACCAGATCAGAACCTTGATGCTATTAAAAAATTGATGTTGAAACTTCGTTCTGAATTCATGCCGGTTGTCGATGAAAACAATCATCTGGTAAATGTTTATTTTTGGGAAGATTTATTTGGCGAAACAAAAAAAGAGCCACTATTTCGTTTCAATTTGCCGGTAGTAATTATGGCTGGCGGGTTTGGAACAAGGCTAAAACCGCTAACAAACGTACTGCCCAAACCGCTCATACCCATCAATGACAAGACTTTTATAGAAGAGATCTTTGAACAGTTTAGCAACCACGGTTGCGATACATTCTATATTTCAGTCAATTATAAGGCAGAGCTTATTGAATATTATTTATCAAAACAAAATCTACCCTATAATATTCAATACTTTAAAGAAGATAAGCCTATGGGTACAGCGGGCAGCCTGTCGCTGCTCAAAGGCCAGATTAAAGAGACATTGTTTGTTAGCAATTGCGACATTATCATCGATCAGGATTACTCTGAAGTATTAAAATATCACCGTGAAAATAAAAATGAGATTACTGTTGTTGCAGCACTGAAACACTATCCCATTCCATATGGCACCATAGAAACCGGCGAAGATGGAAGATTACTGGAACTTATAGAAAAGCCGGAAATCTCTTTTAAAATAAACACCGGCATCTATATTTTAGAACCTCATTTATTAAACGAAATACCGGAAAATGTAATGTTCCATATGACGCAATTGATTGAAAACGTAAATACAAGAAACGGCCGTATTGGCGTATTCCCTGTCAGTGAGAAATCCTGGAAAGATATTGGCGCCTGGGATGAATATCTGAAAAACAAAGGGACCTAAATGGATCTCTTATTGATCGGTTCCGCGGATAGCATTTTTTTTGAACATTACATAAAAAATATCAAAGCACAACGACCGGAAATTAATGTTGATGTCTTTTCTGTTCCTCCCGTAACAGGAAAATACGATTTATCTTCATGTAACAAAGTTGGCGCAAATAAATGGGAAGAAACATACTGGAGTAGAATTAGAGGTATTCGCACCATCATTAAGCCTTTTTATTCATGGCACTCTATGTATTCTTTCTTGAGAAGAAATAACAAGCAATATGATATTATTCATTTTAAATTTTTAGTACCTTCGGTTGTCTTATTTCCTAATTTTATAATGAAATATTGTAAAAAAAGCGTTGCAACTTTTTGGGGTGCAGAAATTGACGTACAGAAAATATTTTACAGCAAAATATTATATATATATTTTCTTAAAAGATTTTTGCATAACGTTGATCATATTACTTTCTCTTCAAAGGAACAATTAAATCAAATAACACAACTGGGTATTGAATCGGATAAGCTAAGTTATGCCATCTATGGCTCAAGTATTTATGACGAAATCGAAAAATTAATTACATTTGAAACCAAAGAAAAAAGCAAAGAATTATTAGGTATAGATAAGAAGAAAATTACAATATCGATAGGCTACAGCGGCAAGGAATTGCATCAGCATAAAATAATCATTAATGCTTTATTTAGAGATTCAACTTTTACAGCAAACAAAGAGAAATTTACTCTTATTTTACCGATGACGCATGGATGTAGTGATTCATATGCAAATGATGTGGTAAATTTAGTTAAAGAAAATAATGTGACCTATAAACTGCTTACAAAAATGATGACTGATGCTGAAGTGGCGCGGTTAAGAAACGCAACGGACATTATGATACAGCTTTCTTCGGTTGATGCGCGCTCCGCCAGCGTAATCGAGTCTATACTGGCCGGTTCTATATTAATTTCGGGAAAATGGTTGCCTTATGAAGAATTCAGACAAAAACATCTTTATTTTTATGAATTAGAAAATATTGATGCAGCGTTGCCAAAGCTTATACTTCAGCTTTCTAAAAATATAGATGAAGAACTTAATAAATGTCAAAATAATAAATTAAAATGGGAAGCTGAGACTTGGGGAAAGGTTATTGATAATTGGATTGCTATATATGATAAATTATTAACATAGTGCCTGTCCCGCCTGCTCATTATCCGAACTAAATGTTACAATTCCTTAAACAATTTTTTATATACGGTTTTGCTGCCGTCCTTGGCAAAATTGCAGCAGTGTTTTTGTTGCCCTTTTATACAAACGTGCTCAGCCAAGACGAGTATGGTGCAATGGCAATGATTTTAGCTGCTGGTGGCATAATTGGTCTTTTCTCAAACTTGAATATCCACTCAGGTGTGGCTCGCGATTATTATGAGGAAGCAATTAACAGGACAAAACTAATATCAACCGGATTTTATTCAATCATCTTTTTCTCGATCATTGTTTTTGTCATTTTGTACATTTCAAGAAACTTCTGGATTGAAAACATTCTAAATGTGGGAGAGCACGAAGAAGCTTTTGTTGTCATGTTGCTGACAATACCAGCGGGAAGTTTGCTCTCGTATTTCGCAGTCTTAACAAGATACAAGCAAAAAGCAGTTTTGTATTCTATAGGGTCTATACTTCAATTATTTATTCAGATCAGCCTGACAATTTATTTAGTTTTGATAATCAAAACGGGTATAGCGGGCGTGTTTTACGGGATTCTAGCTGGGGAAGGCATGGGCATTTTATTTTTTTATTTTATTAACAGAGAACATATAGCTCTAAATTTTGACAGAAAATCATTAAAGCGCATCCTCGTTTTTTCACTTCCAACCCTGCCCGCCATTCTTGCGGGTTGGTTGGATAGTTCATTGGGGCAAATTATAATTGGCAATGTTGTTTCAGTAAAGGATGCCGGTATTTATGCAGTTGCATTACAAATATCATCTGTTTTCCTTTTGATCAATGTGGCATTTAGTAATGTTTGGTACCCTTATTTGTATGAAAACATAAAAAAGAATAATTTTCATGAAGAGATTAACCGGCTGTTCAAGTTAATCGTATTTATATTGGCAATATTGGCAGTTAATGTTTCTTTGTTATCAGACGAAATAATTTTGCTACTCAGCAATGTAAATTACAGTGAAGCAGGAAGGTACTTGATTATCTTAACAATTCCAATGAGCTTAACAATTCTTAACTGGTTTTCAATAATGGGGCCAAATATCAGCAGAAATACTAAATATATTTCTTATGCTACCGTCGCGGGCAGTATTTTGAATATCGCGCTTATTATAATTCTCTTACCTGTATATGGTGTTATCATTGTACCCATAGCCCTTGGCATTTCGAGAATCACGTCATATTTTATTTCATCTTATTACACGAAAAAAGAGATTCAGATAAATTTGCCAGTTAAGCCTATTTTGATGCTGGTTGTCGGTGTCTTAATCTGCTTTTTTATAAAACAATCAGTTTTGCATAAATATATTCATTGGCTTGTTCTGGGTATTTTCAATGCAGTTGCAATGTTTTATTTTTACAAAACAAATAATCTAACTAACTACCTTCATAATTTAATTTTCCTTAGAAAATAGTAATATTATTCACAGCACTAATACCGACAAACATATTTTTGATATCACAAGCCTATGAGGAAAAAACTATTAATCGTAAGTCCAGAACAATTTGGATATCAATCAGACCATTATTATTATTGTAAATACTTAAAAGCCCATTTTGATATTGATTTTATTTGTTTTGATAAGGCGCATCCAATAATTCAAGAAGAAAACGTAAATGTTATCTATAGGAATTTCAACAAAGATAAGATACAACGCCTACTTTCTTTTATCTGGTTTGCCATTAAAAAAACAAAAGAAAAAGATTACGACGCTTTTTTGACTGATTACTTTAAGATGGTTTTTTTTATTGGTTTATTTGGCAAATGTAAATTAAAGATACTTGATATAAAAACCGGTTCACTAATTGATAATTTATTTATTAGATGGATCTCCAATAAGATAATTTGGTTTTCAACATTGTTTTTTGATAAGGTCTCTACTTTATCGGCGAATATTGCAGCACTCTTAAAGCTCAACAGTGAGAAAACATTTATTGTGCCATTAGGTGCCGTTGTACTTGATGGCACATCAAAGTGCTTTGACAAAATCCACCTTGTTTACATTGGTACTTTGCACAAACGATGTATAGAACAAACAATTGTGGGCTTTTCGAGATTTTACTCAATGTACGCCGGGAAGGTGTCTTTAAAATATGATATCGTTGGCTTCAGTCACATTAAAGATGATGAAGAAAAAATTAAATCTGCTGTAAGCAAAAATAATTTAAATGAGATTGTAATATTTCATGGCAGAAAGAATCATCAACAACTGAAAGAGTATATTCAAAACGCCACCGTTGGCGTCTGTTTTGTTCCGCAGACACCATATTATGATGTGCAACCGCCAACGAAAATATTTGAATACGCTTTATCCGGTTTGATAACCGTTGCAACCGATACGTCAGAAAACCGGCGCTTCATTACGGACGTTAATGGCGTAATTTGCAAGGATAATGCGGATAGTTTTTGCGAAGCGCTGGAAACAGTTTATGCGCATCTGGATAAATATAATGATAGACAAATCAGAGAATCTTTAGGCGAGTATAATTGGAAAAACATCGTGACAAATATTCTACTACCCACGCTCCTGGAAAAATAAAAATATGAACACATTTGATATTCGTGTTTGTTATCTGATAATATTTGTACTGCCGGTTATATTTTATTATTTGTTTAAATTTAAAGGCCGGGCTTTCATTATTTATATTATCCTTTCTTTGTCATTTACCGCAGGAAGCATTGAACTTTTAACCGGAGTGGACGTTTACCGGATATTACAAATTTGTGAATTGCTGATATGGATCTTGACTTTCTATATTTTGCTTATCACACCTAGACGCGTGATACCTGATTTATATTATCTTTTAGGTTTTGTTCTTATTTGTTTAATTTCATACATTATTAATCCTGTAAACTATATTCAGCTTTTATTATTCTTAAGAAGATATCTTTTATTCGTTGCTGTTTTTGTGCTTTTCCACAATATCTACTTGTCAGAAAAAGACAGAAAGAATCTTCTCGCGTTTGTTATCCTGCTTTTTGTCAGCCAAATCATAGTGAACATTGCGCGTTATCCGATTGCTGAGCAAACAGAATATTACATTGGCACAATGGCAATACTTGGTGGCAGCATAACAGCGATTTTTGCCCTTGTCGGAATTACTTTTTCCTTTAGCGCTTATCTATACAAGCGACAATTTATTTATATTGTTTTAATGTTTGGCTTTTTCATTTTTTCAATAATTGGCTTGAAAAGAGGACATCTAATTTTTTTACCTATTTTACTCCTGATTCAATATCTTGTTTATCTTCGCATCGCAAAAGAAAATTTCTTGCGAAATGCGCTAATAACCACACCCGTTGTTTTAATTATTACAGGTTTACTTGTATACCTTGGTTTTACTCTTGTGCCAACTCTGAATCCGGAAGGCATAGTTGGTGGGAGTTTTGATCCTGCTTATGCAATAAAATATATTGACGAATACCTTAATCCCGGCAGACCGCTTGCAGGCATCACATATTTTGGTAGAGGAGAAGCACCAGGTGCGGTTTTCGAGTTATTAAAAAGCAATGGGTTGATGACTTTGTTGCTGGGATTAGGGCCTGGCGATATTATCATGTCAAGATACACTATAGGCGCTGACGTTATTGGGGCGGAATCATATTTGTTAGGTATGAAATATGACATTGGCTATGGCGGAAGAACCGGTATTCTTTTTACCGCAATGCAGATTGGTTTTCTGGGGGTAATTATTTATTTTCTTTTTGTGTTTAAAGTATTTTCTCAATTTTTCCAAAAGGCTTTTTATGTAAATGAAATTCCGGTTGATAAAAAAATAATTGCTCTTGGACTCGCCGGTTTTTTAGGAATATTTATTTTTGATTTCTTGGCGTATTCGCAAACATCATTTCAAATTATGCCTATAATTCTGCCCGTATGTTTTGCATATCATTATGTTAAAAAGTAAACTTCACTTCTATAGGCAGAGCTGATGAAAATCCTTCAAATTAATAACTTCCATTACCGCAAAGGTGGATCGGAAGCTGTTTATTTCAACACGGCTGAACTTCTCAAGAAGAATGGTCATGAAGTAATTTTCTTTTCAAGCAATCATGATGAAAATCTGCCTTGCGAGCAAAGCAAATATTTTGTTTCTGACATCAATGCCATACTCCGTTGGAAAGGCTTGCAGAATTATTTTTATAATCGAGACGCCAAAGACAAACTCACAAAACTGATTGAGGCTGAGAAACCAGATATCGCTCATGCTCATCTTTTTTGGGGGAATATTTCACCATCCATATTTGCAGTTTTAAGAAAGCACAGAATCCCTTTAATTCACACGGCACACGATTATCGCATGGTTTGCCCTGCTTATACCTTCACTGATACAAGCGGCAATGTGTGCGAAACATGCCGGGGCAAACATTTTTTCTGGTGTGCCGTCAAAAGATGTTCAAAGGGCAATCGTTTAGAAAGCCTGATAATGGCTGCCGAAATGTATTATAGAAATGCTTTTTTCTCACCGGTTAAAAATCTGGATGGTGTAATTTATGTCAGCAACTTCGCAAAACAAAAACATCTGCAATACAAGCCAGCCTTTTCCAGGGTACCTGATTTAGTGCTTTATAACTTTGCGGCAAAATCGAACCGCATTGCTTTAGCACAGAACGAAAGGAAACATTTTCTATATTTCGGCAGATTATCACGCGAAAAGGGCCTGCATACGCTTATTGAAGCATTCCATCAAATGCCGGATTTACCGCTTAAAATTGCGGGCACCGGCCCGGAAGAAAAAAACCTGATTGATTATGTCCGCATCAATAAAATTAAAAATATCGAGTTTGTGGGATTTAAGACGGGTGATTCGTTGAAGCAATTAGTTTCTGAGGCTTCATTTGTTATTGTACCCTCTGAATGCTATGAAAATAATCCAATGACGGTCATCGAGGCTTACTCCATGGGCGTGCCCGTTATAGGTGCAAAAATCGGCGGTATCCCGGAAATTCTGCCGGACGGGAAAACGGGTTTTGTTTTTGCGCCGAAGGATGTGGCCGGTTTAAAAAATGTCGTTAGGCGGGCTAGTGAATTAAATTCGCTCGAGTATAAGGCAATGAGTAATAACGCCCTGCAATTTGCAGCAGATAATTTTGACGAGGCATTGTATTATTTGAAGCTTATTGATTTCTACAATAAAATTTTAACCCTAAACAAGAATAAATGATGGTGAAAGTATTAATGCTATGGACGCTTCAATAATTGTAACCTACCGCTGCCCGATGAAATGCCAGATGTGCAATATCTGGAAAAATCCCACAGATAAGAGTCGTGAATTCAAACCGGAGCTGTTGAAAAAACTTCCCAACTTGAATGGCGTTAATGTCACCGGCGGCGAACCACTTATCCGGGAAGATCTTCCAGATATTATCCGCATTCTTTTTAAAAAGACAAACCGTGTTGTTATCTCTACCAGCGGCTGGTATGAAGATCGGATTTTTGAGTTGGCTCGGCAGTTTCCGCAACTGGGTTTTCGCGTCAGCATTGAAGGGCTTTCGCAAAAGAATGATGAGCTTCGCGGCCAGCCAGGCAGTTTTGACCGCGGCCTGAGGGTTCTACTAGGCTTAAGAAAGATGGGCGTGAAGGACATAGGTTTCGGCATTACAGTTTCAAACAAGAATTCCGAAGATATGCTCTGGCTTTATGAACTGGGCAAGAATCTTAATCTTGAGTTTGCAACGGCGGCGTTTCATAATTCTTTTTATTTCCACAAGCTTGATAACCGGATAACGAAGATTCATGAAGTCTGCGGCAATTTTGAAGACTTAATCAATAGATTGCTGAAAGAGAAACATCCGAAATCGTGGTTTCGCGCCTTCTTCAATTTGGGATTAATCAACTACATCAGAGGCGGACGGCGATTATTGCCTTGCGAGGCAGGCACGGAGAATTTTTTTATCGATCCGTATGGCGAAGTTCTTCCGTGCAATGGCATGGAAGAAAAATACTGGTTTGAAAGCATGGGCAATTTACATGACGTAAGCGATTTTATGGAAATATGGCATAGTGCAAAAGCGCAGGCGGTAAGAGATAAGGTTGCTCATTGTCCGAAAAGCTGCTGGATGATTGGTTCGGTTTCGCCAGTGATGAAAAAATATATCCGTCATGTTGTGCCGTGGGTCATCAAAAGCAAATTAAAATCCATGCGCGGCGCGGGCGTTAACTCGCAATGCATTCCTTTTTTTCATGTTGGCAATAACGATAAGCAGGGCATTCGTAAGGAATAAATTATTATTTATATGATATTTTATAGATAACTTTTTATGAAAATAATTATAAAGCAGATCAAATAATGATATTAAAAAACTCTTTTCTATATTTGGCAGGCATAGCATTTTTAACATTATCCAAGCTTAAAAACATGCTTCAAGGATATAAATCACCAAAACCATTTGACATGTCCCATACGTCGAAATGCATAGATTACGATATTCACGTCGTTAATGAATGGTTGAACCATATAAATAAATATACAAATAATTCATATACCATTGCAGGAAAAAATGTACTCGAGCTTGGTCCTGGTTCTGATCTGGGCGTTGGTTTATATCTTCTTGCCAAAGGATGTGCACAGTATAATGCATGTGATGTAAATAATCTTATGGAATCAACACCAGATATTTTCTATAATCAATTATTCAGTAAATTAGAAAATATGAATATTCATACAGATATTATTAATAATTTAAAAATGCAATTAGCGAAAATAAAAGACGGCCGTGAATCGCGATTAAAGTACGTGGTGAATAAGAACTTTGATATCGTTGCTGCTTTCGGTAAGGCAACTATAGATTTAGTGTTTAGCCAAGCAGCATTTGAACATTTTGATGATATTGAAAAAACTGTTTCGCAGTTAAGCCAGATATGTAAAGACGGCGCACTCTTAGTGGCAGAAATAGATTTAAAAACACATTCTAGATGGATACGCGACGTAGACCCTAATAATATATACAGATATTCAAACTATGTTTATCGTTTATTTTGTGCACCTGGAACACCCAATCGATA
>Ga0209407_1004535_pt1 | contig 11294 bp, 6 predicted proteins | sample AD_JPNHG3_MetaG_FD_184410 | JGI IMG/M metagenome (GOLD analysis project Ga0209407, IMG submission 184410) | Active sludge microbial communities of municipal wastewater-treating anaerobic digesters from Japan - AD_JPNHG3_MetaG (SPAdes) (version 2) | ecosystem: Engineered > Bioreactor > Anaerobic >... | reverse complement strand
CTTTCTTCAATTTTGCCGTGGATTATATGGTGGAACATCAACATAAACTGGATAAAAACTTTGTTGTGACAGACGAGCTTATGAATCGGTTTCTGAATTATGTTGAAGATAAAGGTATATCCTACACGCAGGCTGATTTGGATAGCACCGATACCTATATCCGGACTATGCTTAAATCAGAACTCATTCGTAATGTCTATGGTGATACGGAAGCATATAAAGCCAGTATCAACCTGGATAAACAACTCCAGACCGCTATCAATCTTTTAAATAAATACCCATCTATGGATGCTCTCTTTGATTATGCTGCCACCCAAAATAAGAGATAGTTGAACTTAACTCATTTATGAAATAGCAAAAAAGAAGATATTGTCATTTCTTCATAAGCTACTGAAATTCTGCAAAATCTGACAATATCTTCTTTTTCTTTTTGACCTAAAAAAAGAAAAATTATTCTATTCCCTTTTCTTCCTTCAAGTTTACCTTTTTATTGTTCATCCTTAATAAAATTCCCAGACCTATTTTAACTGCATAAAATGCGAGAAGAGACATAGCACCATCAATTAATAAATCTTCCATCGTATCTAAAACTCCCAGACGAGTATCTTTTATTCCATATATTATCTCAAGAGAACGAGACCTTTGCATATCAGTCTTAAAAAGAGAATCTATTAAGAATTCCACAATTTCCCATAATGCTCCCGCGGTTATGGCAAAACAGAGAGTGAACCAAGCGATAAAAGAAGGGGTTAAAACTGGTTCTCCTATATCATAACCGCTCTGAGAATATATTAATAGAAAGCCTATTCCTGCAGTAGTGAGCGATGAACCACAATGTAATATAAATTCAAAATGAGGGATAGATGCTATTGGTGGATAGACAATGGGGAAATAAATCATTATTAACAGAATTATTTGTACGAATAGGGGGATACGGAGTTGATTTTGCTTTCCCACAGCAATGGGAACAAAGAAGAATAAAAGGGTTATGGCAGAAAATCCTGCTAATTCCCAAGCTACACTATGAAGATGATAACCTGTACCCAGAGCTGCTAATAGAATTGCTATATGTTGCCATTGCTTTGTTCTATTATTCATATTTGTCTCATCCTTAGCCATCTCTATCATCCATCAATTTTTTTAATTTTCTTTTTAAACAATAATCAAATTTTTGTCAAGTCCAACTCCTGTTGTCTATAACTTTCAGCCTTACTTTTTCTTTATAATACCCCTAATTATCTTCCTTAATTATTTTTTATTATCAGTATTCTTAGAATCCTTGATCATACCTCCTTCCTTCCTTTATCTTAGCCATTTCTTGAGAAAAGTAATAGGAAAGAGCCAAGGGAGAGCTAAGAGAGAACTGTAGTATGTTGTCCTGAAAAAGATTACCTAAATCAGGTATAATGGTGAGAGTAAATAGCAAATAGTAAGATATAAAAACTTCATTAACGAGTATGAATTACCATAGATTTAGGACTGAGTTAAACATATTATATTTAGGATAAAAATATTATAGGATAGATAACAATAATATAAACTTGCAAATATCAATTTCATCATAGGATGATAACCTAATTCGCTTTATAAAAAAAGTGCTGCTATTCAACTTATTAAAATAGCAGCACTTAAATCTAAGTGTTTATATTTAGTAGTAGTTAATACATTACAACATAACCTTGTTTATTCTACCCTAACGGGTAATCTATCTAAACATTGCTAACTACACTGAATAATATATAGTTACGCATTCTCTGACAGTACTCCCAGCCTTTAAAAAATAAAAGATAGGTGAATTACCAAAGGTAATTTCAACCTTATTTTTTAGGAGGAAGTGTAGAAGCATTAACTTTAGAATGTTTGTCGGTAGCTTTAATACTCCACCCTTTTACCGTGTCAAAATGCAGGACTGTAACATCCCATAAATCGCCACTATCGGATAAGTAGCCATAATAATTTACTGGATTTTGCTCTCCTTTCCTGATTACTACCACACTGTTTGTGCCAATGGCATTTTCACTGTCATGATCACTGTAATAGTGCACTTGCACCAAATAATCTCCTGGGATAACAGATGGAGTGGTAATATTTTCAGGACCGTAACCATTTACATCATCAACATCAAGTGATAAGCCACTTGCAGTTTGACGATGTGCCCAATAACATCTTTCACCATTAGGGTCAGTAACCCAGAGGTCTACATCCGTTCCATAAGTATCCCAAGTTAGAGTGCAATGTAAAGCCATTAAAGGAACCTGTGAAGAGAAAGACATTGTATTTTCAGCTACCAGAGCTCCAGAAACAGCTATAACATATACTGTATGTTGAACTTCCTCGTTGGACCCGGTTAATACTATTTCCTGAGAAAAGTTTCCATTTACTAAATTGAGGTCAAAAGTATGCTCGCTGTCATTATCCAGAATGAGCAATGCAGTGGTTAATTGAGGATTGGCTATTTTTCCGTTTATATTAACAATCCTGTTAGTTACCACATTAGAGATTTCATTAATGGTTACATAGAAATCTATAGGAAGCTCTATAGTATCAGTAATAAGTACATTATCATTGTTTTGATTTTGTGTTGTAAATTGATATTGTAGAGTAAGTTGATTTTGGCTTAGTTCTTTATTGATAGTAATAGGAACACTTACCGGTAAGGTTTGTCCAGCCTCAATAGTTACATTAGAGGGATTAAAAGAGGAAGAAAAACCAACGGAAGTTACTATAGCTTGATAGCCAGTCAAACTTGTTGTTCCTGTATTAGTAACGAAGAGTTTTATAGTGGCTCTTTCTCCTGGATTGAGTTTATTATCAATAAAGTTTTCATCTTCAATTTCCCAATTATCAATAACCAGTTTACCACCAGAAGAAGCGACAGTAATACTTCTGGATTTATGATTACCCATATTATCGGAAATTTCTACGGCAATAGTATATTCCTTTTCTTCTGTGGGAGTGAAGGTTAGATCTGTCCCTTTAGCTTTAAAACCTGTATAAGTACCACCTGAAACCGTCCATTGAAAATTGAGAGCCTGTCCAATTGTGCTAACGCAAGTGGTGTGTGCATGTACGGGTTGATTAACGGTTATGCAACCTTCAACGACAGTTAAATCTTCAATTATGATTGCATTCTCAGCAAGTTTCAGAAGATTTGTGGCAACTTGTGTCAAACCAGCTTGAGCGATTTGTAAGTTATCATAGACACCACGAATGAAATCTTGAGCCAGAGCAATAACCTGATACTCACTTTCAGGCAGCTGTAGTTGTAGATTTTGAGGTGCATTCATAATGATAGTAATACGAGGATTATCTTCAGGCATATCAGACCTTGAAATAATTAAAGTTTTTCCTGTTTCAATGGGAGGATTTCCGGTTTCGGAAGAATTGATGTCTACTGTAAGTGTTCCACAATCTTGAGGAGTTTCACCTTCTTCCATCATCTGATCCAGAATTTCATTATTCCATTCACCAACATTTCCACCATAAGCATCTCCCACAGCTTTAACTCCAGTTTCTCCAAGTTCCTTTGCTGTCTCAGCAGTTGCTGCCCTTTCATCATCGCTCCACAGCATAACCCCAGAGCGAGTTTGCATTTTGATTGGGTCTTCATCACTTAAATTAAGATAGGCATTGGCTTTTTCCTGAGGTGTTGAACCTGGTAAATCATCATAAGGAATAGTGTAATTGCAATCTTCAGGGGAAGTGGTAGGATTCCAGTTTAAAATCATTTCACGGATTTTAGCGTCACGAGCATTATTACGTTTTTGAATGGTTTCTGCCCATCCAGAAAGTAATGGTATACCAGATTCGGGATCATTTAAAACCTGACGGATACTTTGTTTACCACTTAAAACTCTCCAGCCAGAACGAACCATTCTCCCACCAGAGACGACCGTATCCTTTGCTTTATTATAGATACCTTTTGCCACATTGGATAACAATCCTTTACTTTCTCCATAAGGTACGATGGAATCCTCTGCCCGAGCTAAAACAGCAAAATGATCGGAAATAACATTACACTGATTGTAATATTCATCTACCATACCGTCAATTTGACTGAAGTCATACCGATTTTTTGACTTATTCCCTAAATTTAAAATGGCATTTTGTATTCCAACCATTGTGCCATCATGCGATTCAAGAGTGGAAGTTAAATCTGATTGATACTGCCAGTAATTATTTAGAGAAGTTACAATGTCAGTGTTAATCGGTTGATGATCCGCATCATCTTTCTGACAAGCAGCAAAGATAAATAAAAACATACAAAATAAGATGACAAAGAAATGTTTTGTTTTCATCGTCCTCAACTCCTTAATATGTTTAAATAATTTTGTGATTAAATAGATACCGTGAGAATTGCTATACTATTATTTTTTACAATCCATAAATGAATGTAGAGTAAGATATAGACAAAATCTTAGCAGTACTATTATTCACATTATTGCCCATATAAAACTTTATTAATATATGTCAATTTAAAAAATTAGGGGAATAATCTTGAAGACTTTCTTCATCTACTGATTTCTTTAGAATTCCTTTTATTTTCAATAACCGCAGTTCTAAGGATAATGTGATTCAGGTAGCTTTAATTAAATGTTTTACTCAAAAACTGAGAGCAAAAGTTAGCAAGCTCATTACCAGATTTAATTTCTTTGACAGGTTTTAGGGTATAAAATAAGAAGGCTTTAATAAAAGAAATCTGGAGTTGAAAGGATGAATAACCAAATTTTGGATTTTCTGGACTTTCTTAATGGTTCACCCACTTCAATACAAGCGTCTCACGAAATAGTTAAAAGGCTGGAGGAAAGTGGTTTTAAAGCTTTAAAAGAAGAAGAACAATGGGCACTTCAAGTTGGTGGTAAATATTATGTTTGTCGTGATACCAGTGTTGTAGCTTTCACTTTAGGAAGCAAAAATCTTCTGGATACTGGATATAAAATTGGAGCAGCCCACATAGATAGTCCCAGTTTAAAGATAAAACCAGAAAGTCTGAAGACAGAAAATGGTATTACCCGTGTTTCCGTAGAAGTCTACGGAGGTCCTATAATCGGTTCCTGGATTGATCGGAGTTTAAGTATTGCGGGGAAAATTGCAATTAAGCAAGATGATAATCTTAGATTTCTACCAGTGAATTTAAAGCAACCCGTAGCAGTTATACCCAATGCTGCACTTCATCTTAATAGAGAGATAAATAAGGGTTTTGAATATAATAAGCAGATTCATCTGCAAGCGATATTACAGAGTCAAGAAAGCGAAAACAACCCCTTGATGGAAGCTTTAGCTAAAGCTGCAGGAGTGTCTGTGGAAAATATTTCTGGCAGTGAACTCTTTCTTTATGATGTTGAGCCTGCAGAGATTTGTGGTTTAGACCAGAGCTTAATAATGAGTGCCAGATTGGATAATTTAGGAATGACTCATTCAATAATGAGTGCAATTCGTGAAGTAGATAATTCTGAGAGCACCTGTGTAGCCGCTTTATTTGACAATGAAGAAATTGGTTCAGAAACCAGACAAGGAGCGGATTCTTCTTTTCTGGAAAATGTATTGGAAAGAATAGCCTTAAACATAGGATTTTCTCGGGAAGAATATTTGAGGATATTAAGTAAGTCATTTCTTATCTCTGGTGATATGGCACATTCCTATCATCCATCTTATCCTGAGAAGTACGATCCAAGTTATGCTCCTGTAATGAATGGAGGACCGGTAATAAAATGGAATGCGAATTATAATTATGCTACTAATCTGGAAAGCAGTCAAAGATTTAAAAGACTCTGTGAAATAGCAGAAGTTCCCTGTCAGACCTATATTATACGCAGTGATTTACTATGTGGTAGCACCGTAGGACATATTATATCTTCTCGTTTGGGCATTCCTGTGGTTGATGTCGGTAATCCTCTCTGGGCTATGCATTCAGTTCGTGAAACAGTAGGTGTGGAAGACCACATAAATATGATAAAAGTTTTAAAAGTATATTATCAATAAAATATATAGGAGAATCATAATGGCGACCTTCAAACCTTTCAAAGCAGTCCGTCCCTTGCCTGAATACGCATCTGAAATAGCATCTTTGCCGTATGATGTAATGGATTCGGATGAGGCAAGAATTGAAGCACAAAAACATCCCTTGAGTTTCATTCGGGTGGAAAAACCAGAAGTAGATTTACCACCAGAAATTGACCTTTATGATCCAGCAGTTTATGCTAAAGCTCGCGAGAATCTCTATCGTTATCTGCAAGAAGGCTATATGAAACAGGATGAAAAGCCTATGTATTATGTTTATAGAGAGATTATGAATGGGAGAGAACAAAATGGCTTGGTAGGATTGGTTTCAGTGGATGAATATATGTCTGGTGTGATAAAAAGACATGAGCTGACCAGAGAAGATAAAGAACAAGACCGTATTCGTCATATAGATGCCTGTAATGCCCATTCATCCCCAGTGTTTCTAACTTATAAGCATCAAGATTCTATCAATGAAGTAGTAGAAAGAGTGAAAAAAAACCATGCCCCCGAATATGACTTCGTAGCTGATGATGGTATAAGTCACTCTCTATGGTTAATTGATAATCCAGAAGATATTGAAGTCATTCAAAAAAGTTTTGCCGCACTGGATTGTCTGTATGTAGCAGATGGACATCATCGCACCGCTTCAGCTGCTAAAGTTGGTCTATTACGTCGTCAGCAACATCCAGATTATACAGGTGAAGAAGAGTTTAATTTCTTTATGGCTGTTATTGTTCCAGATAATCAGCTCAAGATTTACGATTATAACAGGATAGTGCGTGATTTAAATAATCATACGGTAGAAACCTTTCTGCATTTAGTAGAAGACAAGTTTGAAGTGACAAAATTACCAGCTGTGAGAGTTTTTAGACCAACTCATAAGCATGAGATAGGTATGTATCTTGCCCATTGCTGGTACTGTCTTAGACCTCGTTATGGCACCTGGGATGCCAGCAATCCTGTAGCTTCTCTGGATGTTTCTATCCTACAAAATAATTTATTACATCCAATTTTAGGTATAGTGGATCCGAGAAGAGATAAAAGAATAGATTTTGTAGGTGGCATAAGAGGATTGGAGGAATTGGTTAGAAGAGTCAATAGTGGAAGAGAAGCAGTAGCTTTTGCTATGTATCCCACATCAGTAGAGGAACTAATGAGAATAGCTGATGCGGGAGAAATTATGCCCCCCAAATCAACCTGGTTTGAACCTAAACTGCGTTCAGGCCTTTTTATCCATTTACTGGAATGAAATATTATTATATAGTAAGTTTAGGCTGTTCCAAGAATCTGGTAGATAGTGAGATATTTGCTAATATTCTGGAAAAGGCAGGTTATCAACCCTGGGATGAAAGTGAACCTATAGACCTGGTTTTAGTCAATACCTGTTCCTTCATTGAATCAGCTTTAAAAGAAGGAGAACAAGTTCTTGCAGAATTGGTAGAAATGAAAAGAGAAGGTAAGATTAAAAAACTTGTAGTTACAGGTTGTTTGATGAATAGAGGTTTAGGGAAATTTGAAGAAGCTTTTCCTGAGGTTGATAGCTGGATTGGACTGAAAGATTTTGCTGCTATGGAAACATGGCTGGGGCTTACATCTCAGGCAAAATATCAAAGAACTTCAATTGATGAAGTTTATTATCGCTATTTACTTATAAGTGATGGCTGTTCCAATCACTGTACTTATTGCACTATTCCCTCTATTCGGGGTGAGATGAAAAGCATTCCTATAGAAGTATTGGTGGAAGAAGCAAGAGAAATAGCAGATGAGGACAATAAACATTATTCCGAGCTAATTGTTATTGCTCAGGATACAGCAAATTATGGTGTGGATCTCTATGGTCATAAAGCTTTGCCAGAATTGCTGATAGAGCTAATAAAACTTAATAAATATAAGTGGATTAGAGTGCTATATATGCATCCTGACCATTTTGAGACTTCCTGGTTGGAGCTCTGGGAAAAACATCCAGAGCTCTTGCCCTATTTTGAGATTCCTATTCAGCATATTTCTGACCCAATCTTAAAAGCTATGGGAAGAAAAAAAGGGTCTACTGAATTAAAAGAAATGTTTAATAAGATAAAAGATAAGCTTCCTCAATCTGTTCTTAGAACTACCTTAATGATAGGATTTCCAGGTGAATCAAGACAGGATTTTGAGTTGCTAAAGAATTTTGTTAATTCAACTCCTTTTCTTTATCTGGGAATCTTTCCTTATTCCAGAGAAGAAGGTACTCCTGCAGCCCAAATGGACCATCAAATTTTCCCCAGAACCATACGGACTCGTTATAATCAATTAGTAAAACTGCAGCAACAATCTCTGGAAGAAATTATGGGAAGCTATATTGGTGAGACCTTGGAAGTTTTAATAGAAGATTATGCAGATGATATTGAAGAAGCTAATTATATTGGAAGAACCTGGTTTCAAGCACCTGATATAGATGGATTAACATTTGTTAAAGGAGAAAATCTGGAATTAGGTAAAATCTATCCTATAAAATTGATAGATATAATAGGAACGGATTTATTTGGAGAAGTGATTAAGGAAGGAGTAAAATGAAAGTTGCACTAACTGGAATAAAACCAACAGGTGTGCCACATATAGGAAATTATGTGGGTGCTATTCGTCCAGCTTTAGAACTGGCTAAGACTTGTGAAGCCAGATATTTTATAGCTGATTACCATGCTTTGAATGCCTGTAAAGACCCAGAGGAAATCAGAAAAATGACCCTGGAAATTGCCGCTGCCTGGTTAGCCAGTGGCTTAAACCCGGAGAAGGTGCTTTTTTATAAACAATCGCTGGTCCCACAAACTTTTGAGTTAATGGTTATTTTAATGGCATTCACTCCTAAGGGTTTGATGAATCGTGCTCATGCTTATAAAGCAATGGTACAAGCCAATCTTGAAAGTGGAAAGGATTCTGATGATGGTGTCAATATGGGACTATATACTTATCCCGTATTGATGGCAGCAGATATACTTTTATTTGATACGGATTATGTACCTGTTGGCAGTGATCAGTTTCAGCATATAGAAATGGCTCAGGATATTGCTCAAAGTTTCAATTATAATTATGGTAAGGAATATTTAAAGATACCTCAAGCAATTGCCAGAGAGGAAACTAAGACCCTTTTAGGATTGGATGGACGCAAGATGTCTAAAAGTTATGGAAATACTATTCCAATGTTTGCTTCGGAAGAAGAACTTTATAAGCTGGTGATGAGAATTAAGACAAACTCTCAAACAGTAGAAGAACCTAAAGACCCAGAAACCTGCACTATTTTTGCGATTTATCGTAATTTTGCCACTCCAGACCAAACGGAAGCATTGCGTAGACGTTATCTGGCTGGAGGTATGAGCTGGAAAGAAGCAAAAGAAGAGCTATTTAATGTTTTGAATGCTCATCTAACACCTTTAAGAGAGAGATATAATGAACTTATCTCTCAGCCAGATGAAATAAAAAGAATTCTGGAAGAAGGATCTGCCCGTGCCAGAGAATTGGCTGCTAAAAAGATAAAGGAATTGCGACAGGTTATAGGAGTAGATTAAATTGAATCACCTATTCCAAATTAATTTAAGATAATAGGAAGGGGACTAATCGTCATCTAATTCACCCTTGTTGATTTCCCAGAGTTCATCATTATGGATATTGTAAGTAAAATCGTGACTTCCAGCTTTGACCAGATTCTTTAATTTATCGGCTATTCGCTCCATAGTATCTATAAAATCAATAGTATGTAAGCCATTAATGGCATCACATTCTCCACTTTGAATACAATTCATAATGTGTTCACGGAGAGAATTATGAGTCTCGTTAATTCTGCCTTCTAATTCAATAATTTTATAGATATAAACTGGCTTCAGCTCTTCCAGATATTCAATGCAGTATTCTAACATTTCCATAACTTTGCGATAAAGGTCACCTATCATTTTTTTCAGGTCATCAGATATGTTGTTATTATGAGAAGGAATTTCTTGATTAAGAATACGATTAGCTTCTTCAGTTAAATCACCTGCTTTTTCTATGTCATTAACAGTATGAAGTAGAGCAGGGATTTTTTGAATAATCACTTCGGAATTGGTGCGTTCATTAACCGCAACAAGATAGCGAGTAATCTCTTTTTGGAGATTATCAATAGCAGATTCAATTCTGTGGATACTTTCTTGTTTCTTGTAGTTTTTATCCTTGAATGCTTCATAAGAGGTTCTTAATTCAAGTCTAACTAAACGAAGCATCTCTCTCATTTCTTTTAAACATTGTTCAATTGCAAGGTAAGAATCATCAATCAAATGATAATCAAGAAATTTTGGTTCTCCCATAGAAATAGTCTCTTCCGGACCCTGGGGTATTATTTTTTGAGCAATTTTAACTAATAGTCCAGAAAAAGGTAGCAAAATTAAAGCATTAAAGATATTAAAGAATGTGTGAGCATTAGCAATGTGACGTGCCACATTTTGATGGGCATAAACATTGCCGGGTGTAATCAAATTTATAAATCTGTTAAAATAACCTAAATAAGTGAGAATGGCAAAGAACAATGAACCAAAAACATTAAAAAGAGTATGAATTAAAGCCACTCTTTTAGAAGTAGAGCTGGAAGTTAAAACTGCTAACCAAGCAGTTATAGTTGTTCCTATATTACTTCCATAAACCAGATATAAGGCTCCATCAAAAGAAATCAAATTTGTATTGGCAAGTACCAGAATAATACCTACAGCAGCAGAAGAACTCTGAACAATCATAGTAAAAATCATTCCTGCCAAAATAGCAAGCAAAGGATAATCCGCAGCTTGAGCAAGAATATTCCGAGCAAAGAGAGAATTTTTTAAGTCAATAACGGAATTACTCATTACATTTAGACCTACAAAGAGCAATCCAAAACCGAGAATGATTAAACTCCAGTATTCCATTTTACGACTTTTTTTGAAAAATAGACCGAAAACCCCAAGAATAACAAAGAAATAGGCAATGTCTCCAATATTAAAGGCAATCAGTTGTGCAGTAACAGTAGTACCAATATTTGCTCCCATTATTACGCCTACTGCTTGTTGAAGACTCATTATTCCAGCATTAACCATCCCTATGAGCATAACTGTGGTAGCAGAGCTGCTTTGAATAATAGCTGTTACACCAAGTCCTACCAGCAATCCTTTAAAAGGTGTGCCAGTAATTCTTTTCAGGATTTGACGCATCTTCTTTCCAGCTACAGCCTGAAGATTATCGCTCAACATACTTATGCCATATAGGAAAAGTGCGAGTCCGCCAACCAGGTTCAAAACATCTATAAAAGTCATTTT
>Ga0209407_1004532_pt1 | contig 11300 bp, 11 predicted proteins | sample AD_JPNHG3_MetaG_FD_184410 | JGI IMG/M metagenome (GOLD analysis project Ga0209407, IMG submission 184410) | Active sludge microbial communities of municipal wastewater-treating anaerobic digesters from Japan - AD_JPNHG3_MetaG (SPAdes) (version 2) | ecosystem: Engineered > Bioreactor > Anaerobic... | reverse complement strand
TTCTCAGTCTATCTGACAAACACCATTTTATTTGTTTTGCAATAGTTACCGGCGTTGATTCTAAGTAAGTACAATCCGGAAGATACGATTAAGCCGCGGCTGTCCCTGCCATCCCATTCGAGTTGATATGAACCAGCTGGCTGATTGCCATTGACCAGCGTAATAACCTTTCCTCCCAGCATGTTATAAACTGCTAATTCAACGTAAACATCTTTGGCTAAGTCATAGGAAATGGTTGTCACCGGATTGAACGGATTGGGATAGTTTTTGTGCAAGCCAAATTCGGTCGGGGTAGTATTTGCCAGCACCGCGGAGATTGGTCCGTGGAATTCGGTCTTGCCATTATAGTCCACGTCCTCCAGCTTATACCAGTAGGTTAGCCCACTTTTAACATCCCGATCAATGTAACTATACGCGTGCCTTTCCGATGAACTTCTGGCTCCGGCGATCAATTTAGCATTCAACATTACAAATTCACCATCCCGACTGGTACTACGGTAGATATTGAAGCCCAGGTTTTCGATTTCACTTTCGGTAATCCACTTGAGGGTAATATTTCCATTTCCGGCAGTAGCGTTGAAGGAAGCCAGTTCGACCGGCAGGGAATAATCCTGACTTTGATTCGGTGCGGAACAGTAGCTCGAGGCACCACCAGTTTGCACACTGTAACTGTTACTTGAATTGTTTGTAATCTTGAGCGCTAAGTAGTTTCCTTCGGGAATGGTAAAGGCGCTGGCATTGGTCTGATAAGTAAAAACGGAATCACTGCCGTCTCCGATTATGGTAGCATTGGGACCGCCGGTGTTAAAATCGCTTCCATTGGTGGAATAGCCTATTTCGATTTTGAAAGAATCTTTATCTGCTATTGGAGTTGTGAAAATCACCTGACCGGTCCATCCGTCTGTTCCTGAAAAGCTAATATTGGCAAGGGTGGCTTCCTCGGCGCTCCAGATTTGCGAACTACCGCCAGTTATAGCAACAACGCCTGGCGATTTAGTCATATCGGCTCGATACATTTTGCTGTCGCCGCTGAGCCACCAGGCTTGGAGGGAATAGTGGTCAGAGGTTGCCTTCAAGGGGAAGTTATCCGTAGTTCCATTTTCTTCCGTGTAAGAACTATTTCCAATTCCATCGCCATCGTCATCAGGTCCAGTGTAATCGCCATAATAATTACCAAGGTAATTTTTATGATAAGAGCCGCCGGTGTAGTTATAGAATATTGGGGTGGGCGAGTTCCAGGTGTTGGTGGGGCTATCGGAAACACTAGTATTTCCATCAGAATTATTGGATAAATTGTTCAGGTAAATAATATTATATTTCGACAAATTCAAGGATAAACCATATTCACTATTTGAATTACAGGTATTACCTGAGATGGTGTTGTTATTAGAATTTGCCGCCAGGCTGATACCAAAGTTGTTTGATCTAAGGGTATTACCTGAGATAGTATTATTAAACGATATAAGCAGGCAAATACCTATAGTTGATGAAGAACTGGTATTATTTGAGATGGTATTGGTATTTGAACTATACAGCAATATGCCACAGTAGTTCTTATGCTCATTATCCCAGCCACAGCGGTTGCCCTGAATTGTGCAACCAGTTACGGTACTGTCGAGGAATATCGCGGCTTTTTCCTCGCCGGTCGCATTATAGATGGAAAAGCCGCAGTCTTCGCCGCCGATGGTCACATCGCTAGCAGTAATCTCAAATACATGATCGCTTGTATCTGCGGCTACAACGGTGGTGGTAGCATAGCCACTCTCCGATTTGATGATTAGTCTTTTGTTCACATTCACGTTTTCGGTATAAACGCTGTCGCCATGCCCACCACTACTGCCGACGATAATAGTATCGTAATCTAGGGAATTATTTATTGCTTGTTGGATGGTTTTATAAGCGGTTTCCCAGCTGGTACCATCCAAGTCATCGTTACCGTTTGAACTAACATAATAAGTAGCTCCCTTAGCACCGGTTAGCGCTGGAAAGGTGAACAGGCCCAGAGTTAAAACTACGATTGAAAACGTGGACACTCTTTTTCTTTTTTGCATTTTTCGCCCCTCAAATTTTATATGAACTGAAAATGCCCATTGGTTTAAGTTGCAAATTCACATAGCAATTTTAATTATTTAAATGAAAATATCAAGCTTTTTTAGATCCAGCCTCTTTATCAATGACCAATGACCAATGACTAACGACCTTTCTCCGCCTTATTTTTCCTGGTCTTGGAAGATTAAACCACCAAATGAAAAAAATCCCAAAACCCAAATCCCAAAACCCAAATCCCAAATAGCCAAACCAATTTCCGCAAAACTGCCTCCTGTCTCCTGTCTCCTTTCTCCTTTCTCCTGTCTCCTTTTCTCAGCCTCAGCCTCTTTCCTGGTCTTGGAAGAATAAACCGCCAAATGAAAAAAATCCCAAACTCCAAATCACAAATCACAAATCACAAATCCCAAATCCCAAATCCCAAATCCCAAATTCAAAATTCAAAATTCAAAATTCAAAATTTCAAATCCCAAATAGCCAAACCAATTTCCGCAAAACTGCCTCCTGTCTCCTTTCTCCTTTCTCCTGTCTCCTTTTCTCAGCCTCAGCCTCTTTCCTGGTCTTGGAAGAATAAACCGCCAAATGAAAAAAATCTCAAATTCCAAATTCCAAATCCCAAATCTCAAATTCCAATGTCTTGTCCTAAAATAGTTGACAGGTTAATAGGCCACATAAACGCTCTCCGGGGTGCGGTAACCCAGCGCCATGTGCGGCCGGTTTTGATTGTATATTTTCACTGATTCTTTGACCAATGCCCTAGCAATCTCTTTCGATTGCAGAGTCTCACCTAAACAAAATTCATCTTTCAAGATTCCATTGACCCTTTCCGCTAAAGCATTCTCATAGACATGGTCCTGCTCGGTCATACTGATTCTGATTTTATTCTTTTGCAGTATTTTTATATAGTCTTTGCAACAATACTGGATACCCCGATCCGAATGGTGGATCAATTCGGACGGCTCTTTGGTTTGGCGTAAAGCCATCTTCAAAGCCCGCAGACTGCCGTCAATCGATAAACTGTTACTCAGATCATATCCCATTATCTTCCGCGAATAATAGTCCGTAATAAGCGCTAAATACTGGAATCCTTCCAGTGTATGAATATAAGTTATATCCGACACATAGACCTGTCCAGGACGTTCAATCCGAATATCTTTGATCAGATTCGGATAATATCGGAACGGATGACGTGAGTCAGTCGTCCGGGTATATCGTTTACGTCTTTGGACTAACATTTGGTGTTCCCGTAGTGTCTCAAATAAACGATCTCTACCTACATGAATACCCATCTCGCCTAGCATAAAATGCAACTTCCGAACGCCAATCCGCGGTTGCTGATAACGTATTTGACGAACCATCTCAAGAACAGGTGCTTCTGCCTGTTTTCGACGCTCCGTTATGCGCTTATGCCCATAATAGCCCTGCCGACTAATTCCAAACCATTGGCACAATTGATTCGGACTGTATTGCTGATCCCGAAGTTTCACTCTATTACGACCTTTTTCAATTCCTGAGTACCAGAGTTTTTTTTAAAGGATATTCCGTAGGTCTCTTCGGCGGCTTCAATCAAGCATTCCAGACAGAATTTGTCCAGATTCGACTTCGCTAAGGCCGCCTCTAACTGGCGCTTCTCTGCCTCTAACTTCTTGATCTTGTCCACTTCATCTCGCTTCTGTACCATCACGACTTTCCCTATTAAATGATCTTTTCCAAAGTCTTTTATCCAGTTATAGATTCCACCTAGACTAATCTCGTAAATTCTACTGGCTTCTGCAATACTCAGTACTCCTGATTCAATCTCTCCTATCACTTTCTGCTTAAATGCATTACTGTAACGAAAACTTGTCCTGGTTGACATTGCTTCTTTCTCCTCTTTTGTTGTCAACCTATTTCAGGACGAGACACAAATTTCAAATCTCAAATTCCAAATCCCAAATTCCAAATCACAAATTCAAAATTCAAAATTCAAAATTTCAAATCCCAAATAGCCAAACCTATTTCCGCGAAACTGCCTCCTGTCTCCTGCCTCCTTTCTCCTGTCTCCTTTTCTCCGCCTCTTTACCAATGACCAATGACTAATGCCCAATGACTGACCTCACCCTAAAAGATCAGTTCTCTTCTATCAGCTTACCTGAAATATATTTATGCAAAATACTGGAAATAAGAGTCTGATATGGTATTCCTTCTTCAACTGATTTGGACTTCAATTTTGTTAAATCGCGTTCTGAAATTCGGATATTTATCCTTTTATTTTTTAGGATTGTATCCCGTGCTATCCGGCTGTATCTCTTTTTTTCGCTTTCCAAATTAGGTGCAGATTGCCACTCGTCATTTTCAAAAGATTCCAGGATTTCTTTTTCATAGTCGGTATATTTATTCATTATTAGGTCTCCTTAAATATTTTTCAGTTGCTTTACGACTGGGAATGATGGTTTTTAAAAATATTTTTTCGTCATCTTCGATAAAGGGCACTAAATAAGCATAATTGTCATGCTCAACGATAAAGATGAATTGATTTGGATATTTCTGGCTATTGGGGTGAACTACCTTATCCAATATTTTCTCCTCTTCTAAGTAATTGATAATCATTTCAAAAGAGATTTTCCTTTCTTTTTTCAACCACTGATTCTTTTCTTCATCCCAATCGAAATATTTCACCCTGCTATTTTAAGAAAATGTATGCCTATTGTCAATATGTTAATTGGACATTGTATGGGGGAAAAAAGAATAAACCGCCAAGTTCGCCAAGAATCACTAAATGAGAAAAATCCCAAATCACAAATCCCAAATCACAAATTCCAAAACCCAAATCCCAAATCACAAAGTCAAAATTCAAAATTCAAAATTCAAAATTTCAAATCCCAAATTGCCAAACCAATTTCCGCAAAACTGCCTCCTGTCTCCTTTCTCCTGCCTCCTTTCTCCTGTCTCCTTTTCTCAGCCTCAGCCTCTTTCCTGGTCTTGGAAGAATAAACCGCCAAGTTCGCCAAGAACCGCTAAATGAGAAAAATCCCAAAACCCAAATCTCAAATCACAAATCACAAATCCCAAATCCCAAATCCCAAATCACAAATTCCAAATCTCAAATTCCAAATCACAAATCCCAAATTCAAAATCCCAAATAGCCAAACCAATTTCCGCAAAACTGCCTCCTGCCTCCTTTCTCCTGCCTCCTTTCTCCTGTCTCCTGTCTCCTGCCTCCTGCCTCCTGTCTCCTGCCTCCTTTCTCCTTTCTCCTGTTTCCTTTTCTCCGCCTCAGTTTAAAGGAATATTTTTATTGGAAAAAATAAATTAATATGTATATTAGGACTATTAGTGAATATTATTAAAAAAGGACTGTAATTAATGAACGATAATCCAAGTCCAGCATTAACCGACCAACTACAAATGATTCCAGTGAAATACTCACTTCACTACCCTCACCATTTTCACCGGAAAACCAATGACTAATGACTAATGACCAATGACTAACGACAAGCAATCAACAGTAGTAAGTGGCTCCCGACTGGGGCAAATACTGGTCGAGAAGGGCATAATCAGCCCAGAAATTCTGGAACAAGCCCTTAAAATCCAGAATGAGGGGGATGCTTCTAGTTCGAAAAGACTTGAAGATATACTGGTCTCAAATTTCAAAATTGATCATGATTTGGTGTTTGGTACGCTGGCAGAATTATACGCTTTCCGAACTTACCGAGTAAATCCGGAGAAGCTCGATCCGGCTCAAATAAAGCACACTAAGGAATTATTATCCAAATTTCCGGATGAGCTAAAAAATCAACTGCTATATTACAAAGTTCTGCCTTATCAAGTAATCAATGGTTCCAGGAATAAATTATTAGTATTAGCTTCGAATCCGACGGAGAAGGTCGTTGAAAAAATTCCGCTATTGACCGAATTTAAAAAATATGAAGTTGTTTATACTCCTCTTAAAATAGTTGAGGAATTGATTGACCTAATATCGCCGCGAGAAAATGAATTTTTAGACCTTTTAAGGGAGGCGGTAGTCGAGCCGGAAATAGGCGAAGAGAAACAAGTTACTGAATTAGACGAATATTCTCTGGATGAGGAAATCAATAAAAGTCTTCTGGTTAATCTTTATGAAGGTTGTTTGATCGAAGCCGTGCGGAGGAGAGCCAGTGATATTCATATAGTTCCTTATGAAAAGAACAGCGTTGACATTTATTTTAGAATTGATGGAAGATTACAGTTATGGTATAGGCAGGATAATGTTTCGCCGGAGGCGATGGCGGCGGTAGTCAAAGATCGAACTATTGGGGTTGATCGTTTTGAAAGAGATACCGCTCAGGATGGTTTTTTTCAGAGGAATGTAGATGACTATTTAATTCGCTATCGGGTTTCGGTTTTGCCCATCATTTCTGAAGAATATGAAAGGCGTTTCGAGAGCATTGTTATCCGGATTATAGATGATAGAAATGTAATTGCCGACTTAAGGCAGTTGGGATTTTTACCCCAGGCTGAACAAGATTTTATAAAAGCAATAAGTAAATCTAAAGGGATAGTAATCCTTACCGGGCCAACCGGTAGCGGTAAGAGTACGACTCTTCTGGCAGCCCTGCATCATGTTATGGATGCGTCGAAAAACATTCTCACCATCGAAGACCCGGTAGAGTATGCTATCAAAGGAGCAAGGCAGTTAAAGATTGGTAGAAAATTAAGTTTTGAAGATGCTATCAGAACGATTCTGCGGCACGATCCAGATATTGTGATGGTAGGTGAAATTAGAGACAAAATTACGGCGGACGTAGCGGTTAAACTTGCCAATACCGGTCATTTGACTTTTACTACCCTGCATACGAATGATGCTCCCAGCGCTATCTCGCGCTTATATAAAATGGGTGTCGAACCGTTTTTGCTGGCTTACGCCATTAACATTATCGTGGCTCAGAGATTAGTGCGCAAGCTCTGTCCTTTTTGCCGCGTACCTATATCTTCAGAAAAGTACCCAGCCGCGCTAGAATTGGGTTTAACAGAAGAAGACCTGAAATCGGGCAAAATCTTTGACGCCGGTACCGGATGTAAGAAATGCAATGGCGGCTACAAAGGTCGAATTAGTTTAGCCGAAGCACTCTATTTCAGCCCTGAAGTTCGAAAGTCAATCTTAAATTCGGGAGCTGAAGTGGACGAAGCTGAAATTAGAGAAATTGCCGAGGGGCAGGGTATGCTCTCGATCCTTGATTCAGGATTAGAAAAGATCAGAGAGGGAGTAACCACTGTTTCGGAAGTTTCTTATGCCGCATCGGAGGGTTAGAGATGGGTTATCCTCAAATGTTTGCTCTGATAGGTTCGATTGCACTTTTTACGTCGGTGGTATTAACGATGAATACCTCAATCAACAATCAAAGACAAATTGTTTATCAATCAATCTATATGAATCAGGCGGTAAAATTAGCCAGTAAAGTCTTTGATAAAATAACTGTCGAAACAAAGACGGATTTGATTGATTTTGACGATATTGCCATCACTTATTCCGGCACGGATTCACTGCGAATCTGGGGTAACGACGTCTGGTATATTTATAATGTTAGTAGCCACTATTGTGATTCCAGCGGGGTGGATGCCGCCGGCAAAACCGATTTCCAGAGAGTAGATGTAAAAATCTGGACTAATCCTTTTGTAATCCTTGATACTCTAAAGTTTAATAATATTTATTATAATATAGAATTAGTATGACCAGTTTATTAGATGCCATATTTGCGACAAGTATCGGCGGTTTATTTTTGATAACGATCTTTACCACCCTGTTTAATTTGCAGGCATCTTCGCAAGACACCACTTTCCATGTCACGCTCAACAACGCGGCAGAAGTTCAATATCAGGAGCTCGATAATTGCCTGGGAAAAGTAGGAGCAGGGGTTTATAGCGGACAAATTTTAGTCGCCGAGCCGGACAGTTTTGTATTCAAAACTAAGTATGATTTAATCAATGATATAATGGGTTCGGTAATTAATACCATTAGCATTTCATTAGGCGATAGCACCAGCCAGGGGATTCCGATTAAAATAATGCAAAATGGGGTGCCTTTGCCCGGCTCAAATGTTCCATTATGGCTGAGAGATTTGAATTTTTCCTACTATGATATTGATGAGAATCAAATTACTACTCCGGGAGATTCGTTGAGTTACATCCGTTTATTAAAAACTGATCTGCAATTTGCGTTTGAAACCAGTTATGTTGGCCCTGGCGAAAGGAATATTATAACCAATTTGACTTTTTGGAAATATTTTATAAATTTTTATTTATGATGGAAATAAATTGTAAAAAACTTATGAGGAGGTATTAAAATGGGCAGAGCAATTTTAATTGGAGTAATTATTCTTACCGTGACCTTCACCGCGATTACGGTAGGAGTGCAAAAGCGAGTTAGTAATATTCCTGACCAGATAACCGAGAGTATAGATTTTATGAATTCTAAAAATCTGCGCGATTTTGCGCTGACATATTCGTTGAAAAAGGCATACGAATTGGATGACGATGAAGATTGGCATCTGGCAGGATTTTTAAGTGAAAGATTAAACGTAGATTTCAGTGATAAGTTATCTGATTTTTTTGGTGGTACAATTGATAGCATTCGTTATACTGCTCTTAATCCGGCTGGAGATAGTATTCGGATATCGTCTTTTATTACTCAGCACATCGGGAAAGGAGTAAAGGATTTTAAGACCGAAGCGATGGTGAAATTCGAAATAGAGGAACATCCTAAATCAGAAATATTCGGCTTTGATTTTGATGAAAGTGATCCTGACCTGGTTTTTGATGGCTCAAACAATAACAATAATGGAATTTTAGGCAATGGTGTTACCAATTATAAACCTACCAGAACCGTTGGCAAAAATGGCTCAGCGCTTGATTTTGATGGTGATAATGATTATGTGTATGTAGGAGAAAACTTAATTGAGCCGGATGGCGATGAACTTACCGTCGGGACATGGGTAAATTTTTCCAATACTAATACGGATTGGGGAATTCTGGCAGCTGAGAAAAAGAGTGATAGTGACCATAATCCTGTATGGAGTGTAAGAGCTCGTAAAACCGCAGGACTTAAAATTTTTGGCTTTGAGATCCGCCCTGCAACTATTAAAGTTGCTTTCGATATTTATAATGGCGTAGGATCGTATGGCTATACCGAAGTTGACATTAGCAAAACTGAACATGAGATAGATATGAATAGTTGGCATTATGTGGTAGCAACCTATCGTGAAGTTGGGGATGTTACGGCGCTTATTTCTATTTCAATTGCTGACCTGCCGGTTAATAATAAGGAAACTAAATTAACTACGAAATGGCAGGGACGCACCGATGAGAGCTATGTTACTGTTGGAGGTGATATTTATCAGAGTACTTATACTGGTTTTTTAGCCAATTTACTAAATGAGGTTATTAATAGATTAAATTGTACCGATACTAAGCTGGATGAGGTCAAGATTCTGAATGAAGCTCTGGATGATGACGATATTCAAGATCTTGTTAATCTCGGAGGAATAAAGGATCTGAGATTAGCCTATTGGATTCAATGAGAACTATCGGACACTGTCGTTAAGAGATATGATGTTTTTTGAAAATTAAGTAGTAGAAAGCCATCTCGGGTACCCCAAATGGCTCTTAGTCATTGGTATGCCCCGTAAAATTTGCAGCATAGCGAAGCAAGTATTTCACAGGGGGTCATTGATCAAGACTAAAGGTTACGGTGGGATTGAGTCGAAATGAGAATGGCTTGAGAGCAGTTTTGAACGTTAAAATGTAAGTTTATTCGCTGATGTTGTTTGATCGGAAACAGATGATTTTGGTCAGAAGCCAGACAGAAATTGACGGAGGTTGTTTTTCTAATTTGATTCTTCACTGCTACACTATAAGGTGAGTGTTGTAATTGGAATAATGATGCAAGAATAAAATAAGGGAAAAATTATATGAGTGATCAGGAAGAGTTGATTCGTAAGTATGAGGAAGTGGTTGAAGTAGCCGCTTCCATCGCGAGTATTGACCATGACATCAATAACCAATTGATGGTTTTTGCCCTGGTAGAACGCCGATTGCAAAATGCGGCGCAACAATATAATGACGAGAAATTATTGCGGAGCAGTCAACAGGTTTCAGAAGCACTTGATAATATAAAACGCATCTTGAGTAGATTACAAAATCTCAAAAAATTAGATTTAATTAAAGAAAAAAGAGAGAAGCGAGAATAGAAAATTATGCAAAGTCATATTCTTGTCGTTGACGATGATCAAACTATTAGAATGCTCTGCAAGGAAATCCTCGAGGAAGCCGGATATAAAGTTACCTTAGCCGCTGATGGCGAGGAAGCGCTGGAAAAAATGGACTATGATGATTTTGATTTATATCTGGTAGATATGGTTATGCCGAAGATGGATGGATTGGAGCTGATGAAGAAGATAAAGCAAAAACAGCCCCTGGCGGTTGTAATGATTCTAACCGGATTTTCCAGTATCGAAGGGGCTATTAAAGCCGTCCATGCCGGTGCATTCCAGTATTTATCAAAACCAATCAATATTGATGAGCTGCTTAATGCGGTCAAGGAGGGTATAAAATACTCGCAGGATTTATATGGGCCTCTCCTGAAAATATTCGAACCGGGGACCGAGCTAGTAGAAAAAGGTGAAATGGCTATTTTAAGTGGATTCTCCGAGGAGGACAAGCAAGATTTTATGATACTCAGCTCAATTTACAATTTTGAACCTGGGGAGAATATAAGAATCGCCGATAAAATGGCTAGTTCAATAATTTTGATTGAAAGTGGCGAAGTTTCGGTTTGGTTAAGTAATACCTCAGTAGATTATCTGAAGAAATGGGATACCTGGAACGAAGAGAGTTTCGTTATTAATAGTCCTACTTCCAGTGTCTTGAGAGCGGAAACCGCGGTAACAGCCCGCTTTTTTGAGCGTAAAAAATTACTCGAATTCTTTGCTTTCAAGGGAGAAAAGTTGCTCAAAAAATTTATGATTAACCTAATCAATTGCTTATATATCAAGTGGAGGAAATCAATTCAGAGAATTATTATGCTGAAGCTGGTAACCACAGAGAGTGAATAAAGGTTGAATTTACTCATCTACCATTTTGATATAATGTATGAACTTAAATAGAGGATATAAAAATTGACCGATTTACGTAAGTCTATGAGGTAAAAATGGGATTATCTTTTACACCTGAAATGGAAATAGCCTTACCGGAGTATCTAATTGGTACAGCCAGATTTAAAAATATTAATAAGTTAATTA
>Ga0209407_1004510_pt1 | contig 11332 bp, 9 predicted proteins | sample AD_JPNHG3_MetaG_FD_184410 | JGI IMG/M metagenome (GOLD analysis project Ga0209407, IMG submission 184410) | Active sludge microbial communities of municipal wastewater-treating anaerobic digesters from Japan - AD_JPNHG3_MetaG (SPAdes) (version 2) | ecosystem: Engineered > Bioreactor > Anaerobic >... | reverse complement strand
AATAAATATAAGATGTGATAGATTAAAATTTAGGACGTCGTTTAGGACTTATTTTTCTCTGTGGGCGAGGACTTGAAGAAGGTTTATATAGCTCATCATTCTGCTCAGAACGAACTGCAAATCCTGGGATGACATAAGGTTTTTTTGGTTTAGGTGGCTTGCCCACAAAACCTGGATGCACAGGTCCTTCTAATGGTTTGATTCTTCTACCAGGAGCAATGGGTTTGCAAACTGGACGACCATTAGGATAGGAACTATCGCCAACATAATGTCCATTTCTTTTTTTAGGTGGCATAATTTTTCCTTTCTTTATATAATAGAGTAGGAAAAATCCAAAAATAGATAGCAATTCTATTTTGGTTTTATAGTATAACTAAAATATCAATTTATAGGTTGAATTTTTTTGCCATTTGGAGTGTGGCTTGTTCTAATTCTTCTTTAGTTCCGTCATTCGTAATATAGTAATCGCATAAGGCGATAGGACCGCCTTTTTCCAATGTTTCAATTTCTGTAAAATCACGATTTTCAGCTTCTTCTGCAGTTAAAGGTCGTATTTCACGAACTGCAAGACGTTTGTATCGATTTTCACGAAGAGAAATTACTGGTATTAAGTAAATTGGAATGGTAAGATTTTTGCGGAGGAAAGTGTATTCGCTCCAACTATAAAGTCCGTCTAACAAAACTGTGCTATTTTCTTTTAAATATTCTTGGATAGTAGGCAATGCAAGTTGAGCATACGCAGACATACCATAAGTAGCTCGAAGTTCTTGTCGAACTTTTTTTTCATTTTCCTGTGTAGGTAATAAATTTCTTTTTTTTACTTCTTGTAAAGTAATACCGCCAAAGTAGAAATATGGTAAGTTATATTGTTTTACGAGATAATCGATTACAGTAGATTTGCCTGTGCCTGGCATTCCAATAATAGCTAGGATTTGTTTTGAACTTTTTTCTTCCATGAATGTACTTTTGCTCCTTTTTGTATCATAATGACCATAAAAATAATTTTTTTTCAAATATTTTTAGTTTTTTTTTATAACAATAAAAGTAATATAATATTTTTTCTAACATTTAACAAGAAAAAAAGCTTTTTTATTGTAGTAATCAAGGCTTTTTTATTATTGACATTTTTTAGAAATCATTTTATAATAATTTTCTATGATTCTATGATTCTAAAAAATCATATTTTATTTTTAGTTGAAAGTTAAATGATACATGCAATTTTTACATGTAGATTTTTGATTCATGCAATTTTTGCATTCTATTCAGAATTTTTATGAAAAAAAATGCTTTTATCCAAAGCAGTGGAGGCTTAACATGTTGCGAAATCGTTTTATCGCATTATTCTTTGCTTTGGTGTTTTGTGCAGGTTTTACCATAGCACAAGATACGGTAGTTACATCAGGAGTGCATCATGATTATGATGATAATGCTCCTTATGCAATTACTGTAGATCCTATGGCAGATACAAACCCTGTAAAAACACAACATACATTTGTTGCTACTGTATTAGATCGTAATGGAAATCCATTACCCAATCAAAGAGTAGAATGGATCTTAGCTCGTACTCCAAATGGAGTTGGTGATATTGTTGAACATGATGACATGAATGCCATCGTAGGAAATACAAAAGTTGTCAAACTTGGTAATCATTATAGCGTATCTTATACTAATGATTATGACCATACTCTAACTTTTGGAAACGATGATCCTCGCGACGACATCAAAATGACAAGAGGCCAAACTTGGATGACGATTACATCTCCAGTAGAAGGTGAGACTCACGTCATTGCTTTCTGTCCTAATATCAAAGATGCATCAAAACATAAAGTATATGCTATTAAATATTGGATTGATGCTAAAATTGATTGGCCCGAAGATGCTGTCAACAAAGTAGGTACACCTCACACTTTTGTATTCAAACTAACAAAAGCTTCTACAGGAGCTCCTATTGTTGGTCATAAAGTCCGCTGGGAATTATTACCAGAAGGCGTTCCAGCTCATATTGGTGATGATCCAGCTGGTACAGTTGTAGAAGGCAAAACAGATGGAAATGGTGAAGCCACAGTTGTTTTAAATCAAAACGAAATGGTTGAAGGCTATAACAAAGTCAAAATTACATTGATGAAACCAACTGGCGAACTACTAGCAGTTCGAACAGCTATCAAACGTTGGGAAGCTCCTCGTATTGTTCTACAAAAATCTGGTCCACGTGAAGGTATCTTAGGCGAAAAAGTTGTCTATACTATTACAGTATCCAACCCTGGTGCCACAGAAGCCAATGATGTCGTACTTGTAGATACTCTACCAACTCAATTAGCCTATACTGATTGCTCAGTGCCTCCCACAGATGTCCAAGGCAGAGTATTAACTTGGAACATAGGAACATTAGACAAAGGCGACACAAAATCATTTATCGTTACAACAAAAGCAGTTGAAGTTGGCTCTGCAGTTAATAATGTTGCTGTAACAAGTCTACAATACCCAGAACAAACAACTTTTGTAGAAACAATCATTGGTGCACCTGCATTATATATTATCAAAGATGGTCCAGAACTCATACGTAAAGACAGCCCTGCTACATATAGTGTCACTATTAAGAACAATGGTAACGCAGTAGCAAGAGACGTTTATATCCGTGATATCATTCCAGCTGGTATGAGCCTCAGAGGCAGAACACAAGGTCTTGCATTAAAATGGGACATTGGAAATCTACAACCAGGTCAATCTCAAACAAAAACATACACATTAGGATCACCTAATACAGGTGTATTTACAAACCAAGCCATTGCTTACTTAGGTGAACAAGAAGTTCATAAAACAGAATGTGTCACCAAAGTAATTGCTCCCGAGTTGAAACTTACCAAAACTGGTGATATGAGAGTATTCTTAAATAAACCAGCAAGATATACAATCACAATTGTGAACGAAGGTGATGCAGTAGCAAATGATATGGTACTTGTAGATACATTACCACAAGAACTTGAATTCATTAATTCTCAACCACGTGGCACATTGCGTCCTGGTCGAGGTGAAGATCTCTCTACCATCACTTGGAGACTTGGTAGTATCCAGCCTGGTCAAACAATCGAAATTCAATTACAAACTCGTGCCAACGCAGTCGGACGTTGCAGAAACGTTGCCAAACTACGAAGCGATTCTACAGAACCTCCTATACTTCAACCAATAGAAGCATATTGCGAAACAACTATTTCTGGTGTTCCTGCAATGCATATCAACTCCTATGATACCGAAGACCCCGTTGAAGTTGGCAAACAAACTATTTATGTAATTGAAGTTGGCAATGAAGGCACAAGTCCATGTACAAATGTTGTTCTTGTCAACCACATTGATGATGAAATGGAATATGTATCTGCTACAGGTCCCATTGGTCATCGTGTAGAAGGAAGTCAAGTATTCTTTGAACCAGTACCTATTCTACAACCTGCTGAAAAATTGACATATCGTATTGTTTGCAAAGCTGTAAAAGAAGGTTCTGCGAAAAATACAGCAAAACTTACATACGACCAATTCAATAAAGAAATCTTAGACGAAGAAGGTACTAGCGTTTATAAATAATTGTTCATTAATTCTGCTTTTTAAGCAGAATATTGAATATAAAATAAATTAAGACATGACCAGTTACACCTGTTATATAAAACAGGTGTAACATTCAAAAGGAATATTTATGAGATTAGCACTCACATTAGTTCTATGTGTTAGTTTTCTTTTCTACGGTTGTTCTTCTAAAGAAGAAGAACAAGTTCAAGTTCCTAATAATGTCGAAAAAGAACAAGTTCAAGTTCCTAGTAATGTCGAATCTGTAAAAACAGATAAGGTCGAATCTGTAAAAACAGATAAGATCGAATCTGTAGAACCTGAAACAGTTTTTGATGAAGATGATTGGGACGAAGAACCTGTGGATGAAGATACTTCTGAAAACGAATATGATGAAGAACAAGTTCAAGTTCCTGAGGATGTTGAATCTACAGAAACAGAAACAGTTTTTGATGAAGATGCTTGGGACGAAGAACCTGTGGATGAAGATACTTCTGAAAATGAATACCATGATAATTTTGAAGACGAAGAAGTATATTAACGTTTACGTTTATAAATAATTGTTTATTGATTCTGCTTTTTAAGCATGATACTGAATATAAAATAAATTAAAGACATGCACCTGTATGTGTACAAGTGCATCATTCGAAAGGAATATTTATGAAATTAGCACTCGTATTAGCACTATGTGTTAGTTTTCTTTTCTACGGCTGTTCTTCCAATGAAGAAAAAGTTGAAGTTCCAAAAAATGCTCAATCTGTAGAAACTAAAGAAGAAGTTGCTCCTGTTCCAGAAGCTCCCATTGTTCCAGAAGTTGCTCCCGTAGAATCATATGTTCCTATGGAAACATATGTTCCCGCAGTAGACATTCCTGCAACTCCTATAATAGAAGCTCCTGCAACACCTGCAACACCTGTTATTCCCACAGTAGAAGTTCCTACAACCCCTGTAGTAGAATTCCCTACTACACCTACAGCACCCTCTACGGGTAGCAATGATTTTATCATTGAAGAGTTAGAAGTTTCTGAAATTCCAGCTACTCCACTCCCAGAGAAAAAAGTAGAAGAAGCAACGGAAGCAATAGAAGACGCAGCTGAAGAAGTAGAAGACGCAGCTGAAGAAGTAGAAGAAATAATTGAAGACTTTGAAGAAGCAGCTGAAGAACCAGCTGAAGAACCAGCTGAAGAACCAGTTGAAGAACCAGCTGAAGAAGAGAGTTTTGATGATGATTGGGATGATGAACCAGCTGAAGAAGAGAGTTTTGATGATGATTGGGATGATGCTTCAGAAGACGAAGAATGGGAATAATTATCCTTTTGCTACATTATAATTTTACAAGTTGCTAGTTATGCAATAACTAGCAACTTTAATCCACATGCAGTACAAGTAATTTATTATTTTGCTGAATATTCATACAAATAGACTTAGGAGAAATAAAGACTAGCATGTATTTGGAAATGGTAGGAAAAACAGACATCGGTCGCCAAAGATCGAGAAATGAAGATCATTACTTAATATTAGACTCTGTTCACTTAACAGCAGTTGCTGATGGAATGGGCGGCCATATTGATGGTGATGTTGCCAGCGGAATTGCTATAAATACTGTTCAACAACGATATGAAACAGAATATCTACAATTATCGGAAGAGTCTAGCTACGATGACTTACTAAAATTTCAAGAACGATTTTTATCTGACACAATATTAGAAGCCAATAAAAAGATTTTCATTGAAAATAAAGAGTCCAGTTCTTTTGATGGTATGGGAACTACAATTGTTGCTATAATTTTTACAAATAAACATGCCATCATAGCATGGGTTGGCGATAGTCGAATTTATTTATATCGAAAAGAAAAATTAGTACAAATTACACAAGACCACTCTCTTATAAGCGAATTAATGCGTTTCAATGTTTTTGTAGAAAAAGAACTTCTTTTCTTACAAAATAAAAACATAATAACAAGAGCATTGGGAATGAATGAAGATGTTACGGTAGATACGAAAATTCAGGAAATTTTTCTAAATGACATTTTTTTACTATGTTCCGATGGATTAACAGACCAAGTACAAGATAGTCAAATTGAAGAAATTCTTTCAGAAAATGAGGACAATCTTGCGGAAGCAGCAAGAAAATTAATTGATTATGCGAATTTTCATGGCGGACAAGACAATATTACTGTTACTTTAGCAAAAATCAAACAAGAAATAAGTGAGTCTAGCAAAGAAACAAGTAAAATTATACAAGAGACAAGTGAATCTAGTAAAGAAACAAGTAAAATTATACAAAATACTAATGAATCTAGCATAGAAATAAGTGAGTCTAGCAAAGAAATAAATGAGACTAGTAAAAAAATAAGTGAAGCGGACAAAGAAACTAGTAAAATTATAAAAGAAACAAATGAATCTAGTAAAAAATCAAATGAGGCTCACGAAGAAATAAATGAGACTAGTAAAAAAATAAGTGAAGCGGACAAAGAAACTAGTAAAATTATAAAAGAAACAAATGAATCTAGTAAAAAATTAAATGAGGCTCACGAAGAAATAAATGAGACTAGTAAAAAATAAGTGAAGCGGACAAAAAAATAAGCAAAGAAAGTAATTAGCAGTGTTGCACTTTAAAAAAAAAATTACATTTTTCACATTAGGCTGTAAAGTTAATCAATACGATACTCAAATTATTCGTGAATCTTTTCTAGCTCATACCTATCAAGAAGTGAGTATAGACAACGACCCAGATATCATTATTGTAAATAGTTGCACAGTTACAGGAAAAAGTGATCAAAAAGTACGAAAATTAGCAAGAAGTTTAAAAAAAAGGCATCCTAATGCATATTTAATCGTAACTGGTTGCTATGCTGAAAGAGCAAGACAAGAATTAGAAAACATCCACGAGATCGACCTTATCGTAGATAACAAACAAAAATACGACATTCTTTCCCTTATTGATCCTAATTGTGCGAGTACAACAAAACAGAACATTATAAATCGTTCTGTCAAAGGATTAGAAGAGCACACGCGTGCATTTATTAAAATCCAAGATGGTTGTGAATCTTTTTGTTCTTATTGCATTATTCCTTATGTCCGCGGACCTATCCAAAGCAAAGATCAAGATATCATACTTCAAGAAATTGTTGAATTTCTTGAACACGGTATCAAAGAAATTGTGCTCGTTGGTATTCATGTAGGAAAATATGGAAAAGAACGAACTTCACAAGGCGAACTATATGAACTCATTGAGAAAATTGACAAAATTTCTGGTGATTTTCGATTAAGACTCTCTTCAATAGAAATCAACGAATTAGACAATCATCTTCTACAGTTTTTAGCAAACAGCCGAATTATTACGCCTCACTTTCATATCCCTCTTCAAGCAGGTGATGACTCCACATTACAAAGGATGAACAGACATTACACTATAGATGCCTTTCTAGAAAAATGTGAATATATTCGTTCTTTATGGAAAAATCCTTCTTTTACAACAGATGTGATTGTAGGATTTCCAGGAGAAACAGAAGAACAATTTCAAAATACCCTCAAAACATGCCAAGTAGCAAAATTTTCAAAAATTCATATTTTCCCCTATTCAGATAGAACAGGTACTCCAGCCTCAAAAATGGAAAACAAAATCAATGAAGAAATCAAAAAAGAACGAGTCCAACGACTCACCAAAGTCGCCCATCAATTAACAGCTGAATATTTGGAAACATTCCTTCACAAAAATGTCCGAGTCCTAGTAGAAACACAAGAAAATAACATGCTTACTGGATTTAGCGATGAATATCAACGAGTCTATTTTCTAGGAAACATTCAATATAAAAACAACTTTGTTTTTGTAAACATCCAGCAAAAAAAAGACAACGCACTATACGGAATCATACAAAAATAATAAACTATATTCAAAGTGTAGGAAAACAATGCACTACTTAATAACAGGAACAGCGGGCTTTATTGGATTTCATTTAGCAAAGACCCTCTTAGACCAAGGCAATGTAGTAATTGGAATTGACAATCTCAATGACTATTATTCTGTAGAACTCAAGCAAGCACGCCACAATATATTAAAACAATACGCCCATTTTAAAGAATATATCATAGACTTATGCGACTACGACAAATTACAACACTGTGTAAAAACTACGAATCCCGAAGCAATATGCCATTTAGCTGCACAAGCAGGAGTCTTGTACTCCTTTAAAAACCCTCTTGCATACCAACGTTCCAATTTAGAAGGTTTTTGCAATATCATAGAAATAAGCCGTCAAATTGGACTTAATAAATTCGTATATGCTTCTAGTTCTAGTGTTTATGGTGGATCAAGTGATTTACCTTATACAGAAACACAAGATGTAAATAAACCCATTAGCTTATATGCAGCCACGAAACGTTGCAACGAACTCCTAGCATACACTTATACTCATATGTACAATATGCAAACCATTGGACTACGATTTTTCACAGTATATGGTCCGTGGGGACGCCCTGATATGGCATTATGGAAATTTGCAGACGCTATCGTTTTAGATAAGAAAGTTCCCCTTTTCAATTATGGGAAAAATGATCGTGATTTCACATACATTGACGACATTATACGAGGCATACAAGCTGTTTTCACAACAAATATACATAACCAATTCGAAATATTCAATTTAGGAAATAATCGTTTAGAAAATATATGCACATTTGTAGAATATATAGAAAAAAATCTTCAAAAAAAAGCCAAAATAGAGCTCGTACCACCACAAAGAGGCGATATAGCTCAGTCATTAGCAGACATTCGACATGCCAATGAAATATTAGGATATAAACCAACAACAAATATTGAACAAGGAATAGCTTCGTTTATTCAATGGTACAAAGAACAGGAACAAATTGTTCGCCCCATACGAGAAAAACGATAGGAGGAAATTTTATGAAAGGACGGCTGATACTTCTCTTCTTCTGGATGACAATCATACATGCTCAAACCATCTGGAAAGATCAAATCATATTTAAAACTCTACAATACCAGCCAAAAGCAAATGATCGTAGCTATGTCTTACTATATGCCCAGGAAGATCGAAAGCTCATTACCTTAGATGCAGAAACAGGCGAACGATTGGAAACACAATTTCTTCTAGGAGATGAAGATATATTCCTCCCCGTATCTAAAGACAAATTTTTACAACGCTCCGTGCTTTTTATAGGCCAAAAAACAAAAACAAATTGGGAAATTTCCATCTACCACTTTACAAGCAAAGCCTTACAACCCACAGGACCTGCATTAGTTCTTCCCGTAGAATGCCAACGCATCTTAGAAATTGTATATCAAAATGGATATCTCTATTATTTATATGAAGAAGAAGGGAAACTAATTTTAGAACGTAAAAATATACAATGTACTAATGTAGGACTTCCCACATTTTCTAATGAAAGTAGCGAACTTTTCTATGATTCTCAAATCGATGATTTTTTAGTAGAACGAAAATTTGCAGTTCTTCCTGATGGTTTAGACACAAGTGATGACCTAGTCATTCTTATCACAAAAGGAACAAGAGCACCAGAAAAAATTACTGCACGAAACTGCAAATGTGAAACAGTCGGAGTTCATTGCATCAAAGAATTGCCAGACAAAAGCATCAGCTTTACACCTCCAGCAGGTACTAATTTTCCCACGATTCTCATACAAGGTTCTATTCAAAATGAATACAAACTATATCTTATTGGATATAAAAATGAACAAACGTACATATATAAACGAAGCAAAATGGGAAATGAAGAAGAAGAGGACATAGAACTCGATACTATTCCTGTCTCAGGTGGCATCCTATACGCACCTCCTTTTCAATTAGTAGGCAATTGGTGGTTTCCTCTACAAAAACAAAATGGCGTCGACATGTTCAATTATTATGAACTAGATGGTGTACAAAAATATGCTTCTAACTATATAGAAACATATCCACTATACCTTTTAGGTGATAAAAATGACGAACATTTTATCTATGGTTTTTCTCCTAGTGCATGGAAAAAATACGCCTTAGGACGTTCTCTTAGCGATTGGGAAGAATATGGTGGTTTTCGAACATTAGAGACTGATAAAAAAAGCAAAAAATCACTTTGTTCTCTTCCTAATAAAAGTGCAGTCCAAGGAAAAATCATTGGCACACCCTATTCATATGGTTTACCTCCCATTGAAACGCTAGAAATCCCAGAAACAAACAACTTTTATTCTGAGTATGTGTATTTAAATACAAAGGAAAGTAGTCCCACATTTGCAGTGACAAGAAAATATTGTTTACAATATAATAAATACTACAATCCCAGAAGACGAACACAAGAAGAACAACAGTACGAATACAATCTTATTTGGGAAGCATCCTATGGCTTTGATCAAGAACTTCAAGGATTCTATCTTCCTTATCATGGGAAAAACACGCTTCTTGTGCATGCTGTGAACCAGCTCCATCAAATTTCATGTCAATTAGAAAAAGACGAAACAAGAATACAGACATTTCAATTCAACAATATTCTTATTCCAGATGGAATTGAATCAAAAGAATGGTATAAAAACGATCTAAAACATATTGTCCAAATGGAATCCTTAGGTCAATGGAATGAACAAAATTACTATATTATTCGCACAAAAAATAACATATACCAAGCTCTCATAGACAGTCAAGACATTTGCACACTCATACCAGCAACTAATGTTACAGGACCTATTCAAGAAATATCCTACTGTCAATTATCTGAAGATGGTACTACACTGATTTGTGGTGGAATCAACTTTTTACAGCGAGCATTCTTTGCTACCTTAGATCTCATTGCAGGAAAAGGAATGCCTCACTTTACAGGTGCAACATTCACTTATGTACAAGACATGAAAGAACAATACAATAGAAAACCCAAAAAAATCTTACAAAGAGGCGACCAATATTTTCTACTTACAAAAACAAACGATTTAGAAATATATGAAAAAACAAATGGAAAATTCCTCTATGCAGGGAATCTCACATTACCAGATAGTAAAATCAAAGATACAGAAATTTTAGATTCCATACTTTGGATTGTAGGCAACAACAAATTATACTCTCTAGATCTTCGCAACATTACTATGGGGTATTCCGTACAAAACCATTTTCAACAAAACAAAACAGAATGGGACATTGCCTTTCCAGAAGAACCCACATGCCTCACAAAAAATCACAATACCATATTTTTACACTTTCCTCAACAACTCCACGCATTCAATGGTTCACCAGAACTAGGCATACATCATAGAACACTCATCAACACAGAGAAAAAAATCAACTTGGGATTTCAAATACAAACTAGCAACACCTCCTATTATATAGCTGCTCATAAACAACTCTACACAGTGAATAAAAATAATCTTACACAACATGGTTCCCTTCCCATTTGGAAAACAGTCCATCCAGATATTTGTCAACTATTTCTATCGCAAGATAATAAAGAACTCTACTATTTATCGCAAGATGGCGAAGTAGGTGCTATTCAAACAAATGAATAATAATTTCTCTATTATTTAGTAATATACAATAAAAGGCATAGTCTTCAGTCTTGGAAGACTATGCCTTTTTCTAGGAAATCATTATGAAGAAAAAAAACAAACAAAAACATCGTACTAAAAAAGTGTTCTCTACAACGACAGACACTATTTCTACGCCATCTTCTACAACTACAGACACTCCTACTTCTACGGTGTCCAATAACGAAAAAAATTGCAAAGTATCTTCTACAACACCCAACAATATTTCTACGCCATCTTCTACAACTACAGA
>Ga0209407_1004509_pt1 | contig 11333 bp, 7 predicted proteins | sample AD_JPNHG3_MetaG_FD_184410 | JGI IMG/M metagenome (GOLD analysis project Ga0209407, IMG submission 184410) | Active sludge microbial communities of municipal wastewater-treating anaerobic digesters from Japan - AD_JPNHG3_MetaG (SPAdes) (version 2) | ecosystem: Engineered > Bioreactor > Anaerobic >... | reverse complement strand
CGAGAACTTGCAATTACACGCGGCTGGAGCTGACCAAACGCGCCATCCGCTGCGATTTGCGGCGCTTGCGGCGGTTTTTCTCAGAGGGCTTTTCAAAGTAGCTGTTCCGCTTGATATCGCGAATCAGACCTTCTTTTTCGCACATCTTCTTAAACCGCTTGACCATCTGCTGTATGCTTTCGCCGGTTCTCGATTTTACTTTAATCATAAACGCTCGAAACTCTCCAATCTAAAAAAAATGTTATCGATGCCTTTTTTATCCGCAGTAAAAATTTATACAATAATTATCTGGGGCAAAAAATTCAAGCAGAATTACATATTTTTTAACCGCCGGACAGTTAAAAAGTGTTCAAAACCGCCGGACAATCGGGGCAAAATTATCTTAACTTGTTTATTTATAAATAGTTATATAGTTTCCGGGCGGTGCTGTCCTGCAAAAAAGGCTTGGGATTGGTGATTTTGCTGGCCCTTGCAGGAATTTCAAGCGAATTCGAAGGGCTTTTTAGCCACGGAAAAGGGGCGATGCCGGCCGATGTTGTTGAGCAGACCTACCGCAGCCAGCGAGACAACCAGACTGGAGCCGCCGTAGCTGACCAACGGCAGCGTTAGGCCGGTAATGGGCATCAGGCCCAGCGTCATACAGACATTAACCAGCACTTCCACCGCAAACATTGCTGCTATTCCCACAGCAGTCAGCCGGCCGAACGGGTCGGTATTGAGCCACGCCAGCTCGATGGCGCAGGCAATGAGCACGATATACAAAACAAGCACCACGGCTCCTCCGGCAATGCCGAACTGATGGGCAATCATCGCAAAAATAAAGTCGTTGTGCCGCTCCGGCAGGTAGCTGTACTGAACATACGGCCCGCGTGCAAAGCCGTAGCCCCGCAATCCGCCGGATGCAATCGCCTGCTTGGAGTGCAGCAGGTGGTAGCCCTCATCGCGCTTCCACGTCCGCAGCTTGTCCGGATCCCCGACCAGAACCGCCGCCAGCCGGGGATTGCTGCGGGCGGCCTGAAAGATTGTTTCGTTCTGCAGCAGCACCCCCGAAATCCGCATCCGCTGATAGCTTTTCATAAAGTGCCACATCAGCGGGCTGACGGCAATGCCCAGACATAAAATCAGCAGCAGATGCCGAACTTTGGCTCCGGCCACAAACAGCATTGAAAACAGTATCGGCATCATCAACAGCACAGTTCCCAAATCCGGCTCCAGCAGAATCAGCACCATCGCCAGCAGCGTCAGGGCAAACGGCCCTACAAGCCCCAGAAATGTCCGATAATTGGACCGATACCGAAGGTACCAGGCCAAGGCGAGGATGTAGGCAATCTTGCAGAACTCCGACGGCTGAATCTGCAGACCGAAGCCGATTCGAAACCATCGGCGGGTGCCGTTGATATAAGGCACAAAAGGCAAATCGATAAATTTATCCAGCAGCAGGACAGCCAGCATCGCCAGCACAATTCCATAAAGAAGATAGCTGATCGGCCCCAGCCGCTGGTAATTGAACAGATTGACCAAGACCAGTAAAACCAGCCCGCTGGCGGCATAGGCCAGCTGCTTTTTCCACGCATCAGCCAAGGGGTGCTCCTGCCTGACCGTGCCGGGCGAATCGGCCGGTGAAACAGGTGTTTGTGTGTCGGGATTACGGTCGGGAATTGCCGCTTGAATTTCGGATTGATCCGGCTGCGGGTGGCCGATGGCGTAAATTGTTATAATACCGATAGTTAAAAGAAGACCTGCGGTGCTCAGCAGAATCAGCCGCATCCAGAAAAATCGTCCTTGAAAGATAATCCAAAACATGTATCCGCCTGTATATAGTGCAATGTATAAATTGCTGCTGTATTTATTGATGACTGGTTAAATTGCAACACTCACTCTATATTGGCAGATTTTAGGGTTTTTGTCCAACAGGAATTGCTGTAAAAGGATCAAAATAGCATCGCAGCGGCTTTCGATAACGGAACAATTTTGCCCAAAAGCCCGATAGGGGCCGATCTTCGGATACTCTTGGATTAGAAAAAAATTAGGGATTTTTACGGATTTCGGGAAAAAGGTCATATAATTGATGTGTTTATTCCGTTGTAAAACCTTGTATGGGATAGACTTAAATGAATAACAGCCATTTTAGTACTGATATAGCGGTTTTAATGAAAAATTTTGCTGATAAATTTCTTTTTTTTCTTGCATCGGCCGGCCAGATATTGTATTATCAGCATTGTAAACAAGTCCCGAGATTGCGGTGATGCAGACCGCAAGGCGGCTGTTATTCCTCTTGCGGGGGATTAAAGGAAGGGATTTAAGAAAACCTTGAGGTGCGGAGCCCCAAGGGTGATGATAGAAGAGAAGACACAAAGAAGAAAAAGAGAAAGGTAAGGTGTCCCAATGAAAAAGATTCTCGCAAGTTTGCTGGTATTAGCGCTGTGCGCGCCGGCAATGGCCGTTCAGTTTGGTCTGATCGGCAACACCGATGGTACGGCTACCATCACGATTGATACAGAAGGTGCTGTTGTTCGCGGCGTTGCTATTAAGGTGACGGCTGCCGGTGGTCTGACCGATGTTAACGGCGCGACCGTAAACGCTGCGTTCAATACTTACATTGACTATGCTCATGACGCCGGCGCGGCTTATACCGAAGTCGGTCAGGGGCATCCGTTTGCGGCTGACGGCGCTGCCGGCGTGGCTGTCAACGGCGCAACGACGTTTGTTATCAGCATGGGCGTTCTGGATCAGGGCGGCAACCAGGCCGGCTTCAACGGTGCTGGCGACCTGATCACCTTCCCCGTTGGCGACGGCGAGGTCTGCATTGCGGCTGATACCCTCCGCGGCCCGGACAGCGGCGTGGTGGGCGATGCTGCTCTGACCAGCAATATCGCTTCTGTGGCCTGCGTGACTGTTTCTTCAGGACCCGTTGACTGCATTCCGTCAACCAATCCCAGCTATGCTCAGTGGGTCGCCGTCGGCAAGCCCGACAGCTGGTGCAACCCCCGTCAGTGCCATGGTGATGCCAATGGAGCACAGGAACAAATTGGTAAAGTAATGCGGTGGGTTGGCTATGCTGACTTGAATATTCTTGTGAGTGGTTTTAATAAGGTTTATACGGGTACAGAATCTTGGATAGCTGCAGATTTTTCGCGTACTGAAGAGCAAATTGGTAAAGTGATGCGCCGTGTTGGTTATGCTGATTTAAATATTTTAGTCAGCTATTTCAACCAAGGAGTAGTTCCGGATACATGCAATGACTAAATTGGACACACACTTCACTATCGAAATAGTGCAGGTTAACGTTAACGGTTAAGTTTGTTCGAACAAAAAACTGATGATGAAAGGAGAACGATGATGAAGAAGTTGATGGTATTGGCTTTGGTTATGGGCGTTGCAATGTTGTCAAATGCAGCGTTGGTAGTGACAGCTCCGGATCAGGTAAATGTGGGTGAAGCGTTTCAGATTATAATAGGCGGAGATGAACCGTATAGTTTCGCGGGTGGCCTTTATGGAGATGGTGTTACTGCAGTAACTGGCTGGTCGAAAGTACAAGGTAATGTTACAGGTGCAAGCTTTGAAGCTGGTTTGGGCGGATGGGAGTTTCTGGTGGATGAAGTAGGCGCCACTGGATCCAAGCCGGTACCTGCTGGTGAGTGGATTAAATTTGATGTTTTAGCTCCCAGTGTACCAGGAATGTTAACTTTTGATCTGTATGATTACAACGTAGATTTAAATGTCCCGGTTAAGAGTTTCGCAGTTACAGTAGCTCCAATTATTCCCGAACCGGCAACGATGCTTCTGCTGGGTCTTGGCGGTCTGCTGCTTCGCCGCAAATAACACTATAGCCAAACGCTTTGCAAAGTAAGTGTGTGAAAGAGGTTCTCCCTTAAAAGAGAACCTCTTTTTTTATTGACGCTGTACAAAACCCAATATATTTATGTTATAGGGCCTGCCGTACCGATAAAGCAGTATAAAAAGCAAAATATCGGCAGGTCTTCCGCCGGGCTTGCTTGTTAAACGGTTCTGCTTGGTTTTACGTAAATTAAAGGTATCTTTCTGATGAAGATTACAACTGCAGTATTTCTTATTGTCGGTTTTATGTTCACTCTCTCCGGCTGCGGCCAGCCGCACAAAGGCGTCAAAATTATAGTGGAGGGGGGCGGGAAATTCCCCGCAGAATTAGCCGGCAAATGGGTCTGCCCTGAACAGGGCTGGACAATAGAGCTGGATAAAAACGGCTATATCCCATTTATGATAATCCCGATGGGCAGGACAGAAATGCACCCGGGCAAAGAAACTTCGTTTGAAATCCCCAAATATCAGGGCAAGGCCATCTATCGCCCCGGCTTGTGGACTGTCAGCTGGTCGCCGGCCACCCGGGAGCTGGGCATTACGGTTGAGCTGGCCTATTTTTACCACGATGTAGGCAATCATGCCGTCGAGGGCAGCACGACCGATTATCTAATCGGCAAGGTATCCGAAGACGGCAAGACCTGGAAGCCGGACCTGCAAACGATGGGATTTGTTGATGCTCTGCTGTTTGAAGGATGGACGCTTAAAGAACGGCGCAACCTTTTTGACGATAAAGAACCGGTCTGGCGGGGCGAAGTGGTGTTCCAAAAAGAATAGCCGCTTCCTTGCTTGTCAGCAGCAGGGCAGACCGGCAGGCAGCCTCTGAACAAGCCGGTTTGCGTTGCTGATTGTCTGGGGAGCTTAAGTTGTCAGGGCTTCTGCTGGGCTTTCTGGAAGTTGAGGTATTTGAGATACTCTTTTAGGGGAGCCGCCCGATTTGATTCATTGATGTAGTCAAAAAATCCGATGGCCTTTTGGATGGCTGCGACTGCCTTGTCGTAGTCATTGACGGCTTCGTAGGCCTGAGCCAGCGTGATGTGCTGCTGGGTATCGTAGGGATTCAGATCCACTGCCTTCTGATAATATTCGATTGCCTCAGACAGATTTCCCATCTCTTTGAGGGTTGTAGCCACCAGCATTGTATCCTTAAGCGATTTAGGATTTTTGGCAAGCTCTTTTTTGTAGCCATCGGCGGCCGTCTGGAAATGAGCTGCGGCTTCTGCGGTTTTGCCCATTTCACGCAGCAGCAGGGCTAAATTCAGGTGAACGCTGGCCAGATTGATGGGTACATCGGCTTTCTGGTTGTAGTCAATTGCTTTGAGAAAATAGGAAGCGGCCTCATCGGGTTTGTTCTGCTGGGCCAGCATTATCCCGATTTCGTTGTAGCCCAAAATCGACAGGGTTGGTTCAACCCGTATCATATCGAGATATTTTTGTATGCTTTCATCATATTTGCCGAGCTTCTTAAGGTCGTTAGCCTGATTTTTGTACTTGACAGCCAGAAAGTCGGAGCTTGTGCGCTGAACCACCGGCACCAGCATATTTTCAACGGGGGCGTAATCGTCTGTAATCAGCCCGAAATAAGCCCGCTGCTTGAGGCCGCTGATTTCTTCTTCGCTGAGATACCAAATATCCGAGCCGCGGGTGTACCGGCCGATAATGGCCTGCAGATCAAGCGGTTCGAAAGAAGCGGCCAGCACAAATGTGTTGCGGATGCTGTGAGGGGCGTATTCCGTCAGGACATAGACATAAGGAAATGTTTTTTCCAGCGTCTGAATCATACTGCCCAGAAACAAGCCGGAATTATATACTTCAATTAGATTGACTAAATAGACGCCGTTGGGTTTGAGGAGCTGAACAATTTTTTTGTTGAACTCGTGCGTAACAAGCTGAAAAGGGACGGAGTAATCATTGATAGCGTCTTCGTAGATAAAATCATATTTGGGGACAGATTGTCCATTCTTTTCAAGCAGCAAAAGGCCGTCAACAAAATTGCGGGCATCCATTGTATGGGTGCGGATGGTTGTGCTGCGCGGCAGACCAAAAGCGGCGTAGGCCGCCTCTGTCACACCGGGATCGATTTCGACAACATCGATTTGACTGCCGGGCCAGTGCTTTTCGATGTAGCGGGGATAAACATATCCGCCGCCGCCGATGACCATGACGGCAAGAGGATTCGGCTGGGGCCGCAGGCCGTGCGTTATGCTTGCGTATATGTGGGTATAGAAGTACAGCAGATCGTCAGGATTGTCCATATTGATTTCGCTGTGCTTGAGCTTATCCTGAATAAATTCGCGGCGGTCTGGTGTTTGGGATATTTGCTTAACGGCAATGTAGCAATACTCTGTGTCATCGGTGTAAAGGACTGCAGGGTCAATTTTTTCGCGCAGCAGAAAGGAAGTGCCTAAATTCTCAGCGGCGGATGCTTTAGAAGTGCCGAGAAAAAAAAAGCCGGCCAAAAGGAGCAGCCACAGCCAGGCAGGCCATGCCTTGAGCCGGTAGAGGGCGGCCATCAGCGCCAAGATAAACGCAACCGTCCAGATGATAGCGACGGTTCCCATTGCGGCAATCAGGTAAAAGCCGGCAATGAAGGTTCCAGCGATGCTGCCGGCAGCGCCGAAGGCATAAATATCGCCGACCGTGCGGCCGGCCGGCAGTCCTCGATCGAGGGCCATTTTCGCCACCACCGGGCTGATGGTTCCCAGCAGGACAGAGGGCAGCAGAAAAACAAGGGTCACATGGAGAAAAACCCGCATCGGCCAGCTCAGCTTCCACAGCCATATCCAATCGCCGACGACATTGTTCAAAATAATAATAATCACACAGGCCGCAGATGCCAGACAGAATTGAAAGGAAAGGGCTTTCTGAGATGGATACCGGTCAGCGATTCGACCGCCGGTGTAATTGCCGATAGTAATGCCGGCAAGCACAACGCCTATGACGGCTGTCCAAGTGTACAGAGATGAGCCGAGATGACGGGCAATGAGCCGGCTGGCGACCAGCTCAATAATCATTATGCAGGCGCTGGAGATAAATACTGTTACGGCAGGAATAAGAATCGCAAAAAATCCTTTTGGCTTTTCCATAATAATTATGTCCTAATTTATTGAGTTATCAGATCCGCTGTCTATCATACCAGAGCAGGGCGGCATCGGCAAGGTTCAGTAGCTGTAAAAGAGTTTCCCCTCTGAATCTGTATCTGGCCAATTAAGTCGAATCTCTTTTGTCAGAGGCTTATAAATCCAACCGGAAGTACCGTCAGCTTCGGCGGGGAAAGGAACGATGTTTGCGCAAATAAACATACCGTTGTAGCCGTTAAATGGATTTTTGGGCATTTCGTTGAGATATTTTCCTTTTACAACGAGCTGCCTGTAAAATTCACTGGCACTGACCGTTGCTGAGGGGTCATTGTTGAGATACCCCGGTGGGATTCCGTTATGGTCGGCGGCGTAGCGTTCGATGGCTTCTCGGAGCAGGCGGAGGTTGGCCTTTGCCTGTGTTTCTTTGGCCCTTTGGATATGGCCCTGAAACTCGGGAAAAACAATAGCCGCCAATATGCCCAGTATGGCCGTGATAATCATCAGCTCGACCAGCGTAAAGCCCCGCGTCCGGTTTTGCCTGTTTGTATTTTGCTTGCGCATTGCTGATTGTATATTTAATCTGTACATAACGCATCCAGTATAGTCAGATAGACTATCTCCCGCTTTTCTTTTTCGGCTTGTTTTGGCCGGATGATTACCTGCAATTAGCTGATTTTCGTTGGTAAAAGTGAAGAAAAGATATTATTATTCATTCGGTACGGATTTGACATTATTAGAGGAGTTTTTATGAAGGTTTTATTGGTCGGCAGCGGCGGTCGGGAACATGCTATTGCTTGGAAATTATCCCAGTCCAAGAGGCTTAAAAAGCTCTATATTGCCCCCGGCAATCCGGGCACAGCCCAGTTTGGCGAGAATATAGACATAGCGGACACAAATATTGAAGAATTAGTCAAATTTGCCCGCGGTGCTGATATCGGTTTAGCCGTAATTGGGCCGGAAGACCCCTTGGCGATGGGTGCGGTGGATGCCTTCGAGGCGGCCGGCATCAAGGCCTTTGGGCCCAGCAGGGCGGCCGCTCAGCTTGAGGCGGATAAGCATTTTGCCAAAGAGATTATGCGGGCCAGCAGCATCCCGACGGCTGAAAGCCGTTCGTTTACCTCGTTTGAAGATGCCAAGGCATATATTGCCAGCCGGGATGAGCCGGTTGTGGTCAAGGCCGCCGGACTGGCCAAAGGAAAAGGGGTATTTGTCTGCGATGACCCGGCTGAAGGGATTCTGGCAGCGGAAAAGATTATGAAAGACCGCATTTTTGGGGATGCCGGCAATACAGTTGTTGTTGAGGATAAACTGCTGGGGCAGGAGGCATCCATTCTGGCGTTTGTGGATGGCCGGAACATTTATGTGATGGAAAGCGCCCAAGACCATAAGCCGATAGGCGATGGGGACACAGGCCCGAATACCGGCGGGATGGGCGCCTACAGCCCGGCTCCCATCGTTACGGATGCCCTGATGGACCAGATTATTCGGGAGATCCTTGTGCCGACGATCGATGGGATGAACCGCAACGAGACGCCGTATAAGGGGGTGCTGTATGCGGGACTGATGCTGACGCAGGGCGGGCCGCGCGTGCTGGAATTTAACTGCCGCTTCGGCGACCCGGAAACCCAGCCGATTCTGATGCGGCTCAAGAGCGACCTGCTGGAAGTGATGCTGGCGGTTTGCGACGGCAAACTGGATGCCGTAACGCTGCAATGGGATGAGCGGCCGGCGGTGTGTGTGGTGATGAGTTCCGGCGGTTACCCGGGCGGCTATGAAAAGGGCAAGGTGATTACAGGACTGGAAGAGGCGGCCAAATTGAAGGATGTGTTTGTTTTCCATGCGGGAACGGCCAGAAAAGACGGCGCTGTTGTAACCAGCGGCGGCCGGGTGCTGGGTGTGACGGCGCTGGGTGAGACGATCGCACAGGCCAAGATGCGTGCGTATGAAGCAGTCAGTAAGATTCATTTTGAAGGGGCTTACTTCCGGCGGGATATTGCCGATAAGGCGCTGCGACCTCTTGGGCAATAAAAGATAAGCAGCCGGACCTAAAGGACCAAGCCGGACGCTTGCCGTGTCCGATAACAGCTCCATGTCAAGTCATACAAGAACAAAAAGGCTTCGCAAAATCCGACGGCGAATTTTTCGGTCTGTGCGCACTGCGCTGGTGTGTCTGCTGGCTATTGCGGCGGCGGTGTATGGAATAGGATTTTTTGTCATTGTGCCTGCTGCACAAAGCAGCATAGCGCGGTTTTGCGGCGCCGGTGTATCCATTCAGTCCGGCTGGTTTACCGGAGTCGGTTCGGTCCGCCTGAATGGGGTTGTCGTGGCGGGCGAAACTGCATCGGGGGATGAATCGGCGATTTTGAGGGCGGATCGCATGGATGTGCAGTTTATTCCGCTGCATTTGCTCAAAGGGCGTCTGTCAATTCATTCGATAACACTGTCGGATTTTGCAGTTACGGCCGATTATGATGCCGGCCAGAAAAATTGGAATTTCAGCCGGCTGGCGTTCGGGGCTCGGAACGCAGGCGGACAGACAGCCATTCCGCTGATACAAATGCGGCGGGGTGCGCTTCGCATCCGCCGGATTGCCGATACTGCAGAAACGATTGCGACTATTGGATTCAACGGCGATATTGCGGTTCCGGCGGGTTTGCGGGAATACAGTTTCCGGCTTGAAACAGACGGCCGGTTTGGCTATGGCGACAGCAGCATTCAAGGTCTGCTGACGCTGGGGCAGGGCGATCGGCAAAGCCGGCTGGCGGCGGCAGGATATATCCGGATGGGGCAGGCACGGGTGCTGGATAATGCCTGGAACCTTGAGGGGATTCAGTTCGAGTGCACATTTGATGCCCAGACCGTTTCGATTCAGCGGTGCCGTTTTTTGCTGGGGCAGGGGCAGGCCGATATTCGGGGCTTGATTCATCGCACAGGCCGCCGTCCGGTTGATTTGGAGGTTTCCGCGCACGGTTTGATGACGGCTGACCGGTTTGAGCCGGACGCCATAGTGTGCAGCCGGCCGATTCTGTCGCTGCTGGAGCCGGCGGCAGCCCGGTTCTTAGGGCGGTATCATGCGTGCGGCAAGGCCGATATCGAAGCCCAGATGCACGGGTATCTGGATGATCTGTCGGATTCCCAATTCAGCGGCCGGATACGCTGCGTGGATATAGCCGTCCGGGATGATCAGTTTCCCTATACGGTCAGCGGCATTCAGGGAGATATTGAGCTCAAAGGCCGTACGCTTTATCTGAACAATCTCAAAGGCCGGCATGGGGACAGCATTCTGCTGGTCAATGGAACAGTCAGCAATTTTGGACCTCAGGCCGAGATAGATCTTCGAACAACCAGCGAGAGTATCCGTTTTGATGAGGATTTGTACAATGCCCTCAAGGATTCGGCTAAGCGGCTGTGGCTGGCATTCAAGCCGCAGGGGGCGGCGGGGCTGGATTATCGTTTTCGCCGGGCAGCGGATGGACGAAAGGATGCCGCTGTTGCACTGCATCTGAAGAATGCTTCGGCTGTGTATAATCGGATTCCGTATCTGCTGGAAAATCTGACAGGAACCATCCGCATAGAAACCGGCCGGATTCTGTTCGAAAATGTCAGAGCCAGTTATGATGACGGCCGCAGCATTCTGATCAGCGGGCAGGCCGAACAACTGCAGACAGAGGATCCGGTATTCAGCGTTTATGTTGAAGGCAGGCGGATTCCGACGGATGCGGCGCTTCGAGAAGCCCTGCCGGAGGCAGCACAGGCACTGTGGAATCGTCTGGAAATCTCTGCGGCTGCTGATTTTGATATACGCATCCAATCTTCTCCGGCGGCCAAAGAGCAGTTCGATTACACCGCGCAGGTTCGGCTGCAGGGCCAGCGGCTTCTGTATAAGGAATTTCCTCTTGCGATACGGGACGTGCAGCTGTCAGCAGAAATTGCTGATGACCGTATTTTGCTGCATCGGCTTGAAGGCCGAACCGACAACGGCCCTGTGGTGCTCAGCGGAACGGTTTATCCGGCAGGCCGTCTGCCTCAGCAGGCGGGTTTCTGTCTGGAGCTGGAGCTGAGGGACTTTGATTTGAATGAGGCCTTTTGGAATATCGCCGGCATCGAGCAGATGCCGGGAAAATTCCGGCTGCTGGGCCGAGTTGATGTGTCGGGACGGCTGGAGACGAATCTTCCGGAAACAGAATGCCGCGGCAATGATCTGATTGCGGTGCTCAAGGAGAGCCGATTGGCGTGGGAGGATACTCCGCTGGGGCGTTTGCAAGGCCGGCTGCGGATACAAAATGAAACTGTAAAGCTGACCGATTTTCAGTGGCAGGCTATTCCCCTTGAATCGCTGCCGCTGGATGCGGCAGGCCGGCAGGTTCGCGCCCTGTATGCGTGGGCACGTCCCAAAGGTCAGGCAGGGCTTGTAGT
>Ga0209407_1004506_pt1 | contig 11335 bp, 7 predicted proteins | sample AD_JPNHG3_MetaG_FD_184410 | JGI IMG/M metagenome (GOLD analysis project Ga0209407, IMG submission 184410) | Active sludge microbial communities of municipal wastewater-treating anaerobic digesters from Japan - AD_JPNHG3_MetaG (SPAdes) (version 2) | ecosystem: Engineered > Bioreactor > Anaerobic >... | reverse complement strand
CTGCTGTTCTTCAACTCCCGCACCGCGGACGGCCACCTTGGCGACTTCACCGACGCCTGCCGCGAGAACAGATCGTACGCCATGCGATCCCTCACCGCACAAAAACCGTTCAAATAAAAACGCCCTGCAGCAATGCCGAACCCGTGAAAACCAGACGTGACGGCACTTCGCCTTTTTTGATAGAGTGGTGGCCATTTTTTCAAGGACAACAATCATGCATCTTTATCGCACACATACCTGCCATCAACTCCGCGCCTCTGACGCGGGGATCACCGCCAAACTTTCCGGCTGGATGTTCCGTGTCCGCGACCACGGCGGCATCCTATTCATCGACCTCCGCGACCATTACGGCATCACCCAAGTCGTGGTGCATCCCAGCCGCGATTTCTTTGAAGTACTCAGCCGGGCGAAGCTCGAGACCGTCATCACCGTGACCGGCGAGGTGACGCTGCGCGAGCCTTCGACCGTCAATCCGGACATCCCGACCGGCGAGATTGAGCTCGTGGCCAACACCTGCACCATAGAATCCCCCTCGGAGCAGACGCCGCTCTACCTGCCGGGCGATGAGGACGGGGCCGAGGACCTGCGCCTGAAATACCGTTTCCTGGACCTGCGCCGCCAGCGCATCCACAACAATATCCTGCTGCGCTCGCAGATCATCTCTTTCCTGCGTAAGGCGATGGAAGCGCACGGTTTCAATGAGTACCAGACGCCGATCCTGACGTGCAGCTCGCCCGAAGGCGCTCGCGATTATCTGGTGCCGAGCCGCGTGCACCATGGCAAGTTCTACGCGCTGCCGCAGGCCCCGCAGCTCTTCAAGCAGTTGCTGATGGTCGCGGGCTTCGACCGTTATTTCCAGATCGCGCCGTGTTTCCGCGACGAGGATGCGCGCGCCGACCGATCACCGGGCGAGTTTTACCAGCTCGACATGGAGATGTCGTTCGTCACGCAGGACGACGTTTTCGCTGTTGTCGAGGATGTGCTCTACAAGACCTTCACGCGCTTCTCGAAAAAGGCGGTGGACGCCACGCCTTGGGTGCGCATCCCCTACCGCGAGGCGATGCTCAAATACGGCAGCGACAAGCCTGACCTGCGTATCCCGATCGAGATGTTCGACTGCTCTGACCTTTTCAAGAACTCCGGCTTCAACGCCTTCGCGGCGGCCGTCAAGTCCGGCGCGGCCGTGCGCGCGATCCCGGTCAAGGGCATCAAGGACAAGCCGCGCAGCTTTTTCGACAAGCTGGTCGAATACGCCAAAACACTCGGTTCCAAAGGTCTTGCCTACCTGGTCTGGGACGGCGATGCGGTGAAGGGGCCGATCCAGAAGTTCCTGACGCCGGACGAACTGAAAGAGTTGGTGCGCATGGGTCGTGTAGAAGATGGTGACGTGATCTTCTTCCTGTGTGACGAGCCGGACAAGGCGGCCAAGATGGGCGGCGATATCCGCCTCAAGCTCGGGCGCGATCTTGACCTGATTGACAAAGAGGTGTTCCGCTTCTGCTGGATCGTGGATTTCCCGATGTTCGAGAAGGATCCCGAGACCGGCGAGATCGGTTTCTCGCACAACCCGTTCTCGATGCCGCAAGGCGGCATGGACGCGCTGCTGAACAAGCACCCGCTGGATATCCTCGCCTTCCAGTACGACGTGGTCTGCAACGGCATTGAGCTCTCCAGCGGCGCCATCCGCAACCACAAGCCCGAGATCATGTACAAGGCGTTCGAGATCGCGGGTTACGGGCCATCGGTCGTGGAAGAAAAGTTTTCGTGCCTGTTGAACGCCTTCAAGTACGGCGCGCCGCCGCACGGCGGCATCGCGCCGGGCATCGACCGCATGGTCATGCTGCTGGCCGGCGAGGAGAACATCCGTGAGGTGATCGCCTTCCCCATGAACCAAAAGGCGCAGGACCTGATGATGAACGCGCCCTCTGAGGTCAGCGAGAAACAGTTGCGCGAACTGCACATCAAAGTGCGCGGACATGATGTGGCGGCGGGCAAACAGGAGTCATGAGATCATGAGCCGGGATCTGCGTTTGTCCTTGAAAACCCCGCCCAAGAAGTGCAGAATGCGTCTCACTTTTCGGTGCCCCTCGTTGGCGCGCCATTGAACCACTCATCCATCTGTTCATGTTAAGAAGGGCCTGTCATGCCAACCAAGAAATACGAAAAAATACTGGTGATCAACTCGGGAAGTTCCTCGCTCAAATTCACGCTTTTCAGCATGACCACCAAGACTGTGATGGCCAAAGGTCTTGTGGAGCGGATCGGCAGCCCGAACGCGAATCTCGTTTACCAGCGCAATGGCGAGCCCAAAATCACGCAGGGGATCTCCGCCGAGAATCACGGCAAGGCCTTGGCGATGGCTTGCCAAATGTTGGTGGACGCCAAAAACGGCGTGTTGAAGTCGTTGAAAGAGGTGAACGCGATCGGTCACCGTGTGTTGCACGGCGGCGAAGAGTTCTCTGATCCCGTGGTTGTCACGGAGGATGTCAAGGAGGTCATCAAGAAGTGCGCGGATCTCGGGCCGCTGCACAATCCCGTGAACCTCGAGGGCATCGTGGCGTGTGAGACGGTCTTCACCCATGTGCCGAATGTCGCGGTGTTTGACACGGCCTTCCACCAGACCATGCCGAAATACGCCTACATGTACGCGCTGCCGCAGAAGTTTTACGACGAATACCATATCCGCAAATACGGATTCCATGGCACCTCGCACAAGTTCGTGGCCCACGCCACGGCCGAGTATCTCAAGAAGCCGCTTGAAACGTTGAACCTGATCATCTGCCATCTGGGCAACGGCTCTTCCATCGCGGCGGTCAAAGACGGCAAGGTGCTGGACACCACCATGGGGCTGACCCCGTTGCCGGGGCTGATCATGGGGACGCGCTGCGGCGACATCGACCCCGCAATCATCTTCTTTTTGGCGCGCAAAGGGCATTCCATCGACGAGATCGACAGCATCCTCAACAAGCAGAGCGGGCTCAAGGGGATCAACGGCATCGACAGCGGCGACATGCGCGACACCGTCAACGCGGCACAACAGGGCAAGGCTGCGGCGCAGAACGCAATCGACATGTTCGGACACCGGACAGCCCTTTACATCGGCGGATATTTCACATTGGTCGGCGGCGCGGATGCCGTCATCTTCACGGGAGGAATCGGAGAAAACAGCGCACCGGCGCGTAAAGCGATCGTTTCCCGTCTTGAGGCGTTGGGATGCAAATTGGATGAGGCGAAGAACCAAGCGATTTGCGGTACGGCCGGCGTCATCAGCACCGACTCGTCGAAACTGCCCGCCATCGTGATCCCGACCAACGAAGAGCTGATGATTGCCAGCGAGACGTTCCAGTTGCTCGTGTCATCGCTCAAGAAATAAGGACGGATAAGCCCATGAGCATTCTTGACTCCATGATTCCCCGCGCCCAGATGGCCAAAAAAACCATCGTGCTGCCCGAAGGCCAGGATCCGCGCGTTATTCAGGCGGCTGTCAAAGCGGCGCAGGCCGGCATCTGCACACCGATCGTGCTGGGTACGCCCGCCGAGATCTCGGCCGCCGAGGCGCAGGCCGGCGTCACGCTGGCCGCCGCTGCCGTACAAGTGATCGACTACACGAATGCCGACCTGTTGCCGCGTCTGGCTACCGCCTTTTATGAAAAGCGCAAAGCCAAAGGCATGACCGCCGAAGAAGCAGAAGCCACGGTGAAAGGTAAACGCCTCTACTTTGGCAATATGATGGTGGCGCTCGATCTGGCGCAGGGGCTGGTGGCCGGTTCGATCGCCTCAACCGGTGACATGTTGCGCAGTGCGTTCCACTGTGTCGGCACCGCCAAGGGCATTAAGCTCGCCTCCTCGATGTTCATCATGGACCTTAAGACACCGACCGTATCAGGCGACACCACCCTGCTCTTCGCGGATTGTGCGGTGAACCCCTGTCCTACAGCCGAAGAGCTGGTCGATATCGCCCACGCCACCGCCATTTCTTACGGCAAGCTGATGGGACGCCAGCCGCGTCTGGCCTTCCTTAGCTTTTCCTCCAAGGGCAGCGCCAAGCATGCGCTGGTGGACAAGGTCAGGGCCGCCGCTGAACTGACCCGGCAGCGTTTTGAGGAGCAGGGTGTGGATGCCGTGGTCGACGGCGAGATCCAAGCCGACGCCGCGCTCGTACCTGCGGTCGCAGCCGCGAAGAACAAGGGCGGCGTGATTCAGGGTGACGCCAACGTGCTGATCTTCCCTGACCTTCAGGCCGGGAACATCTGCTACAAGCTGGTGGAGCGCCTGGCCGGTGCGACGGCGCTGGGCCCTGTGCTTCAGGGTCTGGCCAAACCGGTCAACGACCTCTCGCGAGGATGCAGCGCCGATGACATTTTCGGCACACTCTGTATCACTGTGTTGCAAAGTGTTTAACCGCGTTCACAAAACGTCCAACCCAATTTCTAATAACCGTTTGACAAGGGAGCTTGATTTTATGAAAGTGACGAACGAGCTGCTGTCGTTGACCGCTAACACCATCCGCTGCCTGGCCATGGACGGGGTACAGGCCGCCAAATCGGGCCATCCGGGCGCACCGATGGGCCTTGCCGATATCGCTGCCGTGCTCTGGCTCAAGTACTTGAAGCAGAATCCGGCTGATGCCAAATGGCCTGACCGTGACCGTTTCGTACTCTCCGGCGGACACGGATCGATGCTGTTGTACAGTCTGTTGCATCTCGCGGGTTATCGTCTGCCGATCGAGGAGTTGGCGCGTTTCCGCCAGACGGGCAGCCTGACGCCTGGTCATCCGGAGTACGGACACACCGAGGGCGTAGAGACAACGACCGGACCGCTCGGCCAGGGCATTGCTTCGGCGATCGGCATGGCGATTGCGGAGCGCATGGCGGCGGCGCGTTTCAATGTCGACGGCAGCGAGCCGGTGGTCGATCACCGCACCTGGGTGTTCTGCGGCGATGGCGATCTGGAGGAGGGCATCAGCCACGAGGCCTGCTCGCTCGCCGGACATCTCAAGCTCGACAAGCTTGTGCTCTTCTATGACAGCAATGGGATCACGATCGAAGGCCACACCGAACTCGCACTCAGCGACGATGTGAAAAAGCGTTTTCAGGCCTACAACTGGCATGTGCTGGAAATCGACGGCCATGACTTCGATCAGATCGACCGCGCGATCCGCAAGGCGACCAAGCTGACCGGCAAACCCGTCTTGATCGTTTGCAAGACACATATCGGCAAAGGCAGCCCCAACAAGCAGGATTCGCACGAGGCGCACGGTGCGCCGCTGGGTGAGGAGGAGGTCAAACTGACCAAGGCCGCGCTCGGGTTTGATCCCGAGAAGTCGTTCTATGTGCCGCAAGAGGTCACGACGCTCTTCCAGGAACGCGCCGCCAAAACCAAGCGCATGCAGGGCAAATGGAAGCGCGTCTTCAAAGAGTGGGCCAAAGCCAATCCTGAGCGGGCTGAGATGTGGAAGGCGATGCATGAGGATCTGATCCCCGCCGACATTGAGCGTGCGCTGCCGGTCTTTGATCCGGCCAAGCCGATCGCGACGCGCAGTGCGTCAGGTATCGTGCTCAACGCGCTGGTCAAGGTGTTGCCGCAGCTTGTCGGCGGCTCAGCCGATCTGGCTCCCAGTAACATGACCTGGCTCAAGGAGTTTGAGGCGATCGCGCCGGGCAACTTCGCGGGCCGCAATTTCCATTTCGGTGTCCGCGAACTCGCGATGGCCGGCATCATGAACGGCATTCAGGTGCATGGCGGATTCCGTATCTTTGGCGGAACGTTCTTCGTGTTCAGCGATTACTGCCGTCCGGCGATGCGCCTCGCGGCACTGATGGGGCTGCCTGTGATCTACGTGTACACGCACGACAGTTTCTACGTGGGTGAGGATGGCCCGACGCACGAGCCGGTTGAACAGCTAGCGGCTTTGCGCTGCATGCCGAATGTCACGGTGATCCGACCGGCTGATCCGACCGAGACCGCCGCCGCTTGGGTGGCCGCCTTGCGCAACAAGAAGGGGCCGACGGCACTGCTGCTCACGCGCCAGAACATGAAGGTGATCGACCGCACCAAGCACCCGTCCGCCGCAAACGTCGAGAAGGGCGCGTATACCCTGTGGCAGAGTGGCGAAGGCATTCCCGACCTGATCATGATTGCGACCGGATCGGAGGTCGAACTGGCCCTGGAGGCGGCGAAGCAGATTGAAGGCAAGAACGTACGCGTCGTGAGCATGCCGTCGTGGGAGCTGTTTGAGAAGCAGAACAAGACCTACCGCGAGCGCATCCTGGATCCCGACTGCAAGCGCCGTCTGGTGATCGAGGCGGGCAGCTCGTTCGGCTGGGAACGCTACGCCGGCCCCAAACACGATATGGTGACGATCGACACGTTCGGGGCTTCGGGCCCCTACAAAGAGCTGGCCAAGCAATTTGGCTTCACCGTCGAGAACGTCCTCGAAAAAGCGCGCGCGCTGCTGGCGCGTTAATCCTTTGAGGGCCGGCCAATGCATGAGCCGTCCGCAAAAGGGTATGCCTTCGGCACTTTCAAGGGGGTCTTCACGCCGAGTATCCTCACGATCCTCGGCGTGATCATGTATCTGCGTTCGGGGTGGGTGCTCGGCCATGTCGGTCTCACCCTGACGCTGGCCATTGTGACCCTCTCCAGCTTGGTCACGTTTCTCACCGGACTTTCGGTGTCGTCACTCGCCACCAATATGCGTGTCAAGGGCGGTGGCGCGTACTATATGATTTCGCGCTCGCTCGGCGTCGAGGCGGGCGGCGCGATCGGCATTCCGCTCTTTCTGGCGCAGGCGATCAGTATCGCCTTCTACACCGCAGGTTTCGCCGAATCGGTGGTGGCCGTATTGCCGATGCTGGATGTCAAAGCGACAGGTCTGGTGACGCTCGCGATCCTCGGCGTGATCACCGCCGTCTCGGCCGATCTCGCGTTGCGCACTCAGTTTGTCGTGATGGCCTTCATTGCCCTTTCGCTGCTCTCGCTGTTTCTCGGAGGATCGCCGGACTCGACTGCCCTGAATCCGCCCGTCGCCTTACCTCCGACGCTCGGCTTCTGGCCGGTGCTCGCGGTCTTCTTCCCGGCCGTCACCGGTCTTCTCGCGGGTGTGAGCATGTCCGGCGACCTCAAGAACCCGAGCCGTTCGCTGCCGCTCGGCACGATTTGCGCGGTGTTGACCGGTTACTCGATCTACATGACGATCCCGTTTTTTTTGAACGCTGTCGTTCCTGATCGTGGGATACTGCTGACCGATGCCATGATCGTGCAGAAGGTCGCGCGCTGGGGATCGCTGATCCTGCTCGGCATTTGGTCTGCCTCGCTCTCCAGCGCGGTCGGTTGCATGCTTGCGGCACCGCGCACGCTTCAAGCCCTGGCGCAGGACGGTGTCCTGCCGAGATTCCTTGGCCGCGGCTCCGGCGCCGGCAATGACCCGCGGCTGGCCACACTGCTCGCATTGGCGATCGGTGCGGCCGGCATCCTGCTGGGCGACATCAATCTGATCGCGCCGGTGTTGACGATGTTCTACCTCACCGCGTACGGGCTGCTCAATCTCTCCGCCGGGTTTGAGGAACTCATGGGTAATCCGTCGTGGCGCCCGACCTTCCGCGTGCCTGCGGCCCTTTCGCTGATCGGCTTCGCCCTCTGCCTCAATATGATGCTGATGATCAGCGCCGGCTGGACGCTCATCGCGGCGGCTTGCGTCGCCGCCGTCTATTGGATCATGAAACGCCGTGCATTGCGCGCGCGTTGGGGCGACATGCGGATGGGTCTGTTGATGTTCGGCGCACGCATAGTCGTGCGGCGTCTGTCGCAACACACAGGCGGCGAGCGCAACTGGCGGCCGAACCTGCTGGTGCTGGCGGGCGCGCCCACCCGCCGTTGGCACCTGATCGAGATGGCCGACGCCATCTCGCGCAACCGCAGCCTGGTGACTGTCGCCTCGGTCATCCCCGAAAACGTCTGGACCGCCGAGCGCGCCGAGAACCTGCGACTGTCGATCCGCGGCTATCTGGAAAAGCAGGGGGTGGAGGCGCAGGTCCGCATCCAGCCCGGCGAAGACCATTGGTCGGGCATCCGCGAACTTGTGCGCACCTACGGCTACGGGCCGCTGACGCCCAACACCGTGCTGATCGGCGTCTCAGAAAAACCGGACACCCTGCTGCCTTTCGCACGGCTGGTGCGGCTGGTCGCGCACACACGCCGTAACCTGATCATTGTGCGGGAGACGGCCGACGAAAGCGTCTCGACCTCCCGGCCGCGCATCGACATCTGGTGGCGCGGGCTCACGCCTAACGTCGCTTTCATGTTGGCGCTGGCCTGCCTGGTCAAGCGCAGCCCCTACTGGTCCGGCACGCGGCTACGCCTGTGCCACGCCGTCGAGAAAGAAGAGGTGCGCGACGAGGCGCAGCGCACCCTCGACGCCTTCCTTGTCCAGGCGCGCGTCGACGCCGAAGTTGCAGTGCTGATCCAGGATGGACGTTCCGCCTTCGAAAGGATCCGAGAATCGTCGAGCGACGCATCTCTTGTTTTCTTGGGCGTACGAAAACCCGAGCATGAATCCGACGATGCCTACGCGGCGTATATCCGCACGTTTCTTGACGGCACATCCGGAATGCCGCTGACCGTTTTCGCCATGGCTGCCGAAACGGTCGATTTCCAAGGGATCTTCCAGTCCGACGCCTAGCGGACGGCACGGAGGCCGTCCCTCCATTGCGGACGGCACGGATGCCGGCCATTGTGCCCGCCGACCGAATATAGAATTGCTGGCTTGATCCTCGCCCATTTCCTGCTACACTATCCCGAATAGTAAATGGTGCTTAATGCACTACGGGTAAGTTTTGTGTCTGCCACCCGGACGCTACACAGAGGGAGAATCATGAAACAGTTGAAGATCAATCGCCGTCACTTCGTGAAGTCCGCCACCGCAGGCGCCACGCTCGCTGCCCTGCCCGGCATTCTTAAAGCCCAGCAAGCCCCGTCCCAGAACGTGGTCGGCGCCAACAGCCGGATCAACGTGGCCTGCGTGGGCTTCTCAGACCGGTTCAAAGACGCCCTGTTGCCCTCTTTCATCAAGTCGAAGGACGAGCTGAACTTCGACATGGTCGCGCTCGCCGACCTCTGGAGCCTGCGCCGGGCAGAAGGCAAGGCCCACATCGAAGAGAAGATCGGCCATGGCATCGACCTCTACAAGAGCGACGAGGATCTGTACGAGAAGGCGAAGAATGTGGACACCGTGATCATTTCCACCGCCGACTTCCAGCATGCGCTGCACACTGTGCATGCCGTCAAAGCCGGCAAGGATTCCTACACTGAGAAGCCGCTGGCCGAGGACATGGACGCCGCCAACGCCGTGCTCGACGCCGTCAACGCGGCCCGCAAAGCCGGCAACCGCGGCGGGGCCATCGTGCAGGTCGGCTCGCAGCGCCGCAGCGGCAACGCCTACCACATCGCCAACGATTACATCCGCTCCGGCAAATTCGGCGACATCACCTACGTGGATCTCTGCTGGAACGTGAACCAGCCGCGCCGCTGGCGCCGTCCGGAAGCGCTGGTCGCCAGCCTCAAAGAGGCCGACACCGACTGGAAGCGCTGGCTGCTCGACCGTCCGATGGTCGCGTTTGACCCGCGCAAATACCTCGAGTTCCGCCTGTTCTGGCCCTATTCCTCGGGCATTCCCGGCCAGTGGATGTGCCACCAGATCGACACCGTCGCCTGGTTCACCGGCTTCGACTTCCCGCGTTCCGCCATGGCGGCCGGCGGCATTTACGCCTGGAAGGATGGCCGCCAGAGCTGCGACACCTTCACCACCATTCTCGAGTACGGACCGGACAATGATCCCTCCAAGGGATTCCAGGTGGTCTTCAGTTCACGCCAGACCAACGCCGCGCGCGGCAACGTCGAGAAGTATCACTCCACGATTGGCACGATTGACCTGATCAAGGGCACAGTGTCGAACGAGGGCGTCGAGCGTGTCAAAGTCGAGACCCGGAAACTGGCCGAGACCGAAGTCGCAGCCACCGCCGCCAACACCGGCGCGGGCAGCATGGAGGTCGCTCACATGCGCAACTGGATGGAGTGCGTGCGCACCCGTAAGCAGCCGAACGCCCCGATCGAGGCCGGCTACAGCCACGCCGTGGCCCTGATCATGTCCAACGCTTCGCTGCGGACCGGCATGCGGGCGACCTTTGACGCGAAAGCCCGTCAGGTCATCGCAGGCGGCAGGCCGTTCGTCGGTTACAAAAAGAGCGGCGGCAGCCTCTGGCCGTTCTAAGGAGGATGGCATGCGTTCCGTCAACCGCAGAGTATTCATGAAAAGTACAGTTGCGGCCGGAGTGGCCGCCGTCGCCGGATGCCGCAGCACGCAGGCGCAGGCGGCCGAAGCCAAAATCCTGTTCGGCATCTGCGCCGGCCCTGACAAGGCAGATCGGCTGAAAGCCATCGGCTATGACTTCATCGAAGGCGGAGTCGGCGGCACCTTCAAGCCCACGATGCCCGACGCCGAGTATGAGGCCGAGTTGGCTAAGCTCAAACAGTCGGCGTTGCCGTTCCAATCCTGCAACGGCTTCATCCCTTCCACGTATCGGCTCACGGGGCCCGAAACCACGCACGACACCGCGCTCGAGTACGCGGTCACCGCCTGCCGTCGCGCCGACCTGCTTGGCGTGCCTTACATCGTTTTCGGCAGTGGCGGCGCACGAAAAATGCCTGAGGGTTTCGATGCCGCGAAGGGCAGAGCGCAGTTCATCGATTTCTGCCGCAAGCTTGGTGACCGCATCCGGGATCTGAAGGTCACGATCGTTTTGGAACCGCTCAACAAGGGTGAGACCAACCTCCTCAACTCCGTGACCGAAGGCATCTCGTATGTGGACGAGATCGACCACCCGCGGATCCGGCTCTTGGCCGACTTCTACCACATGATGAAGGAAAATGAAGGCCCGGACGCCATCCGCAAGGCGGGTGCCCGGATCCGTCACTGCCACATTGCCGAACTCGAGGGCCGCAAAGCCCCGGGCACCAAGGGAGAGGACCTGAGCGGCTACTTCAAGGCGCTCCGTGATGTCGGCTACAACGGCGGTGTCTCCTGCGAATGCGGCTGGCCCAAGCAGAACGTCGAGGAGGCCTGGAAAAAGGCGCTCGAGACGATGCGCCAGCAGGCCGGCGTGTGACAAAGAGAAAGAACGCTCAACGCTCAGGTGGGGAAGAGAAGAACGCTCAACGCTTCTATGAGAAGGCTTGTCAAGGGCATCCGCATGGCGGATTCCACTTTTCCGGAACGCATTGACGTCTCGCTTCTATCCGCACTCGTGTTGGACAACCTTTTGTCCGGTGCATGGAAAGG
>Ga0209407_1004493_pt1 | contig 11367 bp, 9 predicted proteins | sample AD_JPNHG3_MetaG_FD_184410 | JGI IMG/M metagenome (GOLD analysis project Ga0209407, IMG submission 184410) | Active sludge microbial communities of municipal wastewater-treating anaerobic digesters from Japan - AD_JPNHG3_MetaG (SPAdes) (version 2) | ecosystem: Engineered > Bioreactor > Anaerobic >... | reverse complement strand
CCTGTAGTTCCTCCAAAGGCTTTGTACTGATTTCGTCGATCCAGTCCAGCACTTTCTCATTGAGCGTACCAAGCGTATAGGGCACGAGCGCTTCAATTCGGGCCCAAAAATTTCGGTCCAGATAGCCGATGAGCCGTTCCACCTTGCCCTTGGTCTCAGGTCGGCGTACCCTGCACCGCTGCGGGACAAAACCGTAATGAACAGCACAGGCGGCAAGGCGCCGCGTCGGGTGCCACACGCCTTCACCGTTGGGCTCAAACGCTGTACGCATGTTGTCGTAGAGAATCTCCTTAGGAACCCCGCCAAAGTGTGCAAAGGCAAGCGTATGACAGGCAAGCAGTGTTGACTGTTTCATATCGGTGGTGAAGCGTATAAAGGGCATACGTGAGTAGCCCAACACCATCACAAAGGCATACAGCTTCGTTTCGTGGCCGTCCACCCATTGTTTGCCAAATTCTTTCCAGTCCACCTGGGCCTGGCGTCCAGGCTCTGTTTCAAAGCGCAGGACTGCCTGGTTGTTCATGGTACGTCTGACCTGTGCCAGATAGGCTTTCATAACAGTTTTCTTACCACTGTAGCCCTGGGCAACGATCCGCCCGTATAAAAGTTCGCCATTGTACGAAGGGTTCTTCTCAAGCTGCTGCTCAAGAAAGGCTTTAAACGGATCGAGCTTACTGGGTCGTACCGGCTTTTTTCGCGCGCACGGCCGTGCTTTGAGATACGTCCTCACCGTTCTGTCCGTGACGCCGAGCTCTTCTGCAATCTGCAGCTGCGTGTAGCCCTGTGCTTGCAAGATTCGGGCTTCTAACATACATTGCTCCTTGTCCATGGGGTTCTCTCCAATACAGGTAGTGTCTGCTAACACCACCAGTATACTGGAGGCTGAGCCCCAGCTTTATTGCCCGACAACGTCGGGCTATGGACAAGAAACCGGAAATTTCTCCCCGACTAAAACCGGAAAATTATCACCGACTGTGACAACCATTCAACGAGAGCCAGAAGAATAGAGCGCCAAGATGAGAGTACGAGGATCGCGGTTGAGGGGAAGTTTGGGGAAGGGAAACGACGGTATACGCTTGATAGGATAGGCACGAAACTGAGAGTAACGAGTAAGAGCGCGATTCACCTTGTGTTCTTGGTGATGAACCTCATGGTGATATACCGGAGGAAGGCGAAGGCCTTCTTTGCGGCTCTATTGGATACCCTAGTTGAGAGGCTCAGAATAGCGTTTGGGAAGCAAATTTGGCAGCTTATAGCTGCTTGAAAAACCAGAAAGTGAGTTCTTCAGGAACGCCTAGGTATGAAAGAGATAGTTGCTATTGTTCTTAACTGGAATAAAGCAAAATTGACAATACAATCTATAAACAATATTCTAAACTATGAAGGGGAGGTCTCAGATATAATAGTTGTCGATAATGGTTCAACTAGTAAAGAGAAAGAAATCCTAATAGATTATGCAAAGTTTCACCAGTTTATGATCTTGAAAGAAGAAGTGATTGAAGAAGTGATTAATATTAATTTTATGGATGCATTAGCCTCTAATGAGCATAGAAAATACATGATTTTGCTAAACCGGAATAAAGGTTATGCTGCTGGAAATAATAGTGGATTAAAACTTGCTAATATTATGGGATATAAATATGCATTAATAGTCAATAATGATGTGATATTTGAACAGCCAATTTTACAATATTTAAAAAACATAATGCAGAAATATAGCAATATTGCTGTTGCCGGTCCTGAAATACTAAGCGCTAGCCATGTTTCTCAAGGGCCCTTTGCAAAGCCAGGATTGTTAGAAAGTATACTTCGCCCTCTTTTTTATCCATTCACTCTGATACTATTGAAAATTACAGCCAAGAAAAAAGAACTTCAAAAGAATCACTCTGAGGTATCCATAGTATATAGAGTGATGGGTTGTTGCATGTTGATGAAAATGGATGCCGTGAAAAAGGCTGGATATTTTGATGAGCATACCTTTCTTTATGCAGAAGAGGCGATTCTGTCAGAAAGGCTTATGGAAATAGGCTATAAAGTTGGATTTGTTCCTGGTGTATACGTTCGGCATCTTCACGCAGAAACCACAAAATCTCAATCAACAATAAGGACTTTTTTCATGCAGTTGAAATCAGATATATATTATTTTCAAGCGTATAGGAAATCAAGAACTATCTTTATTCTCTTCTTTGTGGTCGCTCAATCCGCAATGTTCTTTATCTGGGCTCCTCTTCTCAAGAAACTTAAGGCTATTTATCATTGAAAGGGACTAGAATCTTGAGCAACAGTCGAAAAATCAAACTTCTTTTTATGCCTGCATTCATATTTCATGGAAGGATTGCGCATGCAGGTGGGCAGGTGTTGAACTTTTATTTTTCGAAATTTTATCATGATGATACATTCGAACTGGGATTTGCTTTTCGGGTTAAAACGAAAGATAGCGATTATGAAAAGATGAGAGCTGAATATAGCGAAGCCAAAGATCTATCTATATCCTACAACATATTGACGCTTTATCTGTATTCTTTCCTGTCGAAGTGTGTTCGTCTTATCTTCGGGAATACAAAGATGATTATATCCTCCCTCGATTATAGAAATGCTATTATCAGGATTTCAAAAAAGGCAAGACGTTCATGGTATCCCGATGTAATTGTGATGGATTGGACTCAGACAAATATTTGGGCTGGCCTTGTTAGGGCTATTCTCCCCAATAGCAAAATAATCGCGGTTGAACATGATGTATCCTTCATGGGGATTAACAGGTTGTTTCCCTTAGATGAACATGTCCGAACATCATTTCTAAAGAATGAAATCGCAGGGCTTAGGTGTGCTGATACCGTTTTAGTTTTTAACGAAAAAGATAGGCAATTGCTTTTACCCTATTTGGACAATGATAAGATAAGGATCATTACTCCATTTTATAGAAGGTATAAAACCAATCAAGAAGATTTTGAAGAAAGAAATGGAATTCTCTTTTTTGGCGCCATGCAGAGATCGGAGAATATCGAAGCTGTGCGATTTTTTCTTGAGCGTATCTGGCCCTTATTGAACTGCAAGCAAGATGTCGTCTTCTATTGTGTAGGTGGCGGCGTTGATAAGAATCTTATAAGGCAATATGTAACAAATAATGTGGTGTTTACAGGGTTTGTCGATGACCCATCAGATTACTTTCAAGAGGCATTTTGCTTTGTTGTTCCGCTTCTTCATGGTGCTGGGATAAAAATAAAAGTCATAGAAGGAATGGCATCCGGAATTCCGGTCATTACTAATGATATTGGGATTGAAGGCATACCTGCCAAAAGAGCTAGAGATTACATTCATTGTGATACTATAGAAGATTATGTGGAAGCTATTGACAACTTGTTTTTTCATAGAGAGCGTTGTGCAGCCTATGCTGAAAATGCAAAAGCCTTTATTGAATCGACTTTCCCTCTTGAGCAGAGCTATGGAGATTATCGAAGCATTGTTCTAAACTTGGTAGAGTAAGCTAGATGGATGGAGTTTATGCCGTTACTGTCACATATGGTAACAGATGGTGTTTCCTGGAAAAAGTAATTAATGCTGCTCTCCGTGAAGGCGTAGATAGGGTTCTTGTGATAGACAACAATTCAGAGGCGGAAAGCAGAGAAAATCTTATGAGGGCAGAGCAAAGCAAGCCTGAAAGAATATGTGTCGAACACCTGGATAGAAACTATGGTTCCGCAGGAGGTTTCCGAAAGGGACTTGAAATGGCTTTTCATGATCCTGCATGCGTTTTCATATGGTTATTGGATGATGATAATGAACCATCTCCGGGTTCACTAAAAGTACTTCGAGATGCGTGGGAAAAACATTGCAAAAAAGAAGCAGCAGATTCGTTTGCCCTGTCAGCATTTAGAGAAAACATATTCAGCCTGAACTATAATAATTCAGCGCAAAGCAGCAAGACTGGAATCGGCCGAAAGAATAGTTTTCTTTTTTTTGATATTACGGAGTTCCCAGCAAAGATTATTCGGTATCTAAGGAAACTATCATCAGGAACTCCCCTCTCTCGAACATCAAACATAAAGAGTGGTAATTTGAAGAGGTCTGATAGGTTTTTAAGCACTGAACTAAAGGTTGCACCTTATGGAGGGCTCTTTTTTAATAAATCTCTTTTGAGTAGAGTTGGATATCCCAAGAATGAATTGTTTACATATATGGACGATTTTGAATGGACTTATCGAGTTACAGAGAATAACGCCAAAATCTATCTAATGCATGAAAGCATAATAAGAGATCTCGATGTTTCGTGGAATATAAAAAAAAGCAGTATCTTTCACGCGATGAGAGACGGACCTGACTTACGTGTGTATTATACCGTCCGAAACAGAGTCTATTTTGAACGCAGTGCGCTCAAGAGTGGTACTGCAATTTATTGGATTAATGGAGTCATATTTCTTCTTATCCTCAGAATTATGGTAAGCAGAAGGCGCTATAGCCTTGTCAAAAAGGCAGTGAAAGATGGTATAAATGGTAAATTGGGCATGATAGCGCCCATTAATAATTGAACTTAGATATAATGAAAATTACATTACGAAAAATAAATACTGGTTTTACTCTTGTTTTTATGTATTGGATAATATTCGAATGGCCTCTGCTGTCAAAGATAAACAATCTATCCATTATAAGTGCAGTGCGGTCAGTTGTCGATCTTTTGCCCTTACTTTTGATGTTACTGAACATTTTGTTTCAAAAATGGAAGATGCAAAAATATGAATTGGCCATTTTTGTTGTTATTTTATCGATCCTCGTTATTGTGTCTCTGTCCGCGCTTATTAATGGCTATAGCCCCTTCACAGCTATCCAACTCGTGAGCGTAAGCTTTAGATATGTGCCTTTTCTGGTTCTGCTAAGATTGTCGACATCAAGAATCATGGGGAAATTTTATAAACATGTTAGGATCGCTTTTTGGCTAATTGTCGTGATTTGTTTTTTTGAAATCGCGAATAAAGCGTTGTTCATGGAGCTTCTGTTGCCCGATCCGAGGATCTTTGGAGAATCCTTACCGACGGTTTATTATGGCAGGAACATCGAGATTAGCGGAACGTTCATCAATACAATTGATTTTTCATTTTTCATAATAGCGTTGTCGTGCTTCTATATCGTCCAGACAAAGAAAAAAGCAGAGAGGGTTATCGTATTCGTGACCGCGTTGGTTCTTTTGTTTCTGTCGTTTTCAGTTGCCGCTCTGCTGTGTATGATGCTTGCAGGAGTATTCCTGTTTAGGGAAAGGCGTTCTTTTTTGATTTTTGCTGGAATTATTCTCGTAGCTGTGGTGGTAGCAAATCCAAGAATTGTAAAGCTGTTGACGGATGCCGATTCTATTCAGAGCTTCATTAAGGTCTCGAATGATTATAGCAGGGTAGGATTTTTTACAAGACTAATGCCGGAATTTTTTAAGGGTGATCCCAAAGATGTCTTCTTTGGTCTTGGCCTTGCCGCCGATGTGGTCGATAGTAAATTATCTGGCTATAAGAACCTTCCTCTAATATTGACCTTTGGAGACAACAATATAAAACTTCTTAAGGACGTATATTGGATAGGTATAATCGCAACTGAGGGTATCATAGTATTTCTCTTATATATGATGGTCTTCTATGTGCTTAAGTCAAGGGCTAGGAAAGTACTCCCTGGGAATAAAACTCAATTGCCTAAGGTGATGATCTTTATGGTTGTATTCCTTGGATTTTTCAATCAGGTTCTTGATGTCAAGAGTTTTTCTTTCTGTTTTTGGGTAATGATGGGCACAATGATCAAGGCTGGCTACCAAAATCGACAGTTTGCGAATCTCCAGACAACATATCTACAGGCAAGCAATGATGCTGCTGAAAGAAACACAGTAAAGATCATATGAAGCGATTTAGAATCCTAATTTCGGCACATGAGTTGTCCCCGTATCAAGGATCTGAGTGCTCAGTTGGGTGGAATATTGTTACGAGGTTAGGCCAGTATCACGATGTTGTCGTGGTCTATGCGAAGACGAATCAGCTGGGGACCGCCGATTATGAATCTCATATAAAGAAATACATAACAATATATGGTCCTGTCCCCGGAGTGCGGTTTATTGCAATTCCGCAGCACTACCTTACCCGTATTCTATCTAGAATCAGTCAGAAAATCTCAAAGGACAAAAGTATAGGTTCCCCTCTCATCTATTATTTTTGTTATGGCTTGTGGCAAAAGAAAGTATATAGATTCTCTAAAAAGTTGATGCAAAAGGAAAAAGTAGATATTGTTCATAACCTTACTTCAGTCACCTTCAGAGAACCAGGATATCTGTGGAAGCTAAAGATTCCCTTTGTGTGGGGGCCGACCGGAGGATTTATGCCTACCTTTCCGCCATGGAGCTTTTTGGCAAAGAGCGGAATGAAAAGTGTCGTCTTGGAGTGTTTAAGGTATGCATCTAATATGCTTTCTGTGAAAGCTTCTATAAGGATAAGAATGGCAGTAAACAAGGCGTCAATTATCTACCTTTTCAATAATAGAGACAGGTTGTTTTTTGCCAGAAATAAAAACGGTGCAGTTAAAACACTTCTCGACACAGGAACTGTGCTTGTTCCGACAGGGGAAGAAAAGTGCAGTGATTCGGACGGATTGAGGATATTATGGTGTGGCCGGCTGGTTCCGTCAAAAGCTCCGGACCTATTCTTGTGCGTGCTCGCTTCGCTTGGCCATTGGAATGACATGATTTCTGTTCAGATTATCGGTGATGGCTATCTACTGCCTGAGCTGATTTCATATGCAAAGAGAATGTCTATTACCAATATAGAGTGGATATCGCACGTTGAGCATGAGGAGGTTCTTCGATATATGCATAACTCGGATATATTGGTACATACGAGCTATCGAGAAGCTACATCGAGTGTTATCCCTGAAGCGTTATCGGTGGGGCTTCCTGTCATTTGTCATGATGCGTTTGGTATGGCAATCGCTATAGATGAAACCTGCGGTATCAAGATTCCCCTTCGTACCTTCGACTCAAGTCTTGCTGGATTCAGAGATGCGATATTATCCTTGCTAAAAAATAGAGATACTTTGGTTTCCCTAAAAAGGGGCGCGCTCAGAAGAGCCCAGGAATTGAGCTGGGATTCAAAAGCCATGACCATCGCCAAAGATTATGTTGAGATTCTAAAAAATGAGAATACTGCTCATAAATAATAACCATTTCAGAAAAGGCGGGGCTGATTCGGTGTATTTCAATACCGCGGATCTCCTCAGAAAGCACGGGCATGAGGTGGTGTTTTTCTCATTGGGAGACCCGAAGAATAGCGAGTGCGCATATTCAGCTTATTTCCCCTCTAGGATCGATTTTCGCGAGCTTCCATTTTTAGGCAAAATAGAAGCAATGCGTTCGTTTATAGTGTATAGCGAAGCGGAGAAAAAACTAGTTAGCCTGATTGATGATTATAAACCGGATATTGCCCACATACATCTTTTCCTCGGGGGTTTATCCAATTCGATCCTTAAAGCCCTGAAGAAAAGGAATATTCCATCGGTCCATACCGTCCACGACTATCGCCTCATCTGTCCTGCGTATACTTTTCTGGATAAAGAGAATTGTACCTGTGAAGCCTGCAAGGATGGGAAGTTCTTACGATGTGCGGTCAAGAGGTGTGCTTTGGAACCGAAATTCACCAATAGTCTTATGCTCGCACTCGATGCATATTACAGGGCTTTGATTCAAAATCCGATAGATCTTATAGACCACTTCATATTTGTCAGCTATTTCTCCAAGGAGAAACATTCTGAATATTCAAATCGTTTCGTGACGAAATCGAGCATTCTGTATAACTTTATGCCTGGCAAGATGCAAAGAAGTCCAATACGAGGCGAATATATGTTGTACTTTGGTAGGCTCTCTAGAGAAAAAGGCATAGAAATGCTCCTCGATGTAGCAGAGAAGCTCAGACTGAAACTGGTCATTGCCGGTACGGGACCGCTGGAGGGCAGAATTGTCTCCCGTTCTTCTGAAACCATAGAATTTGTGGGGTATAAAAGTGGCAAAGAACTCGAAGAAATAATTCGCAACTGTTCTTTTGTTGTTGTACCTTCGGAATGGTACGAGAACAATCCAATGGCCATCATAGAGGCTTTTTCCTACGGCAAACCGGTCATAGGCTCCGACATAGGGGGAATACCGGAGCTGCTTGAGAGTGGTGGCGGACTTCTGTTTCAGCCTAAGGACCCTGAATCCCTTATCGATGTGATACTAAAGGCAACCGGAATAGCAGATGACGAGTATGTGTCTATGTCTCAGGCTGCCTTCGAATTTGCACTGTCACATTTTTCCGAAGAACAACACTATGAGCACCTGATGCAAATATTCAAGATGGTCACAAGCTAAATTCCAGAGTTCAGTGATATATGGTGTTAATAAATAGTGTTTCTTATTGAAATAAACTCAAGAACGGAGAGTGTGAGTAGGTATGGCAAAGACCTTTGCAAGGTTTCTAATCCAGAGAATTTGTAAGCCTATGCCGCAATTGGACGATCATCTAAGCAATATCGATATTGCAAAGGAGTTTCGAGATTCATACACGCAGTCACAGGATTGTTTATACGCTTATTCACGAAGCAATCGAATGGAATATTATTCATCGGGGGAAAGGCGGTTATAAAATGCAAGTCTAGGACCGGTTTAGGAAAAGCGGTCTATATCGGCGATTACGTTGAAATCAATGCTCTTTCAAAGTTTGGTATCACCATGGGCAATAATGTGTCGATTCACAAATTCACGATAGTTGATTGTACCGGTGTGTTAAGGAATCTTGGCGAAGGGCTCGTGATTGGCGATAATGTTGGCATTTCCCAAAATTGTTTTATCCAGGTGCGTGGGAAAGTGAGCATAGGTAATTATGTCTTGTTCGGACCGGGGGTCACGGTTGTTTCTGAAAATCATATTTTCGACGATCCTGATATGCCAGTATCGATGCAGGGCGAGGAAAGAAAAGGGGTGGTCATCGAAGATGGTGTGTGGATTGGGACAAGAGCAGTGATACTGGACGGAGTTGTAATAGGGAGAAATAGTATTGTTGCTGCTGGAAGTGTGGTAAACAAGGATGTTCCGGCATTTGCAATCGTGGCAGGAGTGCCTGCAAAAGGCATCAGATATCGCAAAGAAGCTTGATTTGAGGAGAAGTATGAAAAAGATATATATTGCTGGCTGCGGAGGAATGCTCGGTGAAGCCTTCTATAGGCAATTCAGTGCGGATTATGAGTTGAAATGCACGGATATCGATGTCAATGAAGGATGGCTCAGCTTTCTTGATTTTCGCGATTTTGAATCGTACAGAAAAGATGTCCTCCAGTTTAAGCCAGATTATCTCTTTCATTTAGGAGCATATACAGATCTTGAGTATTGCGAGCTCCATGAAAATGAAACATATCTTACCAATACCTTATCCGTTGAAAATGCGGTGTACATTGCAAATGAGCTGGATATCCCCCTGCTCTACATCTCTACCGCAGGGATATTCGATGGCAAAAAGGCGTTCTATGATGACTGGGATCAACCTAATCCTTTGGGGATCTATGCTCGTTCCAAATATATGGGGGAGCGTTTTGTCATAGAAAATGCTCACTGCTATTTGATCTGTCGGGCTGGCTGGATGATGGGGGGAGGACCTAAAAAAGATAAAAAGTTCATCCAGAAACTTATGAAGCAGATTAAAGAGGGCAAAAAAGAATTATTCATTGTCAATGATAAAGATGGGACTCCTACTTATACGCAGGATTTTGCAAAAACAGTCAAGGCTTTGCTTGAAAAAAGATTTTGGGGTTTATATAATTGCGTCTGTCAAGGATTAACAAGCCGGTTGGAAGTTGCACAGGAGTTACTAAACATTTTAGGCAGAAATGACGAAATTAAGATTAATATTGTTGATTCTAGATATTTCAAGAATGAATATTTTGCAGAGCGTCCGGCATCAGAGAGGCTTATCACTCGAAAGCTTGATATGCGGGGAGTGAATATGATGCGAGAATGGAAAATGGCACTTCGGGAATATGTCGAACAATATTATAAAGGATATTTATAATAATGTCTTTTCATGCAAATAGATCGGTGGCGATCATTGGCAGTGTTGGCTTGCCTGCTAATTATGGTGGTTTTGAGACACTGGTCAGTTTTTTGACAAGAGAAAACAGCCGTATTTTTGATATCACTGTATTCTGTCAAAAGAATGCTTCCAGGCAAAAACCAAGAAAATATAATAACAGTAAACTGAGATACCTGCCGTTCAGGGCAAACGGGATTCAAAGTGTCCTTTATGATGTCATTTCAATCTGCATTAGCTGGTTTGAATATGATTCGCTTCTCATACTTGGGACTTCGGGGTGCATCATATTGCCTCTTCTTAGGTTGCTCAAGAAAAAGCATGTTGTTTTGAATTTTGGAAGTTTGGAGTGGAAACGGGAAAAGTGGGGCAGGTTTGCACAGTGGTACCTGAAATTCAGCGAAGGCATTGCAATACGAAACTCAGACGTGATTATCTGTGATAATCAGTACCTTTGCGATTATGTAAGAGAGGAATATAAGAGAGATTCTATTCTTATTGAGTATGGCGGCGATCATGTAGATTCCATTGCATACGATTCCTCGATGGTGGAGAAATATCCTTTCCTGACTAGGAATTATGACATAAGTGTTTCAAGAGCCCAATCCGATAATCAGTTACATCTTTTGCTTGAAGTATATCGCAATACCCCGCAGAGGAATTTGGTACTAGTATCGAATTATAATAATTCACGATATGGACTAGAATTAAAGGAAAAATATTCCAATATCCCGAATATATTCCTGCAGGATGCTGTTTATGACCTCAAGGAATTAAATGTGATACGAAGCAATGCAAAGCTGTACATTCATAGCCATTCTTTATGTGGTACCGCTCCTTCACTGGTAGAGGCGATGTCGCTGGGATTGCCTGTGCTCGCATATGACGTCCCGTCAAATAGATATACTACAGAAAATAAAGCCCTATATTTCAAAAATGCATCAGAATTGCAAAAAATAATCGATAGTCTTGATGAGAATATCAGCAGGCAAATTGGCAATAATATGAAGGAAATAGCGACCAGAAGGTATACTTGGAAACGCATAGCCCAAATGTATGCTGCGTATCTTTAGATCATAGCGGATAAGTGGATAAAGATCGCTAATAATCGGGATTAGTTAACATTCAGTTCGAAGTCGGGGGGATTGTTTTGTGAAAGCCATCATTCTAGCAGGTGGACTTGGCACTCGCTTATATCCGCTCACTTATGTGGTCTCAAAGCAGATTCTGCCGGTGTATGACAAACCAATGATTTATTATCCGCTCTCAGTGCTTATGTTGGCCGGGATTCGAG
>Ga0209407_1004487_pt1 | contig 11377 bp, 9 predicted proteins | sample AD_JPNHG3_MetaG_FD_184410 | JGI IMG/M metagenome (GOLD analysis project Ga0209407, IMG submission 184410) | Active sludge microbial communities of municipal wastewater-treating anaerobic digesters from Japan - AD_JPNHG3_MetaG (SPAdes) (version 2) | ecosystem: Engineered > Bioreactor > Anaerobic >... | reverse complement strand
ATATAAAGAATTTGCGCGTCACATTTCTTTATGTCAAGCTCATTTTGCCCGAAAGGGCAAAACAAAGTGCAAGAAAAACCTTTAATATCATTATTTTCTTGCACTTTGACAACTAAAAAATGGCTTTGGAAGCTATAATAAGCCATTTTTTAGTTGTTGAGCAGACATTAATTAAGTATACCGCTTGGCGGTCATATTCTGACAGAACGGAGCATAATATTGAAAAACTTACTTTTTATCGGAGACGTTGTGGGCAAGGCAGGCTGTGATTTCCTGCGTTCAAAGCTCAGCGGACTCAAACGTTCCTACAATATCGATATAACTGTTGTAAATGCAGAAAATTCGGCTCAGGGCAACGGTATCACGCCGCAGTCAGCAGAGTCGCTTCTCAATGCAGGTGCGGATGTACTGACTACAGGCGATCATGCTTTCCGCAGAAAGGAAGCGTTTCCGCTGTTTGATTCGGACTATATCCTGCGTCCTGCGAACTATCCCGAGGGCGGCGCACCCGGCAAGGGCATATGTACACTTGACATGGGAGCGTATTCGGTAGCCGTTATAAATCTCATGGGTACGGCATTTATGGACGACCTTGATAATCCTTTCACTGTTGTTGACAGACTTCTTGAAGAAGCAGATACGCCTAATATATTCATTGATCTCCACGCCGAAGCAACTTCCGAGAAAAAGGCTATGGGACATTATCTGACGGGGAAAGTCAGCGGAATATTCGGTACACACACCCACGTACAGACCGCAGATGAGGCTATACTCGGCGGACACACTGCGTATATAACCGATGCAGGCATGACAGGTCCCGAGTTATCCTGTCTCGGAGTTGATCCGAAGGCAGTAATAGAAAAATTCCGCTTTCACACACCTGTTCGCTTTACTGAGGCGGATACGGACTGCTTTTTATGCGGAGTCTGTGTGGAGTTCGACGAGAAAACGGGCAAATCGCACAAAATTGAACGTATTATTGTGAGATAATCTACAAAAATGATTTGTGCTACTTGAAATATCGGTTTCCATAGTGTATAATATAATTGTAGTATAGCATACACTCGACGCTATAGATACACTACTATATTTACTCATTAGGAGGGTCAATTATGGAGGTTTTAAAAGTTTCATCACATTCAACACCTAATTCCGTTGCAGGTGCTATTGCCGGTGTGATTAGAGAGCAGAAGGCAGTAGAAGTTCAGGCAGTTGGCGCAGGAGCTGCCAATCAGGCGATCAAGGCTATCGCAATAGCAAGAGGATATCTTGCTCCTATCGGTATCGACCTTGTCTGCATACCTGCATTCGCTAACATCCAGATCGACGGTGACGAGAGAACTGCGATCAAGCTTATCTGCGAACAGAGATGATATCAGGCGGACTCCTTCGGGAGTCCGTTTTTTATGGCGATCAGGGCAGCGATGGACTTTTTTGTTAACTGTCCGCAACTTTTTCCGATTTCTATTGACAAATTATTTCCGATATAGTATAATATTGAAGCATCATAAAGATGCAGTTTAACAAACCTTATCAAGAGCGGCGGAGGAACCAGGTCCTGTGAAGCCCGGCAACCTGTTATTCAAGGTGCTAAATCCTGCGGAATTATCCGAAAGATGAGGACATATACACATAACCAGTTTGTGCGTCCCGATCGGAACGCACTTTTTTATTTTAATGGAGGGTTTTTTATGAGCAGACATTTCTTTACTTCTGAATCGGTAACTGAGGGACATCCCGATAAGATATGCGATCAGATCTCTGATGCAGTACTTGATGCAATGCTCGAGCAGGACGAAAATGCGAGAGTTGCCTGCGAGACTGTTGTAACTACAGGTATGGTGATGTGCATGGGCGAGATATCAACTACCGCAAAGGTAGACATCCCGAAGATAGCACGTCAGGTAGTTGCAGAGATAGGCTACGACAGAGCAAAGTACGGCTTTGATGCACACACCTGTGCTGTACTCACCACTATAGACGAGCAGTCACCTGATATCGCTATGGGCGTTAACGAGGCTTTCGAGTACAGAGAGCAGAACAACGAGAACGACGGCTTGTCCAACGGTGCAGGAGATCAGGGTATCATGTTCGGTTACGCATGCAACGAAACTCCCGAGCTTATGCCGCTTCCTATCTCACTTGCACACAAGCTCGCTCTGAAGCTTACAGAGGTAAGAAAGGACGGAACTCTTCGTTATCTTCGTCCCGATGGCAAGTCACAGGTAACTGTCGAGTATGATGACGGCAAGCCTGTACGTGTTGATGCAGTAGTTGTATCATCACAGCACTCTGCTGATATCTCACTTGACCAGCTGAGAAAGGACATCGAGGAATTTGTTATCCGTGCAGTTATCCCTGCAGAGCTTATAGACGAGAACACAAAGTTCTTCATCAATCCTACAGGACGTTTCGTAGTAGGCGGACCTCAGGGCGACAGCGGACTTACAGGACGCAAGATAATCGTTGATACATACGGCGGATATTCACGTCACGGCGGCGGAGCTTTCAGCGGCAAGGATCCGACGAAGGTGGACCGTTCAGCTGCATACGCTGCAAGATACATCGCAAAGAACATTGTTGCCGCAGGACTTGCTGACAAGTGCGAGGTACAGCTTTCATACGCTATCGGAGTTGCACAGCCTATATCGATACTCGTTGATACATTCGGCACAGGCAAGGCAGACGAGGAGAAGCTCTCGGAAGCAGTTTCAAAGGTATTCGATCTGAGACCTACAGCAATAATCAAGATGCTCGACCTCAGAAAGCCGCAGTACCGCAGACTTGCTGCATACGGTCACATGGGACGCGAGGATCTCGGAGTTGCATGGGAGAAAACTGACAGAACAGAAGCCCTCAAGGCTGCACTTTCATAAGGAGAAAATCATGGATCCTAAGAACCATGCGGAGCTCAGATTCGTAAATCCGCTTATCATAGAGCTTTTCGGGAAATATACCGATAATTCCACAATGGCGGAGATAGTCGGCGAGGACGGCTATATATCGCTCAGTCTCGATGTACCTTCCGACACTCAGCCGCCGAAGACTGCGGATGACCTTCTCGGACTGCTGTACAGGCTTCTTGCTGCAAATAAAGAGACTGCAATGGGCAGGGTATACGTTCAGAACGAGACAGCGTTACTTCGAGAGAGTATTTCCGATTTCAGAAAGATATCGGACGGATTCAGCGATGCGGAGCTTACACTGACAGTGACAGCTCCCGACAAGAACGATCCGGCTTCCGAGACTACGACTACTACCGAGTTTAAAACGACACGCAGCACAACCACTGAAACAAAATGATGTAACATTTATAAGGGAACGCCCTCACTTGCAGGGCGTTCCCTCTTTAAAAACAGTCCACCGGACTGTTTTTAAATTCACCCTTTGCGGAGCGCTTCGTTATTGTGGGGCGCTGCCCCACGCCCCGCAAGGGCTGTCTGCCCTTGACCTGACTAAAGGGGTGAAACCCCTTTAGAATCCCAGCCTGAGCGCTATTGACAGGATGCTTCTGATGAGAGCGTCCTGTTTTTTGTTGTTCCGCCGAACGGCACCTCGCCGTTGATGATAGTCTCTGAAAGTATGTAATCGAACTTTTTCTCCGCCTCGAAGCTGTAAAGCGGCGACGAAGAAGCAATTTCGGCAGTTACCTCGGCGTAAAGCCTGTGACAGGTCTGGTTCATTCCTGCCGAGGTGAATTCGCTCCGCAGACGGACCTCGGCTTCACCTGTGGGGCAAACTCTGAAACGTATACAAGGTCCCCGACCTGCCAGCAGATACGAGCCTGTCATAGTACCGAGAGGAACTTTTGCGGAACATTTCCCCATGTTTTCAAGCCGTTCGTTTATCAGCACGGTCAGTTCGGACTGCACCCTGTTCACGTCCCTGCCCGATACCGAAGCCGTACTGTATCCGTCAAATTCGAGTATGCCGCTGTCTTCCTGTTCTATGTAGTCGGCAACTGCCTGACCTATGGTACAGCCTGCGGTGCGGACTGCAAAATGCTCCGCCTGAAGTTCCGCCGAGGGACGTACAGCTTTCTCGGTTATCACAATTGCGGATACTGCTGCAAGTACCGCCGCAGCAGCGACTGCGTACCTTATCTTCGGCAGTTTTCTGTGCTTTCTTGACATATCATCACCTCTCTGAACATTATATTCAAAGGCAGGTATGACTGTGAAATATCGGTTGACAAAGGTACAGCGCAGTGGTATAATATTTGATGTGTTATTTCGGACGGATATATGCCTCGGAATATGGAATTATCGGATAAAAACCGTCCAACCGTAAGAAAGGAGCAGGCTTGCAATGAGCAGTTTAATGGATCCCGAATTTAAAATAAGAGAGGTCGCAGAGCGTATCAGACTGACACGTGAATCAGTAGGTCTCACTCCCGAGGAAATGGCTGAGAAGATAGGCGTTTCTTCCTATGAGTATCTCGCTTACGAAGGAGGAGCAAAGGATTTCAGCTTCTCATTCATATATAAATTTGCAAATGCTACAGGCGTTGAGATCACCGACCTTATGGAGGGTGAATCTCCCCGTATCAAGAGCTTTGACATCACAAGAAAGGGCGAGGGACTTCCTATCGCAAGAAGAAAGGGACTCAGCTATTACCGTCTTGCACCGCAGTTCAGGAACAAGATAGCAGAGCCTTTCCTTGTAACTATCCCTTACGTTGACGAGGAGTTCCGTGTACCTCATCCGCATACCCACGAGGGACAGGAAATGGACATCGTTATCAGCGGACAGCTTAAAGTGCGTGTAGGCGATAATGTTGAGATACTCAACGAGGGCGATTCCATTTACTACGACAGCTCGGAGCCCCACGATGAATGGGCAGTAGGCGGCAAGGAGTGCAAATTCTATGCGATCGTCTGCGGAGTTCAGCAGCCTCAGCATGCTATCAACCACCTTGATCCAGTTATACTTCCCGGAGTTACCAACTTTGACCTTGCAAATATAAAGGATCCTATAGCTGACAAGTTTGTAAAGTGCGTTACAAACGAGGAAGGAGCTCTCAAGGAGATAAGCTTCACGAACGAGGAGAGCTTCAACTTCGCATTTGATATAGTGGACGGACTTGCTGCAAAGTGTCCCGATAAGACAGCTATGATATACGTATCGAACGAAATGGAGGAGCGCCGCTTCACATTTGCCGATATGAAGAAGTATTCAAATATGACTGCCAACTATTTCCGCTCAATGGGAATAAAGAAGGACGATAAGGTAATGCTCGTGCTTAAGAGACATTACCAGTTCTGGTTCGCTATACTTGCACTCCATAAGATAGGTGCGATAGTGATACCTGCAACAAATCAGCTGGTACAGCACGATTTCACATACCGTTTCAAGGCGGCTGAGGTAAAGGCTATCGTCTGCACAGGTGACGGCGATGTTGCACATCAGGTCGATCTTGCTGTTGAGGAATGCGGCATGGACATCATGAGGATGATGGCTCACGGACACCGTGACGGCTGGAAGGACTTCGACGAGGGCATTTCCTGCTGCAGTGACGTATTCGAGCGTCCCACAGATCCCGACGAGCTTTCCTGCGGAAACGAACCGATGCTCATGTTCTTCACATCTGGTACTACAGGCTACCCGAAGATAGCTATGCACAGCCACAAGTACGCTCTGGGACACTTCATAACAGCACGTTACTGGCATAACGTTGATCCGAACGGCATACACTTCACCATATCCGATACAGGCTGGGGCAAGGCACTCTGGGGCAAGCTCTACGGACAGTGGCTCAGCGAGACCTGTATATTCGTTTACGATTTCGACCGCTTTGATGCTAACAAGATACTTCCGATGTTCAAGAAGTACAATATAACAACATTCTGCGCTCCGCCGACAATGTACCGTTTCTTTATCAAGGAGGACCTTTCAAAGTTCGACCTCAGCAGCATAAAGTACGCTACAGTTGCAGGCGAGGCTCTTAACCCCGAGGTATATAACCAGTTCCTCAACGCTACGGGAGTAAAGCTCATGGAGGGCTTTGGTCAGACAGAGACCACTCTTTCTATCGGCAACTTCGTAGGCATGACCTGTCACCCGGGTTCAATGGGAAAACCGAGCGTACTCTATGACGTTGATATAGTCGATCCCGACGGAAATCCCTGCAAGACAGGTGAAACGGGCGAAATAGTCATCCGCACGGATAAAAAGGTACCTGCGGGCCTCTTCCTCGGCTACTACAACGCAGAGGACAAGACCAATGAGGTATGGCATGACGGATGCTACCACACAGGCGATACCGCATGGAAGGACGAGGACGGCTACTTCTGGTACGTGGGACGTGTTGACGATGTTATCAAGTCCTCCGGCTACCGCATAGGACCATTCGAGATAGAAAGCGTTATCATGGAGCTTCCATACGTTCTGGAGTGCGGTGTAAGTGCAGCTCCCGATCCTGTAAGAGGTCAGGTCGTAAAGGCTTCGATCGTTCTGGTCAAGGGCAAGGAAGGCACCGAGGAACTGAAAAAGGAGATACAGGACTATGTCAAGAAGCACACTGCTCCTTACAAGTATCCCCGTATAGTTGAGTTCCGTGATGAGCTTCCAAAGACCATAAGCGGAAAGATAAGACGTGTTGAGCTTAAAGGCTGATATATCGGGCGGACTTCGGTCCGCCTTTTTTATTGTTGATTTTTTTGTAAAATGTGGTATAATTGATTTGTTAAAATATTCTATGGAGGAATTACATGAAATTTACAAAAATACTTGCGGCAGCACTGTCACTTACAATGGTCTGCGGAGCTGAAACGATTATGGCGAGGCCTTACGTTTTCGCCGAAGTACCTTCCGCTTATGCTGAAGAAGATGATCAGGAAATGACCGATTTTTACTACGAGGGAGCTTTTTACTGCGAGGAATACGGAGACCATGTAGTCGTAAGAAGGTTTGAAGATCCGGGCGCAAATATAGTTATCCCCAGTGAAATACACGGTCTTCCTGTTACAAAAATAGGAACGACTGAGGAAAACACCTATCCGAACAACAATAAAGAGCAATATGAAGTTATAACATCTGTCGTTGTACCTGACAGCGTGAAAATAATCGGCAACGGTATGTTCAAGGACTTGAAGAATCTTAAAACGGTAAAGCTGGGCAGCGGAGTTGAATATATAGGACTAAGGGCTTTCGCCAACTCGGGTATCACTCAGATAGCGCTTCCGAAGGGGCTTAAAAAGATAGACTCCGCGATGTTCATGAACTGTAAAAGCTTAGCGACAGTAAAACTGCCTGATACTCTGACAGAGATCGGAGAGTTTGTTTTCCAGGGGTGCGATAAACTGAGTTCGGTGAATATACCTGCCTCAGTAACTAAGATCGACAATAATGCGTTCTATCAGTGTAACGGACTCACCTCTGTAACTATTCCTTCTACGGTAAAGGAGATCGGAGAATCGGCATTCTATGAATGCACTTCTTTGAAAAAATCCGTAATAAACAGCGCGTATGTATCCAAAGGCATGTTCATGCATTGTTCTGCGCTTGAAACGGTGGAATTAGGCGATAACGTGAAAAACATAGGAGAAAATGCGTTTCAGGACTGTAAAACCCTCAAGTCAATAAAATTCGGCAAGAATGTTGAAAAGGTCGGAGGAACGGCGATTTCAAAATGCCCGTCTCTCGAGGAACTGGTCCTGCCCGAGAGCCTGAAGGAGTTCGGCGGCATTTCGGAGTGCAATAAGCTTAAGAAGGTGACTTTCCTTAGCCGTAACTGCACTATCAACTTAATGAACATCGGTATGCAGAAGAATGCTTCTACAGGTGAAATAACTCATTCCGTAACGATATACGGCTACCGCAATTCCACTGCACAGAAGTATGCGGAAGGAAATAATTACCCATTTGTTGCGCTTGACGGAAACGAAAAGGGAGATCTGAACGGCGACAGCAAGATAGATGCAAATGATGCAACTCTTGTATTGGTGAACTACAGCCTGCTTTCAACAGGCGCGAAGATAACGCTGACGGAAGCGCAGAAGAAAGCTGCGGATGTCAACGGAGACGGTAAGATAGATGCATCGGATGCAACTCTTATATTACAGTACTACTCGTATGTATCAACAGGCGGAGCAGATACCTTTGAAAAATTCCTTAAGGATAAGAAATAAACATCTGCTGAAAAAATCAGGGGACGGCGGATAGGATCTGCCGTCCTCCTGAAAAAATTTATTCTGAAAAAAACGCGATATACTGCCGTTTGGAAATAAAATCAAAAAAATCTGAAATTTTTTTCAAAAAATGCTTGACAAAACGTTTTGGTTGTGCTATAATTAATATCGTCGTCAGGAGACAGACAGTAAAACGAAAGTCCTGAAGATGACTAAATAATGGCTTTTGTGGGGGTTTAGCTCAGCTGGGAGAGCATCTGCCTTACAAGCAGAGGGTCACAGGTTCGAGCCCTGTAGTCCCCACCACCATGGCCTCGTAGTTCAGTTGGTTAGAACGCCTGCCTGTCACGCAGGAGGTCGACAGTTCGAGTCTGTTCGGGGTCGCCATTCAAGCTTCTGTAGCTCAGTCGGTAGAGCAGAGGACTGAAAATCCTCGTGTCGTTGGTTCGATTCCGACCGGAAGCACCATTAAAGAGTGCGCGGCAGGGACGTACCTAACGGAACGTTCTCTGTGAGCCGCTTCTTTAAACAATGCGGATTTAGCTCATCTGGTAGAGCGCCACCTTGCCAAGGTGGAGGTAGCGAGTTCGAGCCTCGTAATCCGCTCCATAGTACTGGGGTAATAACTCCGGTATTACTTGAATCCCGAAGCGAAAGTTTCGGGATTTTTTATTTTTGTAAACAGCGGCTTCGTACCTGTGATTATTATTCCGCACAAAGACAGGGTTTGCTCTTTGTGCGGAATTACTATATACAAAAGTGGATAAAAATGGTATAATAAATTTGTATAGCTTTGCGCTGACACTTCCAAAGAGTGCAGACGCAGTATTATTGAGGTGGAAAAATGGAGAAAGAAATGCGCTACGCCGTGCTTATCGACGCGGACAACGTAGCATCTAAGTACACTAAATTCATACTCGATGAGGTCTCAAACTACGGCATCGTTACTTATAAGCGAGTTTACGGCGACTGGACACGTACAAACCTTGCAAGCTGGAAGTCGATGGCTCTGGACAATGCGATAACTCCCGTACAGCAGTACAGCTACACTACGGGCAAAAATGCTACGGACTCGGCAATGATAATCGATGCTATGGATATCCTCTATTCCAATAACGTGGACGGCTTCTGCATCGTTTCAAGTGACAGCGACTTTACACGTATCGCCATACGCCTGAGAGAATCGGGTATGCACGTTATCGGTATGGGCGAGAAAAAGACTCCCAAGCCCTTCTGCATTGCCTGCAATGCCTTCAAGTACCTTGAAGTTCTGGCTGAGGAGGAGACTCAGGAAGCTCCAGAACGTGACAAGGTGGAGTTCAAGACTCTTGAATCGGCTATAATCCGTATTATTGCGGAGAATGCGAACCTCGAGGAGGAAATAAACATCGGCGAACTGGGAAGCCGTCTTCAGGGACGTTATCCCGATTTCGACGTGAGAAACTACGGCTATTCCAAGTTCTCACAGTTTCTTAAGGATTTCGACTGCCTGAGCTTCAGACAGGTGGGAAGCAGTATACTTGTATCCCAGAAGTCCGATAAGACAGACCTTTCAAGGGTTGAGGAGACACTTGCGGCTATAGTGCGTGGAAATGGTACGAAGGGCTACAATCTTGGCGAACTAAAGAAACAGCTTAGCAGTAAGATCCCTGATTTCAGCGTAAAGACCTACGGCTACTCGAAATTCAGCCGATTTGTTGATAATCTCCCGGGATTCAAGATAAAAAACAACACTGTAATGCTTTCAGAATAGACGAAAGGGTAAGATCGGATGAACAAAGGCTCAAAAATATTGACCGTGCTTATTTGCGGAGTGCTGATAGGCGGTTCTGTTTACAGACTGCGTTCTGTAGGCTTCCTTAAAAAACCGCCGAAGCCGCAGTATCTCACTGAGAGTGAAGCGGCAGTGCGTCCTGCGTACAGGCAGCTGAGTGAAAGGGAACAGGCTATCTATGAGGCGTTGATGCGTGGTATCAGTGAAAAAAGCGAGAATGTTCAGTTCCCGTATGAGATAAGCGGAGACGAGTATACGAAGGTCTACTGCCTGTTTGAAAAGCAGGAGGGCGAGGCGTTTTACTTTGGTTCGTCTTACTTTGTTTCAGACAAGATGAGACGTGCTCATATAGAATACCGTGACGATACAGATACATTTGCGGAAAAGGAAGCAGCGCTTAGCAGTGTTGAAAAAGAGGTCATCAGCGGACTGCCTGACAGTGAGGATGACTACGATAAAGTGCTTTATATCCACGATTACATAGTAAAGAACTGTGAATACGTAACAGGTGAAGAAGCCTCATACAACTCGACGGCTTACGGATGTCTCGTTGACCATAAGGCTAATTGTGAAGGCTATTCAAAGGCTTTCGGACTTCTTGCAGCGGATGCAGGCCTTGAATCGGTGCTTGTTCTCGGAAGAACGGACAAGGACGAGAATCATGCGTGGAATCAGGTGAAAGTCAACGGCGAATGGTATAATATTGACGTGACATGGGATGATACAGACGATGACGGAATGGACAGAAAGCTCAATTTCCTGTGTGATGACGATATGTTCGGAAAAAATCATTATCCGCGTGATAACAATTTCGATATATACGAGTGCAAGGCTCTTGCTGCGAATTACTATGTGAGAAACGGCAGATGGGCTGAAACCGAGGAAGAGGCTGAAGAAATACTGAGAAATGCTCTGCGCGACGGAGGAACCGGCGTTGAACTGGTCTTTTCTAATCAGAAAGCGTACAGAAAATTCAAGGAATTCTTCATTGAAAACGAGTATATTTTCCGTGCGTACATCGAAGAAAGAAATTCGGAAGCAGCAAAAATTTCGGCGGCCTATACCGAGAATGAAGCTGCAAGATACCTGAAAATTGATTTTTCAGAGTCGTGATTGTCAGTTTTTAACAAATAAGTGTTGAAAACTCGGATGGTTTTCTATTTGACAATTTGGAACTTTGGTGTTATAATAAGATTACTGTCAAACACGGACATAAAGCCAAGAAACAGATGAAAGTATTTTAGCTCCTGATCGATGCTCGAAAATATTTTCAAAAAAATCTGAAAAAGTACTTGACAAATAGTTCGAGTTGTGATATAATATCAAAGCTGTCCCGCGAGGGAGAGCGAACAGCATCTTGAAAATTAAACAATGCAAGAAAAAGTAACGACCCTTGAGATTCCTTTGCTGAGAAAGCAAAGAAATAGTCAAGCAAAGACTTTAAAACGCAGTAATAACGCAAGCGTTATTGAAC
>Ga0209407_1004481_pt1 | contig 11387 bp, 9 predicted proteins | sample AD_JPNHG3_MetaG_FD_184410 | JGI IMG/M metagenome (GOLD analysis project Ga0209407, IMG submission 184410) | Active sludge microbial communities of municipal wastewater-treating anaerobic digesters from Japan - AD_JPNHG3_MetaG (SPAdes) (version 2) | ecosystem: Engineered > Bioreactor > Anaerobic >... | reverse complement strand
ACTGGATGAGGTTCGAAGCAGTATTGATGCTACGGCGGCAGAACTGACGGAGGCCGGGCATGCGATTGAGGCGGAGGTTCGGCGGGCGCAGGCGTCCGATGAAGAAGAAGGTCCCATTATCCGGCTGGTTAATATGATTATTGACGAGGCGGTCAAGATGCGGGCCAGTGATATTCATATCGAGCCGATGACGGACCGGGTTCGGATTCGCTACCGCATTGATGGGGTGTGCATCGAGCGGGACAATATTCCCAAGAATATGCAGGCGCCCCTTCTGGCTCGTGTAAAGATTATGTCGGGAATGGATATTGGGGAGCGGCGTCTTCCGCAGGACGGCCGTATTAAGCGGCGGGTAGAAAATCAGGACATTGATTTCCGTGTTTCCTGTCTGCCTGCTTATCACGGGGAAAGTACGGTACTTCGTATTTTGCGGCCTGATTCGGTTAATATTGGTATTCAAGCCATTGGGTTTGAGCCGGAGGATTATGAACGGTTTATCCGGATAATCAAACGTCCGAACGGCATCTTTCTGGTTACAGGGCCGACCGGGAGCGGAAAAACAACTACGCTTTATTCGGCTTTGCAGGAGCTGAACCGTCCAGACAAGAAAATCATTACCGCTGAAGACCCTGTGGAGTACAATATCAGCGGGATTAATCAATGCCAGGTTCGGACGGAAATCGGTTTGACTTTTGAGGTGATTCTTCGTGCTATGCTGCGTCAGGCCCCCAATATTATTCTGATTGGTGAAATTCGAGATGGTATTGTGGCGGATATTGCTATCCAGGCCGCTCTGACTGGGCATTTGGTTTTCAGCACCCTTCATACCAATGATGCCCCCAGTGCCATTACGCGTTTGATTGATATGGGGGTTAAGCCGTTTCTGGTTGCCAGCTCCATTCAGGCGATTATGGCCCAGCGGCTTGTCCGAACGATTTGCAAGAACTGCAAAGTTGTTGATGAGAAGCCGGATCCGCGGTATCTTCGGCTTCTGGGTATTACGCCGGACGATATGAGGAAGTATCCGATTTATAAAGGGGCCGGGTGCAGCCGCTGTCAGGGAACTGGTTATCGGGGCCGGATTGCGATTTTTGAGATGATGGAAATGAACAGCCAGCTGCGTGAATTGGCCTTTCAGAAGGCGCCGACGAGCGAGCTTCGCAAGGCGGCTCGAGCCACCGGGATGAAAACATTGCTGATGGATGGGCGGGTTAAAGTATTTAAGGGGATAACGACTCCGCAGGAAGTGACCACTGTGACTCAGGCGGAGGGGCTTGTACTGGATACCTGATTCAAGAAAGAATAGAGCAACTTTTTCGGATGGGAAGAATATGCCTTCACTGCATATAGACCGACTGCTTGAAGCGTGTATAAAGATGGGTGGTTCAGACCTTCATTTGACGGTGGGCCGCCCGCCGGTGCTTCGAATCAGCGGTCGGCTTCGTTCGCTGGATACGAAAGTACTGGAGCCGGATGATACTGTTTCATTGATGAAAAGTATTACACCGGAGAGAAACCAGCAGGAGTTTCAGGAGGTTGGCGGGACGGATTTCGGTTTTGCCTTTGGGGATGCGGGGCGGTTTCGAACGGCTGTTTTCCGCCAAAAAGGGTATGTCTCCATGGTTCTTCGTTTGATTCCTTCGGAACTGCTTACCTTTGAGCAAATTGGTCTTCCGAAGATATGTGCTGCTCTTTGCCGGCGTCCTCGGGGTCTGTTTCTGGTGACCGGCCCGACGGGGTCCGGCAAAACCACGACGCTGGCGAGCATGATTAACTATATTAACGAAAATATGGACGTTCATATTATTACTATTGAAGAGCCGATCGAGTATTATCATCAGCATAAGAAATCGATTATCAATCAGCGTGAAGTAGGCATTGATGTGCCGACGTTTGCGGAAGCGCTTCGCCGTTCTCTTCGTCAGGACCCGGATGTGATTCTGGTTGGTGAATTGCGTGACTTGGAGACGATGGAGGCGGCCATCACGGCGGCTGAAACCGGACACCTTGTGTTTGGAACTCTTCACACTACCGGCTGCCAGGGTACAGTGAACCGTATGATTGATGCCTTTCCGGTCAGTCAGCAGGAGCAGATTCGTGTTCAGCTGAGCACCAATCTGATTGCGGTGCTCAGCCAGGCGCTTTGCCCTCGCATTCCAAAGGGCCGGATAGCGGCTTATGAGTTTATGGTGATTACACCGGCTATCTCGAACCTTATCCGTGAAAATAAAGTTTATCGTATTGAGTCGAGCATCCAGATTGGCAAAAAGTTGGGTATGCAGCTTTTGGACGACCATTTGTGGGAATTGTGGGAAAAAGAGTTAATAAGTCTTGAAACGATGCTTGATTATGCGAGGAACCCCGGGGAATTGTTAGAAAAGGCCGAGAAGAAGTTGGGCACTTCAATGAAGGGGAAGATGAAGGGCAAGGGTCTTGAAGAAGAATACGGACCTGTCTTGAAGATGTCCTAAAAAAAGGTTTGTTATAGAAAGAAGTCGGTTTTTTAATTGCCAAGTGTCTAAGTTGTTTTTTAACCTGAAATCAAAATAATTTTTTATTTTTTTATGACGACCTTTTGCATCTTCTTTTGTTTTTCAATTTCTTTTTTCTTCTTTTCTTCTTATTTGCCCCTATTAAGGGTTGTTTTGTGGGTGTTTGGGTGAAGTAATTCTTTCTTTTGCCAATTGTCCAACATAAAGAATGCCTTGAACTTTGTTTTTCAGGTGCGTACAATAAAGTAGGATGCTCGAGTTTTTGGGCCCAGCGTGGAGAATAGAAAAATGGCTAAATTTCCTCCAGTTGAAGAATTAAAAGGAAGAACCTTAGGCCGCATTCTGATAAAAATGGGCCTTATAACTCGTGAACATGTCAACGAGGCACTTCGCATCCAAAAAGAAAGGGGAGGGAAAGTTAAGATAGGTCAAATCTTTTTGGAGATGGGACTTGTAAAGGAGAAAGACCTTGCTATTGCTTTGGCCGGCCAGCGGGGGATGGAATATGTTGATATAGATAATCTTGAAATTCCTCAAGAAGTTATCAGTCAAGTTCCGGCGCAAATGGCCAAAACCTACCGCATTCTTCCAATTTCCTACGATTCTAAGAGGAATCATCTCACTGTAGTGCTTGATAATCCGGATAATTTCCGTGCTACGGATGACTTGAGTACGCTGATGGGCTTTACGGTGGAAGCGAAGGTGACCGACCCGGATGCTCTTAATACAGCGATGAACAAGTATTACGCCGAGGAAGAGGAGAGTTTGACCGAACTGATTGGGGAAATTGAGAGCGACAAGGGGCTGGCAAGTCTTCAGGGGCGGGATGCGAGTATCGATTTGGATGAGTTGAAGGAGGCCGCGGACTCTAACCCTGTCAAACGGCTGCTGAATCTGGTTCTTTTGAAGGCCATTCAGGATAAGGCCTCTGATATTCACTTTGAGCCGTTTGAGAATGAATTTAAGATGCGTTACCGGATTGACGGCGTTTTGTATGAGATGGTTCCTCCGCCCAAGCATATTGCTCTGGCGCTGTCGAGCCGAATTAAAGTGATGGCCAACCTTGATATTGCGGAGCGGCGTCTTCCGCAGGACGGACGTATCCCGTTGATGGTTGGCGGCAGTCCGGTTGACCTTCGTGTGAGTATTCTGCCGACCATGTTCGGTGAAAGCGTAGTGCTTCGTATCCTCGACCGTAAACAAGTGGATTTGCGGCTGGATATGCTGGGGCTGACGGAGCGGGATATTGGCATTGTTCGCCAACTTATTAATAAGCCGAACGGGATTCTGATTGTGACCGGGCCGACCGGCTCGGGGAAGACCACTACTCTTTACTCGGCCCTGAAAGAACTCAATACGATTGACAGCAAGATTATTACTACTGAAAACCCTGTAGAATATGATATTGACGGGCTGATTCAGGTTCAAATTCGTCCAGAAATTGGTTTGACTTTTGCTAAATGTCTGCGTTCTATTTTGCGTCAGGACCCGGATATTGTGATGGTTGGTGAAATTCGAGACCTGGAGACGGCGGAAATCTCCATTCAGGCGTCTTTGACCGGTCATTTGGTCTTTACCACACTTCACACCAATGATGCGCCGAGCACGATTGCCCGTCTGCTTGATTTGGGTGTGGAGACCTTTTTGGTGACGGCGACGCTGGAAGGGATTATCGCCCAGCGGCTGGTGCGGCGCATTTGTACGAACTGCAAGACGGAGTATCAGCCGACTGAAGAGCAACTGATGGAACTGGGGCTGACGGCGGCTGATATGGCGGGGAAGAAATTCTACTACGGCCGCGGCTGTGATATGTGCAACAACACTGGCTATCGGGGCCGTACGGGCCTTTTTGAGATTATGACGTTTGATGATGAAGTTCGGGATTTGATTATGAACCATGCTTCGACGGCGGTTCTGCGGGAGGCGGCCCGACGCAAGGGGATGCGAACACTGCGGGAAAATGGTCTGGAGCTGATTTACAGCGGTATTACGACGCTGGATGAAGTGGCTCGTGAGACGATTGCGGCGGAAACGTAAGAAAATCGGAATAAATTTCGGCGGACAGGGCTGTTTTCGGACAAGCGGCTGTTCGGCCGGGAGGTGAACGGATATGCCGGTCTTTCAATACACAGCGCTGGATGCCAAGGGCAATGAGGTGAAGGCGGAAATTGAAGCCCTCAGCAGCAAGGAGGCGATCAGCAAGATTCGCAGCAAGGGGCTGTTTCCCACCAGGGTTCAGGCGCAGGGTGCGGCGAAGAAGGCCAAGGCAGCGGAGGCGGCTGCTCCGCGACGGCGGCGTTCCGGCGGCAAGGTCAAATCGAAAAAAGTTATGCAGTTTGCCCGCCAGCTGGCTACGCTTCAGGATGCGGGTCTGGCGATTCTTCGCTCGCTGCGGATTCTTCAGGAACAGGAGAAGTCGGGTACTCTCAAGCGGGTGATCGGGTATGTAGCCGATGATATTGAAGGCGGTTCGACGCTGTCGGAGGCGATGGCCAAACATCCAAAGACTTTTAATCGGCTGTTTGTCAATATGGTGGCAGCCGGCGAGGTGGGGGGTGTGCTGGATGTGATTTTGAACCGTGTGGCCGACTTTATGGAAAAATCGGAACGGCTCAAATCCAAAATCAAAGGGGCGATGGTGTACCCGATTGTGGTGATGTCGGTGGCGTTTCTGATTGTGCTGGGGCTGATGATTTTCATCGTTCCAACCTTTTCTGAGGTGCTCCTGGATATGAGCGAGGGCAAGAAGGGTCTGCCGGCTCTTACCCAAGGGCTTCTGAATATCAGCCGGTGGCTTCTGGGTAATAAGGGGGTGAATGCAGGCATCGTTGCGATGATGCCGATTCTGCTGGTGATGTTTTTTAAGTTTCTGCGGCGATTCTACTACGGTCGCTATGCTTTGGACTGGCTGAAACTGCATTTGCCGGTGATTCGACGATTGACCTATCTGACTACGGTAGCCCGCTGGACGCGAACGCTGGGTACGCTGATTGGGGCTGGCGTGCCGATTCTGGAGGCCATCAATATTACGCGGGAAACGGCGGACAACGAAGTGTATGCAGCAATGCTTGGCAAGGTGCACCAGGCGATTCGGCAGGGGGATACTTTTGCCAATCCGCTTCGTCAGTCCAAGACGGTCGATGCGATTGTTGTGAATATGGTGGAAGTCGGGGAGGAAACCGGCGATTTGGACAAAATGCTGATGAAGATTGCGGATAATTTTGATGAAGAGGCGGACGTGATGGTCGGGGCGATGATGAGTTTGCTGGAGCCGATCATGATTGTCGGGCTTGGATTGATTGTCGGAACAATTGTTGTGGCGATGTTTCTGCCGATGGTACAGGTGATTCAGGTGCTGATGTAAAACCAAAATGCTCTTATCCACATTTTCGGAAAGGAACGATTCATGAGCAGAATGAGACGGAGTCAAGGGGGGTTTACGATTGTAGAGCTTCTGACGGTGATGGGTGTGATTGCCCTGCTGATTGGGCTGCTGGTGCCGGCTCTGAATATGGTCAAGGATTATTCCCGCGAGATTCAGCAGAAAGCCCAGTTTCACAGTCTGGATGTAGGTCTGGAGATGTTTAAGAATGACTTTGGGGTATATCCGGAATCCAACGACAATGCCTATCCTCCTGTTAATCCGATTGATTCGACCCCTTATTTAGGGGCTCACAAGCTCGCCGAGGCGCTGGTGGGATTGGATTTGCTCGGATTTCACCCCAAGTCGGGCTTTACCGCCAGCGGTTTAAATGATTTGGATGGTATCGGGACAGGCAGCGGGCCGGTGCAGATTTATGACCCCATCAACGGCATTAATGTTCCCAATGTTTATGAAGAAACCGGCTCGCAGAATATTGATGTCCGGAAAAAGTACATCGATTTGGAACATGCCAACGCGTATCGAATGGACGACATTTACCGCAACTGGGGGGCGTTTAGTCAGTATAATTTCGTCCTTTGCGATGTGTATGCCAAGAAGCGTCAGTCCGGCAAGAAGACGGGTATGCCGATTCTGTATTACCGGGCCCGGACGGCTTATAAGTTTCAGGATTATCTTCGTTCCGATTTGGGCAGCGATCAGAATCCTGAGCAGAACGATGATATCTACAACTACTGGGATAATGAACGGCTGCTGGCGCTGGGGGATCCTGATCAGGGGACAGCGATTGTTCATCCGCTGCGGACCGGCACGGTCATCAATGATTTGGAGCGGTTTGAAGATATGATTTTGAACAAGCAGGTTCAGACGGCTACGCGGACAGCGAGCTTCCCGGACGGGGTTAAGCGTCCCTATCGTGCGGATTCGTTTATTCTGATTTCGGCGGGCAAGGACGGGCTGTTCGGCACGGCGGATGATGTTTTGAACTTTGAAAAAGAAAAGCAGTAATCCTCTCTGGTTTCTTTGCATTGCAGATGCTGCCCTCGGAGAACGTATGTTCGCAGCACACCGACAATTGGGAATGACGCTGGCGGAAGTACTGGTGACGCTGGCGATTGTACTGATTCTGATTGGTGTGATGAGCGGCGTTGGGGTTTACCTGAAGAAGCAGTCTGAGATTCGGCTGGTGGAAAGTACGCTTGAAGTTCTGGAGACGGCCCTTGGCCAGTACTATTCAGACTACGGGGCGTATGTGCCGCCGGTAACGAGCAAGCAGGAGTTTGAAACGGCTGTCTGCGGTTCGGAAGGCACGGTTACATTTCTTCAGGGCGAACATCTTCAGGGGGAGGCGGAAAAAGCAGCCTGGTCGAGTGAGGCCTTGTATTATTTTTTGAACCGCAGTCCGGCTGCGGCGGCGATTGTTTCTTCGCTGATGGAACGGATGATCAGCAGCAAGGATGCGTCGGGAAAGCCGCTGGTGGTTGAAATCGCCTGTTCTTCGACGGAGTCGCGCACGGATCTGGTTCGCTTTGTGGATGTGTGGGGGATGCCGATTGGGTATATGCTTGTGGAGAACCAACTGCCGGTTTTGATTTCTGCCGGGCCGGACAAGAAGTTTGATACGGCGGATGATATTATCCATCGCTAAACAGGGAGGCGGGAGAATAAAACGGAAACATGCGGAAGGTTTCGACTATGAAAGCAGGAATAAAACGCGCGGGCGGCTTTACGCTGATTGAGCTGCTGGTGGTTGTAGCGATTATCTCGATGCTGGTCGGCCTGCTGAGTGTCGGCCTACGCAAGACCAAGATTATTGCTACCAATCTTCGCCAGAAGTCGATTTTTCACTCGATGGAAATCGGGCTGGAATTGTTTGCCAAGGATTTTGGTGATTATCCTGATTCCACGGTGCTGCCGAATGCAACTTCGGACAAACAGGTGTGCGGTGCCCAGCATTTGGTGGAGGCGCTGGTGGGGCGTGACGAAGCGGGGCTGGAGCCGCGGACGGGCTGGTATGCTCCCAATGATGCGCTTTATCAGCCGTCTCTTCCATCCGATTTTTATGATTCGACCTCTGAAGACAGCCGCAATCGGCGGAAAGGTCCCTATGTGGAACTGAAGTACACGGAAGTGCTCACGATTTATGAAATTTGGCAGGGCAATAACGGCGATTCCAAGATTTATGATTCCCAGGGTGCGGGAAAGCCGTCCCGTCGGGCGCCGATTTTTGCGGATACATTTGATCGCATTTCTGTGACGCGGGAGGACGGCAGCTCGGTGCGGGTTGGGATGCCGATTCTGTATTTTAAGGCCAATCGGGCGGCTGTTCGTCCTTTTCGGCTGGATGCGACGGGGCGCAATACCGTTACGGAGCCGGCGGGAGAAGATATGCGGAACTGGACCTACAATTATCTGGATAACGAGGCCGTCATTGAGCTGCCTTTGCTGCTGGATGTTTCTTCTTCGAAAGGACATTATCGAGACCCGGCAGATGAGTCTAAAAGCAAGGCACAGGTTTTTTATGAGCAGATTACTCAGCGGAGCGAGCCGGACCGGCCGTTTTATAAGCCGTTCAATGCAAATAAGTTTCTGCTGATTTCCGCCGGCTGGGATACCCTGTACGGCACCAAAGACGACGTGACCAATTTTGAATATTAATGCTATGCCAAACTCAGGAGGCGTATATATGCATGCCTGTAAAAAAAGCCGACCGGTTCGAAAGGGGTTTACACTTGCAGAGATACTCACGGCTCTGGCGGTTGTCGCTGTGCTGCTGTCTCTGCTGATTCCAGCGCTGAATACGGTGCGTAAGAAAGCGCAGGTGGTTAAACAGCAGGCCCAGTTTCACGGCATCGAGGTCGGGCTGGAGGCCTTCCGTGCTGATTGGGGCGACTATCCGCCCAGCGAGTATCCGGGAGATTTTGATGTGGAGAAGGGAAGCGGTTTCAGCGCTCCCTGCACCTGTGCATCGCAGCGGTTGGCGGAGGCGCTGATTGGCCGAGACGGTCTTGGGTTTCATCAGAGTTCGGAATTTCGTGCGCTGGGCCTGGCGGATGTGAACGGCGACGGAATCCTGGATCCAGTTCCGAATGCTGCACCGGGGATTTATAATGCGGTGTCGGGGTTTACGCTGTCCGGCAGCGGGGGCGTTCAAACGGCTGAACAGAATCTGGCTGCCCGCAAAGGGCCTTATCTTGAAGTGGAAACGGCGAATGCCGTGATGTTCAGCAAGTATTATGCCCCCGACCGGATAGATGATACCTATGTGCTGGCCGATGCCTTTCCTAAAAAAATGAAGAGATCAGGAGTGGAACTGGGTATGCCGATTTTGTATTATCGGGCCAATCCGGGGCGGATTAGGAATGATCCTGCGTATGGAAACTGGGGCACGAATACCTATAACCTGAATGACAGTTATTGTGACAGCCAGGGAATCATTGTTCGTCCTGTTCCGTTTCAATCGACCTCGACTTCCCATCCGCTGTCGCAGGCGGGATCGAATACCAGCGCAGCCAATCTTTTTTACAGCCGCATTCTGAATCCGAACTTTACGTTGCCGCCTCGGCCGTACCGGGCCAATTCTTTTCTGCTTCAGAGTGCCGGGCCGGATGGGCTGTACGGAACACCGGATGACATCTTTAATTTTTAATTCTTCTTTTCGGCTCTGAGCGTCTCAGGCCGCCTTGGAAGCTGCCCGAATGATGAAGCCAACATTCAGAAAAAACGGATTAACGCTCACAGAATTGGTTGTCGTGATTGCGGTGGCGGCTATTCTTCTGGGGATTTCTGTTCCGGCGGCGAAGAAAATTGCGGAAGTGTTCGACTATTCCACCGGCCCGCGGTCACTTATTAATGCGGCTCTTACCAGTGCTCGCGCTTTGGCTGTGGCACAAAGTACTCCTGCCGGTGTACGGTTTCAGCCGGATGCTAACGGCGATTTTTATATGATTTTTATTGTTCATGACCCGGCAAAAACCAATTTGACCAACGGATTTATGGCGGCTGCCGGCCGCAAGCCCATCCGTCTGCCGCAGAATATTGGTGTTCTTGAAGGAAGCTTTAAGGGTGCCGGAACGGCTGCTGCCAAAGATGCTTTTTTGAGTACAGAGGCGGGTTTGCGGGATGCTCAGACATTTTCTGTTGTTTTTTCCGAGCAGGGGCAGCTGATTCGGTTTCCAGTGCGGGTGCGCAATCGGGACGGCAAGGCAGAAACGGACAACACCAGCTTGGATCCTATTTTTAATACGAAAAAGAATGTGGAAAACAAAATAGCGATGTTTTGTCAGGATGATTATCCAGAGGAGGGATTGGGCCAGGAAAACAGTGTTTATTCGTTTTATATTTATGAGAAGAATCGGCTGGCCGAGGTGCCGGCCGGGCAGCGGTTTACCGGTTATATCGGCAATCTTCAAAAAGAATTTATCAATCCTTATACGGGACAGTTAATCCGGAGATAAGGAACAGGGCTGGATGGATTTTTCAGAAAGATACAAAGGGTTTTCGCTCATCGAGGTGATGCTGGCGGCCTGCATTTTGACCATCGGGTATGCTCTGATTGCGATGGTTTTTCCGGCAAGCATCAAGTTGACGGGGATGGCTTCTGAAAAAGTGCTGGTTCCGGCGATTGCCGATGAAGCCCGCGCGATTGTTCGGCTTTATGAAGTGGAGCCGGAAAAATTGCCGGCAGGGGGGACGGTTCGTTCCGTTCTTTTGTCTGCGGAATATCTGACGGACAGGAGTCTGAAGTATTTTTTTCGCCGGCTTATTTATCCCGAGCCTTTTGATGTGGAAATTACCTCCCTTCCCTCTGAGGGGATGCCTCAGTATGCGGAACTTATGACGACGGTCAATGAGCAGCTGAAGGTCGATGCGTTGTATCCGTCGCTGCCGAAGGAGTATTTTTTGCAGCGTCCGTCGCAGAATCAGCGGTACTGCTGGTCAGTTCTGTGCCGGAAGGACAGTTCGACTCCTGCCGGTTATCAGATTTGTATTTTTGTCTGCCGCCGTGCGAAAGAACTTCGGTATTACGGCTTTACTTCTGACAAAGGGGTGGGTTCGTTCACTGCGGTTGAGAGCGAGCGTCCGATGCCGCTGCCGTTTCGGGTTTCTGCGAAACAAGACAGCAGCAGGGTGACGATTCACACCAGCCAGCCGGTCAACGATTTGCCGTCAGAGTGGCTGCAGTTTTTTCTTGAAGGGGCCTGGATTGCAGTGGACCAAAGCGGTTTGGCTTATCAGATTATCCAGCGGGATGGGGATACGGTTACTCTCAGCCGCAAATGGCAGGGCAATGATGGGGATTGGATTGTGTGGCTTGTGCCGCCGGCTGTGGGGACGGAGCGCAATGTGTGCCTAGGGGTGCTGTGAAGAAGATGTCGGGACTTGAACTGAAACAAAGACAAGCGGCTTTCACTATCGTTGAGATGGTGGTGGCGATGGCTATGGTCGTCGTGATGCTGGGGATTTCGGCGTTTGTCTTTCGGTTCTCTGTGCAGACCTACCGGACGGCGACG
>Ga0209407_1004478_pt1 | contig 11392 bp, 9 predicted proteins | sample AD_JPNHG3_MetaG_FD_184410 | JGI IMG/M metagenome (GOLD analysis project Ga0209407, IMG submission 184410) | Active sludge microbial communities of municipal wastewater-treating anaerobic digesters from Japan - AD_JPNHG3_MetaG (SPAdes) (version 2) | ecosystem: Engineered > Bioreactor > Anaerobic >... | reverse complement strand
CACAAAAAAAGGAATATATGATAAAATTATGTAATTTAGTATTAATCATCAGCTCAATAATGCTGATAAACGTGCAAATCTATGCACAGAATGTAGGAATAGGTGCTAATACTTTCACACCGAACAATAATAATGTTGATAAATTTGACTTTGATTTTGTCGATCAACCCGATTTGGCACAAACATTTGCTGTTACATGCTGCCTGAAAAATGTACAATTTCATTTCAAAGGAGTACAAAGCCTGAAAATCAAGGAAACTGACAGGGTTGCTGCTTTAATTCAAGAATTAGCAAAAGCAGGCTATATCTTACACGAACCCGCCGAAGGTGAACTGGCCTGGAAGGGGCAAAGATGTGACATTACCGCACCAATCAGTATTGCAACCTACGAAGACCATCGCATGGCTATGGCCTTTGCTCCTATAGCATTGCTCCAACCAATAAACATTGAAAATCCACAAGTAGTAAGTAAATCCTACCCCGGATTTTGGAATGATATTGACTCAATTTCTAAAAAAACAGGAAGTCTCTGAATTAACCGAAAAATAAAATCATTATGAGCGACGAACAAAAAAAAGATTGTAGTAAAAAAAATTACAATCATAAGGCATCAGCTTCTTCAGGTGCAGTTTATGGACTTGGGATGATAGGTGCAGCCATTTATTTCATCTCGCAAGCAACATCATTCTGGCTTGGAGTACTTGGCTTCTTAAAGGCATTGGTATGGCCTGCTATTCTTGTTTTTGAAGCATTGAGAGCACTTGGTGCATAACACAAAAAAACGCTGTTACTTTTTGTAACAGCGCTTTTTTTGTAAATCATTAATTATTTAGAATTTAAAGCGGGCAGCTAAACAAATTCCATCGAATGATGAATTAAATCCGTTGCCAACAAAAACTCCGGGACGATAATCCAGCGAGAGTTGCAATGGGATATTGAAATTATATTCAATCCCAACCTGACCAAGAACGCCAAAATTGAAGGCTTTACTTGTGTTACCATAGTCATAAGCACCCAGGCCTAGGCCTGCTCCTGCATACCAGTTAAATCCATCAGCAAGTGCTGACAAATCCCAAACCCACTGATAAATACCATTCAAACCAAATCCGTAGCTGTTAAGACCAAGGTCTAACTCAACCCGATTTGCATTTCCCATTGGATGTTGATACGATATTTCACCACCAAGTCCAAAGCGAATACCTATCGCCTTTCCATCTACCTGTGCACTAAGTGCCGAAAAAAAACTTAGCACAAGCGCTAAAGTTAAAATAATTTTCTTCATAAATAAAAAATTAATTAAGTACAATTATTCTTAAACGTACGAATTCTATTTTTCGCACTTTACAAATATAATATTTTTTAGATAAAAACAAAAAAATATTTAGAAATACCATTAATGGCTCTATCTTTAGAAAAAGATATTTCTACTAAACAATATGTGCCATCTCGCTATACCTGTTTCGTAATAGCAGATCCTACTCCACGAGAGATTTTAGCACCAGATTTCAGAGATCGTATAGTGCATCGCTGGGTTGTAAATAGTATGGAACCATATATAGATAAACGATTTCTAGATTGCTCGTATGCTAATAGAAAAGGTAAAGGACACCATAGAGCTGTCATTAAATTATACCATTACATGCACAACCCCGCTAATAAATATTATCTGAAAATGGATATATGCAATTTTTTTAATTCTATTAATCACAATATCCTAGTAAACTTAATAGACAATTGGATATCTAAAATGCCTATTACAAATAAAGATACATTATCATATGTAGCTGAAACTATCATTAGACATAACCCCACTAAAAATTGTATCTTTTCTGGTAACATAAATAAATTGAAAATAATACCACCAGCAAAATCCTATTTCAATAATCCAGAAGGGATTGGTCTACCACTGGGTAACCTATCCAGTCAGTTTTTTGCAAACATATATTTACATGAACTAGATTTTTTTGTAAAACAAAAATTAGGTGTAAAATATTATATAAGATATGTAGATGATTTTGTTATACTATCAGATGATATTTATCAATTAAAAATATGGAAAAAGGAAATAGAAGATTTTTTAATAAATGTATTAAAGCTAACTCCTCATCCTAAAAAGACTATTTCTCAAAAGCTGTCTAATGGCATAGACTTCTTAGGCTATTACATTAAACCTACTCATATTTTAGTTAGACGTCGTGTAGTGAATAATTTTAAAAGAAAACTCAATATGTTTTCATACACTCTACAGCGTAATGAAAAAAATCCTAATTTTAAACAATTATTGTCAAAAGTACAAGCTTCAATAAATTCATATTATGGTATATTTCAAATGGCGGATACACATCGCTTATGTATACATTTATATTCAAACCATTTCGATACATTTTTAAAAAAATATTTTTCTTTAAGTATTGATAATGATGATATATATGTTCAATTAATAAATTACCCCAACAACGAATTACCACAATGAAATGTCCATCATCGCACATAGTCTGAACTACAGATTTTCGAATGATTAGATTGATGGATAAAGTTTAGTAGTGGAGGAGTTTAGTAGTTGAGGATGATGATAAAAGTTTTTATGATTAATAAAAAGTTTCATAATAAATCAAAGTAAATCACAATAAATTGACTTTTTATCAAATAATATGAATAATTCATCAAAAGATTATCAGGGCTAAAGCCCGATTAATTGTTTTATTGAGACCACGACCTAAAGGTCGTGGTTAATAGATGTGAGTATTAGATAGACTATTATTGATATGTAGTACTGACCATCATGTCATATGCAAAAGTTCTAAATAATAACTTTAGCTTACAGATAAGAAATGAAATAGGTGGTTATTAATCTCAAACTTAAGGTCAGATGTCAAAAAGTAGTTTATTAACCTCGACCTTTAGGTCGAGGAGCAACCAAGAAAAAGGTATGGGCTTTAGCCCTGAAATAGACAGTACCGCAGATCATCAGTCGAGTAGTGGAGTAGTTTAGTAGTGAAATCTATCATCTAATAACTGAGTCTTCTCAGTCTCCATTTCTCCTCGTCTCCCCAGTCACCAAGTCTTCCCGTCTCCTTATCATCATTTCTCCCAGTCACCTTATCTCATCGTCTTCCTCTCACCAAGTCACCTTGTCACCCCCTCACCTCGTCATCCAGTCTCCCCAGTCACCTCGTCTTCTCGTCTCCCTGTCACCCAGTCTCCTCGATCATATTCAACTCATCAATTTTACTTATTTCGTTTTTTAATTATTTATACTAAATTTGTTATTAATATTAGATAAATCATATATTTTTGCAAAAATTTTAAAAAAATTGGACATTAAATTACCCATAAAAATTGGAATTACTGGGCCAGAATCTACTGGTAAAACATGGCTAGCTGAGCAATTAGCCGCTTATTTCAAAACAGATTATACCCCTGAGTATGCTCGTGAATATTTATTAAAGCTAAACAGACAATATAGCTATGATGATGTAATAGAAATAGCAAAAAATCAATGGGAAATGATAAATAAGCAACAGACTAATAATAGCAAAGTTTTAATTTATGATACTGAAATGCTTGTAATCTACGTTTGGCTAATATACAAATATAAAAAATGCCCACAATGGATAATAGATGCATTTCATAGCCAATCGATAGATTTATATCTACTCTGCTACCCAGATATAGAGTGGAACTATGATCCATTAAGAGAAAACCCAGATGATCGTATAGAGCTTTTTAATATTTATGAAAATGAATTAATAAAAGCTAAAAAAAATTACTTCATTGTTACTCAACAATTAGAACAGAGATTCGCAAATGTATTGAATTATCTTAAAAATAATTATCCATATATCTTTTAAATTTTACATTTTTTATTTATATTTTTGTAAAAAATTTTCAAATAAATTAGATGCGTTCGTACGATAATAGAAAATTATTTTTTGTTTATATTTTTATACTTGCATTTATAGCATTAGGAGTGAGGATATTTTATATCCAAATAATTGATCCTACTTATAAAACATTAGCAGAAAAAAACACTCTCAGATATGTATATGAATATCCACAGAGAGGCACCATCTATGATGCTAATGGTAAAATATTAGCTGGTTGGAGGCCTATATATAATTTAGCAATTATCCCTTATGAATTAGAACCTTTTGACACCAATTATATTGCTCAATTATTAGCTACAGATACAAAATTATTAAAAACTAAAATAGAAAAAAACAAAAAAATGGGGGGATATCAGCCTATAATAATTTATGAAGATATACCAGATGCAGCGGTTAGTTATTTTTTTGAACATGAGAGTGAGTTTAAAGGTATAATCGTAGAAAAAAGATTCATGCGTAATTACCCATTAAAAACAGGTGCTCATTTTTTAGGATATATTTCAGAGGCTAGTCCTAAAAAAATTGAAGAAGATTCATATTATCAAATGGGTGATTATGTAGGAGTTACTGGATTAGAAGAATTTTATGAAAAAGAATTAAGAGGTCACAAAGGTGTAAAAGTATATGTAGCAGATGTACATAATAGAATAGTGGATAGCTACAAAAAAGGACAATTAGATTCTACTATGATTAATGGGAAAGATTTATATACAAGTATTGATGCTGATTTACAACAATATGGTGAAGAACTAATGCAAAATAAACGTGGTGCTATCGTAGCAATAAATCCTCAAACTGGAGAAATTTTAGCCCTCATATCTGCTCCTAGTTATGATCCTAATTTATTGACAGGTAGAGAAAGGAATAAAAATTATATAATGCTAAGCAATGACAATAAAAATCATACTTTATACAATAGAGCTACTATGACAAGGTATCCACCTGGCAGTACATTCAAGATTGTAAACGGTTTAGCTGCATTGCAAGAGAATTTTATCGATGAAAAAACATCTTTTGGCTGTTATGGAGGTTATCGCATAGGTTCACACACTATAGGCTGCCATGGGCATCCCTCTCCAGTAAATATAATTAGTGGTATTCAATATTCTTGTAATACTTTTTTTTGTCAAGTATTTAAAGTTTTTGTAGATAATAAATATTTTGGAAAATCTAGTATAGGATATGAAAGATGGCGATATTATGTGAATTCACTTGGATTTGGCGTTTCACTGGGAGTTGATTTACCAAATGAATATAGTGGATTCGTACCTACTTCTGAATATTATAATAGATTAAAAGGAACTAGAAACTGGAAAGCTGACGGCATAGTTTCTGTGGCTATAGGGCAAGGAGAGATTGGAGCAACTCCTTTACAATTAGCTAATTTAGCTGCAATCATTGCTAATAAAGGATGGTACATACCTCCACATATAGTGCGTGCTATAGGACATCCTGACAGTTTAAATGCTAGATATAAGAATAAAATTATAGTTCCTATTAATGAGAAATATTTTAATTTCATTGTAGAAGGTATGGAAAAAGCAGTTACTAGTGGTACTGCAAGAATAGCACAATTACCAGAAATTCGTGTAGCTGCTAAAACTGGCACTGCTCAAGATCCACCGAGAAAAAGTCATAGCGTTTTTATAGCCTTTGGTCCCGTAGATAATCCTAAAATAGCAATAGCTGTTTTAGTAGAAAATGCAGGATGGGGAGCCTCATATGGAGGACCTATTGCTAGCTTAATGATGGAAAAATACTTGACCGATACTATTAAACGCACAGATCTAGAAAACAGAATGAAAGCAGCTGATTTTTTAATTAAATAATTGTAAAAAAATATTAAAATGAAAATTAGATAAGAAACTATTAATAAACAAAAATGCTTAAAATGATCCCTAAATATGCAGCAAAATAAAAATAGAAAATTCCCCCCGGATATAATTATTATCTCAATATATATAATTCTTTCCATTATAGGATTGATAAGTATTTATTCTGCATCATATCAAGAAGGTGTAAATTTTTTCAGTTTATCTTTTAAATATTTGCATGTAAAGCAATTTATTTGGATAATTACAGGAATATTATTGTTTGTATTAATTATCTATACAAGTCCACATTTATTTTCTAATGCAGCGGAGATTTTTTATGGTGTAATATTAGTTTTATTATTTTTAGTTTTAGTGATAGGAGCCATAGTAGGAGGCAATAGAGCCTGGTTAGACATAAGTAACGGCATAAGGCTACAACCATCAGAATTTGCTAAATATACTACTGCCCTATTAATCTCAAAGATATGGAGTGATCCTGATGCTAAGACGAATATCAATAAAACTATGAGAAATGTTTTAATAGTAATAGCTATTCCCATGCTTTTGATATTTTTACAAAAAGATATAGGCACAATGCTTATATTTTTTGCATTTATTTTAGCATTATATCGTGAGGGATTGCCTTCATATATCATTTTTATTGGTTTTTGGTTTATAATAGTATTTATTTTATCTTTTTTAATAAAACAATTTATTTTATTACTAATACTAACAGCTATCACATTAATATTGATATTTATTTACAGGAAAAAACGAAAATTAATTATTAGGTTTGTAGAGATTTACATAATTAGTATAATATTGATAATAGGGGTTAATTATTTTTACAATATGCTTATGCCCCATCATCAAGAGAGAATAGAAGTAATGCTAGGGCTAAAAGACGATCCTAAAGGAGCCTCATGGAATTTACGACAATCTATGATAGCTATAGGCTCTGGTGGATTAACTGGTAAAGGATTTTTGCAAGGTAGTCAAACACAAATGAAATTTGTTCCGGAACAAACAACAGATTTTATTTTCTGCGCAATTGGAGAAGAATGGGGATTTATAGGGGTTTTAGTAGTTTTATCATTATATTTATTATTATTATTACGCATTATAAAATTAGCAGAACGGCAAAGATCCATTTTTTCAAGAGTTTATGGATATTCGGTTGCCTCACTTTTATTTTTCCATATATTTATAAATATTGGGATGACAGTAGGATTAATGCCAGTCATAGGAATACCATTACCATTTATTAGCTATGGAGGATCCTCTTACTGGGCATTTACTCTATTACTAGCCACTTTTGTAAACTTAGATATGTATCATAATGACGTAATATAGGAGAAAAATTACATGGTGAATTGAACAAATTTAATGGGTTAAGACCTGTGATAAGAGGGGTTGGTATGTACTAATTTTTGTTATTCTTTAAAGTATGTTATTCATATTTTTGACTAACTATCTCTCTATACTTGTCCCATGCCCATCTGTCGTGCGATGACAAGTTTAATAGTCTGCCAATATCAGAATCTATCAACTCTTTTAGGTACTTATTCATTATCACAAACCACATAAGGTAGCTCTGCAAGTACTTCGTAGCCACTCCGTGAAATCTACTCAACCACGTCCTGAAATCACTTATTTTGTTCTCTACTATTTTTACACTATATATCCCTCGCTTAATCTGTCTTTTGTTCACTATCACTTTTTTACTTTGTAAACTTTTAACAGCTTTTCTGAACTCTTTCTTTGGCTTTACACATATAAGATTGTTTTCTGATAATCTACTCTTGAGTTCTTCTCTCAATTGTTCATTTTTCACCTTTATCTCTCCAACCTGTTTAAAAAGTAAATTACCCTCTCTATCTGTAACTACTAATACTGCTACTTTGGGATGTTTCTTCTTTTTAGCTTTTTGATATTCTTCTTTGTTTTTAAACTTTCTCCCTTTCTCTGAATATTTCATTAGTAGCTCATCTGCTTCGACAATACCAGAGAAGCTTATCCCACCTTCTAAAGCTCTAATAGCTGCTAATATTTTGTGTCGCCATTCGAAGCTTGTTTTCAGACAAATGCCAACCTCATTAGCACATGCTCGCAAACTTTTACCCTCGAGCATACATCTCATATAGTCGAGCATTAATGGATATTTTCGCATACGATATACAAAGGTGCGAGCAGTCTCACGGAATTGATAACCACAAGATTTGCATTTGTAGACTTGTCTGCCATTTCTTTTACCAACTTTAATGACATTTTCACTTTTGCAGTCGGGACATATAGCTGCAGTAGATTGGATTTTAACTCTTTGATAATCTACAGCAGTGGCATTGCTATTGACGAGGTATTGATATAGCTGATCTAGAAAATCTCTTTTGTGATCCTTTGGTAGAGCCAAGTATTTATCAATGTTTTCTAATAATTCTTGCATAAACATAAAATTTTAACAAAATTAATAAATCTTATTTAAATAATAAAATATTTAAACTATAACATAATAATGTTAAAAAACAAACCCCTTTTTTATTTCATAACGTTCTAAACATATCTTATTCCCTCAATTTTTTTCATTATATTTGTAAATTGATTTTATCATTTATAATTTTTTATGAGTATGAATAAACTTTCTGTAGTTATTATAACATATAATGAAGAAAAAAATATTGCACGCTGTATAAATTCTGTTAATCAAATAGCTGATGAGGTAATAGTGGTAGATTCTCATTCTATTGATAAGACTAAGGAAATAGCAATACGTCTCGGAGCTAAAGTTATAGAACATTCATTTGAAGGGCATATTCAGCAAAAGAATTTTGCTCTACAGCAAGCTAATTATTCTTGGGTATTATCATTAGATGCAGATGAGGCTCTATCAGAGAAATTAAAAAACAAAATACAAGAAATAAAAAACAATCCTGCTGCTGATGGATATACTATGAATAGGCTTACATATTATTGTGGTAGATGGATAAAACATACTGGATGGTATCCTGATAAAAAACTTAGATTAGTACGTAAGGAGCTAGCTCAGTGGGGTGGTATAAATCCTCATGATAGACTTGAGCTCATTAGTAGTAAAAATATTAAGCATATAAATGCTGATATTCTTCATTATTCTTACTACAGTCTATTTGATCATCTTTATCAATTGGATAAATTCACTCAAATATCCGCAAATGAATTGTACAAGGCGAAAATCAAACCAAATTTTTGGCATTTTTTTATAAAACCTATTCATAAATTTTTAAATCATTATATTTATAAAGCTGGTTTTTTAGATGGATACGAAGGCTTTCAAATATCCATAATCTCTGCTTATGGTGTTTTTTTGAAATATGCTAAATTGAGAGAAATGTATAAAAATAATCAAAATATTTGAGATTATAATATAAATTTTTAAGGGAATAACCATGAATGAAGAGCAAATATCTTTAATTTTAAAAACTTTACCTAAGAGTGCTGGTGTTTATAGGTTTTATGATAAAGATGATAATATTTTATATGTAGGCAAAGCAAAGAATTTAAAGAATAGGGTATCCTCATATTTTCGTACTCAGCATAGTAGTGCTAGACTAAGAATAATGGTTAATAAAATTGAACGTATCGAGACAACAGTTACTAATACTGAATTAGAGGCTCTACTACTTGAAAACAATATGATTAAAAATCTAAAGCCTCGTTATAATATGCAGCTAAAGGATGACAAAAGTTATCCATTTATTGCTATAACTAATGAACCTTTTCCACGTATTTTTTTAACTAGAAATAGACATATTCCCAATGCAGAATATTACGGCCCTTATGCTTCGGTGAGAACAGCAAAATCATTATTAGAACTTATCCATAAGTTATTTCAACTACGTAATTGTAAACTTAATTTATCTGATGAAAAAATAAAAAATGGTAGCTACAAAGTATGTTTAGAGTATCATCTCAAAAAGTGCAAAGGACCATGTGTAGGATTGATAAGCGAAAATGAATATGATGATTACATAAATCTAGCTAGAGATATCATCAAGGGTAAAACTAAATTAGTAGAAAATTATCTTTATGAAAACATGCAAAAAGAAGCCAAAAATCTTAATTTCGAGGAGGCACAACAGTGGAAAATTAAATGGGAAAGATTAAAATCATATTCTTCTCGTAGCATCTTCGTTACTAATCAAGAGAATCATTTAGATGCTATTAATTTATTAGAAGATGAAAATCAGGCATATATAGCTGCCATAAGAGTAGAAAATGGGTCAATAGTTAATAGTCGAGTTTTTCATATAGAGAAAAAATTAAATGAATCTCCTGAAGAGCTTTTACTTTACGCTATTGGTGAGCTATTCGAACAATGGGATGGATTACAACCTGAACTTATTATACCATTTCCGATCTCTTTTCCTATAGATAATGTGCATATAACTGTGCCCAAAAAAGGTTATAAAGCTGATTTATTAAAATTCTGTTTACATAATGCACAGGAGCGAAAAGCTGAAGATGACAAACGTAGAGCTCTAGCAGATCCTAATAGATTTACTAATCAATTACTTGAAAAAGTAAAAACGGATTTGCAATTACCTACCTTACCAAAACGAATTGAGTGTTTCGACAATTCTAATATACAAGGTGCATATCCAGTATCTTCTTGTGTAGTTTTCATTGATGGTAAACCTGCAAAAGCAGAATATCGAATTTTTAATGTTAAAACAGTAGAAGGAATTGATGATTTCGCCAGTATGCATGAGGTGGTTTATCGCAGATATAAACGACAAAAAGAAGAAAACAAACTGCTACCAGATTTGATAATTATCGATGGAGGTAAAGGACAATTGCATGCTGCTTATGATGCTTTGAATGAATTAGGATTAGATAATATTCCTATTATCGGAATAGCAAAAAGATTAGAAGAAATATACAAACCTAATGATTCTATGCCTCTGAGTATTGATAAAAAAAGTCCTACTCTCAAACTCATACAGAGAGCAAGAGATGAAGCTCATAGATTTGGAATAACTCATCATCGCCAATTACGTAGTAAAAATACTATCAAAACTCAATTAACTGATATAAAAGGTATAGGTCCTAAAACAGCTAGCAAATTATTAGAACATTTTGGCTCAGTAGAAAATATTAAAACTGCTACAGATGAAGAAATAGAGGCTATAATTGGTAAAGCTAAGCTTAATATTTTGAAAGATGCTTTGAAATAAAAAGAGAGAGCAAGAGTTTAAGGTTGTATTCTTGATAATAAGTTAGTAATTAAATTCTAAAGCATTATTACATTTGTAACATATATTTTTTAAAATATGATGACATAATGAAGTGCTAATGGTTTATTAGCGTATATATTTAGCTTTAGAGTCATAATCTTTATTATCTTCTAAAATTCTTTTTCTATTAGCATTATATGATTCATTAAAAATGCTCCGTTCTGCTTCAAATACATAGAAATCTACATCATTTAAATCAATAATTGCATGGAATAAATCATCTGTGACAAAAGGCTTTTCTTTATTGGATAAGGCCGTTTTATATTTATCAGGATATAAAGATTGAAATTGTGGAGAGCACCAAACGATAAAAGGAATTTCAACATTATTTTTTGGTAAATCATCTGCATAGTCATGTCCCACATTATCATTTTCATCATAAACATTTTCACCGTGATCAGAAAAATAGATAGCTGTACTT
>Ga0209407_1004477_pt1 | contig 11393 bp, 10 predicted proteins | sample AD_JPNHG3_MetaG_FD_184410 | JGI IMG/M metagenome (GOLD analysis project Ga0209407, IMG submission 184410) | Active sludge microbial communities of municipal wastewater-treating anaerobic digesters from Japan - AD_JPNHG3_MetaG (SPAdes) (version 2) | ecosystem: Engineered > Bioreactor > Anaerobic... | reverse complement strand
ATGGCTTGAAAATCAAATCAAATTTACTAAAAACTAAAGAAGGTTTAAGTGAAGCTATTAAACTCCTTAAAAACGGCCAACCGATTTTATCGCAAGCTTCCTGGTTTCTAGGTAAAGATTCCCCAAGAAATTATCTACTAATGTTTCAAAATGATGCCGAATTACGTCCTACTGGCGGTTTTTGGACTGCCTATGCTCTTATTAAGGTTGACAAAGGAAAATTTACCCCTATTTTGTCCGAAGACATCTATGCTTTAGATACCCGGTATAACAGCCGAGTTCCAGCCCCACGACCTATTAAGGCCTATCACATCAATGTTCCATATTTTAATCTTCGGGATCTAAATATCTCTCCAGATTTTTCTGTAAGTATGGGTAATTTTATGGAAATCTATAATAAAATCTCCCCTAATAAAACCAAAATTGATGCGGTAGTGGCCATTGATACCCATATTCTAGTTGATTTGGTCAAAATTTTGGGTAGAGTAGGAGTTTCAGGTTTTGGTAATTTTTCGGCTGATCCTGACAAACGGTGTGATGGCTGTCCGCAAATTATTTATCAACTGGAATGGCTGGCTGGCCGACCCCGTAATTACCTGGAAACTAATCGTAAAGGCTTTCTGGGACCCTTAATGAACTCGATTCTAAGTAATATTATGGGATCGGAAAAAAGTAAAATTGGACCTTTAGCCGAAGCTTTTTTAAATAATATTTATCAAAAACACATTCTCTTTTATTTTCCAGACGAAACTATGGAGAATGCGGCTAAATCAATCAACATTGCTGGGGCAATTACTCCCACTGACGGTGATTATTTTCATCTCAATGATGCTAATATGGCCAGCGCTAAAACCAACTTATTTCTCAAGCAAAAAATTAAACACGAAATTACGTCTCAAAGTAATCGGATAGAACATAAAATTACTATAACTTACCTAAATCCGACTAGAGCTTCCAACTGTAATTTAGAAAAAGGTGATTTGTGTTTGAACGCACCTAAATACCGCGACTGGTTCCGTTTTTATGTTCCTACTGGCTCGAAACTAATTAAAATGACAGGATCTGAAGTAGAACCAGTCCAATATGAAGAATTGGGCAAACAAGTTTTTGAGGGTTTCTACGGCGATAAATTTCCCCTATATGCCCAGTCTTCAATAAAGACGTCTGTTCAATATCAAAGCAGTATTCCTCCTTCCACCGACTATCGTCTCTTACTTCAAAAACAACCAGGAACCAAGGCTATCGATTACGAAATTTATGTTAACGGAAAGAAATATGATTCTTTTAGCTGGGTCGCCGATAAAACCATTAAAATTGCTTTTTAATGTCAAAATATAAAACCGTTCAAGGGATTGTTATCAATAAAAAACCAACTAGAGATAATGATCTGATTATTACCCTGTTAACCCCCAATGAGGGTAAAATTGTCTGCTTAGCTAAAGGTGCTAGATCAATTAAAAGCCATCGGTTGGGTCATTTACAACTAGGTAATATTCTTAAAGTTTCAATCTATCAAAAAGGTGATTTTAGATGGCTGACTGAATCTCAAACCCTTCAAGCTTTTCTCCAAACCCCTAAAAAATTAGTTCAATTAAACTTACTTTTTCTCTTTTTAGAATTTATTAATCAATTAGTTCCTGAAAATCAAATTAATCCTGGTCTTTATCAGATCTGCCAAAAAATAATTAAGGCTATTGATAAAAATCAATTTAAATCCTACATCAATTACGAAATCAATCTGATTCAATTATTGGGTTTTGGTACTCCACCGGAAATTATCAATGCCTATCAAGCCAACGAACTCAAAACGGCTCAAAATTTAATTAAAAATTTTCTTGAATCTATTATTGAAAAACCAGTTAAATCAAACCAATTATTCCGATAAAACTAAAGGTGGGCTCTTGACAATTTACTCAAAATATGTTATCCTATAAGGTGATAGGTGAAAAGCTCCGATTTATTATCCCGTCTTCCTTCGTTATAATAAACCATGGATCAAACCCGAAATGAGACTGTAGCCAAGGTAGTTGCTTTATGTAAACGACGGGGGATTGTTTTTCCAAATTCAGAAATTTACGGCGGCATTCAAGGATTTTACGATTATGGTCCCCTCGGCACTGCCATGAAACAAAATTGGAAAAATATTTGGTGGCAGGAAAATGTAGTCCGTCGCCACGATGTTCAAGGTATTGACGGCGCTATCATTACTAATCCTCAAGTCTGGCAGGCTAGCGGTCACATTAAAAATTTTACTGACATAGAAGATGGTAAAAAATTTAACATTATGTTTGAAACTGAGGTTGGGATCAAAAAAGGTGATAAAATACACACTTATTTGAGAGGCGAGGCTTGTCAGGACATCTATCTTAATTTCAAAAACGTGGTTGATTCCACCCGGGTTAAAATCCCTTTCGGTATTGCTCAAATCGGTAAAGCTTTCCGAAACGAAATTACTCCCAAAAATTTTCTCTATCGCACTCGGGAATTTGAGCAATGGGACATCGAATTTTTTATTCATCCAAAAGATGAAAAATTTTGGTTTAACTATTGGCAAAAAAATCGGTTGGAATTCTATCGACAATATTTCAGTCAAACTTCAAAATTAAGATTGCGCCGACATGAAAAGAATGAATTAGTCTTTTACGCCAAGGAGGCTTTTGATATTGAATATCAAGCTCCATGGGGTTGGGCTGAAATGGAAGGTATTCACAATCGGGGTGACTATGATTTAAAACAACATAGCCAATTTAGCCATCAAGATCTGCAATATCTTGACCAACAAAGCCATGAAAAATACTTCCCTTATATAATCGAATCCTCCGGAGGAGTTGATCGGAGCTTTTTCTTCCTCATCCTCGATGCTTATCAGGAAGAAAAATTAAAAAACGGCGAAACCCGAATAGTCTTAAAAATTCATCCTAAAATTGCTGCTTATAAAATAGCTGTTATTCCCTTAGCTGCCAATAAACCAGAGTTAATTGATCTGGCCGAAAAAATTTACAGCCGGCTCAGTCTTAAATATGCTGTTGATTTTGATGATTCCAGTAATATTGGTAAAAAATATCGCCGTCAGGATGAAATTGGCACCCCCTGGTGTTTAACGGTTGATTTTCAAACTCTTCAAGATAAAACAGTTACTCTTCGCGATCGCGATAACTTAAATCAAATTCGCCTGAAAATTGAGGAAGTTGACAATTGGCTCGAAAGGCAGTTAAATAAGCCAAGATGAAAAAACTTTTTCTTGTTTTGATAAGTGCCTTTTTATTATTTGGCTGTGGCCTCAAAAAAACAACACCAACAGTTACGCCGACACCAGCCTCGACTACCTTTGAACTAACGGATAAAGAAATGCCCGAAATCAATTTAACAGCTAGTGATGACGGTCATTGGTTAACCTTAAAAATCAATAAAATACCGTCATCTATCGTCAATATTGAATACGAATTGCTTTATCGGGCCTCAGAGAGTGGTCTGGAAATCGAGAAAGGTTTAGGTGATACCCTTAAAGTCGAAGGCCGTAGTTTGGAACGAAAATTACTATTGGGAACCGAAAGTTGTACCAACGGTTGTAAATATAAATTTGATGAAAATGTTACTGGTGGTGATTTAAACTTAACTCTTATTAATCAACAAGGCCAAACTGCCACGATTCAAAAATTTTTTACCCTAGTTAAAGATAAAAAAAGCAAAAAAATAGTGGCCACTCTTACCGATGCCTCTTCATCAGCCAGTCCTGCTCAAGGAAATAACTAGACTTTTTCAACCTGGGCCGGGCAAGATCTTTATCGACGCCACTCTGGGTAATGGTGGTCATAGTTTAAAATTACTTCAGGCAGGAGCAAAAGTTTACGCTTTTGAATTTGATCCTGAAAATATTAAGGTTGTTCAAAAAAGAATTCATCACCCTAATTTAACCATCATCAACGATAACTTTTCTCACATTAACCATTATTTTAATTTTAAGGTTAATGGTATTTTATTTGATCTTGGTTTATCGATTAATCAGCAAAAGGCTCAAGGTAGGGGATTTTCCTTCAATGATGCTCTCTCATTGGATATGCGCTTAAATCCCCAACAACAAACTTTAACTGCTCAGAAAATCGTCAATACGTATTCCCAAAAGGAATTATTTGACCTCTTTTCCAAATACGCTCAGGAAAAAAACAGTCATTTAATTAGTCAACTAATTATTAAAAATCGGCCTTTTAATAATGCTCTCCAATTGGCAGATCTTGTCAGAACTAACTTACCCCGAAGGGGTAAAATCGACCCGGCCACTAAAGTTTTCTTGGCGTTACGAATCGCCGTTAATGATGAATTTAACAACCTCCAGACGGCATTAGAATTAACCCTTGATCTAGTTAAGCCAGGTGGTCGGGTCGTCATTATTACCTTTCATTCCAGTGAAGATAGAATTGTCAAAAATTTCATCCGCCGGCACCGACTAACTTCTTGCCTCATTAAACCCGGTCTGGAGGAAATCAAACAAAATCCTTTAGCCCGCTCTGCTATCTTAAGATCGTATACAATAGATTAGTGAAGCAAAAAATTATTTATTTGATAACTGGCTTTCTTTTTCTCTTGGAAATAATATTTTCTTTTTATTACAGCAGTGTTATCGTTAACGAAAACCGAATTTTAACTGACTCGCAAAAAAAATTAGATCAGCTCCTTCTTGAAAAACAAAGTTTAAGAAATCAATTTTACCGTTTAGTTTCTTTTTCTGCCTCCTCAAAACCCATCGATGAACTCTCAGCGAATTAAAACTCTTTCTATCTCAATTATTATTCTATTTGGTCTAATTCTAGCTAAATTTTTTTATTATCAGATTATTAAAAGTTTCTCTCTTAGGGAAAAAGAATTAGCCCAGCTGTATCAAACCGAAAAAATTTTACCTCTCCGGGGGGAAATTAGAGATACGACTGATTTTCCACTGGTCAGTAATGTTACTCTTTATCAGCTAGCCATTTACAAACCTAATCTTAAGAACGATTTGGTTGATATTTTCAACCAAATTGATCGGATTAAACCAGGCTTCATAAAAAATAATCAAAACGCTATTAACCTTTTTGCCGGTAACAAAAACCAACTTTGGTATGTCTTCCCCACTCTTTTTAATCAGACAGAGCAGGAATCTATCAAATTAGCCGGAGTTACTTTTAAAAAGGTCCAAAAGCGCTTTTACCCGGAGGATAAACTAGCTCAACCAGTTTTAAATGGCCTAGAAAAATATTATGACAAACAATTATCAGGCAAAACAGGTTTTACTCTCTCCCCAAAGGACGCCATCGGCAACCCATTATTAACCCAAAAAGGATGGAATATTAAAAGTGTTGATGGCCTACATTTACATACTTTTCTCCGTCGTGATATCCAATTTTACGTCGAAAAAACTTTAAAAGAGGGAAGTGAACAATATCAAGCCGATTCGGCTTGGGCAATAGTTATGAATGTTCAAAATGGCGGCATTATTGCTATGGCTAATATTGAGGCCTCACCATCAGGAAGAAACATGGCTATCAGTGATCTTTTCGAACCCGGATCTATTTTTAAACCATTGGTAGTGGCTATGGCTTTAGATAGTCACCAAATTACCCCCGATTATACCTGCCCCCGATGTGACCAAGATCGAATTATTGGCGATGATACTATCACTAACTGGAATGGTCAACATCACCCCCAAACCAACCTTCAAGATACCATTAAAAATAGTGATAATATTTCTATGACCTATATTATAGACAAACTAGGTTTAGAACGGTTTAAAAATTATTATCAACAACTAGGTTTGGAACAAAAAAGTGGTATTGATCTCCAAGGTGAAACGAAACCTTTGTCTAAAAATTACTGGTCAGCCATTGATCTAGCCGCAGCTAGTTTTGGTCAGGGATTAGCCTTAACTCCAATCCAATTTCTGCAAGCTTTTAATACCTTAGCCAACGATGGCTTTTTGGTTCAACCTCGGGTAGTCGAATATTTACAATCAGATAATAGCCGTATTATGGTTAAAAATCGACAGCCACGTCGGGTCTTCAATCAAACAATCACTGATGAAGTTAAAAATCTCCTAAAATATTCAGTAGAAACCGGCCCTCTTAACCGTCTTAAACCTAAAGATATGGAAGTTTGCGCTAAATCTGGTACTGCCCAAGTAGCTGTTGAGGGCCATTATACTGAAGATAAAACTATTGCTTCTTATGTCGGTTTTTGGCCATGCTCCAAGCCTCAATTTATTATGTTGGTTACTTTAAATTCACCGCGGACATCACCCTGGGGATCAGAAACGGCCGCTCCGATTTGGTATCAACTAGCCGATAAAATATCTGATTTGCTATAATATTTTTAAACATGTTCTTTTTTAATGAACTTTTATGGGGTTTTCCAACTCGCCGGGTAAAATTCATTTGTCTTTATGGAGCTGAAGGTAAAACAACAGCCGCTAAACTAATTCAATATATCCTTGGTCAGCTTCAAATCAGTAGTAGTCTTTATTCCCCAAAGACCAATTTAAGTCGTTTTGTTCAACGACAGTTGCGTCAAAATGTTAAATATATTATCAGTGAATCGCCCTTACCTGTGGCTAAAGTAATTACTGCCCAAATCAACCTTGATCAAGATCCTCGAGAAATCGCTCAAAAAATCGAAATCACTTCTACTAAACTTTCTTTTGTTTATAAGGGTTGCCGATTAGTTACCGATAGTCCCTATCTCTATCTTATTAATACCATAAGTACCGCCTTTGACGTTTGTCAACAAATAGGCATTTCAGCCCAAGTCTTCGCTGAAACTATTAAACATTTCCCGGAAATTCTTGGACAAAGAGAGGAAATCAATAATCACTTCCAATTTAGAACCTTTCTTGATTCAGCCCAAACCCCCTTGGCCATTAAAGCAGTTCTAGCCTCCTTTACTGAATTACCCCACCATCATTTAATTGTTATTTTGGGTCATTCCAGTTTTAGGGATAAATCGCAAAGACCAGTTATTGGTCAAATTCTTCTTCAATATGCCGATAAAATCTACTTTACTGCCGATGATACCGTTAAAGAATCAGTTTTCGAAATTGCTAAAAACGTTTTTGGTCCAACTAAGGATAAAAAGGTTATTTTAGTTCCCAGCCGCCAAGACGCCTTTAATCAGGCAGTTAGAAACGCTAATAAAAATGACTTACTCATTGCTCTTGGTCGGGGAAGACGTAATTACTTGATCCAAAATAATACTCGTTTCCCTTGGTCGGAAGCAGAAGCCTTTAGAACTGCTTTTAGAATAAAAAATCTATGAGTCAATTTAATTTAACTGTAACTGATATTGCCACTGCCTACGAAAGGGGATTACTACCTCAACGAAATAATCGATCTTACTTCTATCGGGATACCGCTTGCCGTTCTAATTTAGCCAACTTCTCCCTTTCCTCAGAAAATCGCCGTATCTTAAAAAAAACCCAACAATTTTCCTTCCGTAAAACTCCTCTAAAAGACTTCAAGTTTGATCTTGAAATCCAAAAACAAATTTACCACTGGACTAAAACTTTAAAATGGAATTTTCCGATAAGTTCAGTAAAAAATGTCTTTACTAATCATTTTTTCAATTATCTTTATGATTGGACTGATAACAACAATCAGTCGGTAGCTTATGCTATTTGCTATTTTTCGACCTCAATTGCCCATATTGCTTACGTTTTTTATAATCCCCGCTACAATCACAGCGATCTTCCTATCCGCTTAGTTCTCCAGGTGGTAATTGACAGTCACGACTTAAATTTAACTTACTGTTATCTTGGCCGCTTTTCAACAACTACAGGCTATTATAAACGGGCTATGCCCGGATTTGAATATTTTTCCCAAGGTAAGTGGAAAAAATATAATTAAAATGAAAATTCATATTCTAGGGATAGCAGGGTCGATGACTACCCCCATAGCTCTTTATTTAAAACAACAAGGTCATACTATTAGCGGTTCTGATCAGGATAAAATTTATCCACCAGCAAGTGACCTTTTAAAAAACATTCCCTTTAATCAGCCATTACCTTCCAAGATTGACCTTTGTCTTGTTGGTGGTTCTTATAATAAATTCCAAAGGACAAGACAAGAATTCGCTTTTATTCATAAACATCACTATCCCTATATCTCCACTACTCATTTCCTCGCCAATCAGCTAAATTCCTTAAATCCTATCCTAATTGCAGGAACTTTCGGTAAAACAAGTATTAGTGCTCTTCTGGCCTGGAATTTATCTCAGGCTGGTTTCCAACCTAATTATTTCTTTGGCGGCATTGCTCTTAATCAATTTCCCTCTTTAGCTATCACCGGTTCAGATTGGTCGGTTATCGAAGCTGACGAATCAATAAACGGTCTTGACACCCAAGCTAAATTTTTATCTTATCCAATTAAATATCTCATCCTCACTTCGGCCGCCTGGGAGCATCGAGACTGTTACCGAACGGCTAAAGATAATTTTGAAGCTTTCCGTCAGTTGGTCCAAAGATTACCGGCTGATGGCCTATTAATCGCGAATAAATATGGAAAAAATATCAGTGATTTAATTAAATTCTCACCAGCGCCGGTAATCTTTTACTCAGGTTCCAATGAAGAAGCAGTAGCCACTTTTTGTCAACAATTTAAAATTAAATTTGACCCAAATTTCCCGGGTTTAAAGCGCCGCCTAGAGTTAATTGATCGCCGAAATAATATCTTAATTTTTGATGATTTTGCCCAATCACCTGATAGAATTAGCTACACTCTCAATCTTCTTCGAAATCGTTATCCCAAATATAATCTAAAGGTTTTATTTGAACCCCATGCCAGTTTTCTCCGCTACTCTATTGCCAACTTAGGTCAAGCATTGGAATCGGCTCAGGAGGTTATTTTGGGAGCCATTACCTATACTCACGACAAAAACCATAGGATTACTCTTAAGGATTATCAAAAAGAAATTGGTCCCAAACTAATTTACCTGCCTCTTAAAACAGATATAATTAACTACTACCGACAGACTTTAAAGCCGGGTGATCTTCTTATTCGCTTTGCTTCAGCCGGAGAAAACTTATGTCTCAATATATAATTAACGGCGGTAAAGCTCTAAAGGGTGAGGTTTCTATCCGAGGAGCTAAAAACGCCTCATTTAAACAAATTATTGCCACTTTACTAACCGACAAAACTTGTCAACTGGATAATGTCCCGGTAATTGCTGATGTTAAAATCACTGAAAGTATTGCCAAACAATTAGGCACCCAAATTAAGCCGGTGGGGGAGCATAGCATAGAATTAACCACTTCCACTATCACCAGCACCACAGTTCCTTTTGGCACTGGTCAAAAATCCCGAAGTTCATTCCTCTTTGCGGCCCCGCTTTTAGCTAGAAAAGGTCAAGCAACTTTCCCCTTACCCGGTGGTGATAAGCTTGGCGATCGGCCATTAGACCGCTTTTTTGATTGTCTAAAAAGAATGAATGTTAAAATCCACGAAAACAATGGCATTATTACATTAACAACCACTAATCTCAAAGCTACTCAGTACCGATTTAATAAACCCAGTCACACTGTTACCGAAGCAGTTCTTCTTTTGGCAACTCTTACCCCGGGAACTTCCATATTTCAAAATTGTGCTCGGGAACCAGAAATTGACGATTTAATTGAATTTTTGAAGGATATGGGGGCAAAAATCAATCGTGATTCTAAATATCCTGATCAAATTCAAATTACTGGCGTTTCGAAGTTAACTGGTGCCAAGCATCAAGTAATCGCCGATAGAAATGAGGCCGTTACTTTCGCTTGTGCTGCTTTAGCCACTAAAGGCTCTGTTAATATTCTTCGGATCAATCCAGCTATTATTGAAACATTTCTTCAAACGGTGGAACAAATGGGGGCTAGGGTTGACCGAGGTAAAGAAGAATTAATTATCAGTTGGGTACAACCATTAAAAGCTGTTGATATTGAAACCGGGCCGGAACCAATGTTTATGACCGATTGGCAGCCGGTTTTTACCGTGGTTCTTAGCCAAGCAATAGGTTGCAGTCATCTAATTGAACGTGTTTTTCCTTATCGTTTCCATCATATTGAAGAGTTCAAAAAAATGGGTCTGAAGGCTGAATATTTTAATCCAATTGTTGATAACCCGGCTAGCTATTACGAATTCAATCCCGAAAGCAATCGACCAGAATATTTTCATGGGGTTAAAATCTTCGGCCCGGCTAAACTCCAGCCGGCTGACTTTATGGTTAATGACTTACGCACCGGTGCCTCTTTAACTCTAGCTGCTTTAACAGCTGAAGGTAAATCATCAATTGAAGGGGTAGAAAATATTGAAAGGGGCTACGAAAAATTAGCCGATCGCTTGTGTTATCTTGGAGCTAATATAGAATATATTAAAACATGACTCATCTTTATCTTGGTTTACTTCTTTTTTCTTTCTTATTTACAAGCGTTTTAATTATCCCTTTTATTAATCTTTTATTTAAATTAAAATTCCAGCGGCGTCGCCAGGTAACTAAAGACTTCCTTAATCAACACACTCCTATTTTCGACAAGTTCCATTCACAAAAATCAGGTACTCCAGTCGGCGGCGGCGTTTTAATCATTATCTCTGTCTGTTGTTTATTTTTCTTTCTTTTCCACCTTCTTAAATTCAGTCAAATTTTTATTTCCACCAATTATCAAATCAATCTGGAGATTTTTATTATTTTTTTCACCTTTATCAGCTTCGGACTAATCGGCCTTTATGATGATGTTTTCAAATTTTTTGGTTTCAAAAAAACAGGATTTTTTGGTCTAAGAATGAGGAATAAACTCTTACTTCAATCGCTCCTGGCTCTTTTTATTTCCTGGCTGATTTACGCCGGCCTTAAAATCAACTTCATTTATATTCCCTTTCTGGGTGCAGTTAAACTCTATTGGTTTTTTATTCCAGTGGCCACTACTATCATCGTTGCCTTTACTAATTTTTTTAACATTACCGACGGATTAGACGGACTAGCCTGCGGTTTACTGACTATCGCTTTATTTGCCTTTTGGGCTCTCTCGAATAATTCTCTTGATACCCCGATTTCTCTTTTTTTAGCTCTTTGGATTGGGGCTTTAATTGCCTTTCTTTACTTTAATGTGTTTCCGGCTCGAATTTGGTTAGGGGACGTCGGTTCTTTACCTTTTGGCGCCACTATTGCTGTAATTGCTATCCTTTTAGGAAAAATCGTTCCATTAATTATCGTCGGTATGCCTTTTATCATTGAAGGCTTGAGTAGTGCCGGCCAAATTATCTCTAAAAGATATTGGCATCGCAAACTTTTACCGGCAGCCCCTTTTCATCTCACTCTTCAACAAATTGGTTGGGAAGAGCCTAAAATTGTTACCCGAGCTTGGTTAGCCGGCATTATTTTAGCTATTTTTGGTTTATGGCTTG
>Ga0209407_1004468_pt1 | contig 11412 bp, 7 predicted proteins | sample AD_JPNHG3_MetaG_FD_184410 | JGI IMG/M metagenome (GOLD analysis project Ga0209407, IMG submission 184410) | Active sludge microbial communities of municipal wastewater-treating anaerobic digesters from Japan - AD_JPNHG3_MetaG (SPAdes) (version 2) | ecosystem: Engineered > Bioreactor > Anaerobic >... | reverse complement strand
CACTTTTAACTATATCAGTGGTAACGGACACTCTATTGATGATTCATATAAGTATGGTAGTTTGGCATACACAAACTGGGAAAGAGCAAAATTTAAATTTCAATCGATTAAAAAGTTACTAGGATATAAGGACATTAAAGAAATAAAATTCAGCAATGGTTCCGTATTGTCTTTGACAGGAAAAGAACTGTCCTCTTTGCTTGTAAAGGGTTTGTTTAATGAATTAAAAAGTTTTGTAGTTCGTATCAATAATCCTGAATTTTTACATCATGGAGTTTTCAATCCACAAAGAGCAGTAATAGCAATTCCTAATAATTTTACAATTAGTAAAATTCAAGACATGGTAGATTGTCTTGGTTGCTTGGAACAGTTCAAAGAAGTTCGCTATGTTTATGAAGCAGAGGCGGTTCTGTTTTACTATTTAAGTAACTATAGCCGTTTTAATAATGAAAATGTCACCTTTAAAGATGAAAATATATTGGTGTTTGATATGGGAGGGGCAACTATCAATGCTACAATTGTAAGTGCATCAAAGTTAGAAGAAAATCAAAAACCAATTTATTATATTAATTTCTTAGGCAAAATCGGTTATGGTATTGGTGGCGATACCATTGATTATTGTTTAATCAAGTTTATTCTTGGTTTTTCTGATGAATACTTTGAATTAAAAAACATCAATTTTGATAATAATAAAGAGCAGTTGTCCAAATTAGCTCAAGAAATTAAAATCGAAATGGTAAATAATTATCACCAAGACTTTGATTATTTAATAACCTTCGCAAACCTTCAAAAATACATTAATAATAATTTAGGCATCAAGCTCACAATCGAAGAAGAAAGTAAAATCTATCAATATTTTAAAAAGGATTCAAAAGGGAAATTTAAATTATTAACACACCCATTATTCGTTAATATTATTTTTAATAATGTAAAGGATGCTGTTAATGAAGTGCTGGATTTATCAGGTAATTGCACTATAGATAAAGTCATTTTTTCGGGACGAAGTACATTCTTCCCATATATTAAAGAAACAGTTGAGAAGCAATTGAAGGCAAAGAATAGCGTACCTGTTAAAATTACCCTCGAAATTGAAGAATCAAAAACTGCTGTTGCTCATGGTGCTTGCTGGTATGGTATAAATAAAAATGCCATTCGTTTGAATAATCTTAAAACAAATGCTTCTTTTGGATTTAAGCATACAGTTACAGCAAATGTAGCTGATGTTGAATTTATAGAACTAGTTCAGATGGGATGTGAGTTCGATCAAACCAACTCGGAAGTTGACAAAGTTATTGGTACTAAAAATTTATCATCTGATTTTTCTTTCGATGGTGCCAAAGTAAACTTTTATCAGGTTATGGGAAAGGATGCCAATCAAATATTGTCGAAAAATCAGAAGCATAAATTTTCAAAAATTGCAAGTATAAGAATACCGCAAACTACTGAAGCAATTCAAATGGTGGTGAAAGAAGATGACGATGTTGAATGCAAAGTAAAACTTGTAAATAACAGGGTTTTAGAAGAAAAAGGTGTTGTTTCTGATCAGGAAATTGCGGATGCGAATGAGGAGCACTATACTTGGATAATTAATTAATTTTAACTTTGAAACAAATATGAATATGAGATATTTAGCGTTAACCACCGTTTTTATTTTGACAGCCATTTGTTCAATGGCTCAGAACTACATCAAGTTTGCAGAAGCAACAGAAATTAATGGTCGCAAATTTTTAAAAGGGGAAATTTATCTGCAAATTGACGATAAGAAAATTTTATTTGGAAAAGATACAATTGACCTTGGAAAAACGAAAACCGAAAAAGCTACGGTTGGAAATGTATCTCAAATATCTGATAAGTTAAACTTCGTCATAAATTCAGATAATATTAACTACCAAATAAACGTAACAAAATTCATAAATGGTAAGGACACGATAAAGTTAGTCAAAGCAGACAATAATACTATTCCGTTTTTTACAAAAGGTGATGAGTCAATAGGTATTAAAGAATGTGGTTCGTCATTCAGACTTATTATACCAAGTTACCCAAGCATTGTATTTTATGAAAGTGAAATCCACAAACCTGTAATTAACGAAACACAAAAACCAGTTGTTGATGAACCCATTGTTGACGATAGTATTTTAGGTAGAATAACTTGGTGGCAGTATATAATTGGTGGATTATTATTTTTAATAGTATTGTATTTAATCTACAGATTTGTTTTACCACTTTTTAAGAAAAAGCAGAGACAACCAATAAAGAAAAAATTTCAAGGAGGAAGATTATCCGATTTTGCAAGGAATAATAATATTAACCTTTACGACCTAGAAAAATTCAATAAGTCGCTATTAAAGGGGTATTCGAAAATGGATGACGATGAAAGAAAAAAACTACAAAAAAACATTGAGGGTGAATTTCTAATTGTGAGTTATAATACTAATGAATATTCCAGTGATGATAATATTGTGAAGGATTTTGAGCAACCAGTTATAATTAATAACTTCCCACAAACTCAAAATACAAGTGAGCTTTCATCTCAAATTCAACGTATGGAAAGCCGAATTCTCAACAAGATAGAATCTTTGGCATCAAATAAAGAAGCCTCTCAAAAAATAGAGAATCTGCAAAAAGAGATTGAATCATTTAAAGGGAAAATCACATTATTGAATAAAGATATAGAACAAAGTAATCAAAAAATAAATGAATTGAATAGTGAATTAACCCAAGTTCATAAAAAGAAACAGGAAATAGAAGGTGAGTATCTTAAATATTCAGAAAAAGTAATTTTTGTTGACTACCTCGAACCTTATGCAAAAGCAACTTATGATTATTACAACTTTTGCCTGTCTGGATATACAAAGGCTCTTGAGTATTTTCAAAAACTCAATCATTCTGATTCGGAAATAGTTTCGATAGTCTCACAGCTCCTTGTTAAATTCAATTCAAACATTCCTAATAAAACTAATCACTGGGTTGGTGTAATCAACGAAATAAAAGATAGCAAGGCAACTGCAAATATTGACTTGATAAGAAGTTTAAAACAAATACCAAACAACGAAGAAAAGAGTAAAGAATTTAGGCGGATTCTTCTTAAAGAGGTTTTTGAAAAATATTCAAGTAGTATTTTTATACTTACAGAAGAGTTAAGCAATCTTTCCAAATTCACAGCTGACAATGCATCTGTTGTAAAAGATATTGAACATTTTTTTACAAGTTTTAAATCAGAACTTCATAGCAAGTCAAAAGCAATTGGGCTTGATTTGAACTATGTCCCATTATTTGAGCATTATGAAAAATATGCAGCATTTACCAAATTAGCAAATCAAACGTGCAGTTTACCATATAAAAACATAAAGAACATCACTAAGGATTCTGTTCTTGAAATTATCAACTATGGGTTTGGCAATGAAGAAACTAATGTAATTTTAGCATAATTATGGAAGAACTTTTTAAAGCTTTCGGAAAATATATCAAAGTGGCAGAATTCAATAGCTTTGAGTTCTGGATATATCCAATAGGTGCTATTTTAGCAATTTGGTTACTAACGACAATTGGTTTAAAAATAATCCCCAAAGGAAAAAGTAAACTTAAAACAGTATTTCGCATCCATAAATTTTGGATTGTTAATTCCCTATTAGTTGCAACAGTTATAATTAGTTTGCTCTGTTTTTTGTGGTCAACTAACTATTTCGCAGAAAATCCAATTCAACTATCATTGCTTATAAGTCTTTTTATAGCTTTAATTATTCCAATAATTATTTTCTGTACATTAAGAAGTTTTTTTACAAATGAAGATATTAAAGAAATCGCACAGCAACCAAAAACACCCATTCAGCAAGAGGAAACAATTACAAGTACGAAAAAATCTTACCGTAGAATCAAATTGTTTTACTTCGTTTTATTAATGGGTTTTTTATTTCTATTGTTTGCCTTAAATACTGGAAAGAATATAATTTCTATTGTTTTTGATAATTCCGGCAGTATGGAAAGCAAAAATTCCATTGAAGCATTATCAGAAACCTTTGATAATCTGGGCAAGAATAATGAAATAGTTTTGACTACATTAGAAGGTTTGGGCGAAGGTTCATCAGGTGGCAAGAATACAATAAATGAGATTTTTGCAGTAAAGAATTATTCACAATTACAAGCAGGAAATGTGATTCATTACACTGACCCCATTTCTGCAAAAGGCGGATTAAATCAAATAACCAACCAAGTGTGGGGTTCACCTATCTGTGAATCAATATGGAAATCATATCTTTATGCAAAAAGCACACTTGTAAATAATAGCTATAAAAATAAAGTTTTAATAGTCATTACTGATGGCGATGATAATGTCGGTAATTCTATCCCCTCAAGCAAATTCTTTTTTGACGATGAAGAATTTGCCGGGTATTACAATCCTGAGAAAACGTTCATCATTGATTACTCTGACGGTGCTACAAATCCTTTTTTGCAGAAATTTCAGGATGCAGATTGCGAAACATTTATTGTTATCAATACAAAACAGGATTATCTTGATGCTTTAGATGCAGCACTGAATTCCTTTAAAAATAATTGGTATTTAGTCATTTGGGTAATAATTATTACCTCTATCTTGACGATAATTGCTCTTTTAATTGAACCAAAAAAAATTGTATAATATGAAACGACTTTTATACCTCTTGCTTCTGTTTATTGTGGCTTTTCAGTCAAATGCCCAAGAAAACATTTTTATTTTAGTTGATGTTTCAAAATCGGTTAAACAGAATGAATTGCTAAATGCAAAACAGTTAGTTAAAGATTTTTTAACTGGAAATCCTATTAATTCAAGTGTTTTTATTACTGATGGTAATGTTCAGCCGTCACTCCTAAGGGCTGGCAGCAAGATTATGATTATGCCACTAGGTGAAAGAACAACCGTAATGAACTATATTCCAAATATTATGGATGTCAATAATCAGGCTGAAATAATAAGTTTCATTGAACAGAACTTTCCTATTACACCAAGAGATAATTGGACTTATATTTCCCTTGCAAAAGCAAGAATGGCAGAGATTGCAAAAAAGAAAAATATTAATAATTATAAACTTATTTTTGTTTCAGATAATATTTCGGATGATTTTGGGGGACGTCCAAATTACAGTGCTTATGAGCAACAATTAGTTGATGGTTATAATACTCAAAGTAATCCTGTAAGAGAAGAACCAGGGATAAGAATAAAACTTATTTCGAATAATGCATTCTCTGTATTTATCCAAAAAATTGATGTTTCTGGTTACACACCTCCGAAAATTGGTGGTTCACAAAGCATTGATTCAATTTCTGCCCCTTTGAAGATTGAACTAACTACTTTTAAAGGTGGCACTAGTTCAAAACCTATTGTTCACAAGGAAAATAAGATTACCATTGGTTGGTTCTGTAAAAATGCACCAAATAATGCTCAATACAAGATTAGAGTTAGCCCAATTAGTATATCAGGCGAGAAAAAGCAAACCTTTACAGCATCAGGCAATAGTTACAATGTTTCTAATCTTTCTAATGGGAAGTGGAAAATAACTGTTTCTTCCGATAGTGCTAATTTTAATGCATCTTCTGCCACTACTACAATTGAAGTAAATACTGGTAGTTCATATTGGTTCTTGTGGTTACTATTGTTAGCAGCTCTCGGTGGCGGAGGTTACTGGTATTGGAAGAAAACTCAAGATGATAAAATAAAAAAACTTAATTCAATGTCAAACAATGACAGTTTCTCTAGTGGGTCAACATTAAATACTAACTCTGATAATTCAGGATATTTTTAAAATTATGGAAAATATATTTTTCAATTCAGGTTATAGCAATTTTGCGCAGACTTTAATTAGTTTGCTAATATTTTTTGCTTTCAGTGGCATTATAATTTATGTCATTTATTTTGTACTTTCCAAGCTATTGTTCAAAAAGAGTAAGCAACGAAAAGAAATATCATTGAGATTAGCTTTTCTTTGGACTTTATTTGTTTTCTTCATTTTTTACAATACTTATGTTTTCATCTTTCTTTATAAGATTGGTGTTGACAACTTGAACTTTGCTTCAGGCTTATTATATCTTGGGTTGTTACCTCAGATATTTATTTATTTGGCTTTGATAATTTTCTTTTTTATCAAACGCCATACTTTGAAAAAAATCATTAATGTAAACTCTTTAAATTAAATATTATGGCAACTCCAACAATTTTAATCGGATTAGGCTCAACAGGTCTACATGTATTACAGGAAGTGCAAAAGTTCTATTATGACACATACAGAACTGCTAATAAGCCAGATAATACAGAATACCTGTATATCGAAACTAACGAATCGGAAAAACCCAAAAGCACTCCAATAGGTAATAACATTCATAGAGTTTTTATCAACCTTGAGGATATTGGTGATATGGTAGAATTTATTAAGAAAAGCTGTAACAATCCTACTTGGCTTCCCGATTCAAAAATTGTAATTAATTCAGGTGAAGGAGCTGGTGGAATGCGTTCATGTGGTAGACTAGCACTTTGGGGCAAACATCATCAAGGAAATAACTTCACAAATACATATGATGCTATTCATGATGCATATAGTAGAGTTGAGAATATTGCTAATAATGATGATGAAAAATCTAAAACTACTGTATTTATTACCGGTAGTTTAACTGGAGGTACTGGCTCAGGTACTTTTATTGACATTGCCTATATTGTTAGAGATATTATACCAAATATTAAAAACCTGTACGGACTTTTCTTGATTCCCAATAGACCAAAAAATCTTTTTGGAGAGGAAGTTAGATTAGGAAATACATACGGTGCGTTTAAAGATTTAGAACATTTTAATAAAATCGAAACTGTTTACAACGAAAAGTGGCCTAGTGGTTATACAAAAAATTTTGAAGTGCCTCCTTTTCAGTTGGTTCAATTTATAAGTAGAGATTATCAAGATGGTTCACCCGCTATAAGCAGTTTGGGCGGATTAATTAAAATGGCAGGTATGTTTCTATTTTTAAATATTGCAGGTATTTATGAAAAGCGTGCTAATAGATTGGTTGATGGTTTTGGAAATAGTAGGATTGGGAAATATGGGACTTTTGGATTATCTGCTATTCAGTTTCCCAAAGACCAAATTCAAGAATTTATTTCTGTCGAATCAAGTATAGAATTAATTAAACGACTAATAAATAATAGCAATTACTATTCAGGAGGTCAAGAAAGAGGTATCAACAGAGCTTCAATAAAACAGGAAATATCAATAGTTTGGGATAAAATATTAGAACGCGCTTTCTCATCTTTAAATGTCGTAAAAAATGATTTACTAATTGAAATTGAAAAAGATGTTTTGCGGATAAATAGGAATGAAATAAAAGGAAGTAGTATTGATTACATAATTTCGATGTTTACCAGCGAAAGAAATGATAACTTTTATGCCCTAGTATCTAATAATTATAATTCCTCTGCTAGAAATCAAATAATAGATGAGATTTACAATGTTGTTGATACATCTCTTCAAAACACTCAAAGTTTATACTATACAAAATATGTCCTTGAAGACATAACTGAAGCAATTGAAAGAACATTAAACTATTGGAAATCTATCGGATTATCTTCGCAACCCAAGAATTGGGATAATGAGTTAAGAAAACTTGCGGTAAATACATCACAGAAAACATACAAAAGTATTCTTGAACAAAACAATGTCTTAAAAGATAGATTATTTACGATTTTTGAATTACTAAAAATTCATCATTCAATAAAACCTTTAATTGATATTGTAAAGCACATTAAAGAAACGGATACTAAACTAAAAGGAACAACACACATTCTGCCAAAAATTAATTTTTTTAATGAAGTAATTAAAAAATGTAATGGGCTTGTTACAAGCAATAGTTCGGAAGAAGATTCTAAAAAACCAACAACAGTTACTAATGCACAAATAAATTTCCCTGATAGACTTAAAGAGATTGAAACTGATATAAAAGACACAACACTTCCAATACAACGGGTATTTCCTTCAAATTCATTTGAACAAGAATGTAAGAATGCAAGTAATAATTTTAAACAAACTTTTGGCGCAGTTCGATCAATGTCTGAAATAATAGAAGCTGGAAATTTACTTGAATATATTACTGATAAGAATAATAAAAAGTTCTCAGATGAGATTTATATTGACTTTTTAAGAGAATATAGAATAAAGTCATCTAACTGTGTGGAAGATTATGACGTTTCTGATTTTCTGAAACATAATGTTGCAAAGTGTTTGATGACAGCTAAAAAGGCAATTTCTCCTTTTTTGAGGATTAAGAAAGTTTTAGACCCTGATCCTAACATTCCAAGGTTTATTATTGGATCAAAAGAAACCTCAATTAAGGAAACAATCGAATCATTCGCTAATGCACAAACACCATTTACTTATTATCCGAACCATCCAGACAACATTTGTGTGTTGCCCGATTTAAAAAATATCCTTTTCTTCTATGATGAAAAGGGAAATTTTGATGTAGTACGCCAGCTTGAATATATTGAGCTATTAAAAGAATCATATGAAAAATTACCTGAGAACATTGAAGATCCAACAATGACACAGGAAAGATGGAATAATGGTAGAAACGCTTATTTAACTAAACACATTTAAAGTTATGATTTTAGGAATAATAAAATCTTTACAGGAAATCAATAGAGTTTCTGTTCTAAAGAAAATTAGGGTAGTTACTATTTTATTTATTGTGACAATACTTTTACCATTTCTTATTTACCTTCTATTCAGTTTGGGTTTAATAACTGGTAAACCTACATTTAATTCCGAAATTCAAGAACCTGTGGCAAAAGTAGTGACATCAAATGGTGTAGGCACTGCATTTTTAATAAGCCCAACAATCTTATTGACCGCAAGACACGTTGTCGAAAATAATAAAGTCGGTGATGAAGTCGAATTATTTTTTGAGCAATCGAAAAGTAAGTTAAATGTAAAAGCCAAAATTAAGTACATCTCGCCTTCAAGTTTTCAACCCATTAATGGTCAGGTTCCAATGGACTATTTTTTAACAGACGTTGCTGTTTTAGAAGTAGCAGAAATTACAGAAATAGAACCATTACAATTGGGTGAATCCGATGCAGTTAATAATCTTGATGAGGTAATTCTAATTGGTTATCCAAATGGGGACTATTCAATAAGTAAAGGAAACATTAATAGTGACAAATTTCAAGGTTTTAATTTATTCAAACTCGATGCGACTTCAAATCCAGGAAATAGTGGAGGTCCATGTATTTTGAAAAATGACAACACAGTAATAGGAATTTTAGTTGGTGGTAGTGGTCCTCAATATCAGGGTGAGAATGTTGCATTAAAAATAGATGATGTTAAAAGAATATTGGACAATGCAAAAATTAGTTATTAATGCCAACCCACATAGCCAAGCACAATGGCAGGTCGCACAAACCACCGCACAACCAAAACCTGCCATAGAGCTTGTCTGTTTGCCTACGCTGACTTTGCCGACACTAAAAAACTAAATCTTTTAAGACAGAGAAAAACGGAATGACAGAATTGAAAAATTATCTCAAACCATTGACAGACAAGAACGCCCAGTTGGTAACAGGCGGTATATTTTATTGCCGAGTCAGTGGGTATTCAAGCGTTTCAGCATCTAATAAACTTTTGGGTAACTTGACAGGATAGTGCTTTGAAATCGGCAACAAAAACATACCGCCAAAACGTTAGCAGAAATTTTACCGAAACGCACAACAGACAAACTACGAATTAAAAACAACAAATTAATATGAGAACACTTTCAATTTTACTGATTTCACTTTTAACTTCAATTTCAGTATCAGCACAAGACATTGCAGGACAATGGAATGGAGTCTTAAAAGTACAAGGCATTCAATTAAGACTTGTATTTAATGTTACAAAAACCGAAAGTGGTTTTAGTTCAACAATGGATAGTCCAGACCAAGGAGCTAAAGACATTCCAACTACTTCTACTAGTTTTGAAAATTCAGTTTTAAAAATAACAGTTGCTAGTGCTAAAATTGAATATGAAGGAACTTTAGGTCAAGACAATATTATTGTTGGTACATTTAAACAAGGTGGACAATCTTTTCCAATGAACTTATCAAGAGAGAAAATTGAAAAAGAAAAAATTGTAAGACCACAAGAGCCAACAAAACCTTATCCCTATCATTCAGAAGATATTAATTTTGAAAATAAAAAAGCTGGAATAAGTTTAGCTGGAACATTGACATTACCTAAAAAAGAAGGTGTATTTCCTGTTGTAATTTTAATTAGTGGGAGTGGGCCTCAAAATAGAGATGAAGAATTATTAGGACACAAACCATTTCTTGTTTTATCAGACTATTTAACAAAGAATGGAATTGCAGTTTTTCGTTATGATGACAGAGGAACAGCATTATCTAAAGGCGATTTCAAAACTGCTACTACTGCTGACTTTGCAACAGATGTAGAAAGTGCAATTACATATTTAAAAACACGAAAAGAAGTAAATAAAAAGAAAATCGGTTTAATTGGTCATAGTGAGGGTGGCTTAATTGCACCAATGGTTGCAAGTAAATCAAAAGATGTTGCATTTATCGTTTTGTTGGCAGGAACGGGAATACAAGGCGACAAATTACTTTTAATGCAACAAAAATTAATTGGAAGAGCGTCAGGAGTTAGCGAAGAAGATTTACAAAAAAGCGAATTAACAAATAGAAAAGCGTTTGACATTGTAAATAAATCAACTAATCTTGAACAACTAAATTCTGATTTGACAAAATTCATTAAACAAGAACTAAAAGACAATCCTAATTCTGAAAAACCAGCAGAAATGAGTGATGATGATTTTGTAAAATTACAAGTGAAACAAATTGCAACACCTTGGATGCAATATTTTATCAAATACAATCCTGCACCAGCTTTGGAAAAAGTAAAATGCCCAGTTTTGGCAATTAACGGAGAGAAAGATTTACAGGTACCACCAAAAGAAAATTTGGAAGCAATAAAAAAAGCATTGACAAAAGGTGGAAATAAAAAGGTAACTACAATAGAATTCCCGAACCTAAACCACTTATTTCAAGAATGTAAAACAGGTTCTCCAGACGAATATGCAACGATAGAACAAACTTTTTCACCAACAGCAATGACAGAAATATTAAAGTGGATAAAACAACAAACAAAATAAAAACTTCTGCTAACAAGGGTTTGCCAAAAGTGGGGCTGAAGTGCTTCATTCAACATTTGTACTTCTAATGAGCATTAGTGCTAAATTGAAACTTCGTGCTTCTAATCCCCCACCTTCGGCAAGCCCTAAAACGTTGGGTGCCAAAATAAGAAGCAAATTACCCCAAATGGGGAAGCAATAAATAGTATGAACCCTTAAATCAACAGTTATGAAAAAGAAAATTTTAATCCTTGTCGCGATGCTAATGGGCATTTGTTA
>Ga0209407_1004465_pt1 | contig 11417 bp, 6 predicted proteins | sample AD_JPNHG3_MetaG_FD_184410 | JGI IMG/M metagenome (GOLD analysis project Ga0209407, IMG submission 184410) | Active sludge microbial communities of municipal wastewater-treating anaerobic digesters from Japan - AD_JPNHG3_MetaG (SPAdes) (version 2) | ecosystem: Engineered > Bioreactor > Anaerobic >... | reverse complement strand
GCTCGGTTGATTGCTAGAAAAACACTAAAAGAGGTAAAGGATAGACTGGGACTGATTCAATAGAAACAGAAGATTAATAGAGGCGGCGATGATTTTTAAAAAAATCATCGCCGCCTCGCCGTTCTAACTGTTTTTTTGCGTTGTCCTTTTGAGCATTTTGTTTTCGTCATTCTGAGCGCAACCCCTGCCTGCCCTGCCTACCCTGCCTACCCTGCCTACCCTGCCTATCCTGCCTATCCTGCCTATCCTGCCTACCCTGCCTACCCTGCCTACCGGCAGGCAGGCGGCAGGCAGGCGGTAGGCAGGCGAACAGGCGGGCGAAGGATTCCATCCACAGCAGTGATTACTAATTGTTGCTGAAAGCCGAGGGATCCTTCACTAACGTTCAGGATGACGATGAAAAAATAGGATGACAATAAAAAAGTAGGATGACAATAAAAAGAGATCCCTCGGTCTCCTCACTTCACTAATTAACTAAACAATGATCATCTCTGCAATAATAATATTTAACAAGTTGTAGCAGTCGGGAATTTTTAATTAGTGTTGCTTTGCCTAATGGCAGGCGAGACTTTTGAATTAAGTATTTTTTCTTCTTGCAAAAAAACACATGATGCGTTAAGATAGAATAAGTCGAATTAACAGATAAAGAAATAGATTTTTATGGGTGGTGTACCTACCAAACATTCAACGCATGGGAAAGTAAGACGCAGACGCTCGCACTTAAAAATTCAATCTGGCGGTTTTATCGCTTGTCCTAAATGCGGAGCGGCAATAATACCGCATCGCTATTGTCCCAATTGCGGCTATTATGCTCAAAAAGAAGTGGTGGACGTCTTAGCCAAACTTTCCAAAAAAGAAAAAAAGAGTCGAGCGAAGGAAATAAAAAAATAATTTATGGCTACGCGCCATCTCTGCCGTTCAATTCTTTTACAATCTCTTTACGAATGGGATTTTAATCGAGCTAATTTAAAGCGCGATATTGATTTGATGGCGATTATTGATCGCAATATGAAAGATGCGCTTTCTTTTATTGATGAACCAGATTTTGTTTATCGTTTAGCGAAAAATTTAGTTGATCATTTTGCGGAGATTGATAATATTATCCAAAAGACGGCTCCTGAATGGCCGCTGGATCAAATTAATTTGATTGACCGCAATATTTTACGATTGGGTCTTTCCGAACTTATTTTTGGTCCCAAAGATGAAGTGCCGCCAAAGGTGGCTATCAATGAAGCGGTAGAATTGGCAAAAACTTTTGGCAGCGAATCATCAAGTAAATTTGTAAATGGTGTTTTGGGAACAATATACCGTCAGTTGGTAGAGGAAGGAGTGATCAAAGAGTCAGCACCGAAATCCAAGAAAGAAGTTTCGCCAAATTCCGCTGAAGGAGAAGAAAACGACACAACTGAGCAAAACGAAAAAAATACAGAAGGCGATTCTTTATTAGAGCAAAAATAATTTTTTATTTCCTCTTTTAAATTTTTTCATTACGCAATGGACAAATTTGAAGAATTAGAAGAAAATATCAAAATAAAATTCAAAAATATTGATTTATTGCAACAGGCTTTCTCCCATCGCTCTTATTTAAACGAGAATCCTCGATGGCGATTAGGGCACAACGAGCGGCTAGAATTTTTGGGCGACGCTGTTTTGGAATTAGTGGTCAGCGAATATCTGTTTAAAAAATTTCCTAACGAACCAGAAGGATTTTTAACAAGCCTGCGGGCTAGTTTGGTTAATGCCGAAACTTTGGCTGATGCTGCTAATAATTTAAATTTTAATAAATATTTGCTTTTATCCAGAGGCGAAGCAAAAGATTTAGGTCTTGGTCGCCGTTACATTTTAGCCAATACTTTTGAGGCACTTTTGGGCGCGATTTATTTAGATAGTGGTTATAAAAAATGTCAGCAATTCGTTGAAGCAAACCTCATCGATGTTTATTTAGAGGAAATTTTAAAAGAAGGGAAGTATAGAGATGCAAAAAGCTTACTTCAAGAAAAAGCTCAAGCTGAAATTAATGTAACTCCGGTTTATAAAACACTAAACGAGTGGGGGCCGGATCATGCCAAACATTTTCAGGTAGGTGTTTATTTAGGCGATAATCTTATTGCTGAAGGCGAGGGCACCTCAAAAAGATTAGCAGAGCAAGAGGCAGCAAAAAAGGCTTTAGAGGGTTGGCAGTCGTTAGAAGAATCAACGAAACAAAAGAAAGATTAGATAGATAAATTATGAAATTAAAATCACTAGAAATTTTGGGATTTAAATCATTTGCTAATAAAATTGTATTTTCTTTTCCGGCTAATTTTACAGCTATTGTTGGACCGAATGGCAGTGGTAAATCAAATATTGTTGATGCTATTCGTTGGGTTTTGGGAGAGAGAGATTTAAAAAAATTACGCGTGGCTCGTGCCGACGAAGTAATTTTTAATGGTACGCCGGCCAAACCGCGAATGTCACTGGCTCAAGTTTCAATGACTTTAGATAATAGCCAGAACGAATTGCCTATTGATTTCAAGGAAGTGGTAATTACAAGGCGGTTGGAGCGCGGAAAAGAAAATCAATATTTTATTAATGATGCTGCCGTACGTTTGAAAGATGTTGTGGAATTATTGGCAAAGGCGAAAATTGGAAGTGAGGGTTTAACAATTATTAATCAGGGATTAAGTGATGCTCTTCTGAAAGCTTCTCCTAAAGAAAGACGAGTAATGATTGAAGAGAGTTTGGGCTTGCGAGAATTCCAATTAAAAAAAGAAGATGCTAAAAGAAAACTGGAAGCGAGTCAGATTAATTTAGAAAAAACGCAAGCGTTGCTTGAAGAATTAAAAAAAGAAGATGCTAAAAGAAAATTGGAGGCGAGTCAGATTAATTTAGAAAAAACGCAAGCGTTGCTTGAAGAATTAAAACCTCATCTGCGTTCCTTGCGGCGACAAATTCATCGTTGGGAAAAACGCGAAGAGATTACTCAAACGCTTGCTATTTTAGAACACGCTTTTTACGCCGCGAAATTAAAGGAAATTTATTTGGAAAAACAGCAAATTGACAATGAACGTCAAAAAATTGAAGCAGAGCAAAAACAGCAAGAGATGGTTCTTAAAAATTTAGAGCGGCAATTCGATGAATTAGAAAAAAAGCGTCCAGATTTTTCTCAGCAATTTCAAGATTTAAGGGAAAAAATTGATGAAATAGAAAAACAAAAAGGGGATTTATTAAAAAGTTTAGGCCGAATTGAAGGGCAAATGGAAGGATTAAAACGTTTTGCGCCAGTAAATGTTAATGAGCCCACTCAATTAGAATTAGCTAAAACACTTAAACAAATCAAAGAAGAATTAAATCAAGTTTTAAATTTTGATCTGGAAAAAACGCGAGAGAAAATTAGGCAATTAATCAAAGAGATTGAGGAATTATTTATTCAAGAAAATAAATCTACTAATGAAAAAGAAATTGCGGCATTACAAACTGAAAAGGATAAAATTTTAGCTCAGATCGAAAAATTTAATCAACAAGTAAAAAGTTATAATGAAGAACTGGACACTTTGAGAAAAAAAGACGAAGAGGTGGGCAATGATTCTCATGGTGTGCTTTTAGAATTGCAAAAACAGCGCAACGCCTTAGCCGAGCTTAATCGCCAACTTAACGAGATTTCTTTGAGGATGGAAAAAAATAAATTGCATGAGAATGACTTAATGGCGCATTTAAAAGAAAGCGGTTTAGATATTTCTGAATTTCAATGGGAAAAAATTAAAGATTTTGATACCGAAAAAATTTTAAAAGAAAATAGCATTTCCGGATTAGAGGATTTGGAAATGAGGATTTTGCGCTTTCGGCGCGAATTGGCCAATATTGGTGAAATTGACGAGCTCACTTTAAAAGAAGCAAAAGAAACAGAAGATCGCTACCAATTTTTATCTCAACAATCCGAGGATCTAATTAAAGCCAAAGCGGATTTAGAAAAAATTATTGCGGAGTTAACAGAACGCATAGATACACAATTTAATGAATCGCTAAAAATTATTAACGATGAATTTAATAAATATTTCCGAATGATTTTTGGTGGCGGTCGGGCAAAATTATCGGTGATTAAAATGCCCAAGCGCCAGCGAAAAGAAAAAAATGAAGAGAATAATGAAGAAGAAAAAAATAAATTAAGGGAAGTAGAGGCAATCAAGGTGGAGGAAGAGCAGCGGAAAGAGAATGAGGAAGAACAGGAATTTGAAACAGGAATTGAAATTTCAGTTGATTTGCCGCGTAAAAAAATTAAGAGCCTTGAATTATTATCAGGTGGAGAACGCTGCCTACTTTCCGTTAGCGTTTTATTTGCTATTGTTTCAGCAATGCAGCCGCCCTTTGTGGTACTTGATGAAGTTGATGCGGCGCTTGACGAAACAAATGCGCGTCTTTTTGCAAAAATTTTAGCCGATATTGTTGATACAACTCAATTTATTGTTGTAACACATAATCGCGCTACGATGGAAATGGCCCAAATTTTATACGGCATTTCAATAACAGAAGAAGGTATTTCTAAAGCCATTTCTTTAAAACTAGAAGAACAAAAGTAATAAAATAATTGGTACGTTATTCTGAGCGCTTTTTCAGTTGTCATTCTGAGCATTTTTTGTCATTCTGAGGGCCCGCCAAAGGTGGGCAGGCAAGTGAAGAATTCCCCGAAAATCTGGCATGAGATCCTTTGAGCGTTACCCTAGGATGACATTAAAAGTAGGATAACAATACGGCGGAAAATTTTCTGAAAGAAAATTTTCCGCCGTATTCTCAACCCTATGCCTTAAAATTTATTTTCGCTTTAACTATTTTTGACTTTTCTTTTTCTTTGCGTATAATCGAATGTATTACATTTGAATTTTAGTCGCAAAAATATTTTATTTCTATGCTTGTTATCAGATTAAAGCCAGTTGGCAGAAAAAATCAAATTTCCTTTCGTATTGTAGTTGCCGAAAAGCGTTCAAAATTAAATGGGCCTTATCGTGAGGATCTAGGTTTTTATAATCCTGCCACTGATAAATTTGTAGTGAAAGCCGATCGAGCTAAATATTGGCTTTCGGTTGGCGCTCAGCCTTCCGACACGGTTCATAACATTTTTGTTTCAGCCAAGGTGATAGAAGGTCCTAAGAAAACAATAAAAATCAGAAAAGCAAAACAAACAAAAGAAGAGGAGAAAAGCATTAAAGAGGAGAAAAGCACTAAAGCGCCGGTAGCAGAAGCAGCAGAAGCAACAGAAGCAGCAGAAGCAACAGAAGCAACAGAAGCCAAGCAGTCAGTTGCTGAGAAAGCGAAAGAAGAAACGGAAACGGAAGTTAAAAGCGAACAATAAAAAAGAATTTAGTTTTTAAATTGAGCCGTCGCTTAAAAAAATTTTATGGACAATAAAAAAATTTTATTCGTTGTTGCCTTCAAAGATTTTCGTGATGAGGAGTTTTTTGAGCCCAAAGAAATTTTAGAGAAGGCAAATTTTCAAATTGATGTTGCCAGCACAGAAAAAGGATTAGCAATGGGCGTTAATGGCGGAGAGGTAAAAGTTGATTTTATAATTGATGAAGTGCGAGTTGATGATTATGAAGCAATTATTTTTGTTGGTGGAAGCGGAGCCAGTCGCAATATTGAGAACCAGCGTTTCCATCATTTAGCGCGAGAGGCAATGGCAAAAAATAAAATTCTCGGAGCGATTTGCATTGCGCCACTGATTTTAGCGCGTGCTGGCGTTTTAGAAAATCGCAAAGCAACAGTTTGGGCAAGCGCTTTAGATCGTCGGCCGATTCAGCAATTAAAAGATGGTGGAGCAACTTATGAAAACAAGCCAGTGGTGATTGATGGCAATATTGTTACTGCCAATGGTCCGCAGTCTGCTAAAGAATTTGGAAAAATATTAGCGAAAGAATTAAAGAAGAGGGAAGCAGAGCAAAAAAGTTAAAATTTTAAATAAGCAATTTCTAATTTACAATTTTTGAGATTATTCACTAGCAAAACCCCCACGGTCATTCTGAGGGCCCGCCAAAGGTGGGCAGGCACAACCCCCGCCTAACCGGCGGGCAGGGAAGAATCCCATCCACAGCAGTAATTACTAATTATTGCTAAAAGCCGAGGGATCCTTCACCCGCCTGTTCGGCGGGCAGGCTCCGTTCAGGATGACAAAAAATGCTGAAAGCCATGAGATCTTTCGGACTAAAGTCCTCAGGATGACGATGAAAAAATAGGATGACAATTAAAAAACGGGGTGACAGCAAAAAAGTAGAATGACGGTAAAAAAATAAAACGACAGTAAAAAAGGTACACCCCAAAAGGACAATAAAAAACACGATAACAACGAAAAAGAAGTTTCAGGCATCAGGCCGGAGATCTAATTTTCCTACGTTATCCACAGCCCTCTCTCTTAAATTGAAATTTTGTGCTATAATAATCTCGTGAGGCGCGAACGGCGTTTACATCAACTCAAAGTGAATTATTGCGAATAAATTAATAGATTCACTTTTAGTGTGGCTGTGTAAATGACGTTATCGAGCACAATATCAACAGCCACTCAAAAATGCAATACAGGTTTTTTACAAAAATTTTCAACAGGTTTTCTTATCGGCTTTCTCATCGAAATTTTAATAATCAATCTTCTCGTTTTTCTTCCAGTTTAAATAGATCTTCAAAAGCTTTTACTTTAATCGAGATTTTAATCTATACGGCTATTTTTAGTGTTGTCGCCGCTGGCATCATCGGCGTTGCTTGGAATGTCACGCGGATTCATACTTCTCAAATTGCCGAAAATGAAGTAGATGAAAACTTGCGTTACGTAATGGATTTAATTAATTCCAAAGTACGCGATGCTTCAATTATTCAAGATGCCACGGGCACAACGCTAATTTTGCAAATGCCTGACTCCACTAAAAGTCCGGTGATTTTTTCGTTGAACAACGGCACAATATTTATGCAGGAAGGTACAGCTGATCCAGTGGCTATCACTTCTGATAAAGTAGTAGTTACTGCTTTGGAATTTCAGAGAGTTTCAATGCCTCGAGCCAAAGATGGTATTCGTATCAATCTTACTATTGCGTACAAAGAACCCACAGGCTCAACTGGCGCTGAACGAGAATATCTTACAACTGTCAGTCGAGTCCATGCTATTGTTTTTGATTCAGACATTTTGCCAAGAGATTCCAATTTATATAATGTTGGGTTAGATGTAGCTCGTTGGAAAAGCGGATATTTTTCCGACAATATTAATGTTGGCGGAAATATTACGGCGGTTGGCACAGTGACAGGTTCGGCTGGTCTTTGTATGGGTAGTGATTGCCGCAGTTCATGGGGGCAAGTCACGGGCGTGACTGGCTCAGGCACGCAAAATTATATTACTAAATGGGCTAGCTCCGGCTCACTTACTAACTCTCAAATTTTTGATAATGGCACAAGCGTCGGCATCGGCACCACTTCACCCGGCGCGTTATTAGATGTTCAAGGAGCAGCTCAATTTGGTACTGGTAATGTTAATTTAATTAATGCTGCAGGTAAAATTGCTGGCATCTCTTCAACTTATTTTGCTGATCTTTCTGGAGCCAACTTAACTAATCTTAATGCCTCTAATCTTGGTTCAGGAACCGTGCCACCAGCAAGAATCTCCGGTTCTTACACTGGCATTACAGGCGTTGGCACTTTAACTGCTGGGACTTGGAATGCAACTCCTATTGCTGATGCCTATATCGCTTCAGCCAGCACTTGGAATGCTAAAATGACTAATCCAATGACCACTGTCGGCGATATTATTTATGGTGGAACCAGCGGTGCTCCAACCAGATTAGCTGGCTCAGCTGGATTTCTTAAATCAACTGGTGCAGCAGCGCCAAGTTGGACAGCGCTTTCGGCTTCAGATATTCCCGGCCTTGATGCGAACAAAATTACTTCAGGAACTCTTCCAGTTGCTCGCGGCGGTACAGGTGCCGGCACATTCTCCAGCGGTTACCTTATTAAAGGCAACGGCACTAATGCTTTATCTAGTAGTGTCATTTACGACAATGGTACCAACGTCGGCATCGGGACGACGAATCCGGGCCAAAAATTAGATGTTTCCGGAGGAAATATCAGAACAACCGGTCAATTAATATCAACTGTAGCTGCTGGTACAGCGCCTTTGGTTGTTAATTCTAATACCTTAGTTTCCAATCTTAATGCTGATTTGTTGGATAATAATCATTTAATAAGCATAGTTCCTTATCATTCGGGTAGTGATTTTACTGACGGTACATTAGTAATAACCGATATTCCAGCGACAGCAACAGAGGGTAATTCTTTTGTAATAGAAGTATCCGGTAAAAGTTATAGCAATTCAAATCCTCCATTTAAAGTAATTGCTCAGGGTTATCTTTATAATAATACAATTATTAATGCATCAGGAATATCTTATGGAGGTAATTTTGCTTCCTATATCAAAATGTTTGAAAATAATGGCTATTTAAATTTTTGGTGGCCTAGAATTTCTTATTGGAATTCTTTTAATGTATTTGTCAGAAATGCTGATGGAGGTTTTCAAAATAGAGTTACTTCAGTTGTAAATTCTACAGAACCAACAGGTACAAAAAAAATAACAGTTAATTTAGAAAAATCGTGGGCTACTTTTAACGATGGTTCAGGCTCTGATCTAGATGCTGATCTTCTTGATGGCCACGATACTTCTTATTTCCAAACCGCTTTAACTAATCCAGTTACAGGTACAGGCTCAACAAATTATATTTCTAAATGGACAGGTACTAACACTCAAGGTAATTCTTTAATTTATGATAATGGCACTAACGTCGGCATCGGGACGACGAGTCCAGCCAAGAAATTGGATGTTATAGGAGACATTCAAGCGAGCGGATCAATTTATGGCACTTATGCCGGCACGATTGCGGCAACCAAAGTATCTCAGGGTCAATTCGGCGCTGACACCGGCGGTGGCAATTATTCATTCCCAGGAAATGTCGGCATCGGGACGACCTCTCCTGCTCAAAAATTGCATGTTGAAGGTAATTGTATAACTGGAGACTCATTGTTGGCAATTTTCGAGCAGGGTTCACCGTTCACAGTTCACAGTTCACAAGATCTGCCTTCGGCAGGTTCACCGTTCAGTTCACCGTTCACTGTTCACAGTTCACAGATAAGACAGGTTCAGATAAAGGATGTCCAGCCAGGAATGGAAGTTCTTTCTTTGAACGAAGCAACCAATAAGGTCGAACCCCACAAGATAAATGCATTGCTAGATATGGGAGTAAAACCTGTATTCCGTTTAACCACCGAAAAAGGCAAAACAATCCGCACAACCGGAAATCATCCTTATCTAACAATACAAAACAATGAACAACAAACAATTCAACTTCGAGAAGCTGCGAGTTTGGCAAGAAGCTATGGACTGGACCCAGAAAGTCTATCAAAAGACCCAGAAATTCCCCAAGGAGGAGCAATTTGGATTGACCAGTCAAACCAGGAGAGCTGCCAGTTCGGTTCCTCTCAATATAGCCGAAGGCAATGGCAGATATACCAACAAGGAGTTTATCCAGTATCTCTACAATGCCAGAGGTTCTCTATTCGAGACAATAACCTGTTTGATGTTGGCAGTCAGATTGAACTATCTCAGACAGGAGGAGATTCAGGATTCAATCAATCAAGCTCATTCGATTCATCGTCAGCTGGAATCACTAATCAATTACTTGAAAAAGCAAAGTGGCAGAAAGTAATCTATCTTACCGAAGGCGACTTTATTGCAGTTGTTGAGAACAACTGCGGTTCACCGTTCACCGTTCACAGTTCGCAGATTGAAGACAGTGAACAGCGAACCCTGAACTGTGAACCATATGTGGTATGGGACAGAATCCAGTCTATTGAATATGTTGGCTATGAACAAGTCTATGATATTGCGGTAGAAAACACTCATAACTTTGTCGCCAATGGGATTCTGGCACATAACACATATATTTCTGGCAACGTCGGCATCGGGACGACGAGTCCTACTCAGAAGCTGGATGTTGTAGGCAACATTGCAGTCTCTGGTACAGTGGATGGCTATGACATCAGTGCTAAAGGACCTAACTGGGATACAGCCTATAATGAAAGAAGGCAGTGGGATGGAGGTTCTACAAATCTTAATGCGGCCACAGGAAGGACATCCCTTGGGTTGGGTTCTCTTGCAACATTGAATGCAGTAAGTGGAGGTTCTGGTGGAACAATAACCGACGGAACAATAATTAACGCTGACCTTGCTTCAGGTTCTTTCACAAATATTACTGGCGTCGGCACTTTAACTGCTGGCACCTGGAATGCTACTCCTATTGCTGATGCCTATATTGCTTCAGCCAGCACTTGGAATGCTAAAATGACTAATCCAATGACCACTGTTGGTGATATTATCTATGGCGGTACCAGCGGCACTCCAACCAGATTAGCTGGCTCAGCAGGTTTTCTTAAATCAACTGGTGCAGCAGCGCCAAGTTGGAGCAATGATGGCTCTTCTCTTACCTCTCTCAATGCTTCTAATTTATCTTCTGGTACTGTTCCTACTGCTCGCGTCTCTGGTTCCTACACCGGTATTACAGGTGTGGGCACTTTAACAGCTGGCACTTGGAATGCTACGGCTATTGCTGATGCCTATATATCTGACACGTTAACTGTTGCTTCCACTAGTTCAGTTGATGCCGCGGCTTTGAAGAGTGGCACTGTTCCTACTGATCGTCTCTCTGGTTCTTACACCGGTATTACAGGCGTTGGCACCTTAACTGCTGGTACTTGGAATGCTAGTTCAATTTCTACCACCTACACTGCTGCCAAAGATACAACTGATGATTCTTGGACTGGCACTTCTAATGTTTATACAACCTCCGGCAACGTCGGCATCGGGACGACGAGTCCGGGGTATAAATTGGATGTAGCAGGCACAGTTGGTTTTCAAACAGCGATTTATGGCAATGCCAAAGCTGTAGCAGAAACCGGAGATGCATTTTTGCGGATTAATCAAAGTAATCAATTTACCAATGGCATTTGGTTTGGTAGCAGTGATTTAAAGATGGGTGGCGGTATATTACGTATTGGCAGCCAAGGCGGTGCAGGTGAAGTGGAAATTTCAGGTACGAGTGGAGATGCAACAACGAGAATATCGATTAGTGGAAATTCCGGCGCCAATTCCTGGTTTAATACAGGAGGAAAAATTGGTATAGGCACTACTTCTCCAGCTAAAACCTTGGATGTAGTCGGCGATATTCAAGCTTCAGGTAGTGTTTATGGTACCTATGCTGGTACGATTCCGGCAAGTCAAATTTCCCAAGGGCAATTTGGATCTGGTAGCGGAGGTGGTATTTATTCCTTCCCATCTAAATTAGGCGTTGGTACTAGTACGCCAACTACTGCGTTAGAAGTAGTAGGAAAGATTAAAACCGGAAGTTTTCAATTAGCTGCGG
>Ga0209407_1004456_pt1 | contig 11433 bp, 5 predicted proteins | sample AD_JPNHG3_MetaG_FD_184410 | JGI IMG/M metagenome (GOLD analysis project Ga0209407, IMG submission 184410) | Active sludge microbial communities of municipal wastewater-treating anaerobic digesters from Japan - AD_JPNHG3_MetaG (SPAdes) (version 2) | ecosystem: Engineered > Bioreactor > Anaerobic >... | reverse complement strand
AACCTGCTACTTTTACTGTTCAGTATGCTCCTACTGCAGTTGGAAATCACAATGGCACTGTTACTATTACTGATAACAGAGGTACAACCATTGTTGATTTGAGTGCTGTATGTTATGATCCCACAATCTATACTTTCCCTTACACTCAGGATTTTGAAATCTGGCCCCCCGAGGGATGGGATTTAACCGGTGGAACTTATAGCTTTACTCAATATCCTCCTGAAGCTTCAAGTAACCATTGGGCAAAAGCAAACTTCTGGAGTCAAAGTAGTGGTAATACAGATATTCTTACTTCTCCCCCTCTACAACCTGTAAATACTCCGCGGATGAGCTTTACCTGGTCACATCTGTATAGTAGTACCTATCCTAATGATGCCCTAACAGTTCAAATTTCCAGTAATTTAACGAACTGGACGAATCTTTGGACTAAGAGCGGAGCTGATCTTAATTCTAATGATGGAGCAACAAATACTGCTCCCGGAACGGGAGTTGTAGAGATTGTAAATATCCCGGCAGATTATGCTAATACCACCTTCTGGATTCGTTTCTATGCGTACAGTGGCTGGGGTCCTGATCTCTTTATTGATAATGTAGTTATTTATATTCCTTCATCAGATCCGTTCCCGGTAACTCTTACCTATCCTGCAGACGGTGAAAATCTTCTTCCTGCTACGGGTTTTGATCTGGAATGGGAACCTGATTTGATTAATGGTGCACAACCGGAGTATTATGCTGTCTATTTATCTCAGGAAGGAGAAGATCAAGATCTATTCTTTAGTACTGAATTCCGCTTTGAAACAGAGAATACTCACTTCAATCCTGTAACTGAAGGAGAAATGACTTTCAACTATAACGAGCGTTGGTTCTGGACTGTGGAAGCATTTATAGGTTCCGTCTCTGCGTATGTATGGCCCCCTTATATGTTCAACATCACACCTCAACCTGGAATTTTGGGAGTAAATCCTCCTTCACTAACTCAAACACTTACTCTTCCGGATCAGATAACAGCCACACAGCAATTAACCTTAAGCAACACAGGAGAACTTCCTCTAAATTATCGGATTCTAATTGAAGAAACAACAGACCGCAGAAGTTCTATTATCCCTTCAGAACAAATGACAGTTCCCATTCTCAATCCTGAAGCTGGTAATTATACTGAAAACGCTCCAGTTCAGGGAGCTGTTATTGAACCTCAGAGCCGAATTCTCTTTGATCTGCAATTCTATTATCCTACACAAGTGAATGACGGTGAATATGCAATAGTTTGTGACGATAATTACTTCTATGTATCTGTATGGAGTGCTGCTTCCTTCCATAAGTATGATCTTTCGGGTAATTTCTTGGAGACATTCTCCGTAACAGGTGTTTCCGCTGGTTTGCGAGATTTAACTTACGACGGAACATATTTCTATGGAGCTGCTGCAGCAACTACAATCTACCAGATGGATTTCAATACTCATACCTTAATTGGAACGATAACTGCACCTTCCAGTGTGCGTGGTATTGCTTACGATGAAAATAATGATGCCTTCTGGGTAACTTCCAACTGGTCCTCCCCTCTTTATTTAGTCAGTAGAACTGGAACTACTTTACAAACCCTTACTACGGCTGCAACAAGTATGGGTGGTCTGGCATGGGATAATTTATCCGGACCTGAACCTACTTTGTGGGCAAATACTCAAACCGGAACAAATCTGAATACCTTAGTTCAGATTGATCTCAATGATGGCCACATTCTTCAATCCTTCAATGTAGATGCTACTGTTGTTCCTGGTTTGCCAACTTCTGGTTATTTAGCCGGTGGTTTATGTATAGCGAAAAACCTGATTCCTGGAACTGCAAGCTTGGTTGCTATGGCACAAAATTATGCCTTCTACGGTCTGGAGCTGTGCACTATTATAACTTGGCTTAATGCTGAACCTGCTACAGGAACAATCAACCCCGGTGAAACACCCGCAGTTACTGTATCCTTTGATGCCTCTAATCTTGATGTGGGAACCTATTCTGCCAACCTTACCTTCACACATAATGGTGAAAATGAACCGATTGTGGTTCCTGTCACTTTGACGGTAGGAGGTATTTATCCAGCTGTATTTTCCATTACTCCCGATGTTTCTGTTGATTTTGGCACAATAGAGCAGTTGAATTCCGTAGTTAAGACCTTTACTATAACCAATACCGGCGGTTCAAGTCCCGTTCCTTTGACCATTTCTGCAGGTGATATTTATCTGACTAATGATGCAGAAAATAACTTTCTTATAGACGCACCTGGTCTTCCTGTATCTTTGGGTCATAATGAAACATACGAGTTTTCGGTCTTCTTCATTCCTCAAACGACAGGAGAAAAAACCGCTACCCTGAATGTCCAAGATAATCTTTCCGGTAAGGTATTGCATACTATTACTCTAAGCGGAAATGCCATAACGGAACAAATCTATATCCCTGTAAATCTTAATGCTACGGTAACAGATCAGGATGTCCAATTGATTTGGGCAAATTATAGCGGTATTCCAGGAAGTCCTGGTTGGTTGCATTATGATGATGGTGAAAACTACGACGCCATAGGGACAGGTGGTACCGGCACTTTTGATGTCGCTATCAGATTTGATTCCGGAACTATGTATGGATATGCCGGAATGGAACTTACGAAAGTAAAATATTTCCCTGTGTCAGCTAATACATCCTATACTATTAAGGTCTGGACAGGTAATGACGGAACGCTTGCTCCTTCCAATCTGGTTTATTCTCAAGCTCATACTCCCACTGTAAATCAATGGAATGAAGTTGTTCTTAATACTCCTATTCCTATAAGCGGAACCCAAGCTTTATGGATCGGTTATGAATGCGTTGTCGCCACTGGCGCTGATTATTATCCGGCTGGCTGTGATGCAGGTCCTGCTGTAGTTGGTTACGGTGATCTTATTTCCTTGGGAACATGGGAAAGTATGGCAACTGGATATGGCTTGGATTATAATTGGAATCTACAGGGATATTTTGATATTCCTATAGGCACAAAAGCTCCTAAGTTACTCAGTATTCCCGTAATCAATCAGGAATTGCGTTCTAAGGAACATTTGGCTGTCCGATTCACAACTTCCGGCAACAGCAATCCTCCTAACCGTGTCCTGCGGGGTTATAATATCTATCGTAATGCTGTACAAATAAACACTTTACTGGTTCCCACTGCTACCTATCTTGATCAGGGTGTACCTTACGGAACTTACTCTTATACTGTGCAGGGTGTTTATTACACTGCATTATCTCCAATGTCTGATCCTGTAGTTGTTAATGTAGAACCTCCTATTCCCTACTCTTTGCCCTTCGTAGAGACATGGAGTAGTGCCGACTTTGCTACAAATCAATGGAATACAACTGCAGCTAACTGGATAATTGACTCAGGTAATGGTTTGGAAGAACCATCTGCTGCCTTCAGTTGGAGTCCCCAAATTACTGATTATCAGGAATATCTTACTAGCTGGTATTTAGATGCTACCGGGATTTCTAATGTAAAATTCAAATTTGATATGGCATTGAATAATTACAGCATTGATGCTGAAAACTTGTTAATACCTCAGGTCTGGGATGGAACTTCCTGGCAGACAATTGATACCTTCTCCTCTTTTGATAATGAGGGTGCTGGTTATGGTTGGGATACTTATGTATATGATATTTCTGCCTATGCCAGTAACCGGATGTTCCGAATCAGATTCCTGGCTGCAGGTGAAGATTCGTATGAAATTAATTACTGGTATATTGATAATATTGTAGTAGAAATAATTCCAACAACTTTATCTCAGCCAACCCTGGCTATTGACTATGATGGAACTTATGTGAACCTTACTTGGGATACTGTTCCCGGAACTGACTGGTATCTGATTTATTCTGCTACAGATCCTTATGGTGCTTATAACTATCTTGGCTACTGGCCTGCCAGCTATGGAACTGCTCTTAGTTTCGAACCTAATAGTAAAGAATTCTATCAGATTAAGGCCTGCTCTATGGAACTGCCGGATATTCCCTTAACAAAGAGAAATAATGTGTTTACTAAAAAAATGCCTAACCCTGTTCTAAACAGAAAGTAAACAAACTGTTAAACTTAACAATAACTGCCCCCGTGTTTATCCGGGGGCTTTTTCTTGTTTTATCACCCACCCCTTCTGCTTGTTTTGACTTACAATTTTGCCACTGTTCTCTCTGAAACCACAACCCACAAATTACACACACTTACAACCAAGCTACAACTTGTCTCCAAACCTCAAAATTCTAAGTTAAAAAGAAGAAAGACAGAGACCAAATAATAAGTTCCGTAGGAACGACACATATTAACAACGGGTTTCAACCCGGTGATTAGATAATACCGAACAAAACCTTTCTCCCTTATAAGAAAAGTTCCGTAGGAACGACACATATTAACAACGGGTTTCAACCCGGTGAAAAGCAGAAAGTCAAAACGAACTGCTTGTTTTGACTTACAATTTTGCCACTGCCCTCTCTGTAACCACAACCCTCAATCTCAAAACACTAACAACCGAGCTACAACTAGTCTCCAAACCTCAAAATTGTGAGTTAAAACAAGAACCCCGCACACTGGCAACCGTTCTTCACCCACCCCTCAATTTCCACAATCGTGAAAATAAGTATTTTTCCACATTTGTAAAGTTGGGTTGGAATTGTTCAGAAATAGCGACTTCGGGGCGAATTTTTGTTTTAACTCTAAACCGAGCTTTAGCTTTGAAAGTATCGGACAATGAAATATATTTCCTGTTGCCTCAAATTATAGTTGCAATCACAAAAAGAATCGGTTTAGAGTCAAAACTTCCCCCTGCTTGTTTTGACTTACAATTTTGCCACTGCCAACTCTGTAACCACAAACCTATAATTGCAAACACTAACAACCAAACTATTACTGGTCTCCAAACCTCAAAATTGTGAGTTAAAACAAGAACCCTGCACACTGGCAACCGAGCTTCACCCACCCCTCAAATTCCACGATCGTGAAAGAAAGTATTTTTTCACATTTGCAAAGTTGGGTTGGAATTGTTCAGAAATAGCGACTTCGGGGCGAATTTTTGTTTTAACTCTAAACCGAGCTTCAGCTTTGAAAGTATCGGAAAATGAATGAAATTTCCTGTTGCCTCAAATTATAGTTGCAACCACAGAAGAATCGGTTTAGAGTCAAAACATCACCACCCCAAAAGAATCGGTTTAGAGTCAAAACAAACTGCTTGTTTTGACTTACAATTTTGCCACAGCTCTCTCTGTAACCACAACCCTCAAATTACAAACACTTACAACCAAACTATTACTGGTCTCCAAACCTCAAAATTGTGAGTTAAAACAAGAACCCCGCACACTGGCAACCGAGCTTCATCAACCTCTCAAATTCCACAATCGTGAAAATAAGTATTTTTCCACATTTGTAAAGTTGGGTTGGAATTGTTCAGAAATAGTGACTTCGGGGCGAATTTTTGTTTTAACTCTAAACCGAGCTTCAGCTTTGAAAGTATCGGACAATGAAATACATTTACTGTTGCGTCAAATTATAGTTGCAACCACAGAAGAATCGGTTTAGAGTCAAAACATCACCACCACAAAATTGTGAGTTAAAACAAGAGCAAAAAAATTATTTGTTTTCTTCCCAAAAATATTTATCATATCCCATAAACAGGAGATTTCTGAATGCGCACAAAAATGATTCATCGTTCCCTCAACACTTATTTCCATATCGTAAATCATTCTATTGATGGTAGAAAACTTTATTATGACCCTGGTGACTATAAAACCTACCTTTACTTATTTAAGAAAGAATTGGATTACAAAGTAACTGTAATTGCCTATTGCCTTATGCCCAACCATTTTCATTTCTTGCTTCGCCAGAATGAACCCGAAGCAATAACTTCATTACTGGAAAGAGCTCATAAAAGATATGCACGCTATTACAATAAAAAATATAACTGCAAAGGAAGAATATTTCGCAGTCCCTTAAATCATATTGAAACTCCAACGGAAAATTATCTCTTAAATGCTTGTGCCTATATTCATGCCAATCCTGTGCAAGCAGGTTTAGTAGGTTTTCCTGAAGAATGGGAATTTTCCAATTTCCGGGAATATATCCGGATGAGGAAAGGAACACTATATTCAGAACAATTTTTGATGGATTATATTGGTAATCCGGAAACATACAGATTGAAAGTTATTGATATAGCCAGAAAAAAGGCAATGCAAAGAGCATTTGAGAAAGATAGCATTTTGTTTTGAAGAAGTTTTTTTGTTTTGACTTACAATTTTGCCACTGCCTTCACTGAAAACACAACCCGAAGCTTGTTTTGACTTACACTTTTGCCACTGCCCACTCTGTAACCACAACCCACAATCTCAAAACACTGTCAACCGCGTTTCAACTTGTTTCCTCATTTCAAAATTGTGAGTTAAAACAAGAACCCCGCACACTGGCAACCGAGCTTCACCCATCCCTCAAATTCCACAATCGTGAAATAAAGTATTTTTTCACATCAGCTGGGTGGGTTGGAATTGTTCAGAAATAGCGACTTCGGGGTGAATTTTTGTTTTAACTCTAAACCGAGCTTCAGCTTTGAAAGTATCGGACAATGAAATATATTTCCTGTTGCCTCAAATTATAGTTGCAATCACAAAAGAATCGGTTTAGAGTCAAAACGACACCACCTCAAAATTGTGAGTTAAAACAAGAACCCCGCACACTGGAATATTTATTTTTTTCTGAAAAGGGCTTTTTACTACTTGCTATAATGAAATATACGAAAGATTCAGATTATATTTTTCGCTATCGCTGAAAAAAAATATGATTTTTCGCTTGACATTTTTTCGTTATGCATTATTATATAACTGTGGTTGATGAAAACATAAGTATATAGAGTGCTAAAAAGCAAGGGTAAGAAAGTTAATACTGCCTTTCACTGATTTACCAAAGGTCGTCATTAGTCCTCACTGCTAAATGAATTTGCGGATAGTTTAAAAGTTATTTAAGCAGTGACGACTCCTGACTAAAAAGAGTGCTAAAAAGCAAGGGTAAGAAAGTTAATACTGCCTTTCTCTGATTTCACAAAGGTCGTCATTAGTGCTCACTGCTAAATGAATTTGCGGGTAGTTTGAAAGTTATATAAGCAGTGACGACTCCTGACTTAAAAGAGTGTTAAAAAGCAAGTGTAAGAAAGTTAATGCTGCCTTTCACTGATTTCGCAAAGGTCGTCATTAGTCCTCACTGCTAAATGAATTTGCGGGTAGTTTGAAAGTTATTTAAGCAGTGACGACTCCTGACTAAAAAGCAGGGGTAAGAAAGTTAATACTGCCTTTCACTGATTTCATAAAGGTCGTCATTAGTCCTCACTGCTAAATGAATTTGCGGATAGTTTGAAAGTTATTTAAGCAGTGACGACTCCTGACCTTTGAAAGACAATATGTCGTTCTTCCGGAATAAAAATGCGGAGCTTCAGCGAGCTCCGGCTACAAGGGATGCGGAGCTTCAGCGAGCTCCGGCTACACAACATCGTAACCGGGAAATCCTTATGAACGACAGGATGTCGTTCTTCCGAAAAAGAAAAAAATTGAAAAAAGATGATTTTTTGCTTGACAAGATTTTAACAATATAGATAGTGGTTTTTGTCGTCTGAAAGATAAAAATGTATATAGAGTGTAATGTGCGATGAAAGTGTTTTTTTTAACCTTTTCAAAAGCAGACGCATAACACTTCTACAAGATATGCAGAAGAAAAAATGCGATATGTATTATTCACTTTTCAAAAGCAAATGCCGGTGAAAAAACAAAATAAAAACCACCGGAAAACAAAACAATGTCGTGCTCCGGTTTTCAACCACTCAAAACGGAAACCGGAATCACAAAACTTAATTTTTATAACTTAATATCATTTCCTTTAGGAGGAATGTTATGAAGAAATTTATATTACCGCTGCTGCTGATTCTAACTGTTGGCATGCTCGCAGCGGTCGAATCAGAACCTTCCGAAGTAGTCGGATACTTTAAAAAAACCATAGAATCTAATGGATGGGATGCTTTTGCCTTACCTTTTGGTTATAGTAATTATGATATTAATGAAATTCTTTGTTCTCAATTTTCAGATGGAGATTACATAGGTGATGTTTCAGGTACTGATGTTTTCTTTTGTATAGATGATTATGATGGATTGGGACACACTGGGTGGGTTGGTACTTCTACTGAATTACTTCCAGGTAAAGCATATATGTTGTATAGAGCGACTAGCAATCCCACCTTAGAATATTATTTATTAGGAAAAGTTTCCCCTAATACATTAGTATTTGAAGTTGCTGGTACTGGCAATGGTGGTTGGTCAGCATTTTCTCTTAATGAAGCTCGTGAAATTGACCCAAATATTCTTAATATAACAGGTGCTATTCCTGGTGATTTTATTGGTGATATTTCTGGGGGTGACGTATTTTATTATATTAGTGATTATGATGGAATGGGAAATCCTGGATGGGTTGGGACTACTAATACATTAGTACCTACCCATGCATATTGGTATAATAGTCAATCACCCACTGATTTTAGTTGGACTTATATACCTAATGTCCCTAGATCAGGTATTCCAGAAGGATCTAAAATTAATTTCAATAATTTAGAAAAGAAAGTGAGGAAATGATGAAAACTACAAAATTAATAATAGTAATTATCCTTCTGTTTGCAGTGGGAACCATTTTTGGACAATATATTCAAGTAACATTTAAAGATCAAAGTACTCCTATTAATCAAACACGTAACTTGGTAATAACAGAAGCTACTGCCTTAGGTGTAAGCTATGTTAATAATCAACCAGTAGATCAACGCTGGGTTGTTCAGTTATATAAAGATGGTGGTGATGGCATAATCAGCCCACTTGATCCTATTACGCATGCACCAACCGGTGATGATGTTATTGCATATACAAATACATCATCTCAAACTCAACAGGGTGTTTATTTCCTTACTAATACATTATGGACAATGCAAAGTATAAGATTTTATAATGATGGTGTTACTGGAAATACTTTTCAAGGTGATCAAGTTTACCTGAGAATTTTCAATGCTACATCAATTGCTCTTGCGACTAAAACAATAGTTTTTAATATACTCTATACTATTCCTACTGCAACTGCAACTGCTGATGTAACTTCACAAGGTTTAGGTTGGTCAGCTTGGACTCCTATTTCACTTGCTCCTACCACTCACATCATTTCAGGTACGATAACCAGTCAATGGGATTTAAGTGGTGTAGAGATTAGTGCTACTGATATTGTTCCTACAGATATCACTTATGATGCGGGTGCTTATACTGTAACTGTTCCGGATGGTTGGGATGGCACTGTTACTCCTTATAAAGAGGGTTATATTTTTGAACCAGCGAGTTACACCTACACTGATGTAATTGCAGATACTCCCAATCAAGATTTCGTAATGAAAACGGTTGTGGTTCCAGGAGTACCAACTAACCTTTCCCCAAACGCCACAACCCTAACCTACACTGAACCAACAGCTGTAGTTTTAACTTGGGATGCGGTTGCTATTGCAGAAGGATATAAGCTTCAGTGGAATGAGGGAGAAATTCAAGATTTGGGTAATGTTCTTACTTGGACAACTCCCGCTTTAGATGCTGGGACATATACCTGGAAAGTTTGTGCCTATAATAATACAGCAACTAAATCCTATACTCCAGTTCGGGTTCAAATTAATAGTCGTAGCAATTCCCCCGCAAATAGTCCCAAAGCAGATGGTGGTTGGGCTCAAGCCAGTTTTGATGTAAATATTGTTACTTATGATATTCCTGATGGAACTCCTGTTACTCCTCCAGATGCTATAGTAACTGTTACAATCACTATAACTGGTGGAAGTGCTAATTATGGCAGTGGCGTTCTTCCTCCTTGGGTTAATCCTTCGTTTGTACCTGTTGAACAGTATTTCCTGGATTTAATTGGTGCTGGTCCTTGGACAATAACCTTCAATACAACTGCACCATGGGGTGCCTATTTCTTAAATGGAATTTGGAATGCAGTGCAGAATTCAGGAGTAGAGATAAGCTTTACAGTTACAGCAGCTAAAGATATTGAGGATTTACCAATAATTTTAGGGGAATCAGATCCTACTTTGCCAGTGGAATTGAGTTATTTTGCAGCAACTCTCACAGCAGAGAACTTTGTGAATATTGCCTGGACAACTCAAACCGAGACCAATATGAATGGCTTCAATATTTATAGGAATGACGGTTCTGAAAATCTTGCAGGTGCAATTCAAATTGCCTATATTCCTGCTACCAATACCAGCACCACTCAGAACTATAAACATATTGACAGAGAAGTGGAAAATGGTCATACTTATTACTACTGGCTGGAATGTGTAGAAATGAATAACCACAGCACCTTTAACGGACCTTCTCCAGTTTATGTAGATGGACCTACGCCTCCAGTTTTACCGGAATATACAACAATGCAAAATGCCTATCCGAATCCTTTCAGAGCCGGTGATGGCACAACTATTAAAGTTGATGTAAAAGCCGGAGACACTGGAACAGTAACTATCTATAACATCCTTGGTCAGGTTGTGAAGACCTTCCCTGTAACTCAAGGAACAAATAACCTTACCTGGAATGCCCGTGACAGCAAAGGCAACCTTTGCGGAAACGGAATCTATTTCTACAAACTAAGTACGAACTCACTGAACCAGACAAAGAAGATGGTGATAGTGAAGTAACGCGTTAGAGCGTTTACACATTCGTAAAATAATATGATCGCCCCGGAGAAAAAAACTTCGGGGCGAATTTTTGTTTTGACTCCGGAAAGTTGACCTCCCGGTCAACTACTGTGTCTGTTCTATTTTGTTACTACATAATGCGTGATAAAGAAATAGCCCGGTTGCAAGTGGAACGCCAAGATGTCGTTCTTCCGGAAGAAAAAAAGCCCTTCAGGGCGACACAATAATAGCGATGGAGACGTAAGCCCCTCGGGAAATTACCGATGCAAACAGCTTGTTTTGACTTACAATTTTGCCACTGGCCTCTCTGTAATCACAACCCTCAAATTGTAAACACTTACAACCGAGTTTTTTCTGATTTCCTCATTTCAAAATTGTGAGTTAAAACAAGAACTCCGCACACTGGCAACCGAGTTACGCCAATCCCTCAAATTCCACAATCGTGAAAGAAGGTATTTTTTCACATTTGCAGGGTGGGTTGGAATTGTTCAGAAATTGTGGCTTCGGGGCGAATTTTTGTTTTAACTCTAAACCGAGCTTCAGCTTTGACAGTATCAGAAAATGAATGAAATTTCCTGTTGCGTCTACATCTCGTTGCAACCAAAAAAGAATCGGTTTAGAGTCAAAACGAACAGCTTGTTTTGACTTACAATTTTGCCACTGCCTTCTCTGTAACCACAATCCACAAATTGCATAC
>Ga0209407_1004453_pt1 | contig 11438 bp, 8 predicted proteins | sample AD_JPNHG3_MetaG_FD_184410 | JGI IMG/M metagenome (GOLD analysis project Ga0209407, IMG submission 184410) | Active sludge microbial communities of municipal wastewater-treating anaerobic digesters from Japan - AD_JPNHG3_MetaG (SPAdes) (version 2) | ecosystem: Engineered > Bioreactor > Anaerobic >... | reverse complement strand
TAATTCTTTGATACTTCTAAATCGATATTTTTCAAAATCTTCTTGGTCCACCCTTTTGAAAAACCATCTACTCTTTGTTAATTAATCTTATTCTCGTATCGCTATTTTATGCAAAATTTGAAAAACCATCCACACTTTGTTAATTAAAACATTTTCACCACTGTTTTATGTAAAGTTATATAAACAATCAGTCAGAAAAATAACTATTAAATATCAATTCCTAATTGTCTTAAAGCTTCTTTTATTTTATTTTCATAATCTTCTTTTTCTATCTCCCCTTCTTCAGCTACTATTCTAATTTCTATATTTTCAAACTTAGTTTGGAGATAGTTCAGTAATCGTGATATATCCGAGACTTTCCCTTTGGGAATCTTGATTACAGGAAGTTCTAATTTGGAAATAGTCTCTTTTTTTATATTTTCGTCAGGAGATATTTTTATCTCCTCTTCTTCCACTGGAATTTTTTCTGGTGCTTTTTCTAATTCTCTTTCACAAATTGATTTTTCAATTATAATTTCACTTTCTCCATATCCAATAGTTGGTTCTTCCTTCCAATAAATTGGTTTTTCTTCTTCGTCCTTAAGTTCTCCAAGTCCAAATAAACCTTGTATAACACCTTCTCTTATAGATTTTTCTAATACTTCTTTATTCAAAATTCTATCTTCTCCAAGGGTCTTTAAAGAATTTTCATAAATATTTTTCGTTTCAACATAATTTTTACCTTTAAGATATTTTTCTTTAAGAACAAGCGGTGCTATTGTTTCTATTATAATCCCTTCTGACCTTAGTTTTTCAAATACTTCTCCTGTAAGATTTATTTCAAATCCATATGTTGGAATTCCAAGGTCTATTTTTTCAAGTTTATCTTTTTGTGGAACAAGAATTGTCCTATAAACCTCTCTTATCTTTATTTGTATATTATCTTCCTCTCTCTTAAGTGAGTTCTTAATCTCTTGTTTTTGTTCATTAGATAATTTTAATGAAATATCATTTTGTGTTTCTTCGAGTGCTATTTTTCTTTTAAGAGAATTAATGAGTTCCTGTTTCTTTGAATCAACAGGAGATAAAAAGAAAATTGTATTTCTATTAATTCTTTTAGAGTTTCCTTTATTTTCAATTATATCTTTAACAAATGCTTCATCATAATCTTTTAAAATGATTAATTTTAAATTACTGTCATCAGGAATATCATTTGATTGTTCTGGCCATAAATAGGTTTTAAGTTTCCCTTCTTTGATAGATGATTTCAAATAATCTTTTTCTAATTCTATTACAGCTCTATCTTCTATGTTTTCTATTTTGTTTAATAAGATCCTGTTTAAATTTGGTTGGTTTGTAAAGAGTAATTTTCCATCTTGATATTGTATATAAAACAATTTTTCCCTTAACATGTCTACTGCTTCAGATATAATACTTGATGGTATTGATAAATGAGTTGCTGACCTTTTGATTTCATTTATATTTGCCCCTTTCTCTATTCCACCAGAAAATGAATAGAGAAAAGTCGTTGTTGCACATCTTGTTCCAAGTTGTAATCCTTTGTAAGGATCTCCAAGAGAATCATCAACAATTTTTGAACCAGAATTTTTATCTGTGATATCTGCTGCAATCACACTATCAAATTCATTTCCAATATGTTTTAATAATTCACCTCTTATTTCTGAGTCTTTTAAATTGACATCTGCCAATGAAATATAGCTAATATTTTGATTTCTCAAGTTGTAAAGTATTAAAGACAATAATCTTAAAACACCTCTTGTTCTTTGAAATGTTGGGAAACTTCCCCATCTATGATATAAACATTCAATAACTTCTGGTAAAAATGGATATGATTTTAAAAATTTTTCTCTATATTCAGATGGCTCTATTCCTATTGGAAGGATATTTTCTTTTTTAAAGTAATCAACAACATCAGAAACAATTTTTTTCGCTTCATCTTCATCTATTTCTGAAAATAATCTTTTTCTAATAATACTTGATATCTCTTCTTCTTCAACTGGAGTATAAGATTTTTCAACTCTTCCTAATCTTTCTGATAACAAATTTAAAAGTTGTTGTACATCTTCACTGTATTGTGTTCTTGATGGAGAGGTAATTAATAAAATAGATTTATCTAAGGAACTTACAACATCTGATAATCTTTTTATAAATGACAATACTTGTGAATCAAAAGTAGAATCACCAACTTTTATACCTCTTGCAGGAATTAGATACTCCATAAGTTCATCTATCAATAAAATTACTGGTTGTGTGCTTTCAAGTAACTGCCTTATCTTTTCACCAGAAGGAACTGTTTTCCCTTTAAGATATTCTATTTTTCCAGTTAGTTGTTTTTCTAACTCCTCCCATATTATTGTATCAGTAGGAGAAAGTTTATCCCCAACGAAAACAAATACATTTACCTTCCACTCCTTAGCTTTATGATATAATCCAATTAAAGAATGAGTTTTTCCGCCACCAAAAGGAGTTTGAAGCTGTATTACAGAATCTCCCTTCTCGCCTTTGATTCTCTTCTCAACAATCTTATAAAGATTATCAAGACCTTTTGTTACAAATGTTTTTTTAAAAAATGTTTCTGCATCTTTATATTCTTCAGGACCTCTATTTTGAAAAACATTCCACAAATCAGCAGCAAAAATATCCATCGTTAATCTTCCCTCTAATATGTCCTCATGCGGAACTGCTATTGTATGAAATTGTTTCATATTTTCCCTCCAAAAAATTGAAAAATTTTTATGTTTTCCTTTATCTTCATAATCCTTCTCATTTTTTTAATTATCTCATAATTTATTTTGATATGTTAAGCTTCTTATTTCTTTAATTACTTCATTCTTCTTTTTCGAATGGAAGATCCACCCCTTTTTCTTTTTTATTCGGAGATGTTAAATTTTTTATTTCGTCCATTATTCTTTCTTTTTTTCCTGAAGGGAAACATCCTTCGATTAATTTTTTTTCTTTACTTTCATTTGGTAAACATTGACTTATTGCTTGCGCAACTCTGTAAAATGCCTCACTATTTCCATAAGATTCTGAAAGTTTTTTTATTAATTTTTCTTTATCACCCTTTTCCCATAATAATAAGATATAATGTAAAACATCTATCATCTCTACTGATTTTTCCAAATCCTCTATTTTTCTTTCTTTTGGTCCTAAAACTTCAATAAATTCTTTTTCTTTTTTTATAAATCCTTTATTCCACTCTCTTTCAAGATTAATTCCAAAACTTTGTGCAAGTTTTTTTGCCTCGTCAAACGGAGCTTTAGTTTCACCAAAATTCCATCTCCATAAAACATAGAACCTGGTCAAAGGTGAAATTTCTCCTAAAAAACCATTATGTAGAATTTGTCTTACTGCAAAATTGGCTGAAATCTCTCTTATTTCTTCTAAAAGTTTATCTGCTTTTATTTCTGTCCCATCATTGTCAATAATCTTTTCATATTTTCCAAAAACCTCTATTCCAGCACCAATTGCAGAAATAAAGAAATCTGCACCAGAAATTCCTTCCTGCCACAATCTTTCAAGTTTATTGTCAAGATATTCTCTTAAATCTTTTCTCATCCTCGGATATAAACCAATACCCTGCTTTTCTATTTTCCTTGCCACAATATAGATTGAAGATGCTAATGCTGCAGATTCATTAGCACGAAGGCGAGCTTGCATTTCTGTAGAAATTGGCCAAGAAGAGCTTACATTAAGCCCAGATTCAAGTAGGGCATTGATTACTGTTTCCCAGCCTGTTGTTGTCTTATGAGCATATACTATAATAGCGATTCCATTTGGTTTAAGTGTTCTATAAATTTCTTGAAAGGCTTTTTTTAAATTTTCTTCAAAATATTCTTTTGTTTTATACGCATATCTCTTTTTATCCCAACTAGCCATTTCAACAAGTTCATCTGTTTTTGGTGTCAATGGTGTAGAAAATAAATCAGGATAGATTTCGCCTAGTTCTCTTTTTAACCAAACATAAAAAAAATCTGATAAATCTGCATATGGAACTGCATTATAATAAGGAGGATCAGTATATACTGCATCAAAATAATTGTCTGGATAGGAAAGAGAAGTGGCAGAGGCTTGAGAAGTTGTGATGATACTATTTTGGAAAGAGGTGCAATGAACTATGTTTGCTATTATTTCTTCCAAAATAGTATTCCATCCGCTATGATGCTCAATGGGATTCATTTCAATATAATCCCAAAGCATTGGTAATGCTTGCCTTCCATAAGTAAAACCAATTGCTTCAGTTTGAGAAATTAAACGGCATAAAGCAGAATTTTTATCAGTCAGTCTGTCAACCCCCAATCCTAAATAACTCACCACTGACTTTGCATAATTTTTATCATATCCTTCATTTAACATTTTTTCATAGGCTTGCTTAACTTTTTCTGTAAAAGTAATTAAAGCTAATTTTTGACGTGAGTTAAATAAATCGCCCCATTTCGTCATACCATAAATAGGTACATTAAAAGTTCCACTCATTAAAGGGATTTCTTCATCTGGTACAGCACTTATTCCCCATTCTTCTGTCAGTATCTTCTCTTTTTCATCAAGATATTGTTCTGCTTTTTTGTATACCTCCATATCTTTTTCTGTTGCTAATCTATATTTCTTACCCTGTATTCCTGTTTTGTGTAAAACAACAGCAACCATTCTCTGTCCTGACTTTCCTTCCTGAAATTGTTTTCTCACATCCTTATCGTCTATCATTGAACCACACACAAGACATTCTGCTTTTGCTCGCGCAACAGTTCCTTTTTCAGGATTGAAATCTTTTGGCATCTCTTCATAATCTGTTCCAACAATTTTAAACTCAACCTTGTTGTCTTTCACATAAGGGTATAAAGATATTTTCTTGTTAGATTTTTTTGCAAGCCAAAACTGTCTCATTAAAGGGATTTCTGCTCCGCACATTGGATTCTGACATTTTATTGTTCTTGCCCAAATATAACCAACAGGAATTGAACCATCTGGATCAGAAGGATAAAATCTTCCGAGTTCTTTTTTTGCTTCATCCAAAACCCATTCTCCCCATTTCTTAACATCCTCAAGTAGTGGATTATATTCTTCTTCATAACTCATACCCATTTTATATTCAATTCTCTTTTTTGCTCTTCCATATTTCTGTGGATATTCAAGAGTGCATTTTTCAATTAAAACTGCGACAGGATTATAATCTGAAGCATAAGTTTCGCAACCTAATCTTAAGGCTTCCAATGGAATTGCTCCACCACCAGCAAAAGGGTCAAGAACCTTAGGAGGTTTTCCATTGTTTGCTTCAAGGATTTCTTTTCTCGCTTTTTCAATCAATTCTTTGTTATTTGAATTTTCCCATTTACATAAATCAATAATGAAATTTCTTTTGTTGTTCCATTCCTCAGTATTTTTAGCAGCAGGTATTAAAGCAGCGTAAACAGTTGCTCTTGAACTTGCTAAAGGTCTCCTTGCCCACCAGATATGTAATGTAGAAATATGGCCATGTCTAATATTTTTTTCTTTTGCTGATTCTTCGCTTACTTCCTTTACTGGAAAACTTTCTTCAATAAATCTTTTCTCACTCATTTTTCAATAACCTCCCAATATCCACCTTTGTCTGGACCAACTCTTTTTAGTAAGTTAAGAGATTTTAATTTATCAATATTTTTATCAACTGCAATTTTACTAATTCTCAAAATTTCAGACAATTGTTTTTTTGTAATAGATGGTTTCTCTTTTAATAGTAAAAGAATTTTTATCTGGTTTTCTACCAACTTACTACCAACCTTTTCTACCAACTCTCTACTAACACTCTCAGAAAAAATATTTATTAATTCTTCTCTTGTGATCTCTTTTCCTTCTTTTATATTTTTAACAATTTCTGGGAACTTTTCTTGGAACTCTTCTAAAGTTTCTTTCTTTGCGAGTTTAAGGTATAAAATCTTGCCTCCTGAAGAATTAGCAAAAGCCACAATATCTTTTTCAATGCCATTTATTCCTTCTTTGAATTCTGTTTTATACCTCTCTCCTTCATGCAGAATCATTTCTAATTCTTGTTTATCCATTTTTTTCACTTTTTTCTTCTATTTGATTTAATGGAACAAGGTATCTTACTATTTCTATCTTTTTTTCTGGCTCTAATTTTTGAGCAGGATTTTGAATAATAAATAATTCAGGTTTAGATACTGCATTAAAAACAACATATAAGTAATATTTATCTCCAAATCTTTGTGCTTTAAACCATTCATTTTGTGTTATTGCTATAGATCCAACATCAGCCCTCGCCTTTACTTCTATATATCTAATTTTTCCTTCAATATCTGTCGATCTAATATCAAAACCGAGATTTTCATTAGAGACATCTTCTGGAAATCTGTTGCACTCTCTTTCGTATTTTATTGCCTCTTCCATTCCAATTCTCTCTATTTCTTCATCACTTTTCAAAAAATCGGAAATAGTTTCGGAGGGTTTTACTCTTATAATTCCAACAAATTTTGGCGTGTTCATTGTAAGGGTTTGTTCTCTTTCTATTTTTTCTTTCAATTCTTCAAGATTTTTTTCGTATCGCTTTTTTTGCTCTTCTTTATTTCTAATTGCTAAATCTACATTCTCTCCTCTTTCTTTTCTTTCATCAAGGTTTATAAGTTCACGATCAAACTTGAGAAGAAAATATTCCAAAGATTTAATGCCATATTTTTCTTTAATTTGTGCCTCTTTTTTTCTCTCTTCAATTTTTTCTTTCTTATAAGATTCCATTTCAGAAATAATTTTTTCTAAGATTCTCATATCAGTAGGTTGTATTAAAATTTCTTCTTCTTGATAACTTCCTTCTGCGAGATCCCATAAAATTGTTGGAGCTATTGGTCTAATTTCATTTTGATTTGTATAGACAGTAAAAAGTTTTTTACCAACGATTTTGTTTAGACCATCAATTATCTCTCCTTCATAGAATAAAATATAACCATCAAGTTTCCCTGATGGATCAACAAAAACTGCTCCTCTTTTAAGCTCATTTTCATAATTTCTTTCGATAAATTCAAGAACTGCTTCAAATAATGGATGACCGAATGATATGAGTTCTAAATCTTGATTCTTAGATGCAATATCTTTATCAAATGTACATTTTGGATATTTTCTCAGTAAAGAGCCAAATCTTCTTTTAAAGCTATCCTCTTCTGCAATTAATCTAATATTATAGGGGATTACCTCAATCGATAAAAAGCCATTTTTCCCTTCTCTATATATACCACCGACTATAGAAAAGGCTTTTTTGAAAAATGCCTCTGTATATTCTGGAATGAGTTTGTATTCTTTTGCTTTTTCTAACATATCCTTTATTCGAGTATAATCAATATATTTAGATGCAAGACTCTCACCTAAATTTTCTTTAACTTTGTTTATATAAGCCTCATCCACTTTAATATCAATTTCCTTAAGAATTTCATCTCTACTCTTAGCTCCTGCTGCTGCTTCTAAAAGTATTTGTTGTAGATTTTTTCCAAAGAAAACATCACCTATGACATCAAACACCTTATCATTACCAAGTGCAATTTTTATTTCTTCTAATTTGTCAAATATTTTACTTAAAACTTCACCTTCTCTTGTATCTTGAGCAACAAGATTAAAAATAAATACTTCGTTCTGCTGACCATATCTGTGTATTCTTCCCATTCTTTGTTCGAGTCTATTTGGATTCCAAGGTATGTCATAATTTACCATCAAATTACAGAATTGAAGGTTAATACCTTCACCTGCAGCTTCTGTTGCAATTAAAATTTGTTTTTCATTTTTGAATATTTTTTCAGCCTCTATTCTTTCATCTAATTTCATTCCACCATGAATAGTAACAACACTATATCCCCACTGTTTAACTCTTTTTTCAAGATAGTTAAGAGTATCTTTAGATTCAGTGAAAATAATTATTTTTTTATTTGGATATTTTCTATTTAAATCATCCAATGTTTTCTTTAACTCGTTCAGTTTTACTTCACTCTCTTCATCCAATATTTTTTTAGCTTTCTCTATTAAACTATTTAGAGTTTCTATTTCCTTTTTTAGCTCTTCTCTATTTTCTGTGGTACTTAGAATTTCAAATAACTCCTCTTCTTCCCATCTTTCCTCTTCACTCAAATCTTCTATTTCGTCAAGATCAAAGATTTTGGATTCAGATTTAATTTTTATATCATTCTTTTTTATCAACTCTTCAAGTTTTTCCTTTCTCCTTATGAGAGAATTGTATAAAGCAAAAGTGCTTGAAGCTAACCTTCTTTGTAAGATTACTAAAGTAAATGCAAAATTCTTCTTTTTCTCATCTTTTAATGCTTTATTATATTGTTCTTCAACATATTTTGAGACTTCATTATATAAATATTTCTCATTTTCAGATAGAATAAATTTTAAGGTTTTGATATGTCTTGGTAAAAACAGAGGTTCACCATCAAAATTTTTTAAATCCTCTTTCATCCTTCTAATAAAAAGAGGATTATCCTTATCTTTAATCGATTGTTGTAGCATTTCACTCGTTGCAAAAAAACCAGGTTCTAATAAATCTATAAATAATCTAAAATTCTCTGGATCGCCTTTATGTGGTGTTGCTGTAAGAAATAGAAGATTATCAGAATTTTTTGAAATAACTTCTCCTAATTTGTATCTACTTGTTTTTTCAGTTTTATTTCCATAACTATAAGCACTCATTTTATGTGCTTCATCAACAACAACTAAATCAAAATGAGAATTTATAAATGATGGTAGAATAGTCTCTTGTTTCGCAAAGTCAATTGATGTAATAATTTGATTTTCTTTTTCCCAAACATTCTCACCATAATTTGCATTTATTATTGCTCTATCTATAACAATGAAAGTTTCTTCAAACCTTTCCTTTAGTTCTCTTCTCCATTGGTCTTTCAAATGTCCTGGTACTATAATTAAAATTCTTCTGATAAGATTTCTTAGTTTAAGTTCTTTTATTATTAGACCAGCCATTATGGTTTTCCCAGAACCAGGATCATCGGCAATAAGGTATCTTATTTGTGGTAACTTCAAAATATAACCATAAACAGCTTCTATTTGATGTGGTAATGGATCAACTTTTGAAATATTGACTGCTAACAAAGGATCATAAATAGATGCATATCTATATCTTTTACCTTCTAATGCTAAGAAAACCAGATTCGGCTTACTTTTAAAATCATTTTCAATGCTTTCTATGCTGAGTTCATTTATTTCATCAAAAGGGATCAATTGATCAATATGCATTCCTGTAATTGTAGTTGCACCTATTAAATGAATATATTCATTGAAATTTTCAATTTTTTTAATCTCAACAGGCTCTTTCCATCTTTTTACCTTTACAATCATACCAACTTTTAATTCTTCAGCTTTCATTTTCTAAATCCTGTTGATAAATAATTTCATAGTTTCCAATATTCCAGATTTCAAAGGGACGAGCGGGCTTATTGTATTTTTTATCCGACATCTTCTTCCTCCATTATGGCTTTAATTTTATCTCTTAGCCCAGGTAGGTCTTTTATTATAACATCCCATACTCTCTCAAGCTTTACACCAAAATATTCGTGGGCTATAATATCCCTTACCCCTGCAATCTTCTTCCATGGTATCTGAGGATACTTATCTCTAAAATCATCATCTATGTTTTTAGTTGCTTCACCAATTATTTCTAATCTTCTAATAACAGCATCTTGAATTTGACGATTTGAATTAAACTCGTCTTCTGTGCAGTCTTTTGTATATTCTTCTATTGCTAAGATACTTTCCCATATATCCTGTAAATAGAGTTTTATATTCCTTTTCATAAAATTGCCACTTCTTCACTCAGTATCTGTTCCTTGATAATTGGCTTAATTGCTGAATATTCTCCTAAATCAACCTTCATCCCAAGAGCCTCTTCAAGTTCTAACTTCAAGCCAACAAAATCAAGTAAACTCATCCTGCCCTCAATCTCCACCAGAATATCTATGTCACTTTTCTCAGTCTCCTCACCTCTTACCACAGAACCAAAAATTCCTGCTTTTTTTACCCCGTATTTTTTAAATATAGGTAATATCTTCTTCTTAATCTCTTCAATATTCATTTTTCTTCCTCTGTTAAATCCTTTGAATTATGAATATCAAGAAGCCTCTTTCTTGTAACTTGAATGGCAAACTTGGATAAATCAGAGCCAATCCAACGCCTACCAAGTTTTTCTGAAACTGCTAATGTTGTGCCTGAGCCACAGAAGAAATCAGCAACGACATCACCCTCATTTGAGGATACAAGGATGATTCGTTTTAAAAGTTTCTCAGGTTTTTGAGTATCAAATGCAACTCTTTCTGGAGAAGCTTGATTTATTATATCAATAAACCAGTAATCTACTGGTAACTTTCCTTCTGGTAAATAATGCCTATAAACAAGTTCTGGATGGGTTTTCTCCCATTCAATAGGAACATCCCTTTGCGAAGCAATTGGGCTGTCTTTTAATCCTCGTCCCATTAATCTATATTTTCTACCCTCTTCATCAATATGCCTGTATTTTTTTATAGTTTCTTCTGAGTGGCGTTCTAAAACTTGATTATAATTAAAAATAAAATTATCAGTTTTTGAATAAAATAAAATGATATCATGTTTTCTATTCCATCTTTTCTTTGAGTTAATTGCTTCTCGATAACACCATACAATTTCATTTTGACAATTCTCATAACCAAAAATCTCATCCATCATAACTTTTACATAGTGCCCTACATGCCAATCAAGATGAACATAAATAGAACCATTCTCTGCTAATAAATCTCTCATCAAAACCAGTCGCTCATACATATACTTGAGATAAGAGGCAATGCCTCCACTCCAAGTATCCTTGTAAGCTCGCTCTTCTATGATTGATGGTTCTTTTTCTATCTCCTCATCCCCAAGTTTTGTCCTTACAGTGAAATCTGCACCTGTGAAAAATGGTGGGTCAATGTAAATAAGATTAATCTTTCCAGCCCAACCTTGTTTTATTAAAGAAGACATTACCAATTTGTTATCACCCCAGATGAGAAGGTTTTTCCAATCCTTTGGATAATTAGATGGATATTCATTCTCTGGATAGTATTTAGAAGTATCAAATAATCCTTCTTCAAGGTCCTTTAATCTCGGTTTGTTTACTGTTTCAACTACTTGAAATGGAAGGTTTGGTTTTTCAATTGGCATTTTTTGTCCCAATTCTAACTTATCATATTTTTGATACCAAATTAATTCTACATACTTCTTATTTTCATTCATCTTTCATCCTCATATAGCATTTTATCATTAAACTATATCTATTTCCAATTTATATTTATGTCTGATGCATTGTTTTATCATTAAATTATATCTATTTCTAATGTTTAATATGATTAACATAGCTTCTTTTCACTTTTCAAAATTAATATCAGATTTAATAAGTTCTCAAATTTCTTAAAAATTTTAGATAAATCATCACCCCTTTTTAA
>Ga0209407_1004444_pt1 | contig 11455 bp, 9 predicted proteins | sample AD_JPNHG3_MetaG_FD_184410 | JGI IMG/M metagenome (GOLD analysis project Ga0209407, IMG submission 184410) | Active sludge microbial communities of municipal wastewater-treating anaerobic digesters from Japan - AD_JPNHG3_MetaG (SPAdes) (version 2) | ecosystem: Engineered > Bioreactor > Anaerobic >... | reverse complement strand
CCTAATAATTTACTGAAGCAGGCGACAACATACCAATGGCAGGTTGAATGCGCTGTGGATGACGGCACAGGGAATCCTTTCAAATCCGGCGACCCCAACAACATTCTGGGGCCGGTCTGGTCTTTCACAACAGCTTCCGCTACGCCTGCTATCGTGACCTCTCCGTCTCACACGTTAACGGACGCAAGCGGAAATGCATCGTTGACAATAGAAACCGGCGTTATCGCAAACCACTATCGCTGGTTTAAAGTCGTCGGTCAGCAGGACACGGCGGAAAATGGAGAGACCGATGATATCATGCTGACCGATTCCGGCATCTTTTCCGGAACTACAACAAAAACGCTGTTCATCACAGGCGCCGCATCCGATGGTTCGGATGATGCCCGTGTTTATGCTATTGCTTATAACGGCGATCCGGATGATGGAGGCATTCCTTCGGCCCCTTCGGCGGTGGCTTGGTTCTGGTATCCACGATTGGTGAACCACTATCCGTTTGAAAAGACGTATGAAGTAGAAGGTGTCAGTATAACGCCGGATATCATCAGCGGATACGATGCGATGCTGCTGAGCAATGATACCGGAAAAGACATTCCTGTTTTGGCTGCCGGGATTCCGGAACTCGAAGGCAGCTTTGCTCTGAAATTTGATAATCCCAGAAGGACCGATCCGAACAGTGCGGATGCCCAGTACGCAGAGATCAGCGAAGGGTGGGCCGGCTCCTATTCGGACATCACAATTTCCGTGTGGGTCTATTCGAGCGGCGGTTCTAACTGGAACCGAATCCTGGATTACGGCAATGACACTGCAAACTATATGTTCCTTTGTGTCAATCCCGGCAGCGTAAACCGTGCGGTGCGTTTTGCTGTGTGTGTCAACGGAACTGAGCAAAGTGTTACGTCTCCGGCAGAATCGCTTCCGGATAATGAATGGATCTATGTGACGGCAACACTGACCGGCAGCACAGGCCGTATCTATATCAACGGTGAACTTGTCGGTACGAATACAAGCTTCACAAATAAACCGGTTAGATACGGTCCGACTGTGCACAATTGGCTTGGTAGAAGTCAATGGGGCGCCGGTGATGGGTACTTCAATGGCATGCTGGATGATCTGAAGATTTACAATTATGCCCGCACGACCGAACAGATTGCTCAGGATTATCTGGAGGTCAAGGGCGGCTGGGTCTGCAACTATGAGTTGTATGACCTGCCGTATGACTTTAATAATGACTGCATAGTCGATCTGGCTGATTTCGCGATATTTGCAGAAAAATGGCTGGATAGCTACCGCATCTATCCGGAAAACTAAACTCCGGAGGTAAAAGGATTTTTAAGGTTTCCGGGCGTCTTCTCAGATGCCCGGAAACCTGATTTTAACTGTCAAGAATCGGGTGATTTATCATGCGGGCGTTTTTTTCTATACCGCTAAGATGGGGGACTGGTCGCAGCGGTGTGTTCCTAAACGGTTAATTCTCTTGCCTTTCAAGTGGGGGTGTTATTATGAATAGGATACCAATACAAAGATTCATTGTTTTTTTACTATGGATCTGCTTGGCTGTGCTGTCGTATGCCGACCTGCGATTGGGTTCACCTTTGAGGCGTCCCATCTCGCCGCAGCAGCCGATGTGGCTGGTCCATATTGATACGTGGAACTGGGCGGATCCCCAGAAAATTATCGACTTGGTTCCCATGGATGTTCGTCCTTATGTGGTGTTCAATATTTCGCTTTCAATTAATCATGATGCCGAGACCGGCCAATGGCTGACAGTTGAATACGGCTATGAGACCGCTAAGTCATGGCTGAGAACCTGTGCCGAAAACCAGGTGTGGGCGATGATCCAGCCGTCCAGCGGGGGGTCAGCCACTTTTCTGATTTTGATTTGACTGTTTATGAAGAGTTTTACAGGGACTATCCAAACCTCATCGGGTTTAATTACTGCGAACAGTTCTGGGGATATGACAGCACAACCGATCCGCTCTCGGCCAGATGGACGGATCGCATAAACCATTTTGCGAATCTGTTGGAATTGAGCAGCCGATATGGCGGCTACCTGGTAGTCAGTTGGTGCGGCAACCGGTGGTCTCCCAATATCAACCCGATTGCCATGCTCAAGCGTGTTCCGGCGTTTGCGGCGGCCTGCCGGCAATACACCCAAAACTATTACTACAACGCTACAAGTGACTCCAATGACAAGGAATTGTGTCTTTGAGCAAGATACCGACATCGTGTAATTTCCGGATCGTTCGGCGACAATGGTATCGCTGGGCCTTGGCATTTCGTTGCTGCGTGACGACCATCGCGCCGCTGATGACCTGGGCATATTTCAGGGAACAACGCTGTCCGGCAATCCACAGCGGGACCAATCGGGCCGCTGCTGTCCGTACCTGGCAAACCGTCAGGTCTGGTTTTTTCCCCCCGATGGTTCAGGCAGAATTCACTGAGGAACAGATGACTGAGGCAACACAAAATCAGATGACGCTGGATCGACTGATACTGACGCACCTCAAAATGAGCCATCCCCAATTCCGTCTTGCTGTCTTCAAATGCTCGCTCCACCGTCCAGCGGGTAAAGGCGACTCGCAGCAGGATTTCCGTCGGCGTCGATTCCGGGGCGTTACTCAGAAAATACTTGATTTCATCGGGATTCAGGACGTTGCGGGCAATCACCAACTGGGACGGCGGTGTCGGCAGGCCGTTTTCATCCTCCTGCCAGACCGTCAGCCGTTTGACTTCCCAGACCATCGGCCCTTTGGTACCGTCTTTGACATGATAGGTTTGCCACTTCTTTTGACGCAGCCGCGGCGAATGGTTCAGAATATGACGGACTTGAGCGGGCGGATTGTTTTTGACCTTCAGGCGAGGATACTGCTTTTGCCGTCCCCGTCTCTGGTCTCGACGATGGGCTTTATACAACACCTGCGGACGGGCCGTTCGAACCCTCGTATCCTGCGGGATTTCCGCGACATAATTTTGTCCCGTCTGGTCCAAGTCTCGCAAAAACGGTACGCTGCGTCCGAAACAGTCATCAAACTGACTCAAAAATTGATTCAGTGTCGGTTTGATTTTCATAATCGTTTTTGCGTCCATGTCGATAACCTCCTGAAAAAGTCGTTAACTTACTTTTCACAAAGAAGTTATCGACTGGCTGCTTAGCAAAACTTGAGCTTTTATAGCGTTGTAGTATTAGGAACGCCTTTGTCAATTCATCAGCTCCGAACTTTTTGCCACGCCTTGGCGATTTTTGTGTTCAATTGCTGCTTTGAGGTACGAAATTGCCCAATCATAAGAAATCCGACCAGGCTTTGTTCCATGAAGATGGGGGTGATCGCTTCGGTCATGTCGCCATGGCATTGATAGTGGATCATTCGCCTTTCCATGACGGCTTTGGCTTGCATTTTTCGGTCCAAATCCAGACAGGTGCTTTCGTAATTGAGCTTGCGCCGCAATAGCGAACAATACCGGCACAATCCTTTGCGCTTGCCGACCTTTAATTCTGTTCCATCTGTCGAAAAAAAAGCAATTCGGATATCAAACAACTCTGTAAAAATATCCAAAATTTCCTGTACTTCTTCCCGGAAGATGTATTTCATCGGGTACTTCATAAAAGCAGTCTACTGTGAAAAAGGCAAAAAGTCCATCCTGTTTATACAAAGGAAAGAATGCTTTGGGGCTGCCTTAAAACCCTCTGTGCCGACTGCAAAATTCTGAATTACAAGAAGTTGAAGAGCATTGATGGTCCATGCCAATCAGGTCAGCCGGTATGGCGGCAGCGGCTGGGTTCGGGCCTGTACCTCACCATTTTAATCAAGGTCATCTGCTGCTGTCGTAAAAGTCCGGACACCTTCAATTGTCTTTTCATCTGTGTTGGCTTTATCGATCCGCCACGTATAAGTTGTGTTGTAGTCTAAAGGGCCAAGGGTGTGACGGTTTCCTGTTGATTGCTCAGCAGGACAAGCGGTTCATTGAGGATTTAAATAGATATCATGGGACCCTGCTGAATCCGCGAAAAAAAACAAGCAGGGGGCGCCGTTTTGGCTGCACAATGGATGAGTTCAGGGGGTACTGTCGGCGGACATTGCTCCTTCATACGGCGACAGTACGAGGGCCGGAACCAAAGGGTGATGAGAAATGCCGCGGGGGCAAACCCCCGCTTCAGGACAAGAAAGAAAAACGGAGGAGGAGGGATTCGAACCCCCGGTGCCTTGCGGCACAGCGGTTTTCAAAACCGCCACCTTCAGCCACTCGGTCACTCCTCCAGGGAATTGTCAAAAACACTGCAATTTTTTATGCCCTGATTTCTTTGCTTTCCCGGCAGAAAAAAGTTTAGGTGATTTACGGCTTTTTGTCAAGGAATCGATGTCTGAAAACGGTAACGGTTAATCATTTTGGCCGTAAAGCCATTGTTCATCGGCGAAGGAGTAGTCAAAAATTTCTTCGGGCCGGAAGTAGAGACCGATTTCATAGTCAGCGGAGGCGGGACTGTCGGATCCGTGAACGAGGTTGTATCCGCGGCTGCAGCTGAAGTCCCCGCGGATGGTGCCTGGCTCTGCATCATAGCCAAAGGTGGCCCCCATCAGTTTTCGAGCCATCTGGATGGCGCCGTCGGCTTGCCAGACCATGATCAAGACAGGAGAGGAGGCAAGGTATTTGACGACCCCTTCGAAAAAGGGTTTTCCTTCGTGGACGGCGTAATGCTTTCGGGCCAGCGGCTCGGGAATCTGCATAAACTTGGCGGCAACGAGTTTAAGCCCCTTATCCTCAAACCGTTGGATAATTTCTCCTATTTTATGCCGCTGGACGGCATCCGGTTTCAGGATGATTAAGGTCCGTTCCGCCATTGTGTTCCGCTGGATTTCAGAGGGCCTTCTCAGCGAGTACTGGGAATGATATAGATTTCGACCCGCCGATTGGCAGGATTGCCGCCCTTGTTAGGTTTGTTGGGTTCTACCGGACGGTACTCGCCATATCCCTTGACAGCCATGCGTTCCGGCGAAATGCCTGCACTTGTGAGGACATTCAGAACCGAGATGGCACGATGGACGGACAGGTGCCAGTTTGTGGGATGTGCCTGCAGCGTGCTGGATTTTTTGATCGGGACATCGTCGGTGTGGCCGACGATCACCATATCAAAAGCGGCTGCTTCCGGCGTTTTCATAATTGCTGCCAGCTGCTTGAGGGCGTCCATTGCCCCTGCAGCCACTTTATCACTGCCAAGGTCAAAGAGCAGGTCGCTTTTGAATTTAAGCATGCCGGTGCTTTCATCAAAGGTGATCATATCGCTGGTCTTGGCAAATTCTTTGAGCCGCATGTTCAACTCTGGAGGCAGGGGGGCTCCCGTTTGGAGCAATTGGGCCTGCATTTGAGCAATGAGGGCTTTTTTCTTTTCCAAGTCAGCTTCAAGAGCGGAAATGAGCGCGTTTTTGGCCTCTAAATCCGCATTGGTTTGTCCTGCCAGCGTCTCTTTTTCTTTACGACACTGCTCGAGGTTGACAGAGCACTGATTCAATTCATTCTCAAGGCTGGAAATGCGCTCTTGCTGGAGGCGATTTTGGGCACGCAGTTCGTCCATGCCCTGCTGATAGCAGCCGGTGAGAGTCAAAATTGCCGCAAAGGAAAAGACTCCGGTAAGTACCTTGCCCATATTCATATTCAATTCCTTTCTTGCTCCACAATCTCCACAATAAACAAGTCAACCTATTTTATCGACGATACAAATGGATTTTCCACCTGTTTTTATCGGTTTTTGAACATCAAATTGTTTTATTTTTTCTTCTTTTTCTCTTTCTTTAGGGCTTTTTCTTTTTTTGGCTTTTGATAAACGCCTGCTGCTGCGGGTTTTTTTTCGGCCAAGAGAGCATTAAAGACAGCTAACGTCAGCAGCATCAGAAGAAAAAGACCGCCTGCAATCCACCAAGGAAGGGCTACTCCCATCAACTGAGAACCCGCCAAAGCAGTTAGCAATTTTGGCCAGATTTGTCGAAGTCCTGCCCCTAGGGCGATCGCTGCAATAATTAAAGAAGCAAAGGGGACCAGCATAGCCAACCCCCATGCTGCAGTGGCCGGATCCACAGGGGCTGCCATGGCGACCGGCTGCATTGCCGGGAGGGTTTCCGGCAAAACAGTTTCTGGAAGTCCTGCTTCTGCTGAAGGGGTAATGGCAGGAGGTGCTGCTTGAAGTTCTTCCAAGGGAGCTTCTTCCACAAGTTTGAGCGGTTCTTCCGCAGCCGGTGCTTCGGCAGCAGAGGGGAGGATGTCATCGAGAACTGCTCCTAATGAAGTATCATCGGCCTGAAGAGACAAATCGAGCAGACCGGAACCACTGCCGACGCTTTCGAGATTGGCATCAGCATCAAGACTTTCGATTTCTTCAAGCTCCCCGGCGCGGGTTTCCCCTTTGGTATCTGCAGCAAGTTTGTAGCCCTCGTCGCTTTCGTCCAGTACGTTGATACCTGTAGTGCTGGCGCGGGTGTCGTCAGAAGTTAGATTGTCTTCTCCGGCCATGCTCAGTCCAAATCCGCCTTCGCTTTCCTTTTGAGGAGAAGGAGGGGGCGTTTCTTCGTCCGGCTCGAGTTTGATTTCGTCGGTTTCCTCCAGTTTGAGGTCAAAGTCAGTGCCGGCCGCGGTCAAGTCCAGCAGTCCCTGTTGTTCGGCGGCCAGAGCGTCTACCTGAGTTTGGTCAAAAAGGGGCTGACCTTTGTCAAGGTATTGGCGAAGAGTGCCCTCTTTGACGAGGTTTTTGACTTGCTCTTCGCTTTTGCCGAGTTTTTCCATCACTTCCTGCAATGTGTAATATTTACCTGCCATATTGTGTTTCCTCCCTTATTGAGGGGGTTCTGGTTTGGATTGATTTGCCTTTTCGCCTGCCGGCTCGGCGGGCTGGATCGATTCGATCATTTGCTTTTGGTGGATGTTTTCAAGAACAGTACGGATCTGCTGCGGCGTTGGTTCAGCGCTGTTCCATTCGGTCAGGAGGCGGTCATATTCCCAGCTTCGGGCGGCCATCAGGCGAATCTGCTTGAACCCTGTTTGCCGGTCGAAAAGTTCGTAAATCCAGAGGGTTCTGTTTCGGGTGTCAATAAGGGCGATTCCTTGATTCTCACGGCTGATTTGGATGGGAACCGCAAGGATGGCAGAACCGCTTGCTAAATCCGCTGACGCCTGGGCCGTATAGGGCGAAATCGGTGTATGGAACAGAAGCATCGCTGCCAACAAGCCAACGGCTGCTCCAACTGTAAAACGCAATAGGTTCGAGGAAGCCATATTTTCTAATATTGCCTAACCTGGGTAAAAATATCAGTTTATCTAATATGGATTATATCGTTCTTTTGTCCGGTTGCAACCGATTTTTTGGAGATAAGAAGGCGGACTTTCCGGAAAATTCTGTTTTGTTTGGTTGGGAGTTAAATAGTTAAGATAGAACCAAATATGCAGATACAAGATATGCATTGTGTGGAATAGATTTTGTATCTAAAAGTACTCCCTCATAAATGATAATTATTTTGCTGCAGTGCGAGCAGAAGGTAGTATTGAAGCAATCCATACATGCCAGATTGAAGATAGGAAGATTTTTATTTTGGGCAGGGCGGAATGTATTCGGCCTTGAATGGGTCGGCGCAGAGACGAGGCCATCGGTTAAACAGGACCGACAAATCTTTTTTGACGGACAAGAAAAAAAGAGGTATGCTTTGTTTCGAGGCAAATCGAACAAAGAAAAAAGCAGATATGTCTTCTATATAGATGATAAAGGATTTATTCATGGAAACATCGGGTTGTAAAATGCTGGAAATTTTCGGAACCAATGTCTTCAATGACGCCTTGATGAGAGAGCGGCTTCCGAAAGACATTTATATACGGTTTCAGGAGATTCGGAGGGGTGATGCCGAATTGACCCTTGCGATTGCTGATGTGATTGCAAACGCAATGAAGGACTGGGCGCTGGAGAAGGGGGCAACCCATTACTGCCATTGGTTTCAGCCGATGACCGGTCTGACGGCGGAAAAACATGATTCTTTTATCTCTGCGACTCTCGAAGGCAAGCCGATGATTGAGTTTGGCGGCAAGGAACTGATGAAAGGGGAACCGGATGCCTCCTCATTCCCATCGGGGGGACTTCGGGCTACGTTCGAGGCACGCGGCTATACAGCATGGGACTATTCCTCCTCTGTTTTTGTTAAAAATAAAACGCTGTATATTCCCTGTGCTTTTTGCTCGTACAATGGTCAGGCTCTTGATAAAAAAACACCGCTTCTTCGTTCGATGGATGCCCTCAATCGACAGGCCGTACGGGTTCTGAAGACGCTTGGCAAGACAGACGTGAACCGCGTGATAGCGACGCTGGGACCTGAACAGGAATATTTTCTGATTGATCGGCGTTTTTTTGAAAAACGGCTGGATTTGATGCTGACCGGACGGACGCTTTTGGGGGCACCTTCCCCTCGTGGACAGGAAATGGAAGACCATTATTTTGGTACCCTGCGCGACCGGATTGCTTCCTTTATGGAGGAAGTGAATACAGAGTTGTGGAAACTGGGCGTTTCAGCGAAGACGCAGCATCATGAAACGGCACCGGCTCAGTATGAGCTGGCCCCCGTCTTTACCACGGCTAATGTGGCCACCGACCATAATCAGCTGATAATGGAGGCACTTCAGAAAACAGCTCTGCGGCATGGCTTTGTCTGTCTTCTTCATGAAAAGCCGTTTATCGGCGTGAATGGTTCCGGCAAGCACAACAACTGGTCCATTATGACGGATACCGGCATCAACCTGCTCGACCCAGGCCAGACCCCTCATGATAATATGATTTTCTTGGTCTTTTTGTGTGCCGTAGTCCGGGCAGTGGATAAATATGCCAAATTGCTTCGTGCCAGCGTTGCTAATCCGGGGAATGAACATCGTCTGGGGGCCCACGAGGCCCCTCCGGCGATTGTGTCGGTTTTTCTTGGCGAGCATCTGACAGAGGTTTTTGAGCAATTGGCAACCGGCGGGGCGAGAAAGTCTTGGCAAAACGGGCATCTTCGGCTGGGGACATCTCTGCTGCCTCCTTTGCCGAGGGACTGCACGGACCGCAACCGTACCTCCCCCTTTGCTTTTACCGGCAATAAATTTGAGTTTCGGATGGTCGGTTCCAGTCAGTCCTGTGCTGGTCCGGCTTTTGTGATTAATACAATTGTGGCAGATGTTCTCCGGGAAATAGCCGACATTCTTGAAGCCAGTGCTGATGTGAACGCATCTGTGCAGAAACTCCTTCAAAAAATTGCTTCCGAGCACGCTCGGATTATCTTTAATGGAGATAATTATTCCCCGGATTGGGTGCAGGAGGCGGCGCGTCGCGGTTTGCCCAATATTCCATCGGCTGTGGAGTCGATTGCCACCATTCTTGAACCGGAGAACATTGCTGTTTTTGAACGCAATCAGGTGCTCAGTCGAGATGAACAGGAAGCGCGCGTTGAAATCTTTCTTGAAAATTACATTCAGACAATTCACATCGAGGCCGCTACAACCTTGCATATTGTCAAAAGGCAAATCCTGCCGGCTTGTCAGAACTACGCTGGAAAGCTGGCGGCTGCAGCGGCCTCTGTGGAGTCGGTTGGCATTAAGGCCGCTTCTTTCGGCAAACAGATGGAAACTGTTTGCGGACTTATCGATGAACTGAGAGAGGCGGTCAGCGAATTGGAAGGGAAGGTCAGCGATATTTCCAAAGCCCCGTCCACTTATGAGGAGGCCAAAAAGTCTCGAGAGGAAGTTCTTCCCGCGATGGCCTCTGTTCGAAAAGCCGCTGATGCCCTGGAAATGCTTGTGGATGCTGAAGTGTGGCCTTTGCCTACTTATGCCGAAATGCTTTTTCTCTAATAAAAAAAGGAATTTTACTGAAGTAAAGAACTCTGCCGTTTTCTAAAGCGATGGCGGACTAAAATGTTTTGGGAGAAGGTCGGTTTGCCCCTCCTTCAAGGCAGGAAATGATTGCGAAAATATGAGGGTGCTGGTGTATGGAAGGGGAGTTGGGCAGGCAATCGCGGCAGGCCAAAACGCAGCCCCAGCGTTCAACTGCCGGCAAAAATCAAATTAAATCGAAAGGAAAGCAAGAGACTCTATGCCGGTTCGAATCGCCTTGGGACAGGCCAACGCTGTGGTTGGAGACCTGGAAGGTAATCTCTGCAAAGTCTTGGCTTTCGCAGAGAAATCGCTGGCCAGAAATGCGGACGTGCTGATATTGCCTGAATTGTTTCTTTGCGGCTGCCCCCCGGAAGATTTGCTGCATCGGCCTTGCTTTCTTCAGGACAATCACTCTGCCCTCAGCCGGCTGGCGCAGCAGATTCAGCAGATGGTTCTGGTTATCGGCTGGCCGCAGATGGAAGAAGGCCGCCTCTTTAACGCCGCTGCGGTTATTCAGCAGGGAAAAATCCGGCAAAATTACCGAAAGAGATTCATCCCCCCTATAGGTATATTTGACGAAAAACGTTATTTTCAATCTGGCTTGGACGCCGTTGTCATTGAAGCGGGACCGGTACGTCTGGCATTGACAATTGGCCAGGAGCCGTCGGATTTGTCCCAGCTGGATGCTTTTTGGGGGGGAATCCGAGGCACCTTTGATGCTATTGTCTGCATAGCGGCTTCTCCTTTTTACCATGGTAAGATTGATGAACGCAGGAGTATGCTGGCGAAATGTGCCCTTCATTTTCGCTGTCCGTTGTTTTACTGCAATCTTGTCGGCGGCCAGGATGAACTGGTCTTCGACGGCCGCTGCCTGGTTGTCGATGCCAATGGACAGACGTTGTTTGAGGCCCCCGGCTTTCAGGAAGATTTGCTGATTATCGACTGTGTCAAGCAGGGTGACGCCGCACTGAAAATCACGAGTCCCTGTGCCGCTCCCTGGAAACAGGGTGCTGAAGAGCCGATGGCGGAGGTTTGGCGGGCGCTGGTTCTGGGCACAGCGGATTATGTTCGCAAAAACAACTTTTCGAAGGTCCTGCTTGGAATCAGCGGTGGAGTGGATTCAGCTTTAACGGCGGCGATTGCCGTTGAGGCATTGGGTGCAGACAACGTAGTCGGACTTGCGATGCCTTCCCGTTTTAATGCTTCTGAAACCTGCCTGGATGCCCAAACGGTTGCTTCCAATCTTTCCATCGAGCTGCATACGCTGCCGATTGAGGATATCCTATCGGTCTTCAGCAGAAACTTGAAAGCGATTGAAGGGTGGGATGAGCGAGGTGTGGCTTATGAAAACCTTCAGGCCCGTATCCGCGGCACACTTCTGATGACCCTCTCCAATCATTTTGGGTATCTGGTCCTGACTACAGGCAACAAAAGTGAGACAGCCGTCGGCTATTCGACTTTATATGGAGACACAGCCGGCGGCCTTGCTGTTCTAAAAGATGTGCCTAAAACGATGGTCTATCAGATTTGTGACTATTACAATCGAATGAAAGGGTGGAAAGTCATTCCGCAGAGCGTGCTC
>Ga0209407_1004442_pt1 | contig 11460 bp, 10 predicted proteins | sample AD_JPNHG3_MetaG_FD_184410 | JGI IMG/M metagenome (GOLD analysis project Ga0209407, IMG submission 184410) | Active sludge microbial communities of municipal wastewater-treating anaerobic digesters from Japan - AD_JPNHG3_MetaG (SPAdes) (version 2) | ecosystem: Engineered > Bioreactor > Anaerobic... | reverse complement strand
CGCCCTGAAGCAGGCCGAAGCGACGCTGGTCAACGCAAAAGCCGAATACGGGCGCAAGGAGGCCCTCTACCGGGAAGAGCTGGTCACGAGGCAGCAGTTCGACGACGTGGCCACGCGTCTGGCCGTCGCCGACGCCGAGGTCGAGCGATCCAAGGCCGCCCTGGCCATCGCGAAGGAGCGCTACGCCAAGACCCGCATCCTGTCCCCCATGGCGGGATTCGTCAGCGAAAAGAAGATCTCCCAGGGGGAATACGTCCGCAACGGCACCCCCCTGTACACGCTCGTCCAGATCGACCCGCTCAAGCTGCTGTTCACCGTATCGGAGAAAGACATCGGCCGGCTCAAGGTCAACCAGGACGTCCGGTTCAAGGTGGACGCCTACCCGGACCGGGAGTTCAGCGGCCGGGTCACGATCCTCTACCCCACGATCGACGAGCGGACGCGAAGCCTCATGGTCGAGGCCCGCGCGGCCAACCCCGAGCGACTGCTCAAGCCGGGGCTCTTCACCCGGGTCATCCTCTACACCGCCGAGGCGAAGGACACCGTCGTCATCCCCGTGACGTCCATGCTCTACGAGGGGAAGAACGTCAAGGTCTTCGTCGTCGAGGGAGACCGGGCCAAGGAACGGATCGTCAAAGTGGGCAACAAGTACGACGACACGATGGAGGTCGTCGAGGGCCTCAACGGGGGCGAAACCCTGGTCGTCGTGGGCCAGCAGAACCTCGCGGAAGGGGTGAAGGTCCATGTGGCTCGCTGACACCTCGATCCGGCGGCCCGTCACGGCGACGATGTTCCTCATGGCCCTCGTCGTCCTGGGCATCGTGAGCTACCCCAGCATCGGCGTCGATCTCTACCCCAAGGTCGATTTCCCCATCGTCAACATCACGACGCGTCTCAAGGGCGCAAGCCCCGAGATCATGGACATCGACGTGACGGACAAGATCGAGGAGGCCATCAACACGATCAACGGCGTCAAGACGATCAGTTCCCAGAGCGTCGAGGGGACGTCCGTCGTCACCGTCGAGTTCGAACTCGAAAAAGACATCGATCTTGCCGTGCAGGACGTGCGGGAGAAGATCTCCATCATCCGCTCGAAGCTTCCCACCGACATCGACGAGCCCATCATCCAGAAAGTGGACCCCGACGCGACCCCGGTCATGTGGCTGAGCCTCTCCGGCAGCCGCTCGATCGGGGAACTGTCCACCTATGCCGACGAGGTGCTCCAGGAGAAGCTGCAGAAGGTGTCCGGGGTGGGGGCGGTCAACGTCACGGGCCTTCGGCTCCGGCAGGTGCGCATCTGGCTGAACCTCGACAAGCTCAAGGCCTATCAGATCACGTCCAGCGACGTTGCGCAGGCCCTGGCGCGGGAGAACGTGGAGATCCCCGGGGGGCGGATCGAGAGCCTCTCCAAGGAGTACTCCATCAAGGTCAAGGGCGAATTCCCCCGGGCTTCGGACTTCAACGACCTCATCGTGGCCTATTCCCGGGGAGCGCCCGTGCGGATCCGGGACATCGGCCGCGCCGAGGACGGCCTCGAGGAACGGCGGTCCATCGCCCGCCTCAACGGGGAGACCGCCGTGGGGCTCGGCATCCAGAAGCAATCGGGGACCAATACCGTCGAGGTGGTCGACCTCGTCAAGAAGGAGCTGGCGAAGATTCAGAAGACCCTGCCGCCGGGGATGAACCTCAGCATCTCCTTCGACCAGTCCCGCTTCATCAAGACCTCCATCAACGAGGTGCAGCACCACCTGATCCTCGGCGGGCTGCTGGCCGTCTTTGCCGTCTTTCTCTTCCTGAAAAACGTCCGGACGACGCTCATCAGCGCCCTGGCCCTCCCGATTTCCGTCATCGCCACGTTCACCCTCATCTACGCCTTCGGCTTCACCTTCAACAACATGACCATGCTGGGCCTGACCCTGTCCATCGGGCTGCTCATCGACGATGCCATCATCGTCATCGAGAACATCTACCGGCACATCGAGGAGGGGATGAAGCCCCGGGAGGCGGCATCCTTTGCCACGGCGGAGATCGGCCTTGCCGTCATGGCGACCACGATGGCCATCGTGGCCATCTTCCTGCCCGTGGCCTTCATGAAGGGGATCATCGGGCGATTCTTCTGGCAGTTCGCCCTCACCGTGGTCTTTGCCGTCCTGGTCTCGCTCATCATCTCCTTCACCCTGACCCCCATGATGTCCTCCCGCTATCTGAGGCCCCCCGGGGAGGTGGCGCCCGTTCCGCGATCCGCTCCTCTGAGACGGGTCTTTCTGGCCATGCGGTCGATGGGGGACTGGCTGGAGACGCGGTACGACGAGATGGAGCGGGTCTATCGCCGGTTTCTCGCGTTTTGCCTGGACCGCAGGATCGCCGTGCTTGTCGTGGCCACGGTGATCTTCGTGCTGAGCCTGATGATGACCCGGTTCATCGGCAAAGAATTCGTGCCCCCCGAGGACCAGAGCCAGTTCATCATCCGCCTCGAGGCGCCCATCGATTATTCCGTCGATTCGACGGATCAGCTCTTCCGGCAGGCAGAAGCCGTCGTCAAGGAGATCCCCGAGATCACGAGGCTCTACTATTCCCAGGGCGGCGGACGGTTCCGGGAGGTCAACAAGGCCGTCTTCATGGTCACCCTGAAGCCGAAGAAGGAACGGAAGCGCAGCCAGCAGGACATCCAGGCCGTCATCCGCAAGGAACTGGCGCGGATCCCGGGCCTCAAGGCCAGCGCCGAGAACATCTCCCTGATCGGCGGCGGTCAGCGCAACGTGCCCATCCAGTACTCGATCCGGGGGACGGACCTGGAGGCGCTCCAGCGTTACGCGAAGACGATCACGTCGGAGTTCGCGAAACTGCCCGGCATCGTCGACGTGGACACCTCCCTGGAGACGGGCAAGCCCGAGGTCAAGGTCTATATCGACCGGGACAAAGCGGCGGATCTGGGGATCAACATCGCGACGATCGCCGAGGCCGTCAACTTCCTCATCGGCGGAGAGGTCGATGTGACCAAGTACAAGGACGAGGCACGGGGGCGGCGCTATGACGTCAGGGCCCGCCTCGAGCCCGGCGACCGGACCAACCCCGCCGACATCGGGCGGATCTACGTGCGCTCCCGGGACGGCCGCCTCGTGGAGCTCTCCAATGTCGTGCAGATCCAGGAGGGAGGAGGCCCCAGCGTCATCAACCGGGTGGACCGGCAGCGGGCCGTGACCGTCTTTGCCAACCTCGAGAAAAAGCCGATGGGACAGGCCATGGCCGAGCTCGATGCCATCACGGCCGGCGTTCTGCCTTCGGACTTCACGGCCAGCTACAAGGGGCAGGCCAACGTGATGCAGGAGTCCTTCCAGTACCTGCTGTTTGCGATCCTGCTCGGCGTCGTCATGGCCTACATGGTCCTGGCGGCGCAGTTCGAGAGCTTCATCCACCCCTTCACGGTTCTGCTCTCCCTTCCCCTGTCGTTCATCGGCGCCTTCGGGGCGCTCCTGCTGACCGGAAAGACCCTCAACGTCTTCAGCTACATCGGCCTCATCCTGCTCATGGGTCTCGTGAAGAAGAACGCGATCCTGCTCGTGGACTACACCAACACGCTCCGTGCCCGGGGTGTCGCCCGCCGGGAGGCCATCCTCGAGGCCGGCCCCGTGCGGCTCAGGCCCATTCTCATGACGACGGTGGCCATGATCTTCGGCATGCTTCCCGTCGCCTTCGGCGTGGGGGAAGGGGCCGAGACCCGCTCGCCCATGGGCGTGTCCGTGATCGGGGGACTGCTGACGTCGCTGTTCCTGACCCTGGCCGTGGTGCCGGCCGCGTACGATCTCTTCGACGACGGCCAGGAGTGGGTGAGGCGGGGTGCGTTCCGGAAACTGGCGACCCGTCAATACTGGGTCCTGCGGATCCGGCAGATCCCGGGATGGCTGAAGCAGATCCGCCGGGCACCGCAGGCCGCCGGGCATGCCTGGGGCCTTCTCAAGCGGCTGCCCGGGACCGCCCTGTCCGCCGGGGCGGCCGTCGCGCGACGCGTCGGTCGCAGGCGCAGCGGGCCGCCGCCGGACCCGTGAGCGGGCTTGCAATCCGCCGCTTCAGGCGGGCAGGATCGGACCGGTCGTTCCGGGCTCGGATCGACGATCGACACAACAGGGCATGGAGGGGACCATGAAGATGTTTCTCATCGTCTACTGCGACGCGGCCGACGAGGATGTCATCGACGCCTTCAAGAAAGGCGGGGTCAAGGCCTACACGAAGATGCGGGAGGTCCGGGGGGAGGGGACCGACACGGTGCCGAAGCTGGGCACGCCGTGCTGGCCGGGGAAGAACAACGCCCTCTTCATCGCCGCGAGCGACGACGAGGTGGCCCGCATCAAGGAGGCCATCCTCGAGATCCGAAGGACGCATCCGCGCTCCGGCGTCAAGGGCTTCATCCTGCCCATGGAGGAGAGCGTCTAGCGAGGTTCCTTCTCCACGTACGCGTAGGCGCTGTGGTTGTGGATGCTCTCGATGTTCTCGGCCTCTACGCTGTACCAGGTGAAGTTCGGGTCGCGATTGAGCTTCACGGCCACGGACCGCACCACGTCCTCGACGAACATCGGGTTGGCGTGGGCCGCCTCCGTCACGTGCTTCTCGTCGACGCGCTTGAGCAGCGAGTAGACCTCCCCGCTGGCCGATCCCTCCACGAGGCTGATGACGTCCTCGATCCAGAAGAACTTCCTGAAGCGGACCCGGACCGTGACGATGCTGCGCTGGTTGTGGGCCCCGAGGCGGCTCATCGCCTTGGAGCAGGGGCAGACGGTCGTCACGGGGACCGACACGCCCACGAGGAAATCCGTCTTCTGCCCGTCGTTGGCCCCCGTGAACCGGCAGCGGTAGTCCATCAGGCTCCTCGCCCCGGAGACGGGGGCGCGCTTCTCGATGAAGTACGGGAACTCGATCTCCATGTGCGCCGACTTCGCGTTGAGCTTCTCGCGCATCTTGAGCAGGATCTTTTCGAAGCTGCGGATGTTGATCTGACCCCGGTACTCGTTGAGGATCTCGATGAAGCGGCTCATGTGCGTGCCCTTGAACTGGTGGGGCAGGCTGACGTACATGCTGACGGTCGCGTTGACGTGCTGGACGCCGTTTGCCCGGTCCTGCACGATGATGGGGTACTGAATGCCCTTGACGCCGACCTTCCGGATGTCGATCTTCCGGCTGTCGCGGCGGCTCTGCACGTCGATCATCGCTGCTCCCCCGTGTAGCGCACGCGGGCGCTGTCCGACTCCCACACCGTCACCTCGGCGAGTCGGGCGGTGTGACCCTCCATCCGGGCCGCGATGCGCTCGAAGAGGTACCGCGCCACGCGCTCCGATGTCGCGCAATCCCCCGAGAAGGCGGGCAGATCGTTGAGGAACTTGTGATCGAGTTCGTCGAGGGCCTCGACGGTCCACTGCTTGAGGTCCCGGAAATCGACGAGAAGCCCCTCGGGGCTCAATTCCCTGCCTTCCACGGTGACGTCGACCCTGAAATTGTGGCCGTGCAGATTTTCGCACTTCCCCCCGATCTTCAGGGCATGAGCCGCCGAAAAGCTCTTCGTGACGGTGACGCTGAACATGACAAGTCCCCTGCCGGATGCGGATGCGTGCCGATCTTATACCACATTTCGCGCGGGCGATGCGCAAAAGTTGCCGGGGGTGCACCCCGCGGCGCGAACCGCCCGGGTCGCCTCCGCCGCGCCGGACTACGAAAATTTTCGTACTTCCGCTCATGCCGCCGTCTTAGCGCCGGACGTTGAAAAATCACCTCCCCGTCGTATTGCGGTTTCCCCGCTCGAACGGTAGGATGGCAGGCGAGTGCAAACCCGGCGGTACACCGGGAGGAGGAGTTCGTGAAACCGGTCAAAACCATCGACGATCTGATCCGGGAAAAGGACCTGACGGCGGAGGAGCTGGAGCGGCACCGGGAGCTCATCGAGGAGTGCCGCGCCCGGGAAGCCCAGCTGAAGGAGTACTCGAGGGCGACCCGCGCGAGCATGCAGAAGATGACGGAAGAACTCGACAGGCTGAGCCGCACGGCGGAGGAACTCTGGCAGGAAGCCCAGCGGCTCTCCCGGCAGGTCCACGGGATCTATCTGCACGTGGCCCCGGCCCCGGCGAGGAAGGTCTACCACTGACTCCGGCCACAGGCTGCAGGCATCGGGCATCAGGCATCGAATGCGTCAATCCAGGCAGACCGTGATGTCCGAGGCCCGCTCGAGGATCAGATCGGCGCCGGCCTCCTGCAGATCGGAGGCGGCGGAGTAGCCCGTCAGCACGCCGACCGACAGCGCCCCCACCTCTTTCCCCACCCGGATGTCCATGGGGTGATCCCCGACCATGGCGGACCGCGCGGGCTCCTCGTTGAGGATCCGCAGCACCGTGCGGATGTGGTCGGGGTGGGGCTTCACCCGCTCCGTGTCGTTCCGGGTCACGACGGCTTCGCTGTAGTCCCCGATGTCGGGGAAGACGGCCGTGACCGCCTCGAGGCAGTTGCGGGTGAGGATCCCCCGCTTGACCCCGCGTCGTCTCAATTCCCCGAGCATCTCCCTGACGCCCGGGAACAGGGCGCTGCGTGCGGCCCCCGCCAGTTCCCGGTCGGTCACGAGCTGCAGCGCGCGATCGGCGAAGACGCCCGCCCGGCCCGGCGCATCGCGGCCGATGCGCCGCCGGATCTCGGCGATCATCTCCAGGACGAAGAGCCCCTCCAGTCCGTCATCGGAAATCCCGTAGGACGCGGCCAGGCCGAGGATGTCGAGGCGCATGGCCTTGAAATCGACGTTCAGGAGCGCCAGGGTCCCGTCGAAGTCGAAGACGACGGCGTTGAGGGCTCGAATGCGGCGATGCATGGTGTCAGCCTTGCCTCACGGGGAGGACGGCCCGTGATTGCCCGTCGCGTAGTCCGGCCGGAGGCACTTGCGGATCACGCGGTTCGAGTTCTCCTCGGGCAGGGTGAACCCGAAGACGATTGCGAGGAACTTCAAGACGATGGACAGGGTGGCGCCCCAGAGGACCTCCTCGCGTCCCCCCGGCGGCGTGTAGAGAAAGCACGGGAAGTTCCGCACGGGCTCCACCTCGTGGCGGAAGGGAAGGGGCGACTCGATCTCGACGGTCAGGGTGCCGTACCGCTCCCGGTCGAACAGCGCCGGCAGGGGAATCTCGATGACCCGTTCCACCTCCCGGTTGGGCCGAAACGTCCAGTCCTTCCGCACGAGACCCACGACGGGGAAGATGACGCGGGAAAAGACATAAAGCTCCTGCGAGGGCAGCGCGCCGAGGAAGCGGACGTTGAGCGGGTTGATCCGGATCTCCTCCCAGGCCTCCCGCAGGGCGTTGGTCAGAAACAGGCTGATGTGATCCAGGGTTTTCCCCCCGCGCGCCTTTGCCAGCGATCGGGGCCTGCCCCGGAGAATCGGCGTGAGGCCCGATGCGACGAGGTGCCGCAGCAGGCGGTCCGCCGCGGGGTGCAGCATGCCGCCCGGGCAGCTCAGATCGCCGGGCTGAGGGACGAGCGAGGATCGCTTGATGAGCTGCAGCACGAACCCGCCTGCCGACCCGACCGCCTCGCGGTGGTGGAGCAGAAGGATCACGCCGGCGGCAAGCCAGCGGTCGGCGGATCCGTTGCGGCTTCGGATGAAGTCGACCCGTTCCTCGTAGTCGATGGGGGCATTGCCCAGGCGGTCGATGATTTGCTCGACGACCCCGTTGGGGTCCGCCAGTTCGGGGATCGGCATTCCACACTCCCATTGCACCTACCTTATACCATTTCCCACGCTGCAACAAGGAGCTTCCCCGGGGAAAACGGCAGGGCGGGGGTCAGGCTTCTCCCGAGCCGCGCCGGATCGTCTCTTCCATCACCCCCTCGAACCACACCCGCAGGCGCAGGTCCTGGAGGAACCCGCAGTGTCCCCCGTATCGCTCGACGAGCACCTGGAGACGATCGTTTCCCCGGAGGGTGCGGAAATCGTCGACGGGGATGACGGGGTCGTCCTCGGCGGCCAGGATCGTGACGTCGACGGCCAGGCTCGAGAAATCGGCACCGGCGAGCGTGTAGGTCCGGAAATAGTCGTGGACGTCCCGGAAGGGGGTATAGCGCGGGATGACGCGCTCGGTGATCGCCATGCAGCTCTTGAGGCCCATCACGTCGTCGAAATCGTACAGACCGGGAAACAGCCTCTGCTTGATGCCCAGCGAGCGCTTCCACTTCCGCACGAAATAGTCGCGGTAGACGAAGAGGCCGCCGTCGATGGCATGGGTGGCTTTCAACGGGTCCAGGACGGGGCTCACGGCGATGATGTTCCTGAGTCGGCCGGCCTGGTTGCGGGCGAGGCGCAGGGCGATCCGGAGACCGAAATTTCCGCCCAGCGAGAACCCGATGAGGTGGCAGGGCCGATCGCCGGCCCGGGCGACGATGTCGAGAACGGCCGCGAAGACTTCCTCGATCCGGGCGCTGTGGAACACCCCCTCGTTGAGGTGGTGGCTTGGGCCGTGATCCCTCAGGTTGAGGCGGAAGACGTCATAGCCGCCGAGGAAAAAGCGCCGGCCCGTCGTGAGCATGTACGTCGAATCGGAGCTTCCCTCCCAGCCGTGCAGCAGGATGACGAGGCCGCGGCTGCGGCCCTGCGGCTGGGCCGTGCTGTACCCCAGGAGCCGCACCCCCCGGCCCGCGTCGACCAGGGTCGGCTCGGATCGCTCGCGAAGGGGGTTTTCGCCCCACGCCCGGATCTTGAGGCTGGCCAGGATCGTCTGCAGGTGGGGGTTGCGGAGAGGGAAGGCCGGCGTGAAGGCGCCCGGCGGGCCCGGGGCCGACGTGAATCGAGTGACGTGTCCCATGGCCATGGGATACCAAAAAAGAAGGCCCTTTCAAATATCTATTTTCCCTGTGGTATAATCCGCAGCCGTGATGGTCCACGACGGGCGGGACACAGGCGGGCGGCAAAGGCCGGCGAGGCGTTACTGGCGCCATGCCGTCGGCTGGCCCCTGCTCGTGCTCGGCATCGTGGGGCTGGCGCTGCCGTTTCTCCAGGGGATCCTGTTCATCGTCGTCGCCCTGACCGTCCTGGCCCCGGAGGTCCCGGCGCTGAGGCGCCTCGTCGCCGCGCTGCGGAAACGCTACCCGGCCGTGTTCGAAAAGGCCGCGGCCATCAAGAGGGGCCTGAAGCGGCGGTTCGGTCAACCCTGACCGTCACGGCCCGTTTGGACAAAAGGACCTTGAATCCGGCATCATTCGATGCTAAAGAAACTGGGCCGGCCAACCGGCCGGCAAGGAGAAACGGGATGAAGAAAGTCATCGGCATCGTCCTGGCGATCGTGCTGTCCGTGGCCGTCGTGTCCGCCCCCGGGGCGCAGCAGACGAAGAAGATCGCCATATTGCCCTTTGCGGTCAACAGCAGCGAAAACATCAACTACATCCGCGACGGGATCTGGGACATGCTCATCTCCCGCGTGACCGTCAGCGGCAAGACGGACGTCGTGAGCAAGACGACCGTCCTCGAGTCCCTGGGCAAGGGACAGGGCAGGGAGCTGGCGCAGGCCGACGTGTCGGCGATCGGCAAGAGGCTCGGTGCCGACTATGTGGTCTGGGGCAGCATCACCAAGATCGGTGACAGCCTGAGCCTGGACGGGAAGCTCCTGGACGTGGCCTCGGGCCAGTCCCCGGTGACCCTCTACGAGCAGACCCGCGGCATGAACGAGGTGATCCCGAAGATCGGCGACTTCTCCCAGAGGATCCGCTCCCACGTGACGGGGGAGGTGACTGCGCCGGCCGCGGCTGCAGCACCGGCGCCTGCCGCGACGACGGCACCGGCCGCCGCATCGGCGACGGGGGCCGCAGCGGGGACATCCGCAGCGGCGGGAGCCGCGCAGAGCCGGGAGACCGACATCGTGACGGGCATGCGCAAGGGGAAGACGACCTACACGGGGATCATCAACCCGGATTTCATCATGACGCCCGACGCCCCCGGCAAGAAGGGCTTCTGGATGAGCCCGAAATACGGGACCGAGTTCAAGGGGCTCGACATCGGCGACGTCAACGGCGACGGCCTGAACGAGATCGTGGTCATCGACAACAGCAACTTGATCGTATATCAGAAAAAGGGAAATGAATTCAAGCAGTTGAAGAAGATCACGGGAGGAACGTACGATACCTATCTCGGGGTGGACATCGCCGATGTCAACGGCAACGGGATCCCCGAGATCTTCGTGACCAGCATCAACCGGCAGACGATCGATTCCTTCGTCGTCGAATACCGGAACGGCAGCTACGAGGTCATCGCCAAAAACCTGCCCTACATGATGAGGGCGATCAGCACCTCGGGATCGGCGAGACTGCTCGGGCAGATCCTGTCGAGCGACCCGCGGAACCCGTTCATCAATCCGATCCATGCCGTGTCCTGGGAAAACGGAAAGTACGCCCTGGGCGAGAAGGTGATGATTCCCGCCGGCCTGTCCGTCTACGGGCTCACCCTGGCCGCCGTCGACGGGACGAACGCGGAACGGGTGCTGACGTTCGACGAGAACGACTACCTGCGCATCTACGAGAAGACGGACAAGCTGCTGATCCATCTCAAGACCCTCAGGGGCGCCAGCGAGCTGATCTGGCGAAGCGACGAGCAATTCGGGGGCAGCAACAACATCTTCAAGCCGGCCTTCGCAGCGGGGACGCGCAGCATGGTGGAGGCGCCGGACGCGATCTACATGAACCCCCGGATCCTGACCTACGATCTGAACAAGGACGGCAAGCAGGAAGTCATCGTGGTCAAGAACATCTCCGCCATGGGGCGGGTCCTGAAAAACATGCCTCTCTTCACGTCGGCGGAGGTCTACAGCCTCGAATGGGACGGCATCGGGCTGGCCGAGCTCTGGCGGACCCGCAAGATCAACGGCTACGTGGCCGACTACCAGATCCGCGACATCGACAACGACGGCCAGGACGAGATCGTGCTGGCGCTGGTGCTCTCCGTGGGGCCCACGATCAAGACGAACAGCTGCCTCGTGGCCTACAAGCTGACGCCGCAGGCCCAGCCGTAAGGCCGACGGGGCGGCGAGGCCCGACGCTTGACAATTCGGGAAAAGTAGGGTAATTACGTCACTCTTTTTCGAGGCGGCGTAGCTCAGTCGGTTAGAGCATGCGGCTCATATCCGCAGTGTCCGGGGTTCAAGTCCCTGCGCCGCCACCAGAAAACACGAAAAGCCCGGTTGCGAGCCGGGCTTTTTCTTTGCCCGACACGACGCTGTCCGGCGGATCCGGGAGGCGGCGGAAGGCAGCGGGGCGGAAGGGGAAGGGATGGAATCGGATCGGGGGCTCGGCGCGATCGACACCGTGCTTTTCGATTTCGGGGGCGTTCTGGCCGACGAGGGGTTTCGGGACGGCCTGGCCGCCATCGGACGGCTGAGCGGCCTCGACGAGGAGGAGGTCGTCCGCAGGGGACACGAGCTCGTCGTGACGACCGGCTACGTCACGGGACGG
>Ga0209407_1004436_pt1 | contig 11470 bp, 11 predicted proteins | sample AD_JPNHG3_MetaG_FD_184410 | JGI IMG/M metagenome (GOLD analysis project Ga0209407, IMG submission 184410) | Active sludge microbial communities of municipal wastewater-treating anaerobic digesters from Japan - AD_JPNHG3_MetaG (SPAdes) (version 2) | ecosystem: Engineered > Bioreactor > Anaerobic... | reverse complement strand
GATAATGCGAACCGCGCTCTAGCGCTAGGGCGTGGATTTCGTGGATAGGCAACGGGCATGAGCTGGCTCAATTACGAGGATGTCGCTGAGCAGCTTTCGTCGGCTGGACTGATTGTCGACCCGCAGCGCGGGCTGGAGATCAACACCCCTGTTGTCGTGCGGTGCAAGGCGGACGGGATTCGTGGCCGGCCTGGGTGGTATCGGCTTTACTCGATCTCGCTGCCGTCCGGTGATGGTCTGATCGTCGGTTCGTTCGGCGTCAACCAGGGTGCCGAGCACAACACGCAGAAGATCATCCTGCGCCGTGAGGATCGGCCACGGCTGACGCAGGAGCAATTCGAGGCGATTCGATCGAGGCAGATCGCCGACCGCCAGGCGTCTGAAGCTGAGCAGCGCCGAAAGTGGGCTCTGGCTGCAGATCGCTCTTCCGCCTGGTGGCGCCAGTGCGTCGATCATGGCGAGAATCGCTACCTGATCCGCAAGGGCCTTCCGGCCGGACGATTGTATGGCGCTCGATTGTCGCCATCAGGCAACCTGGTGATTCCGATCCAGGACGCCAACGGCAGGATATGGGGTCTGCAGGTCGTCTACCACGATTCGGAGATCGTCAAGCGCAAGGGCCGAGACAAGGATTTCTGTCCGGCAGGACTGGCCAAGAAGGCGAACTTCTTCTGCCTGGGTTCGCCGATGGCCGGCCGTCTTGCACTCCTCTGCGAGGGCTTCGCCACCGGCGCCAGTCTGCACGAGGCTACCGGCTTGCCGGTGGTGATCGCCTTCGACGCCGGCAATCTCCTGCCGGTCGCCCAGGCGGTAGTCAAGAAGTACCGCGGGTTGCGCCTGTTGGTCTGCGCAGATGACGACTACGACTGGCAGGAGGTTGGTAAAAAAAACGCCGGCATCGAGTCCGGGAAAGCCGCGGCGCTCGCCGTCGGCGGCGGTTGCGTCTGGCCGATCTTCCCGGGCGAGCGCCCGCTCAAGACGCACAAGGGCCCCACCGACTTCAACGATCTGCACACACATCCCGATGGCGGCCTGTCCATGGTCGCCAGGCAGATCGAAACCTCCATCACGGCTTTGGGCTGGGGCGCCGCAACGAAGCCAGTCATACGGGCGCCAGAATGCAGGCAGGGGGATGGGGAAAAGCGCACGCCCATGCGCGGACTCTACACGCTGGACGAAGCCTGCGAGCGCTGGACGCTGCTCTACGGAGCTGATGGCGCATTTTTCGACAGCTTTGAGCATCTGATCGTCAAGAAAACGGATGTGCTCGCGCTGATCCCGGACCATGCCGCGCGCGACTGGAAGTTGCGACCGGATCGTAAGGTTGCCCGCTTTCAGGAAGTCGGATTCGACCCCACCGAGACAGATCCCCGCGTCGTCTGCAATCTCTGGGGAGGCTGGCCGACCGCACCGAAAGCCGGAGATTGCGACATCCTCCTCGAGCTGCTGCGCTGGATGTGCAGCCTAGAAAGCAACTCCCGCGAGGCCTACGAATGGGCGCTGCGCTGGCTGGCCTTTCCGATCCAGCACCACGGCGCCAAGATGAAAACCACGCTGATTTTCCACGGCCTGCAGGGCGCCGGAAAGAACGTATTTTTCGACGCCATCGCCGCGATTTACGGAGAATACGGCGGCACCGTCGATCAGCTCGCCGTCGAAAGCCAATTCAACGACTGGGCCAGCCGAAAACTCTTTCTCATCTTCGACGAAGTCGTCGCCCGCAACGAGTTGTACTTCCTCAAAAACCGCATCAAATCTCTGATCACCGGAGACACCATCCGCATCAACCCGAAAAACCTGACCGCCTGGAACGAGCGTAACCACTGCAATGGAGTTTGGCTGTCGAACGAGCTCCACCCGGCAGCCGTCGAGCTCTCCGACCGGCGCCACTTCATCATCTGGACGCCGCCGGCGCTGACCACAGCCTTTTACCTAGAGGTCGCCGCCTGCCTGCGCAATGGCGGTCGCGAAGCGCTCCACCACTACCTGCTGCATCTCGACCTGGGCGACTTCGACGAACATTCCAAGCCGCCAATGACCGACGCCAAGGCCGCCGTGCAGGAGCTGTCATCTGGATCGATCGAGCGCTTCTGGCGCGACTGGTTAGCCGGAGAAACCGCTTACCCCATCTGCGCCTGCGGATCCGGTCAGCTATACCGGGCCTATGCTCGGTGGTGCGTCGCTGCCGGAGAAAAGCCGCGTAGCCAGAACAACCTTTCTGGCTACGCCGGAAAACAGCCCGGCTGGGCCATCGCCCACAAAGACGTTTTCGAGACAGCCCTCTATTCCGGAACCCCCAAGCGCACGCGCCTGCTCATCCCGCCGGATAGCGCGCTGCGACCTCGACCAGGGCAGGATTACCGCAAGCGCCCCGACAAAACCGAGGCGCAATGGGCAACCGACTGTTTTTTTACCTTCCGGGATGCGCTCGGAGGCAACGAATGATACTCAACCGCACGCAACGCACGCACCCCCGAACGCACTCCGAACGCACGCAAACCCTTGCTGTGTCTGGGTTCGCACGCAACGCACGCACTCTCGTATACGCACTACGCGCGAGACACGCACACGTGCACCATCAATTCGTCAACATGATGTTCCGCGCGTACACGGGGGTGCGTGCGTTGCGTGCGGTGCGTGCGTTGGCAGCATTCATGCGGGTTTGCCTGCGTGCGGTGATGCGTGCGGTGCACAGCAGGTGCGTGCGGTCGCGCGCGCGCGCCTTCTCTCTCTCTTTTTTTTAGAAGAAGAAGATGGAGAGAGAGCGTCCAGCCGCCTTCGCCCGCCTCCTCGGCGTTCACAAATCGTCGGTCACCCGCGCGATTGCCGCCGGCCGGCTCCTGCTCGGCGAAGATGGCAAGCTCGATGTCGCCGAGAACCTCCAGCGCTGGGAAAGCACCCGCAGCGGCACCCGCCCGGATGTCGCCGCGCGCCACCAGGCGCAGCGCATCGCCGCCGGCATCGTCACCCCTGCGCCGACGCCTGAAATCTCCAGCGTCGCGCAGGAAACAACCGTCTCGGCCACCATCGAGCCAACCGCAGACCCCGCCGAAGCGGCTGAAACCCTGCAGGACTACCAGACCCGCAAGATCACCGCCGAAAACAACCTGGTCAAGCTCGGCATGGCCCTGCGCTCCCACCGCTGCTACCCGCTCGAAGACATCCGCCGCGAAGCGCTCACCATCGGCGCGACCCTGCGCGCCTCGCTCGAACGCCTCGTCGACCAGACCGCGCCGCGCCTGGCGATCATGACCGAATCGCGCGCCCGCCTGGCTCTACTCCAGGAAGAAACCGCTCGCCTGCGCGCCATCATCAACGCCGAATTCCCGCGCGCGCTGCGCCGCCTGCGCACCCGCGCCGACAAGATCGGCAGCAACGAGACCCGCGCATGAGCCGCAAACCACTCCGCCAGACCATGCCGCGCACCGCCGAGCTGATCGACTCCCTGCGCGAGCACTTCGGCTCCGAAGACATAAACCAGGCCGTCCGCAACGGACTCGCCGGCGGTACCGATTTCTGGGCCAGCGAACAAGGCACCACCCTCGGCAATCGGCCATCGCCGCCCGGTGCCAGCTTCACCGCCGATCAACTCCATCTGCTCACGAAAGACAAGCCATGAAACTTTCTGTAAAGATCGACGGAATTGCTGCGATGCAATCCGCACTGAGCGACAGATCAAAGCAATTTAAATGGGCAACTATCGTTTCACTCACCCGCACGGCAAAGGAGGTGCAGGTTGCAACCTATGCAGAGATGGCGTCGAAGTTTGATCGTCCGACGCCGATTACCATGAAATCATTGCGTATTCGTCCGGCTACCAGACAGAAAATTGAGGCCGAGGTTTTCCTGAAATCATGGGAAGTTGGCGGCAAAAATCTCCGGTCTATGGAAGAGATGATAGGACACCAGTTCCGGGGCGGCGACCGTTTGCGCAAGCGCATGGAAGAAGCTTTCACGCGCGCCGGATTGATCAATTCTGGGGAATATCTGGTTCCAGGACCAGACGCCAAGCTGGACCAATACGGGAACTTGAGTCGCGGTCAAACCCAACAAATCTATGCCGCATTGCGCCTGTTCTGGGACCGCTACCAGAATCCAACAAACAGCGCGCGCAGCAAACGTCATGCGGCAGCAGCGGGAAGGATGTTCTGGTCAGCAGGCCCGAATAGCCCGGCCAAACGCCGCCGCGGCGTGTGGTCTGTGTATGGCCAGGATACTCCAAAGCTGATTCTGATAGTTCTGCCTCGTGTGAGCTATAAGCGCCGCATCAATCTGCCTTTAATCGCTCAACGGGTCATTGACAGCCGGTTCAAACAGATCTTCAACGAGGAGTTTTCCAAGGCAATGGCGAGCGCGCGCTAGCCCCATGCCCACCCTGATCGAAGCCCAAACCGAGAAGGTGCGCCTGGCCGCGTTGGCGGCCGAGCGCGAGCTGGCGCAGGCGCTGGCGGCGACGCGCAGCGCCGACGTGCTGCACGCCGCCGCGCTCGGCGTGCGCCGTCTGCTCCTCTCGGCCATCGATCAGCTTCCGGACATGCTCGCCGACGCCATCGCCGGCGAGCACGACGAAACGCGCGTGCACTACCTGCTCTCGGACGCCATCTATCAGCTGCTCGACACTCTCGGCAAGCGTGCCGAAACGCATAGCGCCGCGCTTCCGGAATTCGGCGAGCGCATCCGCTACGGCTCGCGGCCGCGCGATCTGCTCACCGTCTCGCAGTGGGCGGATCGGCATCGCCGCCTCGAGTCCGGCACCAACTCACCGGGACAGTGGCGCACCAGCCTGACGCCCTACCTGCGCGACATCCTCGATGATCTGTCGGAGCACTCCCCGGTGCGCGTCGTCGCCTTCAAAAAGTCGTCCGGAGTCGGCGGTACCGAAGTGATTTTCTGCTGGCTCGGCTACATCATGCACCACCTGGCCAACAAAGACGTTCTCGTCGTCGTGCCGACGCTCGAGCTACGAGACCGCTCCTTCAACCCGCGCTTGTCGAAGATGTTCGACGAAACCCCGGCGATCGGCGAGCTGGTATCGAAAGCCAGCCGCAACCGCGCCAATCGCGCCGATATCATCGAGTACGGCGCACGTGCGCGCATCATCAAGGCCGGCGCCAATTCTCCCGACTCGCTGCGGATGGATCACCTCCCCTACGCCATCTGCGACGAGATCGATGCCTATCCCTGGGATGTTGGCGGCGAAGGCGACCCGCTGACCCTTATCGAAAATCGCCAGCGTACATTCTCCCGCCGCAAGAGTTTTTACCTCTCGACCCCGACCAGCGAAGACGCCTCGCACATCGACTCGCTTTACCAGCGCAGCGACCGCCGGCGTTACCACGTGCCCTGCCCGCACTGCGGCGAGCATCACATTTTCACCATCGAGCACCTGAAATATCGCATCGCCGCCGGCGATGGCGCCGCAGACGAAAAGGAAGTCGTCGACGCCTGGATGGTCTGCCCGCACTGCGGCGCCGAGATCCGCGAAGGCGACAAGACGGCCATGCTCGCCGCCGGCCGCTGGGTGGCCGAACGCCCGCACCTCAAGCGCGTGCGCGGTTATCACCTCAACGCGCTGTACGCGCCGATCGGCCTCGGCTCCAGCTGGCGCGAGATCGCCCAGAAGTGGCGCGAGGCACAGAGCGACACCGCCAAGCTCAAGGCCTTTCACAACACCTTCCTCGGAGAAATCTACCGCGAAGAAGGCGAAGGCGCCGATGCCATGCAGGTGCAGGCGCGCGTCGAAGCGTACGACCCGCGCGCACCGCTGCCCGGCGTCTGGCGGATCACCGCCGGCGTCGACGTGCAGAAAGACCGCCTCGAAGTCACGCTGATCGGCTGGGGCTCCGGCGAGGAATCCTGGCTGCTCGACCACGTCATTCTTCCGGGTGATACCGCGCAGCCGCAAGTCTGGCTGGACCTCGAAAGCGAGCTCGCCGCCTGGCGCCCCAGCCTGGCCGCCATCGATGCCGGCTACAACACCTCGATGGTCCTCGATTTCTGCGCCAAGCGCGCCTGGTGCGTGCCGGTGAAAGGCGTCTTCGGCGTCGGACGGCCGCTGATCGAAGACGAACGCCGCCGCAAGGCCCGCTTGCGCACCCGCCGAAAACGCGGGCAGCCGATCGAGCCGCTCGGCGTCGATCAGGGCAAATCCCTGCTCTACGGGCGCCTGAAGATGGTCAAGCCAGGCCCAGGTTTCGTGCACTTCCCGGCCGAAGAAGCTTTCGACGACGAATACTTCCTGCAGCTCACCGCCGAAGAACTCGTCAAGCGCGCGCGTTCCGGCCGCACCTTCATGGAGTGGAAGAAAATTCGCCCGCGCAATGAAGCGCTCGACTGCTGGATTTACGCCCTCGCCGCTTGCCGTCTGGCCGGACCTCTGGTGGAGCGGACGCCGGCGCCGTATCGCGCGCAGGAAGCGAAAAATGACGCATTACCGCCTGCCGTAATACATGGCATTCAGCCAGCGGAAGAAACCGTCGCGCCAACTCCGCCGCCACCCCCAACCCGTAAAAAGCGCGCCGTCTCGCAGCGTTCCGGCGGTTCCTTTCAACTGCGGTACTGACCCGGCGCAATTCCGGCTTGAGCGACTGCATCCGACAAATCATCCGGCAAATCGTCATCGCCGCCAGCCTGCCGGAGACCCTCAGCGAGCATCTATCGATCGAGATCGAGCGGCAGCTGCGCAGTCTGCATGCCGGCGAGCACCTCTACATGCCGAAAACCGGTTCGCGATCGGACAAGGAAATCCGTAACGAGCTGATCCGCGCGCAGTTCAACGGCCGCAACCACGAAGAACTGTCCAGGCAGCACACGCTCAGTGTGCGCCAGGTGCGCAACATCGTCCGGACGGTGCGCGTTTCAGGGTAAGCGAGCCGCTGCGAAAGTGAAATCCCCGTCTATGAATTTCCGTGGCAACGGCCGACGATGGCGTCCACATCCCATTTTCGGCACCTGCCCACATGACGGCAACGATTGAGCCCACGCATGTCACTGCCGGCGACACCCTCGCCTGGAACAAGAGCTTTGCAGACTACCCAGCCAACGCTGGGTGGACGCTCAAGTACCGCCTGATCAACGCCGCCGCCAAGATCGATATTACCTCCAGTGCCAGCGGCGCCGACCATGCGGTCAACGTCGCAGCCGCCACCAGCGCCGCCTGGGCCGCCGGCAAGTACTCCTGGCAATCGTGGGTAGAGAAAGGCTCCGAGCGCTACACGCAGGCCGTCGGCGAGATCACCATCAATCGCAATCTCGCCGCTGAGGCCGCCGGCTACGACACGCGCACCGACGCCAAGAAGATCCTCGACCAGCTGATGACCGCCTACATGGCGTCGACCGCCTCGAAAGCGTTTGTCGGCGAGTACTCGATTGGCGACAGGCGCATGGTTTTCCACAAGAAATCAGACTGGATACTCGAGCTGAACTACTGGAAAGGCCTGGTCTATGCGGAAAAACAGGCGCAGCGTCTTTCCGAAGGCCTCGGCAGCGGCTCCAAAGTCTACGTGAGGTTCTGAGATGGCCTGGTACAACCACCTCCTGCGTAACCCTTTCGTGCCGGCCGCTCCAGCCGCTTTGCCGGATCCGGCGCCCCCGCCACAGCAGCCACAAATCACCCGCCTGCACCCATCCCGCGTCCGCTCCTTCGCAGCCGGAACCCCGTCGCGCCTGACCGCCGGCTTCGTCACCGCCAATAGCAGCCTCGATACTGATCTGCTCGTCAGCCTCAACACCCTGCGCGCCCGCTCTCGCCATCTCACCCAGAACAACCCGTATGGCGTGAAATACCTGGCGATGGTTTCGGCCAACGTCGTCGGGCATCAGGGCTTCACCCTGCAGGCGCGCTGCATCGAGACGAAGTACCTCAAGACCAAGGCACAGCTGGTCACCACGCCGGACAACATCGCCAACCGCGCGATTGAGAGCGCATTCGCCGCCTGGTCGGCGCGCGGAGTTTGCGAAGTCACCGGCAAGCACTCCTTCTCCGATCTCTGCCGGCTGTTCGCCCGCACCGTCGCCGGTGATGGCGAAGTGCTCGTCCGCCGCCTGCGCGGCAAGAGCCTCAATCCCTTCGGCTACGCCCTGCAGATCCTCGACATCGACAGACTGGAGGTGGGCTACAACGCGCAGATGCCGAACGGAAACATCGTGCGCATGAGCGTCGAGATTGACACCTACGGCCGCCCGGTCGCGTACTGGCTGCGCAGCACTCATCCCAACGATTACGGGCCTGGCGTTGGTGTTGGCGTCCAGCGCGAACGCGTCCCAGCTTCCGACATCTTCCATTGCTTCATCGCCAGCCGCCCCGAACAGCGCCGCGGCGTGCCGTGGATGACCGCCGCGATCGAAAGCCTCTACCATCTTGGCGAGCTCGACCAGTCCGCCCTCGTCGCCGCGCGCAAGGGCGCCGACACCCTCGGCTTTTTCGTCAGCCCGGACGGATCACCACCGAACGTCGACGGCGAAGACGATTCGCCCATTGAAGTCTCCGTCGCCGGCACCTTCGACACCCTGCCTGAAGGCTACGACCTGCGCGCCTACGAATCGCAGTACCCGAGCGCCGTCTACGGCGAGTACGTCAAAGCCAACCTGCGCCGCGTCGCCTCAGCCATCGGCGTCTCCTACAACGGCCTGGCCAACGACCTCGAAGGCGTCAATTTCTCCTCGATCCGCGCCGGACTGCTGGAAGAGCGCGAACAATGGATGCAGATTCAAGACTGGATGATCGACGCCTTCCTGATCCCGGTCTATCGCGACTGGCTGCAGATGGCGCTCGGTACCGGCGCCATCGTCATGGAAAACGGCTCAACCCTACCGGCTGCCAAGTACGACAAATTCTCCGCGCACACCTGGCAAGGCCGCCGCTGGCCGTGGGTCGATCCGCTCAAGGACATTGAGGCCTCGATTTCCGCCGTCAACGCCGGTCTCGACAGCCCGCAACGCCAGGCCGCCGAGCAGGGGCGCGACGTGGAGGACGTGCTCGACGACATCGCCGCCTTTCAGGCGATGGTAAAGGAAAAAGGAATCGTCCTGTCGAGCGCCGTCGTGCCGCCGAAATTCCAGCCCGCGGATACCTCCGCGCCGAATACGACCCCTGCAAATCAGTGAAATCCCCGTCTATAAATTTCCGCGACGTTTCGCCACGATAGCGGCACACAGGATTCCGCCATGACGCCACAGACAATCAAGACCGGCCGCCAGTACCGCCACCTCACGCTCGATCGTGCGGTGGGCATCGACGCCGCGGCGCGCACCATCGAGATTGCTTTCGCCTCGGAAGCCCCGGTCAATCGCTTCTTCGGTACCGAAGTCCTTGACTGCCAGCCATCCAGCTGCCGCCTCGATCGCCTCAACAACGGCGGCGCCCTGCTCGACAACCACGACCCGGACGAGCAGATCGGGGTCGTCGAAAGCGCCCGCGTCGATCCCGACCGCGTTTGCCGCGCCACCGTGCGCTTTTCCAAGGCCGCCGAAGCGGACGAAATCTTCCAGGACGTGCTCGATGGCATCCGGCGGCATGTTTCCGTCGGCTATCAGCTCTACAAGTACGTCGAAGAAACCACCGTTGCACCGGATGGTGAGGAAGACACCATCTGCCGCGTCACCGACTGGGAGCCGATCGAAATCAGTATTGTCGCCGTCCCTGCCGATCCCACTGTCGGCGTCAACCGCTCTACCCCCACCACGGCAGAGATCGACACCGTGATTATCCGCAGCGTCCCGGAAACCGCGCTCGCGGCGCCGGAACCGACGGTGCACTTCTCCCCCAGCCTCTCTCCGAAGGAAAACACCATGGACGACACCGCCCAAAACACCGGCCGCGAGGCCGAACAGAAGCGCGCCGCAGATTTGCTCGCGCTTGCCGACACCTACGCCCAATTCGGCGCGCGCGACATGGTCGCCAACGCCATCCGCAACGGCCACAGCACCGAGCAATTTTTGAATGCCGTCATGGGCAGGATCAGCGAGCGCCACAGCAACGCGCACGATCTCGAAATCGGTCTGAGCGACAAGGAAAAGAGCCAGTACTCGATCATGCGCGCCATCCAGGCCGTGCTCAACAATGACTGGCAGCACGCCGGCCTCGAGCGTGCCGCCTCGGAAGCCGTCGCCAAGCGCAGCGGCTTCAAGCCGGAAGGCTTCTTCGTCCCGGTCGAAGCCTTTTCCCGCGGATTCGCCGCCGGTACCGCGTCCGAAGCCGGCAACCTGATCCAGACCAGCGTGCTTGGCAACGAGTTCGTCGACGTCCTGCGCAACGCCATGGTGCTCTCGAAACTCGGCATTCGCGTGCTCGGAGGTCTCAGCAGCAACGTCGCCATCCCACGCAAGACCGCTGGATCGACCATCGCCTCCTACGCAGAAACCGGCACCATCACCGCCAGCAACCCGAGCACCACGCAGCTCACGCTCTCGCCCAAGCGCGTTGGCGGGCAGGTGCTGTACAGCAAGCAAGCGCTGATCCAGGCCAACCCCGACGTCGACGCTATGCTGCGTGATGACCTGGCGCAAGGCGTGGCGGTGCAGATCGAAAACCTGGCGATCAATGGAACGGCGGCATCCAATCAGCCGCGCGGACTGGTCAACTTCGTCGGCATTGGCTCCGTCGTCGGTGGCACCAACGGCGCCCAAATCAACTGGGGGCATATCGTCGGTCTCGAATCGGCCTGTGCCAACGCCAACTCTGAGCCCGACACCCGTGCCGGTTACCTGGTGAATAGCAAGTCTCGCGGCTGGTGCAAGCAAACCGTACGCGCCACTTACCTGCCATTCATCTGGGAAAACGCCGCGCAACCGCTCAATAGCTACCGCGCCGCAGTGACCAACAACATGGTCAGCAATGGCACCAAGGGAGCCGCCAGCGGCATCTGCTCGACGCTGGCCTTCGCGAGCGACTGGCAGGACCTGATTCTTGCGCTGTTTGGGGGACTGGACATCGTCGTCGATCCCTACACGCAGGCCGGCACCGGCCAGGTGGTGCTCACCGCAAACCAATTCATCGACGTAGCCTGCCGCCAGCCGGCCAGCTTCGCGATCATGACCGACGCGCTCACTGCCTAATCCATCCCACCCTGATGCGGCGCCCACACCGGGCGCCGCACACAAAGGAACCCGCCATGAAAGTCACTATCACCGAACCCTGCAAAATCTCCGGACAGGATTTCTCGCCCGGCGACCAGGTCGAGCTCAACGACAACGACGCCCTATCGGTCGTCAGCGCCAACCGCGGCACTATCGACCCCGCCCGCGCCGCAGCAGTCATCGAGCAGGTTGCGGCCGACAAGGCCAAGGCCAAAGACAAGCCGTAATCCAGCTGAGAAGTAGAGGACATTCCAATGCTCAAACCCTTCCGCCTCACCCTGGCCGCGCTGTTCATCAGCGCGATGGCATTATTCGCTGGCTACGCCAGTGCCGGGCCTTTCACCGATTATGCCGAAAACAAACTGATCGACTACCTATTCCGTGGGCAGGCATC
>Ga0209407_1004428_pt1 | contig 11486 bp, 7 predicted proteins | sample AD_JPNHG3_MetaG_FD_184410 | JGI IMG/M metagenome (GOLD analysis project Ga0209407, IMG submission 184410) | Active sludge microbial communities of municipal wastewater-treating anaerobic digesters from Japan - AD_JPNHG3_MetaG (SPAdes) (version 2) | ecosystem: Engineered > Bioreactor > Anaerobic >... | reverse complement strand
CCCATCAGAGAATCGTCGCCGGCCCCCCCGTCGAGGGTGTCATGACCGGCGGCCCCGGCAATGCCGTCCCCCCAGAGCGCATCGTTGCCGCCGCCGCCGTAGAGATCGTCGCTTCCCCCGTAGCCGACAAGGGTGTCATCGCCCTCGCCGCCATCCAGGTAGTCGTCGCCCTGGTCGGCCGATGCCGTATCAGCGGCATCCCCGTGCAGGGCGTCGCTGCCGTCGCCCCCGAAGAGGACGTCGGAGCCGCCCGCTCCCGCGATCGTGTCGTCCCCGGCCCCGCCGTCGAGGAAATCGTCGTCGGCTCCCCCGTCGATCACGTCGTCGCCCTCGCCGCCGAAGATCGTGTCGCTGCCCGCGTCGCCGTAAAGGGTGTCGGCATCGGCTTCGCCGTCGATGTCGTCGTCGCCCTCGCCGCCGTGGATCGTGTCGTTGCCGGCACCGCCGAAGAGCACGTCCGAGCCGCCCTGGCCCCGGATCCGGTCGTCGCCGGCGCCGCCGTCGATGTAGTCGCCGCCCTGGTCGGCAACGGCCACCCACGCGGCATCGCCCTCCAGGATGTCGTCGCCCGCGTCGCCGGAGATGAAATCGTCACCGGCCTCGCCGAGGATCGTGTCATTGCCTTCGCCCCCGTAGACCTCGTCGCTGCCGCCGCCCGCATACACGAAGTCGTTTCCCGTCCCTGCATAGATGACGTCGTCGCCCGGGGCCGTGCCCGCCTCGAGGGTCAGGCCGGTGAGGGTGACACTCGCGCCCTGCGTGATCGTGAAGGACCAGTCGCGCGTGGCAAGCCCGTAATCGTCGTCGCCGAAGATGGCGTCGTCCCCCCCGCCGCCTGCGATCAGCTCGCGGCCCGGGCCGCCGAACAGCGCATCCCCCCGATTCGAGCCGTACATGAAGTCGTCCCCGAAGCCGCCGGACACGAGGTCTCCCTTGCCGGCCTCGCTCAGCGCGATTTCGCCGGCTTCGATGAGGCCGGACATCCCGCCGTAGACTTCGCCGAAGAGCAGGTCGTCGCCGGGCCCGCCCGCCAGCAGGTCGGCCCCCGGCCCGCCCTCGAGGACGTCGTTGCTGCCCGCGGCCCGGTAGGAGTTCAGGATGTCGCTCCCCTCGCCGCCCGCGAGCCAGTCGTCGCCGCCCTGCCAGGCGTAGATGTCGTCGTCGCCCGCCCCGCCGTCGATGGAATCATCGCCGGCGCCGTCGGATGCAATGATGTCGGCCGCGGCAGTGCCGAGAATGACCTGGCCCCGGGAGGGCAGCTGCGGGAGATCGGTCAGGCGGATGCCGAATGCGCTTGCCTGAAAATCCTCGAGAGTGATGGTCCCGCCGCCGGGGAGACTCAGGACCCACGATGAACCGTGGCCGATCCGGATCGCGCCGTCAGCAGTTTCCCATCCTTCGGCGCCGGTCCCTGATCGATAGAACTCGCGAAGGATTTGCACCCTGCCGTTGCTCTTGTAAATGATGCTGTTGGTCCCTTCCGAATCCTTGATCGTGTCGTTGCCGTCGAGGTCATGAAAGGAATAGATATCGCTCCCGGGTCCGCCATAGAGGTGGTCATCACCCTTGCCGCCGATCAGGGTGTCATTTCCCGGAACGCCCGAGTCGTTGCCGGTCCTTCTCCTGTCCCGGTCATTCAGCTCGGCGTGCAGATCGCCGTAGAGCCAGTCGTCGCCGTCGGCACCCTTCAGCAAATCGGAGCCATAACCGCCGACGAGCGCGACACTTCGGGGCGAATAGAGGGAGTACTTCCCGCTGTTGTAGTCGGCCAGCAGCCTCTCATCCCTGCTGCTTCCGATGATCGCGTTTACCGGGTTCCTGGGGTCAAGGTAGTATGTGCCCTTCTCGATGGCCTCTATGACACCGTCGAGAAAATGGGAGGCACTGTCGAGAAAGACCTCGCCGCCGATATCCTGGCCACGGTTTGCAATGGGGGACGGGCCGACGAGACCCGAAATATTGAAGACATGGCTGCTGTCCAGGCCGATCCTGTTTGTGAAGAACGATTGATACTTGTCCCACACATACGAATCCCATTCATATGAGGAGTGGCCGTCCGTGACGATCAATTTGCCCGGGGTCGCCGATGAATTCTCAACCGTGACGCCCTGCGCAAGATACTGAGCGCCGGGTGCATTATATGTGTACACATCCTGGACTTCAGACGCGTATGTTGCCTTGGCGATCTGGGCGAGACAGCCGCCCAGGGAATGACCGGCGACGTCAAAGGTTCCAAGACGGATTTCATCGCTGGTCTGGCAGTAGGTGACGAACTCGACCATGGAGCGAAATTGCTCAGCCGGCACATTGCCGGCGGCAATACCGGTATCCGCCAGGGCATCATCGATGCCGTCCGTTGCCCTGTTGACGAGAATCGCTCTCCCTTCGGCAGCATTGAAAAACAGCGTCCCTGAATATCCGGTGCTCTGGGTGTCGTCTTTAAAACAGAGGATTGAATATTTCTTATCAAGCATTTCCTCCCATAAATTATTATATTCTCTCTCATCATCCTTATCGAGAACCCATTGTCCCCCGCTCCACACCCATTTGGCCTTGGATAGTTCGCAAAGCTTCGCATAGTCCAATGCTTTTTCCGCAATAAAACCGTTGGTTCCATCGATCGGCATATCCCCTCCATTGCAACTATTGCTTTGCTCTCAACACTTCATATTGGAACGAGAAAAATTGCGATTTTTCGGGACAATGGACGTACTCAATCGCTTTGAACGTCCCGTCGTGCCAGTTCAGCCAGGTAAAGAAGGGATAAAAAGGGGCACCGACATAGGGATGTTTTGCTATCTCTCTATATTCGGCCATTGAGCGCCCTGTCGAGCGGTCGTATATCTTCATGAAGTCCATCTCGATGAGGGCAAAATTCAGACTTTGTGATTTGACGGCATACCTGCTCCTGATTTCCGCCGCTGGTGCGCATTGGGCGAAGACCTCCCAGGGTCGTTTTTCATCCTTTGGGCCTTCAATGCACCGATAAACCACAGGTGGAGACACTGGCATTTCTTTGTCCTCATAGCTTTTCCGCAGAGTGACAAGTGACTCCATATACCGATAGCCTTTTTTAATGTCGCTACTGGCGAATGGCACTCTGCTGACTTCATTCCCATCCCAACTTCTTCTTATAAAAACCTTGTTACGATAATCCCCCTCGTAATAGATCCCCTCCGTCTCCGCCGTTTCGTAGATCTCCGCTTTGGAGAAGAAGGGACACGCCGCATAAAAAAAGACCGTGCTCAGCACCGCATCCCAGGAGGGCAGAAGAACGGCAACGGCCACAGCCATCCATCGATAGAGCTTCCTTGCCGTCCGCTTCCAGACCAGCCGGACTGCAATCAATGCGACGACCACATACAGCCCCATCAGGCCCAGGACGATTACAGACACTCGCTGACCCCCCTTGCCAGCAAATGAACTCTCCCTCCGCCAATCCCATTGCAAGGCTCCGCCGCACGATCGGCGTTCGGTCCGACGGCCCGCACATCTTCACCGAAGGCTCTTCTGCTTCTCATCAACCCCCGCACCAGTCTTATCTACTTGATCGGCTTGCGCGTGATGTACGCAAGATACCCGATCGTCAGCAGGATCAGAGCAGCCAGGCAGACCAGCATGACTATCGTATCCATGGCCGTACACCCCCGATGTGCATAGTCCGTGCAAGCGCAGGTTACTGTGAAACGTCGATGCCGCAGTGATGGGGTCCACATAGCGTTCAACAGCCCGACTGCCCCTCCTCAGTCAGGGTGTTCGCGGTGCAGGCAGGGACGCCTGTTATGTGGAAGGAGGTTGATACTGCCTGCGATTAAAAGGAAAACGACGGCAAAGATCAAGTAAAAATCCGGCACCCGCGAAAAATACGAACCGCGTCGTAGAAATCGCGCAAAATCTAATCCCGCCGGTATTAGATACGGCGGCATCGGTTGCACCCCTGTGGATAAATGACACTGGGGTCAGGTCTTGTATTTCAGCATTTCTCGTCCCGCCTGGCCCACGATCCTGCTGATCGATGCGTAATGCATCCCCAGGAATTCCGCGATCTCGAGGAGTTTATACCCCTGCCCGACATGAGCTCTGTAAATGGCCTGGTTGCGCCTTCTTTTGTCCGTCCGGGTATTGCCCTCGAACAGCTTTTCCAGGCTCTGCCTGCCTGCATGTCTCTGTTCCTTCGGTATTTCCTGCAGTTTGTCACCCCGTCCGGGATATTCTCGCAGCACATTCTCCACAAACGTCGCGTCGCCCAAATAGATTTGACCCTTGAGATCCGACCACGGGGACACTGAACGCTTCATCCCCGCCTGCACAAAGTCCGCAAAGCGTCTCCGGGCCCTGCCTCGTTTATCGCCAAATTGCGCCAGCAGCCATTCTGTTGTCAAAAACTCGGGAGCCTCTTCCTTGCCCAAGGTTGCCCGATAGCTGCTCCAGGCATACTCTTCGGGATGCTCACAAATGCCCGCACGTACCGGGTTGAGCATGAGGTAGCGGGCCAGCTCCAAGAGGTATTCGTCCTTGTCCACCAGGATCGCCTTGTAGCGCCCCTGCAGGAGATGACCGCATCGAGAGCGTTTCCAGTTGAACTTCTGGGTGTAAATGCCGTTGAGTTGTCTCATCCCCCCGGAAAGGTTGCCCTCCGGGGTCTCGACGAGCATGTGGTAATGATTGGGCAGCAGGCAGTAGGCATGGCAAAGCCAATTGAATCGCTTCACGACGAAGTCCAAAACGTCGAGAAACGTCCTGTAATCGTGCTCGTCGAAATAGATCTTCGCCTTGGCATTGCCGCGGGAAGTGACATGGTACAGGGCGCCGGGGTATTCTATGCGAAGGGGGCGTGCCATGGAGTATCTCACCTCCGTTTATGTTTAAATACAAGACCTGACCCCAAAGTGCTTTAGCGGACCTTCAGGCCCTCGTCGAGGTACTTGATGATCGGGAAGAGGAAGAACTCGATCACCCGCCGCTTGCCCACGTGGATCTCCGCCGTGACGGCCATCCCGGGCCTCAGGGGGAAGGCGGCGCCGTCCTTCGCCTTGAGCTCCACGGCGGCGAGGTTCACGAAGACGGGGTAGCCGTCGGTGGTCTTCTCCCGGCTCTCCACGTTGAAGGGGCTCACCGTCTCGACGGCGCCCTCCACGGTGCCGTACTTCTGGAAGTCGTAGGTGTCCACCTTGACGACGCAGCGCTGCCCCGGCCGCACGTAGCCGATGTCGCGGTTGACGACGAGGATGTCGGCCACGATGGGGGTGTTCTCGGGCACGAGGCTCACGAGCGGCTGGGCGGGCGTGACGACGCCGCCCACGGTCTTGACGTGGAGCTGGTGGACCGTGCCGCTCACGGGCGCCGTGATCCGGCGCTTCTGCTTGCGGAAGCGGATGCCGTCGACCTCCGACTCAAGGGTGTTGCGGCCCTGGATGTTGCCCGAGAGTTCCGCGAGCAGCTTCTCGCGGAAGGCGTGGCGGAACGTCTCCATCTCGTCGCGCAGCCGCTGCACGCGCCAGCCCGTTTCCTCGGCCTGGCCGCGTTTCTGCTCGAGCTCCTTTTCGACCAGCAGCCGCTCCCTCGTCTTCTCGCGCCAGCGGCTCTCGGCCAGCGCCCCGATGGCCGCGAGGGACTTCTGCCTCTTCTCCTCCTCCGAAACGATCCGGTGAACGTCCTCGAGCCTTCCGCACTCCTCCCGGAGGGCCTTGAGGGCCGCCTCGGCCTCGCGCAGGGCCTTCTCCTTCTCGCCGAGCGTCGAGCGGTAGAGGGCCGCCTGCGTCTCGTAGAGCCGGCGCTGGGCCCGGGCGAGTTCCGGCTCCGTGTCGCCGTTGGGGCGGAAGGGCCTCCCGGCCAGCACGGCGTCGATCCGCTCCGCGGCCGCGCGCGAGAACCGCAGGTTCTTCTCCTTGCCCTCCAGGTCCGCCGCGTCCAGGGCGGTGTCCACCTCCAGGAGGGTCGCCCCCTGCGCGACGGTGTCGCCCTCCCTGACGCGGATGGCACTGACCACGCCCGTCTCCAGGGGCTGCAGCGTCTTGACGTCGCCCAGGGGGACGATCCTGCCGCGGGCCGAGACGACGACGTCCACCTCGACCAGGAAGAGGCCGAGCCCCGCCACGACCAGCAGCGCCATCAGGACCCACAGGAACATCCGGCCCGCCGGGTTGGGCGGCCGCTCCTGGATCTCAGCCAGGATGGGCCTGAACTCGTGCGGCTCCGTCGCCTTCGATTTCCTGCTGCCTGCAAAGATGGGCATAGAGCCCTCCCTTCTTCATAAGCGATGCGTGATCGCCCGCCTCGACGATGCGCCCCCGGTCGAGGACGAGGATGCGGTCGCAGTCCCTCATCAGGTTGAGCCGATGGGCGATGAGCAGGACGGTGCGGCCCCTGCGGATGAGGCCCAGGTTGTTCCTGACGGCCCGCTCCGACTCGTAGTCCAGGGCGCTGGTGGCCTCGTCGAAGATGACGATCCGCGGGTCGGTGATCAGCGCCCTCGCGATGGCGATCCGCTGGCGCTGCCCCCCGGAGAGCGACACGCCCCGCTCCTCCACGACGGTGTCGTAGCCCAGGGGCATCTCGCTGATGAACTCGTGGGCCCCGGCGATCCGCGAGGCGGCGATCACCCTTTCCATGTCCGCGTCGGGCATGGCCATGGCGATGTTCTCGCGGATCGTGCCGCTGAAGAGGAAGCTCTCCTGGGGCACCATGCCGATCCGGGAGCGCAGGAAGAGCGGGTCCATGTGGCGCAGGTCGATGCCGTCGACGGCGATGACGCCTTCCTGCGGGTGATAGAGGCGCTGGACGAGCTTGGCCACGGTGCTCTTGCCCGAGCCGCTGCGGCCCACGATGCCGATCATCTCGCCGGGCCGGACCGCGAGGCTCACCCCGTCGAGCACGAGCGGCCCGTCGTGGGCGTAGCGGAACTTGACGTCCCTGAACGCGATCGAGCCCTTGAGGTCCCTCAGCGACACGGAGCCGCCCGTCACCTCCGAGGGCGTGTTGACGATGTCGCCGATGCGCTCGAGGGAGAGCTTCGCCTGCTGGAAGTCCTGCCACAGGTGCACGAGGCGCAGGACGGGGCCGCTGAGCTGCGAGGCGAACATCTGGAAGGCGATGAGCTGGCCCACGCTGAGCCGGTTGTCGAAGACGAGGCCCACGCCGAAGTAGATCACGGCCAGGGTCATGAGCTTCTGCAGGGCCTGCGAGGCGGTGACGGCCACGTTGCCCACGTTGGCCAGGTTGAAGGCCGACCGGATGTAGTCCCCCAGGTGGTTCTCCCAGTTGCGCACCATCTTGCCCTCGAGGGCCATGGACTTCACCGTCTGGATCCCCGTGACGGACTCCACCAGGAAGGACTGCGCCATGGCGCCCCTGTGGAACTTCTCGTCGAGCCGGGCCTTGATGTGCGGCGTGGCGACGAAGGACACCAGGGCGATGACGGCCACGAAGCCCAGGACCAGCAGGGTGAGCGCCGGGCTGTAAAGGGCCATGACGGCGATGAAGACGCAGGAGAAGACCGTGTCGAGGAGCACCGTGAGCGAGACGTTGGCCATGAACTGCCGCAGGTTCTCCAGCTCGCGCACCCGGGCGATGATGGTGCCCACCCGCCGCGTCTCGAAGTAGCGGTACGGCAGCGACAGCAGGTGCCGGTACACCCGGGCCCCGAGCCCCGCGTCGATCTTGTTGGCCGTGTGGTACAGGAGGTAGTTGCGCAGGAAGTGCATGCAGGACTCGAAGACGATCACCGCGAGGAAGGCCGCCGCCACGACCTGCAGCGTCGAGACGGCGTGGTGGGGCAGCACCTTGTCGATGATGACCTGGATGAACAGCGGCGTCACGAGCCCGAAGGACTGGATGAAGAACGAGGCGCCCACGACCTCGCAGAAGATGGAGCGGAAGCGGAAGAACTCCATGAAGAGCCACTTGAAGCTGCCGGCGAACTCGGTCTGCCGGAACCGCGGCCTGAGCGCCACGACCCCGCCGGTCCAGATGCCCTTCAGCTTCTCTTCGTCGACCTCGCGGATGGCCTTCTGCCCGGTGTCGAAGATCAGGCACTTGCCTTCCTTCATCCCGATGAGGACGTGGTAGCCCCCCTCGGGCGCGAGCAGGATCTGCGGCAGCGGGTAGCCCCTGAGTTCCTCGAGGCCCGTAAGCCTGCGGTGCCGCGCCCTGAAGCCGTGGTCGCGCAGGATCCGGATCATCTCCTCGGGGGAGAGCTCCCGCTCGACGAAGTACCTCTTCCGGACGGACCGGACGTCCATCGGGACGGCATGGATCCGTGCCGCGATTTCAATGGCGATCAATCCCGTTTCCATCCAACTCCCCCATGGCGCCGGCGAAGTCCGTCTCGAGGCGGTACTTCCTCACCGCGACGGCCCGCTGGTTGATGTACACCTCCATGTCCCGCTCGATGGCGAGGGCCTCCTTGCCGCTCTCCAGCAGCTCGGCCCGGCTGCGGCCGCCGAGGGCCGCCGCCCCCGAGGCGATCGCGAGGAGCTTCTCGTAGCGCGCCAGAAGCCGCCGGTACTGCGCGATCGTCCGGTCGAGCTCCCGCAGCTTCACGTACAGCGCGGCCGCGTCCCTGCCCTTCTCCTGGCGCAGCGCCTTGAGCGCCTCCTCCTGGCGCCGGATCTCGCGGGCCGCGCGCTCGCGCTCCCACTTGCGCAGGCCGCCGTCGAAGATGGGGATCGAGATGTAGACGCCGGCGTTCCAGGAGTTCCTGTCCAGGTCTTTCATGGAATCGTAAAGCTCGGGGTTGCGTCCGTAGAAGTCGTAGCGGCCGTAGACGCCCACGTCGGGCAGGACGTTGTTCCGGGCCGCCCGGCCCTTTTCCTGCTGCGCCTCCACCTCCTTGCGCTTCGCCCGGTACTCGGGGGTCTTCTCGATGCGCCCCGGCCCGGGACCCTCGGGGATCTCGTCCCCGGCACCCAGCCCCGTGACCGCGACGCCCTCGTCGTACTCAACGCCCGTGTAGAGGGTCAGGCGCGTCAGGTTCTCCTTGAACTGGCGGGCCGCCTCGGTGCGCTCCTTCTCCAGGTCGACGAGCGCGACCTCGGCCCGGATGAGATCCTCGCCGGAGATCTCGCCCTCCCGGTTCGCGGCCGCGCGCAGCGAGACGGCCTCCATCATCCGGTCGATCATCCGGTCGAGGTAGCGCAGGCGGATGGCCCCTTCGGCAAGGGAGCCGTAGAGCTCGGTGACCTCGAGGACGATCTTTTTCTTCTCCGCCTCGCTGTCGTGGATGGAGGCCTCGGTGAGCCTCTCGTAGTAATGGCTCTCGTGGCGCTTCTTGAACCAGTTGGAAAGCGTGTACTCGCCCAGCACGAAGACGGACGAGCGCCACTCGTCCTGCAGGCCGCCCACGACCTGCCCGTTGATCGTCCCGATCCCCGTGGGGCCGGCGAGGTTGCCGAACCGCTCGAGCCGCCCGTTGAGGGCAACGGTGGGGAATAGGCTGGAGAGGGATTGCCGCCAGGAGGCCTCGTTGATGCGGATCTCCTCCTGTTTCACCCTGAGGCGGGAGCAATGGCGGAGGGCATCGCCGACGGCGCCCTCGTAGGAGAGGCTGCCGCCTGCCGCGGACGCCGGGCCGGGCGCAAGCGGCAGCAGCGCGGCCAGGGCGCACAGGACCCCCCTCCCTATCCAGGAACGCCGGACCATGACCCTCGATGATCTCTCTCGAATCTCGGTTCTTGCCCTGCGGGCCCCATTTCCCGCAGCCGCCGGGGAAATGCGGCGATCCCCGGCACGGGGACCGATTATTCACGGAACGGGAAAGCAGGGCAATCGGGCGGGAGTATCATTTTGGGGACCCACTTTCGGGTGAGATCGGGTGCGGATTCCCTACGACGGAAGTCTGATCGGGGAGCAGACGGTCTCATACTTTCTTCTGACGGGCCGGCCCGTTTTTTCGAAAATAGGGCTTAAGTCGGGGAGCCTTTTCTGGTAAGATTCCGCCGCTGACGGCGAGATCGCCGGGAAAGGGCAACCCCCGCATGAAAACAGCGTTTTTGATCGCCGCGTGCCTCCTTCTCTTCCCCTGTCCGGCGTCGGGATCCGGGCCCGGAGAGCCTGCCGCCGGGCAGGGAGCGATCCAGGAGGCGCCGCCTCCTGCGCAGGCGCCGCCTGCCGCACCCGTCGTCCGCAGGAAAGTCCGTTACCCCGAGCCACAGGCGCCCGCAGCGGCCATCGTCCGGGCCGCGGCGCCCAAGGCCGCGCCGGGCCCCGGGCAGCTCCGGAAGAAGCAGATCGTCGCCGCCTACCGGGACAGGGCCCCGAAGGACTGGGGCGAGCGGGTCGCAGGCGTCAGGACGCGGCTCGACACCGCCGAGCCGGTCATCGCCCTGACCTTCGATGCCTGCGGGGGCCCCCGGGGCAGCCGTGTCGACAACGCCCTGATCGAGTACCTGCGCAAAGAACAGATCCCCGCCACCCTCTTCCTCAGCGGGAGCTGGATCGAGGCCAACCCGGCCGTTTTCAAGGCGCTGGCCGCCGATCCCCTCTTCGAGATCGCCAATCACGGCCTTGCCCACCGGCCTGCCTCCGTGAACGGCCGGTCGGCCTACGGCATCCGGGGGACGGGCAGCGTGGGCGAGCTGGTCGACGAGATCGAAAAAAACGGCCGCAGGATCGAGGCCGCCACGGGACGCAAGCCGAAATTCTACCGCCCGGGCACGGCCTTCTGCGACGAGGTGGCCGTGCAGGTGGCAGGCGAGCTGGGCTGCGAGGTGGTCAACTACACCGTCCTGGGCGATGCGGGGGCCACGTGGCCGCAGGAGAAGGTCCGCCAGGCCCTGCTCCGGGCAGAACCCGGGGCGATCGTCATCCTGCACATGAACCAGCCCCGCAGCGGGACGGCGGCGGGGGTGATGGAGGCCGTGCCCCGGCTGCGGGAGAAGGGGTTGAGGTTCGTGAAGCTCTCGGAGTTTCCGCTTCGCTGAAGAAGAGGGTGAGAAGGTTGAACCGGCAGGTGCCGCCTGTTGTGCGGAGCTGCGAATGGAAGGGATTGACTGCATGAGAAAGCCCCTGAACATCATCCTCGCTCTCATCCTCGTTGTCCTCGCCGCGGGCGTGTGTCCCGCCGAGCCGTGGGAGACGGCCCCGTCCCCCCTGCCGGGCGTTCAGCCCGGACAGGAAAGGGCCGACTTCTGGGTCGCCAGGCACCCGGACCCGGACCGCCCGATCCTCACCCCCGGGGCAATCGAGGCGATGAACCGCGCCGCCCTGGGCCACGCGGAGACGGAGCTGGCCGACGTGTTCGCGACCCCGGATACGCTCGAGGGCGTTGCGGTCCGCAGGGCGATCGTCGACGTCCTGGCCGAATCGCGGCAGTCGAAGGGCTACGACCACACCAACCGGCTCATCCCGCCCGCCTTCTACGACCGCATCGAGGGCTTCATCGGGGCCGTGCCCGCCGTCATCCGCCCCGCCTGGGGTCTCGTCACGGCCCGGGTGAGCCTGCGGAGGCTGCCCACGAACGAGGCCTTCTACGACCGGCCCTTCGGCAA
>Ga0209407_1004425_pt1 | contig 11488 bp, 7 predicted proteins | sample AD_JPNHG3_MetaG_FD_184410 | JGI IMG/M metagenome (GOLD analysis project Ga0209407, IMG submission 184410) | Active sludge microbial communities of municipal wastewater-treating anaerobic digesters from Japan - AD_JPNHG3_MetaG (SPAdes) (version 2) | ecosystem: Engineered > Bioreactor > Anaerobic >... | reverse complement strand
GAATACCTCCATTCGGTACCACACATGCCGATGCTTTCTACGGAGAGGTACCTTGCACACGAAGCCTGAAGAAAAATGAAATCGAAACGGATTATGAAACTAACACCGGCCATGTAATCCTCGAAACATTGGGTCAGACCGATCCTCTCATGATGCCCTCTGTCCTGGTTGCCGGCCACGGACCATTCAGCTGGGGAAAAGATGCCGCTGAAGCAGTCTATAACGCAGTTACTCTTGAAGAGGTGGCAAGAATGGCTTTCTATACGGTCCTGCTAGGCAAGAATGAACCTATAAGCCGCAACCTGCTTGATAAACACTTCCTCAGAAAACACGGTAAAAATTCTTATTACGGACAAAAATAATTCTTTATTGCCATGATGGATAAATATGTGATAGGTCTCGATTACGGGACAGATTCTGTCAGGACTGTTGTTGTAAACACAGCAAACGGCAAAATCGCCGGCACTTCGGTATTTGAGTACCCCAGGTGGAAAAAGGGCCTTTATTGCAATCCGTCTCTCAACCAGTTCAGGCAGCATCCGCTCGATTATATTGAAGGGATGGAAGAATCGGTTAAGAACGCCCTTAAAGGCCTCGGCAGGGAAATAATTGATAACATTGTCGGGATTACAGTGGACACCACAGGCTCCACTCCAGTAGCAGTCAACCGGGAAGGAATTCCTCTGTCGATGACAAGGGAATTTGAAAATGACCCGGATGCTATGTTTATCCTCTGGAAAGACCATACTGCCGTAAATGAAGCAGCTGAGATTAATAATATAGCCCGCTCATGGGGAGGAGAAGATTATACAAAATTCGAAGGCGGAGTGTATTCCTCTGAATGGTTCTGGGCAAAAATACTGCATATACTGAGGATAAATGAAAAGGTAAGAAAGAGCGCCTGGTCGTGGGTTGAGCATTGCGACTGGATACCCGCCCTTCTGACCGGGATGACAGATCCTCTCCGACTCAAAAGAAGCAGGTGCGCCGCAGGCCATAAAGCTATGTGGCACGAAAAATTCGGAGGACTGCCGCCCGAAGAATTTCTTGTTAAAATTGACCCGCTGCTCGCAGGCCTGCGCGACAGACTCTTTACCGAAACCTATACCTGCGATATTGCCGCAGGCAACCTTTCGGAAGAATGGGCCGCCCGGCTGGGACTCTCCACAAAGGTAAAAGTGGGTGTCGGAGCCTTCGACGCTCACCTCGGTGCTGTGGGAGGTGAAATAACCCCGTACCAGCTGGTTAAGGTAATGGGCACATCAACATGCGATATGGTTATTGCACCGATGGAAGAGGCTGGAGATAAACTCGTGGCAGGAATCTGCGGACAGGTAGATGGCTCAATTTTACCGGGCATGCTTGGTCTCGAGGCCGGTCAGTCTGCATTCGGAGACGTATATGCATGGTTTGCTAAACTGCTGATGTGGCCTGTGGAAGAAATTATCTCCGGGATGACATGGATCGATAAAGGCATAAGGGAAAAAATAAGGGAAGAGGTAGCGGAATCAATGATTGCAGAGCTTAGCAAAGCTGCCGAAAAAATCAAAGATGAAGAAACTGCACTGGTAGCTCTCGACTGGCTCAACGGAAGAAGGACTCCTTTTGCAAACCAGGAACTTAAGGGAGCAATTACCGGTATTACTCTTGGCTCGGATGCTCCGCGCATCTTCAGGGCGCTCGTTGAAGCAACCGCTTTCGGAGCAAAAATGATTAACGACCGTTTCATTTCGGAAGGTGTTAAAATTGACGGCGTGATAGCCATCGGCGGAGTGGCCAAGAAAAATCCTTTCGTAATGCAGATCGTGGCCGATGTCCTTAATGTGCCGATCAGGGTTGCAAGCTCCGATCAGACTGTGGCACTGGGGGCCGCAATGGCCGCATCCGTGGTGGCAGGAGTGCATCCCGACATGACTGCCGCACAGAAAGCCATGGGCGGAGGCTTCGAAAAGGTCTACAAACCCGACCCGGTAAGCGCCAGGAGATATGAAACACTCTTCAAAAAATACAAAAAACTGGGTGAATTTGTCGAAAAGGAGATGTGATTATTCCATTTCCCTAATACATGCCGCCCGGCAACGGAACTCACACTCTGTTTTATAAAAATACAACCTGCTGTTTTGACGGGTGATCAGATAATGTAAAATCCTAAAAACCTTAAAATAAAAACCATGATATCAACACCGACTTTCGTAAAGGCAGAAAAAACTCTCCTCACACTTTTTCTGGCAGTTCTTCTTTCTTCATTTAACCAATCTGCCGGGCAGAAGGCCGATGCTGTCAATGTAAATCAACTGGTTATTATTGCCAACAGCACGGGCCCTGAAATCTCCAAGGACATCTACGGGCATTTCTCGGAACACCTCGGAACATGCATCTACGGCGGATTATGGGTCGGCCCCCTTTCGAAGATACCCAACACATACGGTATACGGAACGACGTACTCTTTGCCCTGAGAGAAATAAAAGTACCGAACCTCAGATGGCCGGGGGGCTGCTTTGCCGACACTTACCACTGGCGCGACGGTATAGGTCCGCAGTCGAAACGGGCATCCATAGTAAATATTCACTGGGGAGGCGTAACGGAAGATAACTCTTTCGGAACCCATGAGTTTATGAAACTTACTGAGCTTCTGGGCTGCGATGCCTACATAAACGGGAACCTCGGCTCAGGAACTGTCCAGGAAATGGCAGAATGGGTTGAATACCTGACCAGCGACTCCGACAGTCCGGTTACACGACTCAGAAAAGAAAACGGGAAAGAAACACCATGGAAGGTAAGGTACTGGGCAATCGGAAATGAAAACTGGGGATGCGGAGGCAATATGACTGACCAGTACTACGCAGGTATAATGCGGCACTATTCAACGTACCTTAATAATTACGGCGGAAATGACCTCTATAAGGTTGCATGCGGCCCATATGGTGATAACTTCGGATGGACTGAAACCCTTATGAAAGACCAGTCGACAAGGAAAATGTTCCAGGGCCTTTCAATTCATTATTATTCTGTGGTCGACGGATGGAATGTGAAGGGCTCGGCAACTAAATTCGACGAGAGAGAATGGTTCGAGACTTTCAGGCTGAATTATGATATAGACCGGATTATAAAAGGTCACAAGGATATTATGGACAGGTATGATCCCGAAAAAACAAAAGGCCTTGTGGTCGATGAGTGGGGAAACTGGTTTGTTGTTGAACCGGGAACAAATCCGGGCTTCCTTTACCAGCAGAATACTCTCCGCGATGCAATAACTGCTGCAATACACCTGAATATATTCAACCAGCATGCCGATCGCGTAAAGGTGGCTAACCTTGCCCAGATAGTGAATGTTCTGCAGTCGGTAATTCTCACAAAAGATGATAAAATGGTGCTTACACCCACCTACTATGTCTTTAAGATGTTCCGCGACCACCAGCAGGCCCGCCTGCTTAAAACAGACCTCAGATGCGAGGATTACAGGTTCGGCGACCGAACTATCCCTGCAATCTCTGCATCCGCTTCAGTGAACAGGGAGGGAAAGATACTTGTTACAATGGCCAACCTCAATCCTTCAAAAGATATCGTTGTCACTATCCCCGTTATTGGTGCAGCAATAAAGTCTGTCACCGGCCAGGTGCTGACTTCAAAAGAGATGAATGCACATAACACTTTCGAAACTCCCGATGCAATAAAACCATCCGATTTCAGGGCCTTCAGTATAAAGAATGGAGTTATAACCGTTACGATGCCTGCCAAATCGGTCGTGGCGCTGGAAGTAAAATAATAAAAAATGAAAGGATTCAGGAAATCCGTACTCATTCCTTTAGCCGCCTGCATCATAATTGCGGGTTGTACAAAGAACAGTAAAACTGATTACCCTATCCGGCCCGTACCGTTTACAGCTGTGAAACTGACCGACAGCTTCTGGGCCCCGAGGATCCTGAAGAATGAGCAGGTTACAATACCCATTGCTTTCGGATACTGCGAATCGACAGGCCGCATAAAAAACTTCGAGATCGCCGGAGGACTTGATACCGGAACTTTCCGGACAATTTATCCTTTCGACGATTCGGATGTATTTAAGATAATTGAGGGAGCAGCCTTTTCGCTTCAGACCATCCCTGATGAAAAACTTGATGCATACCTCGATACCCTGATACGGAAAATAGGCCTTGCACAGGAAGAGGACGGTTACCTTTACACAAACCGGACCATTGCAGAGAAGCACGGCGGCAAAGGACTGCACGAATGGGCCAGCCCAAGGAGATGGGAACTCGATTCAGTACTCAGTCATGAGCTTTATAACCTCGGGCACCTTTACGAAGCTGCTGCTGCCCACTACCTGGCCACGGGGAAGAAAACCCTGCTGGATATTGCCCTTAAATCGGCCGACCTTGTGAACAGGGATTTCGGATATGACAGACTTAAGGTCTACCCGGGCCACCAGGTTATCGAAATGGGCCTGGTGAAACTCTTCAGGATAACCGGTGATAAGAAATATCTCGATCTGGCTAAATTCTTCCTCGATATCAGAGAGAACGGTCAGGAATATAACCAGGCTCATACCCTTCCCGTTAACCAGTCGGAGGCTGTCGGTCATGCCGTAAGGGCAACTTACATGTATTCGGGAATGGCAGACATCGCAGCACTGACGGGAGACAGGAAATACCTGAATGCCATAACGAAAATCTGGGAAGATATTGTTTACAGGAAAATGTATGTAACCGGAGGAATAGGATCATCGGGGGGCAACGAAGGATTCGCAGGAGAATATTTTCTGCCCAACCTTACGGCTTACTGCGAAACCTGCGCATCAATAGGCGATATATTCTTTAATCACCGGCTTTTCCTTTTTCACGGTGACGCGAAGTACTACGACATCCTTGAAAAGACTCTTTATAATTCGATGCTCTCCGGGGTCTCGCTTTCTGCCGACAGGTTTTTCTATCCCAATCCCCTCGAATCGGACGGCCGTCATAAACGACAGGCATGGTTCGGCTGTGCCTGCTGCCCGTCGAACGTGGCACGCTTTTTACCAGCCATTCCCGGATACATTTATGCCGCTTCTGAAAAGAATCTCTTTGTGAATCTGTTTATATCGAATGAGGCGGAAATAAACATGGGTAAGGAGATCATTAAGATTACCCAGGAGACTGATTTCCCGTGGGATGGTAAATTGCGGATGACTGTCAACCCGGGTAAGACATCCTCATTTACCGTAAATATCCGCATACCAGGGTGGGCCGGAAATGAAGCTGTTCCCGGAGGACTCTATACGTTTACAGATAAACAGGCTGAAAAAACTGTCATTTACGTTAACGGCGAAAAATTCCAGGTGCAGGTAATAAAGGGGTATGCAGCTATAAAAAGGAAATGGAAAAACGGCGATCTTGTCGAAGTGAATTTTCCGTTTAACGTCAGAAGATTAAATGCCGACCCGAGGATTAAGGACGATGCCGGCAAAACAGCCTACCAGAGAGGACCGGTAATCTATTGTGCCGAATGGCCCGATAATAATACGGGAAAAGTGCGAAACCTTGTGGTTGATACAACCGCAACACCCACCGTTCGGTACGACTCAGACCTGCCCGGCGGAACCGCGGTGATTACAGTGCGGGGATACCAGTTGATAAAAAATGATGACGGCAGCCTCAGACAGGGCGATACGGAGGAAATTAAACTAATCCCCTATGCTCTCTGGAATAACAGGGGGCCCGGCGAAATGAGGGTGTGGCTGGCGAAACAAAACGATGCGGCCATCCCACTGGCAGCCTCAGGCAGGAAACCCTGAACTCATCACATTATCGCGAAAGAAACCATTATTCACAAAGAATTAAGTAACTTTAAGGCATCTACGATGGAAAATTACTGAGAACTTAAAAAATATAATCATGAAAAAAACAATTTTTTTTACAATCACACTGGTTATGGCTGCGGTTGTTTTTACCTCCTGTAATCAGCAATCAAAAAACAAGGCAATGGTAAAGAAAGAAATCCACGGAACGTACAAAGGCAAAGAGGTCAGCCTCTTTACCCTTACAAACACTAATGGCAATGTGCTTAAGCTCAGTAGCTTTGGCGCGAGAATTATATGGATTGAGGTGCCCGACCGGAACGGCAAAAAAGAAAATGTCACGTTCGGTTTCGACACCTTCGACGGTATGATTAACGGTGACCCTTACTTCGGATCAGTTGTGGGACGCTATGCCAACAGAATTGCTAAAGGGAAATTCACCCTCGACGGCGTTGAATACTCCCTCGCACTTAATAACGGCCCGAACAGCCTTCACGGCGGACCAGGCGGATGGCACAGCGTGGTGTGGGACGGAGAAGAAGTAAAAAATTCACAATCCCCTGCGGTAAAATTCACCTATCACAGCCCCGATATGGAAGAGGGGTACCCCGGAAATATGCATGTTGAGGTGACATATACATGGACCGATAAGGATGAAATTATAATTGATTATCAGTGTACTACTGATAAAAAGACAGTGCTGAACATCACAAATCACGCCTATTTTAACCTTCAGGGGGCCGGGAACGGCGATATCCTGGGCCATGAACTTATGATAAATGCATCAAGATTTGTGGCTGTCGATTCAACCCTTATACCTACGGGAGAACTCAGACCCGTTGAAGGAACTCCTTTCGATTTTAAAACACCTCATACGGTTGGAGAAAGAATAGAGGAAGACTATGATCAGCTTAAACTGGGGAAAGGTTATGATCATACATTCGTGCTCGATGATGTAAACGAAGTTATTGCCACCGTCTTTGATCCATCAACAGGCAGATTTATGGAAGTGTTTACCGATCAGCCGGGAGTACAGTTTTATTGCGGTAATTTTCTTAACGGCACAATGATTGGCCATGGCGGGAAGCCCTATATTTACAGGTCGGGACTCTGCCTCGAGACGGGACATTATCCCGACAGCCCCAATCATCCCGGTTTTCCGGCAACCGTACTAAACCCCGGTGAAACGTTTAAATCAAGAACCATTTACCGATTCTCTGTGAAATAAGCCCGGAGAAATACGACTCTCATATGGTTTTACAGGGATAAGAGAGCAGAAGCATATTGATACAAGCCGTGAAGGAGGCCAACTTATGACCGTTTTCACGGCTTTTTCTTTGCAACACCAGGGGCAGCCCTTAAAATAAATTGTCTCATTTTATAAATATCCATCAGGAATATTTTTCCCGTTTGTTTGTTTATTTTTGCTCATTCTTAAAAACACTTTATGCAGCAGGGAGAATCCGCATTCAGAAAACGGGTAAACCTTTTTGACGGGGTTATGTTTGTTTCCGGATCAATGATAGGTTCCGGAATTTTTATTGTAAGCGCCGATATTGCCCGCAATGTAGGCTCTCCCGGATGGCTTATGGTGGTATGGCTTATAACCGGCCTGATTACGGTGATCGGAGCACTTAGCTACGGTGAACTGGCAGCCATGATGCCGAATGTAGGAGGCCAGTATGTGTTCCTGAAAGAAGCCTATCACCCTCTTGTCGGGTTCCTCTTCGGATGGACCACATTCCTGGTCATACAGTGCGGTTCCATCGCGGCCGTGGCAGTCGGTTTTGCCAAATTCACAGGAGTCCTTATACCATGGATATCGGAAAAAAACATACTGTTCAGCCTGGGCCCTCTCCACGTAAACAGCACCCAGATTGTGGCAATGGCATCAATACTCTTTCTTACCTGGATCAATACCAGAGGGATAGTGACGGGAAAGACGGTTCAGAACATTTTCTCCTCAACCAAAGTCATTGTGCTTCTGGGCTTTATCATTCTGGGGCTGCTGGTATCGAGAGGAGCCGGAGCCTGGGATATCAACAGGGAAATCTTCTGGAAAGCTGCCAGGGTTGACGAAGCCGGCCAGCTTATTCCCATTTCGGGTTTCATCCTCGTTGCTGCAGTGGGAATGGCCCTTGTGGGCTCACTCTTTGCATCAGATGCATGGTATAACATAACTTTCATATCCGGAGAGGTAATTAACCCGAAAAAAGTGGTTCCCCTCAGCCTGCTATTCGGGACACTCATAGTATCTGTTCTTTACCTGCTTGCAAACTTCATATATATTAAATTCCTGCCTGTTACAGGTACCCCCGGCGGCGCAACGGTTATCGAACGGGGTATTCAGTTCGCAACCGACGACCGTGTGGCTACCTCTGCCATGAGCGTGGTGGTCGGCGACTATGCTGCAATCATCATGGCGGTTTTTATTATGATCAGCACCTTCGGATGCAATAACGGACTTATTATCTCAGGCGCCAGGGTCTATTATGCAATGGCCCGCGACGGCCTCTTCTTCAGGAAGATCGGACAGCTCAACAGCAAGGGAGTTCCCGGGCTCTCCATCACGGTTCAGGGTATCTGGTCAATACTTTTATGTTTGTCGGGCACATACAGTAATCTGCTTGATTATGTGATTTTTGCCGTTCTGCTGTTTTTTGCCCTGACCATACTGGCAATATTCGTTCTCAGGAAAAAGCAACCTGATATTCCGCGTCCTTACAAGGCTTTCGGATATCCCGTAATACCATCACTTTACATTATCACAACCACCGCAATAATGATTATCCTCCTTATCTTCAAACCCCTTTATACTTTCCCGGGCCTTGGTATAGTCCTTCTCGGGATACCCGTATTCTTTATCTGGGACCATAACCGGAGAAAGAACGGGATAAGCCTTATAAAGGAATAGGAGAGGTAAAATAATACGCGGTTTCTTCAGTTTTTTATATAAAAGGGTGTCAATGCCCCGAAAAAGGCAGGATTTTTGTATTGAGATACATGTTGATGCTCTTTTTTGAAACCTGAAAGTGATTTTTAACGTAAAAAATATAAATGAGGTGCGTTATGCAGGTAACCGGTAGATTAGTCAGATGGTTGGTTTTTCCGGCGGTTATTCTGATGCTGGCCTCCTGCCTGAGGAACGACTATGAGATTCTCGATCCCGCGACGGCCGGAACATGGACCCTCTATACCACAGCCGACGGACTGCCGTCGGACCAGGTAAGCGATATCCAGACCGACAGCCAGGGAAACCTGTGGGTCTCCTTCCCGGGTTACGGGGCAGCCAAATTTGACAATAACAGCTGGACCTACTTCAGGGCAGCAGCTTCCCCTCTGTTAAACGACGGAGTAAACTGTGTGGCCGAAACAGCCGACGGCAGGATTGTGTTTGGCACCCTCGACGGGCTCTCAATCCTTGCCTCGGGCAATGTGTGGTCATCTTATGTCGATCCCACCGACGGTATGGACGTGACTGTGATAAAAGTTGCATCCAACGGCTGGATATGGGTCGGAACACGCGAAAACGGATTTTACCTGAATACCGGAACAGGTTTTACGAAAAACCTTATAGCAGGGTATTCAAACATAAGATCGATTGAAGAGGGCCCCGGCGGCGCTATTTATATCGGCACGGATAACGGTATAGTCAGATATTACCAGGGTAATTATACATATATAAAAAAACCGGACGGACTGCCCGACGACAATGTCAGAGCCGTCAGGTTCGACTCAAAAGAGAGGCTCTGGATCGGAACAGAAGCCGGGAAAAATGTGGTGTGGATAGACAGGAGAGGAATACACCAGCTGAATCTTATTGGCAGCTCCGACAGCGTAAGAATAAGGGACATTCACGAAGACAGAAGAGGACGTATCTGGTTTGCAACTCACCGGAACGGGGTGTCGGTATATGATGGCGTTATAGCACGACCCGTGACAGAGATACCCTTCCCCGAAAACAGGATAAACTGCATCGGACAGGATAAATCCGGTAACCTCTGGTTCGGACTCTACAGCAAGGGGCTTCTGAAATATACACTGCCATTATACTGAATCTGAGTTATGTGGAATAAAAACCTGCTGCCGCTTGTAATGCTTCCTCTGTACTTCTGCACGGTCGGCCCGGAAGTGGCTTCTGCACAGGAACCCGGGCCACGCGATAAATACACAATGCTCACAATGCCTTACAACAAACGTCCGCTAACTCTTTATGGGGGACAATTTATGGCTTCGGCAGGTTATAAGTTTGCAATAAGGGCCCAGACTTTCAACAAGGAGGGTGATAAAGTATATCTTAAGAATGCCGGTACTGGTTCTGTGTTCCATTATTACGTGATTAATGCTAAATACGGGCTGACGGGGTTCCTTGAACTGGGTGCAGAAACAAGCCTGATAAGGCATGGAATGAGATCACAATCAGTCACCTATACAACCGCCTCCCTTACTTCGGCCGAAAGAGTTACCGTTAACGAATTCAAAGAGGTGAAAGGAATGGGAGATCTTCTTCTGACAGCCACTGCCAGACTGCCTCTTGAATTTAAATGGTTCGACTTCAGCCTCACCGGCGGTTTGTACCTCCCCACCGCAAAGAATGAACAGGATAAACCTTCACATTCCGTTACTGACATCAGCACCTCCAACACTTATACGGTTAACTACAGGTATAATTACAGGTACGGCTTCGGTGTTCCTGTATGGCTGACGGGAGCAGGTGCAAAATTCTCCCTGGGAAAATATTCCCTGCAGGCCGGCCTTGTATATACAACTCCAAGGGAAGAGGGAACCGGAACGCGATGGGACCAAACCCTTGTAAACAGCAGGACATTTGATTACCAGGAAAAGGAATATAAATACCTCCTCAGTGATTCATGGTCGGGGACCCTCTCTTTTCATTATCAGGCAACAGGATGGTTTGATGTAAGCCTTAACGGATCATACAATAAAACAACTGGCGGATGGACAGATTACTGGGGAAATAAATACAGCAACCCGGAAACCCGGATCTTCATAATTGAGCCCTCTTTCGAACTTCAGATTACCCCCACACTGAAAGTCTGTCAGAGCGCCGGTTTCCCGGTTTCAGGGAAAAACTGCGATGCTCCGTTTTTCCTCTTTACAACATTAAGATTCAGTCAGTTCCCTTTTTTAAGATAAATGAAGGAAATTGAAATCATAAGAAAGATCATCCTCTTTGTCTCCGGCATCTCTGCCACAGCCGTATCCTTTTCCCAGACTGAGAAACAGCTGATGCCGTCTGATTTAAAACAACAGACGATCGTAACTGAACCTGTCACCCTAAGGAAAGGTTTTCTCAGGGTTGGTTCGATGTTAAACTACAGGGTGGCTGATAAATATTTCTCGGATGACGGCGTAAAAAAATATTACCTTTCGAACGCATGGGGAACAAGAACATCGTTCAATTTCACGCTTCAGTACGGCCTTTCCGACAGGTTTGAAATCGAATTCAGGGGTGAGTACATGGATACCAGACTGGAAAGTGAAAAGACGGAATTTGTTGCAGCCACCAATACAACAAGGAGTATTGTCACAAAGCAGAAAGGCAGCGGGATTGGGGATACATACCTGAGGTTACGCTACCAGTTGTTGCCTGAAAACAGATACCTTGTGTCTCTCACCGGCACACTTCAGGCTGCAATTCCCACAGGAGAAAAAAATCCGACCGATATTTACAGCGCCGAAAGATATGA